>ERZ773156.207-NODE-207-length-81270-cov-19.0809_pt1 | contig 81270 bp, 81 predicted proteins | sample MGYA00511895_ERZ773156 | MGnify/ENA primary metagenome ERZ773156 (study PRJEB29015, sample SAMEA2737850) | human gut metagenome | biome: human gut; feature: human-associated habitat; material: faeces | place: China | collected 2012 ... | reverse complement strand
CCCCTAATTTTATACAGTTTTTCTTTTAGATATTCTTCTGTTACTTCTATTACTGCAACATCGATTTCTTTCTTTTTATCTTCTGCCATAGAACTCCTCCATCCATTTTGCGGTCAAAAAAAATCGTCCGCTCACTGACATTGTTCCTCTTCGCAATTTCTACCATTGTCATGCCGCTCTCATACCCAACAACAAAATCATTATAAATTGCCATCCACTTGGCGTTATGTTTCTGACGACCACTTAACTTACGATTTCTGTAATACTCCAATTCCTCCCGAAGTTCTGCATTCTCTTTTTCCAGCTCCTTAATTCTTTTTAATGCCTCTTCAAGTGTTACAGTTTTCTCCATTACCCTGTCCTCCGTTCATGTCATGGTAGTGTCAAAAACTGTTCTGGTCAAGCATTTTTGTAACAATATAACCTAAATTTTCGTATCCGGCTTATATCTTCCATAACGTGTTTCAAATGGTGTTTTGTAATTATTATAAGAATGCGGACGCACATGATTATAATGCACATACGCAAATTCTTCTATCGCAGAATAAAGTTCCGTTTCCGTGCGGTAATTATGCTGATAGATTAATTCCGTTTTCAGTGTATTGAAATATCTCTCCATTGGTGCATTATCATATGGATATCCGGCTTTGCTCATGCTCTGGGTGATTCCTTTCTCGATACAGAATTCTGTGAACTCCCTGGATGTGTACTGGCTTCCCTGATCCGAATGAAGTATCAGCTGTTTTAAATCGATTCCGGACCGTGAACGGATTGCCTTTTCCAGTGTCCTTTTTGCCAGATCCGATGTGATATTCCGATCCGTGATGCTTGCAATAACACTCCGGTCATACAGGTCTATAATGGTACAGTTATAACGCTTTCTTCCATCCGCCAGGGTTAAATAAGTAAAGTCCGTACACCATTTCCGGTTTCTCTTTTTCGCATGGAAATTCTGTTTCAGTTTGTTATCATAAACTTTATGTGCAGCACCATGAACATAACCCGGCTTCTTCCTTCTGGAAACGGAAAACAGCTGCATTTCTGTATTCATATATTTATGAACGGTTGCACAGCTTATATAAGTTCCCTTACGACGAAGATATACCTGCATGGTACGATATCCATCCACACCACCATGAGAATGATAAATATCACGAATGGAAGCCTTTATCATGGCTTTATTACGATGATATGCTGCTTTTCGGTTTTTCAAATAATTATAGTAGGCATTTGGATAAATACGAAACTTTTTTAAAAGCCATCTTAGTCCAAAGTGCTTGTGTTTTTTTTGGATAAACCGATAAGCCTCTAATCGATTTCCTTTGCAAAGAATGCCGCTGCTTTTTTTAAGAAGTCGTTTTCCTTCCGGAGTTCTGCGAGCTGTTTTTTCAGCTTAAGATTCTCTTTCATAAAATCATAATCGGCTTTGGCTTCTTCATTTGTCAGGCATTCTTCGCGGAATTGTTTTGTCCAGTTGGAAATACTTGCTTTGGATATCCCGTATTCCGATGCAAGTCCTTTCAGGGAGCGTCCCTCCTCAAGATGAAGGCGGACAATCTTCTTCTTGAATTCAGGTTCATAATTTGGATTCATTTGTAATATACCTCTTTCCTCTTCTTGTTATTATAACTCATTAGGTCGGGGTGTTACAACTATATTTTACCACAACACTTTCGTGGCTATCCAAATACAGATGATTAAATTTCTCTCTCATAAGCACGCCTCCACATCTTTAGCTTCATTATAAGTTTCGGAAAAATAATATACAAATCTATAACTGGGAGATTTTGATAAAAACTCATTCCTATCATAAATTTCTTCCATCTAAATACTGGATTGCGGTTGAAATTAAAGACAGGCAACGTTTATAAAAATATTCATAATGCCTTTTATCCTGAATATCCGTTTTTGTTGTTTCATGGTGTCGAATCCTAAAATTATTGCCAAGTATGGTAAGCTCATGAAATTCCTTTTCAAATAATTCTAAAAACGGCTGTTGATTATTACCCATATCCATTATAATCTTATTAACCGATTTCTTCTTATCTACAGTCGATGAGCAGTAATATGTCTTTAGTCTCTCAAATGCATCCCAAAGTTTCTCCACTGCAATTTGCATATTGTTTTCATCATAATATTTTGAAGCCTCTTGTAATAACTCTTTCAGTCCTACTTCTTGAACAGACACTAATGAATTTTTATTTATCTGGGTATCAAATGTATTCATTAGCTTCCCCTTGGAAAGCTGAAACGGTATCTCATTCAGTTTTAATATAGCATTAATCTGTGGTTCAAAGTCATCTGAGATACTATGTTTCGCAAAAAACTCTATTGCGTCCAACACGCAAAATGGAGAATTAGAAAGTATGAATGCTTGCAAATCAGCAGTTTCAACATATTCTTTTTTATCATTATAACACTTTGGCACATAAAATTGCCTTATTTCATTGAAAACATCCTCAGCTACTGTTGTATTATAATTCCATCCCGTTTCGTCAGTCGCTTGATATACGATATTATATCGCTCCAGAAACTGATAAATTTGATTTCTCGCTTTCCGCTTTATGGACAATACTATCTTTTTTGCTTTTATGTCCTTTGCATTTCGTTGAGAATATGGAATAAACAACGTATTATCTTCTTGCTGATATATTCTCCATCCATAAACATCACGATTGGATATTTTCTCAGCAGGGTAAATCTCATAACCGTCATTTTGTAATAGCTTGTTAATTTCCACTAAAAATTCTTTCCAGTATCCCTTATCATATCGAACAGCAGGGTGAAATACTTCACAAAGAAATTTTAAATATACTTCATCGCTACCATCTTGTAAATTGAATCTTTTGTCTTCAAAAACCCAGCAGTATGGATAATCATCATTATTCACTGTATGTTGCCAAATATCCTGTTCTGCATTTGAAAATCTTGAATCAAAACTTGGCATTCTCTCCAAATCATATAATCTTTTAAGAAAATCTATTTCTTCAAGGCGACCATAATAATTATAAGTAACGGTTCGGGTTTGAAAAAATTCGTCTATCTCTAATCCATTCTGAAATAAATCTAAAATATCTCGCTTTGTTATTTCTGTAATACGGTTCACTCCATTTTCCTCCTTTCAAGCATATTCAACACTTATATATTGCTTCCCAAATATTTTAAAGAAAAAGCGTACCACTATTTTTAATGATACGCTCATCATTATTAAATCACTTCAAAATACTTCAATGCATCCTTTATCGCTTCCACTTTCTCCGCTGTCGGATGCTTCCTCGGCTGTTTCAATTCTTCTACCGCATTAGGAGCATCATACATTGGCAAGCCTAAATCTCTCTTTACCTCTGCGATATATGCGGTATGTACTTTGAAGCCGTATTTAGCTTCTATGTACTCCTTTATCATTTTGTAGGTCACTCGTTCTTTGGGCTTATAGCTTTCAGCTCTTTTAGCGATATTATCAAGCGGAACTTTTCCCTCACCCTCACCAAACTCAACTTTTACGTTGATATGTCCGTCTGGCTTTTTGTGGGAAAGCAGTACTACCGTCTCCACATGCGTACAAATTCAAATTATATCCCCACAAAACTATGGATATCTGGACAATATTTTTACAGTACTAATACCGTTCGTGCAGCCTTTTCCCACAAAATCATGGATGGTACTAATTTTGCACCATACTAATTGTGCAACAGCCTATGGCACAATTACTTTTTTCCATTACTTCAGTATCATTATCTTCTTCCATCTTTTCCGCTTCTAACGATTGATACTCCTGTTTCAATCTTCGTAATAATTCTTCCTCACTCGACAAGTACAGCTTATAATTTGACACAAAAATCTGCGTCTTATCAAGAGGCTAGTGCTACCGCTTATTGAGAATAATTTCTTGCTTATTAACAAATAACCGAGCATTTATATTCCAACTGTCTTGATAACCTCCAACAATAATTAATATAGGTTCTGGACATTTTAGTTTTTGGTCTTGAGATAAAACTATCATTTGATTTTTATCAATATTACTTGGTGCCGACGATGCATTTGGATGATAGTGCCACTCTCCTAAATAATACTGGCCTTGGTCCCATGCCAAGTCTAAAATTCTTTTCAATCCATCTATACCCCTATAAAAAGTACACTTTGAATGTCTAGAATTTTTGGGTGGTGGTGTTATTTGCAAAATGTTGGCTATTGCTTGGTTGGAAGAATAATTTCCAATTAAAATGCCCCCTGTTTCATAAGGATTAGAAATAGCACAATAATAAAGCATTTGTTCATAAGCCTTTGTGTCGAACTTTACAGTATATGATTGATTCTTATCTTGAAAAAGCAAATTATCCATTCTCTCTTTTCTCCACCACCTCATAGCTTTCAAATATCCCATCGCTCTCTTTTTGCTCGTAAATGAGTGAAAGCGTCTTTTGAGATTTTGATATAATGTAATTTTCAATTACCTTCACGGAAGTTGCAGCAGCAATCCAAATATCATCACTTCTTCCAGGAAAAGTCGGATGCCAGCAACCAATTCCATTCCTTGGCAAGTCGTAATCATCATATAAGACTTTTTCTGCCTGTAGGTACGGGGAAATCAAATCATAAAAAGCATTAAAATTAAAAGTGTTACCATTCATCAGTGTAACATATAATCGTTTTGCACCCAATCCAACAGAGACTGAAGCTATAATATGGGTTCTCTTAAAATTAGTTCTTTGAAGAATATCAAGTACATTATTTTCCCCAGTACAATCAACAATAACATCATATCTATCCAAATCAATATTTGTTTTAAAAGAGTCATCATTTGAAAGAGTATCATTTATAACTTTAACATTTGCGTGTGGATTTAGGGAGTTAAGATAATTACATACCGATAATTCTTTAAATTCACCAATATTATTTAGATTTAAGATATGGCGGGATAAGTTCCCGACTTCAAATATATCTGAATCTGCAATAGTAATATTATATACTCCTGCTCTTACAAATATTTCTGCGATTGATGCTCCAATGCAACCTGCTCCAATGAGCAATATTCTTTTTCTTAGTAACAGGTCGCTCATTTTACCTCGTTGAGATATTTCGTGTTGGTTCCAATTTTCTGAAACAATCCAATCCAATTTTGCATTTTTAGTGAATACCTCACATCTATCACGCATCCACCATCCCTGTTGATTATTTCTGAATCCTTTTGCTGTCCTTTTGCCATATGATACAGTCGGTAAATACAGAGCTTTCCAAGAAATTATCTCGGGGTCTCCACCAAAAATTCGGGAAACAGGGAAACCAATTAAAAGCAAATGCCGTTTTCCGTCCCGAATTTTTGAGACAATATTTTGAAGGATACACATTATATTAATATGTTGTTTTTCACAGGCAACTAACAATTCGCCAAATGTTTCTGGTGCTTGCCACTCATTAACAACTGGGATCTGATTCATAAGTATCCACGGGGCAATAATGGGAGGTGATATAGTTGTTTTTGAAAGATATTTTCCCCATTCTGTATAATGCTGGATGTTGTTACTTAGCGATTTAAACACCTTAACATAGTATACAAATGGTTTACTTTTATACACATCTAATTCTGCTATTCCATACCGACATTCGACACTCTCCCATTGCATGAAGGTAACCACATCTTCCGAGAAAGCAAACTGCATTTCTAAAATATTGCTCATAGAAAATTCGGGCAGCTCAAATGGCTCGCTTTCTGTAACTAATTTTCCTTTTGCCGCTAGCTCTAGCCAACAAATTGCTCGTTTTGCATGATACAACAAGCGTTCATCTACACTATATGGTTCCGATTGATAATTAGGTATTGTATTCACCTCAAGGCATAATGCTCCTTTTCTCCACAATCCGTTTCTTTCAATTTTGGAGTTGTTAGCTTGATGATACAATGTAACCGTTATACTGTTTTCGACGTCTGGATATACTTTAATTTTTCCCTTTGGGTATTCGGATCCAACAACGAAAAACCATTGAGATTTCTGAGGGAAATATGGTGTTTCACATTCAATCACAATACTTAAGTGTAAATACCAAACATTTAATTCATTATCAAATTGCCACTCATCCATTATCTCAACTTGAGATAATGAATCTAAAGCCCTTCGAGCCTGATTTAATTTATCAAGAATTTGTTTTGACTCCATCTATGCAAATCTTCCTTCTGGAATGGCTGCCGATTTTTCAGTACGGGTTGTAAATCCCGTTGAAGAATTAGATTTTGATGGCTTTGGAGCTGGTGGAAATTCATTACCAAATAGCTCTCTCCATTTGCAAACACTATCATATAATTCTTCACAATCAAAAGCTTCACGAGCTATTTTAGCAGCATCACAAACCGTATCGTAGAAATCAGAATATTCTTCATCTGTAATTCGTGCAAAAACATCATGTTCAGGAACGCCTCTATCAGCTAAAAAAGGTTTATTAGTGTATTGGGAAACGATATTTTCAAGAGTTAATACAACACCTTCGGCAACACTTTTAATATCATCTGGACAACAATCACCAATAAAATGTTCCAACGGATAACTCTTGGGATGTTTCATATCTGGATATTGTGTTTTGCGCCACCACTTCAATGCCTTAACAACATTTATATAGTGGGTATTGCAATTCTTGTTTTTTTCAACCGTCCATCGAATTTGCTCAAGTGGATGTGTTTTATCCCATTTTTCCGCTTCACGGTCAGGAATTAGCAACGGTTCGGATTTCCATTGAGGTTCGTTATCTGATTTATAAAATATGTTATATGCACTTTTAAGTAAGTCATTATTGAACGATTTTGTAAGTAACTTTTGTTGGAAATCTTCAATTGTATATTCCGAAATAATCGCCTCATCTTGAAGTACTCCTGTTTCGCTTTCACCAGGTGCAGAAGTAGGTACGATATCCAAATCAACATAACTTAAACTTATACCAATTGACCTGCCTTGAATTCTATATTTGTCTTTATAATGTTTTTCTAAAAATGGAACAAATAAATCCAAAGCCTCCTCTGGTGTAAACTCTTCAGAGTCTAATTTCGTTACAACAATTACATCGACATCTGATTTATTGCCGTTTTTGGGTTTTACTGCTGTGGAACGTCGGTAACTTCCCTGTAAGAAAGTACTAATAATAATCTTTGATAATGTTTCATCTTCCTCTAATCTCCTTCTTAATGTCGTATGCCCTGTTTTCAAATCCTTCACTTGATTGTCAGACAAACGAATATTAGATAGAAAATCTTTAAAATATGACGGTACAGTAGACATAAATAATCCTCCCTTAATTAGTAAAACTTATTGATTGTGAATATGTACAAGAATTCCTTTGCTCAAAATCATATTCATATAGAATACATTTGCCAAATCCAACTGAATTTTGACCTAAGAAAAACATAAATGCATTTGGAGCAGCAGCAAAAATATGTAGTGTTGCACGCCGTTCCACAGTGCTTCTTCTGCCAATAGCGTTATAAACTGAATTAGCTAAAGCAGTTGCATGTGTTCCATCTTCTATCGAAAAATTTGTAGCACCAACATCGCTTGGCGTACAATTAATGATACATCCAATTGATAGATTGTTTTCTTTTATGAATTTTACCACGTCATTGTAAATGTTACGAGTGACATTTAATACTAATGCAGAATCATATTGATTCTCATTAAACTTTTCGTGGGAAATATCCCAATTAGTATAGTTCCTTTTAGATGACAGTTTCACATCCCATAATACAGTGCCATTGGTCGACGATTTTTGTATCGGAAATACGTTGATACCTGATTTACTATCAAGAATTCTTCCTGCTGCAAAGGCTATAGACGCATGTGTATCTAAAAATATTTGATATGCATACTTGTTGCTTGTATTTGTGAGCAAAAATTCCTCCAAATTTCTATAAATATCTTTGTTCCAATCGTATTCACCCTTTATATTGCGACCATCAAACTTATTAATGAATGATAAACAACTCTCTGTGTCTTTTTCCAAGTTTTCTGCTCCACGGGTAAAGCTTTTCACACCAATAGATATTCTTTTAGGGGAATACTTATCGGCAACAAGAAAAATGCGTTTTTCCATTTCTTCATCAAAGTCTTTTCTATCAATACCTTTACCATGTGTTGAAGAAATCATCTGATCATTTACAGTCGCTGAAGCAATAAACCTAATTTGGTCAAACGTCATCATTTGATTGCTATCTGAAATATACTGATGCAACGAATCTCTTACAATTTTTTCTAAAACTTCTATTTCAAACGGTAAAATAAAAAACCGTATTCTCTTATTATCAAGCAAATCTGTATCAAACCCATTTAGCGACGATTTTGCTTCTTTATCAAGCACTTTCCCATAATACTTTTCGATTGACTTTATAAATGTGTTGGCGGACTTATCACATTGCCCGATTAAAAATAATTCATATTCAGGACTTTCTATATCCTTTATAAGGTCATCTAGCCATATTTTGATGTCTGATTTGGTAAAAGTATTTATCGTTGATTTTACTTGTATGCATTTAACAATTTGATTTTGCTGCTCTAATGCTATATCAACCTTATCATTTGATGTTGGAAATTCGACATATATCTTATCCCAGTTACCTTTATCAGTTAAGGCCTCTAATACTGAAGCAAACCCCTGGTATAAAAATCCCCGTGATGCTTCTTTTCCACCCATAATCCTCACCCTTTCCATCATTTATTTGCTTTACTAATCCATGTGATATTCTATAAACAGGCTACCTATTAAATAACCTCAAAATATTTCAAAGCATCTTTGATTGCTTCTACCTTTTCCGCTGTCGGATGCTTCCTCGGCTGTTTCAATTCTTCTACCGCATTAGGAGCATCATACATTGGCAAGCCTAAATCTCTCTTTACCTCTGCGATATATGCGGTATGTACTTTGAAGCCGTATTTAGCTTCTATGTACTCCTTTATCATTTTGTAGGTCACTCGTTCTTTGGGCTTATAGCTTTCAGCTCTTTTAGCGATATTATCAAGCGGAACTTTTCCCTCACCCTCACCAAACTCAACTTTTACGTTGATATGTCCGTCTGGCTTTTTGTGGGAAAGCAGTACTACCGTCTCCACATGCACACCCATCGGAAACATATCTACCGGCTGTACCTTTCTGACCACATACCCATGTTCGTTCAGATATTTCAGATCCCTTGCAAGCGTTGCACTGTCGCAGCTGACATACACGACTTTTTCCGGTGCCATATTAACAATGGTATCCAGCAGTTTTTCATCGCAGCCCTTGCGCGGCGGATCTACAACCACGACATCGGCGGTGACTCCCTGCCGATAGAGGTCCGGAATGACTTCTTCTGCTGCCCCGCAGTAAAACTGTGCATTTTCAATGTGATTGATCTGTGCATTGACTTTGGCATCCTCGATTGCCTGCCCGACAATCTCGACTCCAATGACGTGCTTTGCCTTTTTTGCCAGGAAGAGGGATATCGTACCGACTCCGCAGTAGAGGTCAAAGACATTTTCTTCCCCGGTAAGTTCCGCATAATCCAGTGCTGTGCCGTACAGTTTTCTTGTCTGAACCGGATTTACCTGATAAAAAGACAGCGGTGATATGCGGAATTTTACATCTCCGATGTAGTCTGTGATGTAGACTTCCTGATAGACCGGAATCACTTCGCTTCCAAGAATCCGGTTCGTGTGTTCGGTATTTACATTGATGGAGATACTCGTCATGCCGTCTATTTTCTTCAGATTATCGACAAGCTCGGACAATCCCGGGAATTTCTTTCCGTTTAATATCAGACAAACCATGATTTCTCCTGTGGTAAATCCTTTGCGGATCAGAACATGGCGTACCAGTCCTTTGTGATCTTCCTCACGATATGGCTCAATTTTCCACTTTTCCATATGGGCAATGACCATGTGCAGAATATCTTTGTTCTCTTTGATGCCGATGGCACAGTCCTCACATTCAATGATACTGTGGGTGCGGCCTGCATAGAAGCCCGCGATAATTTTTCCTTCTTTGTTTCTGCCGATCGGAAACTGTGCTTTATTGCGGTAATTCCACGGAACATCCATGCCGATGCAGTCATAAAATTCCGGTGCATTTTCTGCATTGAAATCCAGTTTTCCGATGCGTTCCAGATTTTCCTTTACCTTCTTTGCCTTAAACTTAAGCTGTGCCGGATAGTTCATCTCCTGAATCTGACAGCCGCCGCAGCTCCTTGCCACCGGACAAAGTGGAGCAATTCTGTCCGCAGACGGGGCAATTACTTCCAGCAGCCTTGCAAAGCCGTAATTTTTCTGCATTTTCATCACTTTGACACGCACTGTATCACCAATCAGGGCATCCTTTACAAAAAGGGCAAGACCATCTACATGGCCTATACCCTCTCCATTGACACCCATATCTTCTATTTCTAATATAAATTCATCATTTTTCCTTATCATGATTTACCTCATCTATACTATATTACACGGTTGTTTTTCTGATATTTACCTCAAACAGACGGTTATAGCCCAGCCAGTCACCGCCATCTGCCGGAGTCGTACCCTTTAAGATTTCTTTCATTGTTTCGAGTTTTGCATCGGTATTATCCGCCATATTCAGTGCAACAGCCTCTATCAGGGATGGTTTCTTCGGTGAACCGTATTCCAGTTCACCGTGATGTGCAAGGATACAATGCTTCAACTGTGCAAGCAGACGATCCGGAAATCCCTCTATCTTCGATGCCGCTACGGAGATCTGTTCGCTTCCGATGACAATATGTCCCAACAGATTTCCGTCATCGGTATAATCATTTACAGGGAACGGTGCTATCTCCTGTATCTTTCCAATATCATGAAAAATAGCCGCTGTAATCAGCAAGTCTCTGTTAATACATTCGTAATTTGCTGCATAATAATCACATAATTTTGTAACAGAAAGGGTATGCTCCAGTAATCCGCCGATAAATCCGTGATGGACACTTTTTGCAGCCGAATGGACTTTAAATTTTGCGATAAAATCTGCATCCTGCACGAAGAACATTTCCAGAAGTTTCTTTAAATATGGATTGGAAACGGACGCAATATAACCCAGCAAATCATTATACATCTGATCCAGATCTTTGCCGCTTACCGGAAGATATTCCTTCGGATCATATTCACCCTCTGCGACTTTTCTGGCACGCTTGATATTCAATTGCAAACCGCCGTTAAAGGTAATAACATCGCCCACAACATCCACATAATCCAGGGCATCGAAATCATCGATACCGAGGGAATTCGGATCCCAGATTTTTGCATCGATTGTTCCTGTCTTATCCTGCAGAATAACCGAATCATATGGCTTTCCGTTTTTTGTAACTGCAGAAGTCTTTGATTTGCATAAGTAAATATCGCCTACTTTTTCTCCGTCCCTGAACGTCTCAATATATTTCATAATTAATTCCTTTCTCCTATTACCAGATTTATCTGCATTTTTTTATAAGTATCGCCTATTTTACGTTTCAGTACAATCTCTATACTGTCGCCCGGATTGCGACTGTTCACTGCTTCTCTTACGTCCGGCATATTTTCAATATCTTCCGTACCTATTTTCATGATAATATCACCTGCCATGATTCCCGCCTGATATGCCGTGGATTTATTATCCACTTCCGTAATGTATAATCCTGTCGGTATGTTTTCCCCTATATATCTCTGAATCTCGTAATTCATGCTGACTCCCTTGATTCCCAGATATCCCGGTGTTTCCTGATTCAGAAGCTTTGACAGAAGTCCTGTGATATCGCCCAGGGCAACGGCTGATATCGTACTGTTCTTTGGATCTGCATATTTACTAAGCACCATGCCTAACAGGCAGCCGTCCCCATCAAAAAGGAAACCATCCTCTACACTGTCCATCACAACATCCGTATAGAATATGCGGAAATACAGGTCATAAATATCATCTGTTTCACTGATATCTGCGATTTTTCCGATATATGCCGGTACAAGTTCGCCAAATGCATTTCCCTCATACACGCAGTCATATCCCCTGCTCATTTTGCCCGCACTGGCTACCTCTGCACATACAATCGCCCCACTCAGCTGTTCGTCAATATCCGATCCGTTAATTTTGATAATGGCAATTCCCAGTTCTTCATCATGACTCCAGAATTTTGCCTTTATCATTTCCTCATTCCAGAACTGTACCTGTACTTCATCCTCTCCCCTGATTTTTTCATATGGTACTAAAATATATGCATCATCCGCCAGTGCCATGACGACACCGGTACATAACAACTCATCCTGTGCAGAACCAGCATAAATCATAACGAGCGTTTTATTAATGATTTCTTCGAGCCGCACAACATCACTCTCAATATTAGCATCATCCTTGTCTGCAAGTGTCACGCTTACCTTTGTTCCGGCTGTGCTCTGTTTCTCCCCATCAAACAGCAGATCCCTCAGATTATCCCGGAATACAAACAGAATCACCAGCACTCCGGCACTTAGAAATAACGCAGCTCCCACCAGTGCCAGACATTTCTTTAAAAACAGTCTTAACCTGCTTGGTTTCTTACGGATAACTTCTTCTACAAAATCATACTTTTCTTCCATATAATCCTCTTTATAGTTATAGTAATTACTTATTTAGTGTAGCGGACAAATATGAATAATCTATGTCGATTCAGGTAAACATGTTATGATTTAGACAAGTTGAACTATTATATCTACCGATTTCAAATTGACTGTAAATTCTGCCATTAGTTTGTGAAAAAGTATTTGCCCGAAACTCTTTCTTATGTTAAACTGTAAGTATTAAATCTTATGATTGAGATGGAGTTTTAATATGAATCAGAAAGTTTTTAAAACATTAGAATATACAAAGATCCGAAACATACTGGCTGACAAAGCCTCTTCTCCCGGGGGAAAAAGGCTTTGCCAGGAACTGGCACCATTTGACAGCCTTTCTGCTTTGCAAAAAGCACTGAAAGAAACCTCGGACGCATTGTCCAGACTATGGCATGGCGGTTCACTGTCATTCTCCGGTGTACATGATATTACCGCTTCCATCAAACGTCTGGAAGTCGGAAGTACCCTGTCACAGTCAGAACTATTGGAAGTAAGCCGGCTTCTTGACACGGCACTGCGGGTAAAAGGTTTCGGAAGAAATGAACAGGATGAGGACCGCGAAGATTCCCTTACTGAGTATTTTCAGGGAATTGAACCTCTTTCCCCGGTAAATAATGAACTGAAACGTTGTATTGTATCCGAAGAAGAACTGGCAGACGATGCCAGCAGCACATTACATTCTATCCGCCGAACGATACGCAATACCAACGATAAGATTCGTTCCCAGCTTAATTCCATGGTAAATTCCCAGAATATGAGAACAAATCTCCAGGATTTTGTAATTACCATGCGAAACGGCAGGTACTGTCTTCCGGTTAAAGCTGACTGTAAGGGCAATGTCCCTGGTATGGTGCATGACCAGTCATCCACCGGTTCTACCCTTTTCGTAGAACCCATGTCCGTAGTTCAGATGAATAATGAACTCCGGGAACTGGCAGGAAAAGAAAAAGAAGAGATTGAAAGAATTCTTGCAGAACTGAGTGCTTTAGTCGGCGAAAAGACGGAAGAACTCACATATAATCTCCAGATTCTTACACATCTCGACTTTATCTTCGCAAAAGCAGCCCTTTCCAAAGATATGAAAGGCTGTGAACCTGTGTTTAATGACAGAGGAATTATTAAGATAAAATGCGGCAGACATCCATTATTAGATGCCAAAAAAGTCGTTCCGATCGATATCCGCCTCGGCGATACGTTTGACCAGCTGATTGTAACCGGTCCGAATACGGGCGGTAAAACGGTTTCTTTAAAGACGGTCGGATTATTTGAACTGATGGGATTATCTGGCCTGCATATTCCTGCAGATGAAGGATCGGAACTGGCATTATTTACGGAGATTTTTGCCGATATTGGGGACGAACAGAGTATTGAGCAGAGCCTTAGTACATTTTCTTCCCATATGACAAACATTATCCGGATTCTGGAAAAAGCAGATGACAAATCACTGGTATTATTTGATGAAATCTGTGCCGGAACGGATCCTGTGGAAGGTGCGGCACTTGCCATCAGTATCCTGACTTTCCTGCATAACATGAAAGTACGCACCATGACGACCACGCATTACAGCGAGCTGAAATTATTCGCACTATCCACGGACGGCATTGAGAATGCCTGCTGTGAATTTTCCGTGGAAACCCTGAGTCCTACCTACCGTCTGCTGATCGGTATTCCGGGAAAGAGTAATGCATTTGCAATTTCTGCAAAGCTGGGACTTCCAGGTTATCTGATTGAAGATGCAAAAAAGCGGATTGATTCCGATAATGAAGCTTTTGAAGATATCCTGACCGATCTGGAACAGAGTAAGGTTAAGATTCAGCAGGAAGAAGCTGAGATTACCCGCAATCGTGCTGAAATCGCGGCTTTGAAGTCGGAACTTGAGAGTAAAACGGAACGTCTTCAGAATCAGCGTGAACAGATTTTAAGGGAAGCAAATGAAGAAGCTGCCCGGATTCTGTCGGATGCCAAAGATTTTGCGGATGAGACAATCAAGAAGATTAATAAACTTTCTAAAGGTGCTAATATTAATCATAAAGATCTTGAGAATGAACGTCATAAGGTTCGTAACAAGATGAATGAAGCCCAGAGCAAACTGGCACTGAAAAACACGAAGAAGCAGGCAAAGAAGTATACGGCGAAGGATTTCAAACCGGGTGACAGTGTAAAGGTATTAAGCCTGAATCTGAAGGGCACTATATGCGGAACACCGAATGCCAAAGGCGATGTCTCCGTACAGATGGGTATTCTGCGATCCGTCGTAAATATCCGCGATCTGGAGCCAGTGGATGAACCGGTTATCACGGCACCAAATATGCAGCGGTTAAGTTCGGGCAAGATTAAGATGTCGAAGACCGCGACTATATCGACCGAAATTAATCTGATCGGAAAGACAACGGATGAAGCGATCCCGCTTCTGGACAAATATCTTGATGATGCATATCTCGCACATCTTCCGAGTGTGCGTGTCGTCCACGGACGGGGAACGGGTGCATTACGTACTGCCGTTCATAAGTACCTGAAACGTCTGAAATATGTGGATTCTTTCCGTCTGGGAGAATACGGCGAGGGAGATTCCGGAGTAACCATAGTAAATTTTAAATAATTATTTTAAGTAATATTGAGGAGGACGAAAATGGCCAGTAAACAAAAAATTTTGATTGTAGATGATGATACAAATATTTCTGAATTAATTGCGTTATACCTGACAAAGGAATGTTTTGAGACAATGTGTGTCGAGGATGGCGAAGCAGCTTTGAAAGCCTGCGTAAGTTTTAAACCGGATCTGATTCTTTTGGATCTCATGCTTCCGGGCATGGACGGCTATCAGGTGTGCCGTGAAGTCAGAAAGACATCTTCCACCCCGATTATCATGCTTTCCGCAAAGGGAGAAGTCTTTGATAAGGTACTCGGTCTGGAACTCGGTGCGGATGATTATATGATCAAACCTTTTGATTCAAAGGAGCTGGTTGCCCGTGTGAAAGCGGTATTAAGACGTACCACGGCAATACCTGCCAAATCCGACATACCGGAAGTAAATATTATCTCGTATCCGGATCTGGAAATTAATATGAACAATTATTCTGTAAATTATATGGGGAAAAAGGTGGATATGCCGCCGAAAGAAATTGAGCTGCTGCATTTTCTTGCTGCATCCCCGAACCAGGTATTTACCCGTGAACAGCTTCTGGATCATATCTGGGGATATGAATATGCCGGCGATACCCGTACCGTCGATGTCCATATCAAACGTATCCGTGAGAAAATCAAAGATAATAAGGACTGGTCACTTTCCACTGTATGGGGCATTGGTTATAAATTTGAACTCAAGAAATAACTGAGAGGCATATCATGAAACACAGTATTTATAACAAAATATTAATCGGCTATATTATTTTTGCCGCCCTCTCACTAATCTCCATCAACACCTTTATCTCGTCAAAGGTAATGGATACGGAAACCAGGCGGCAGGCCTCGGAGCTTTACAACCAGGCAAATGCCGCAAGTACATATTACAGCAATAATTATTATAATGTATATGACTCTTTCCAGCACGACTATGAAAGGGATGTAAATGTATCGTTTACCCCGCAGGATACGAATATATGGATTGTAGGAATGTCAAATGATATCCTGTATTCTTCCACCCCTGACAGTGATCCTGAAGTACTTCCGGATCTTTCTGAATATTTTACGGACACCTATTATGTGGTGGGAACTTTCAACGGAATTACAAAGGAAGAACTGCTGACGGTTTATTCGCCGATTGTGAATAATTATCAGTATTATGGATATGTGGTCATGAATAAATCCATGTCCGCAGTGGAAAACAGGCACATACAGATTATGAATATGATTAATATTTCATTTATTATCATATTTGCATTTTCCATGATTGTGCTTGTAATCTTCTCCATCTTTGTATACAAGCCATTAACAGATATTATGAATGCGACGAAGGAATATGCGAAGGGTAATTATGATTATGAAGATCTTAAGATTCATTCTCATGATGAACTCCGCAGCCTTGCAGATTCCCTGACCTTTATGTCAGGAGCATTCAAGAATCTCTACAGTGGTCAGAAGAAGTTTATTGCAAATATTTCGCATGATTTCCGCTCGCCGCTTACCTCGATTAAAGGTTATGTGGAAGCAATGTTAGACGGTACAATTCCTGTTGAGATGCAGGAAAAATATCTGAAAATTGTAATTTCGGAAACAGAACGACTTACAAAACTGACAGGAAGCCTGCTTACCCTGAATACCTTTGATGCAAACGGCATTATGATCGAATTATCTGATTTTGATATTGTGCCGGTCATCAAGGATACGATGGCATCTTTTGAGGGACAGTGCAATGCGAAAAGCATTAAAATCAAGCTTTCCCACGAGGATAAGGATTACATGGTCAGTGCAGATAAAATGCGTATCCAGCAGGTTATTTACAACTTGATCGACAATGCAATCAAATTCAGTCCGACCAATGCAGATATCGAAGTAGATGTCTCCGATAAAAATGATAAGGTATTTGTTTCGGTCAAAGATTACGGCATCGGTATTTCTCCGGAAAACCAAGCAAAGATCTGGGATCGTTTCTACAAAGCAGACGACTCGCGCGGCAAGGATAAGAAAGGAACAGGACTTGGTCTTGCCATCGTAAAAGAAATCATCAATGCACATAATGAAAACATCAATGTCGTCAGCACCGAGGGAGTCGGAACGCAGTTTACATTCAGTCTTGAAAAAGCAAAAGAAGCACATTAAAAAATACATTCAAAAAGCACATTCAAAAAGCACATTCTCCGGTATTTAACCTTTGAATGTGCTTTTTGCTGTCAGGATAAAATGCTTAAAAGCTTATTTCTTTCCTGTCTTTTTCTGTACTTTCTTTCTTGCCTTTGCACTGAATACCGCACTTCCTGTCATAAGAGCCGTTACCATGCCAAATGCGAATACCCATGGATTTGCAAAATCACCTGTTTTTACATTTCCATCCGCGGTCTTATTTTCACCTGCTGCAGTTGTTTCTTCTGTATTTTTCGCTGTTGTTTCTGCATTCTGTACATCGTTCTTCTTTTCTGTACTCTGTACTTCTTCTTTCTTTTCCGCTGCAGTTGTTTCTTCTGCATTTACAACATCGTTCTTCTTCTCTGTCTCTTTGTCAGTAGAAGGATTTTCTGTGGATGGCTTCTCTTCTGAAGGTTTCTCCGGATCCGGATTTTCCGGTACATCTAAGGCTTTATCTGCTTCGATTTTTCCGTCTTTTATAGTAATATCATAAACAACATCGTTATTAAAGCCGTTTGCAGCAACGGTAATGGTATAAATTCCATTCTGTGCAAATACTGTTTCTCCTCTGGATTCTGCTGCCAGATCTAGGCTTCCGTCCTCTTTAATCAGTGTTAATGCACCTTTTCCGCTTGTTTTATATGTCTTTTCCGTATCGCCTGATTTCACAGTTACGGCTGAGATATTACTGATATAATTTGCAAATTCTTCTTCTGTTACATCTTTTGCCGCTTCTAATCCGGTATGATCTTTTCTGATTACTGCCACATTCTGATCGGTTATCAGTGTAAAAGTAACTGTCTTGTCCGCATATTTTCCGGATGCATCCCGGATGACCAGTGTGTAAGCACCTGCATATGCATTTTTGTAGGTAATTACATTGCCTGATACGGTAAATTCAGATGCTGCCCTTGCGGAAGTATTGGCAACCTCATCTCCTGCTGCATTTCTGATAATGTAAACGGCATCGAAATCATCCGGTAATGATGTCTTTGTTGTTCCGTCTTTTTCTGTAAATGAAAGACTTACACTTCCATCTCCGCTTGTTCCGTTTGTTACTGCTGCATCGACTGCTGCTTTATATGGAACTGCCAGTGCTGTTTCCTGTGCGGTTGTGTCCACGGAATAGATTCCATTTGCACAGATATAAGTTACTTTTGTAATGGTCTGGCCCTGCATATCCTGATATGCTCTGTAAGAAAGAAGATTTCCTTTTACTTCTGTTGTTCTGTCGCCGACGGACCATGCCAGTTCCCCAATCTTTTTCCAGATATTTTCCAGATGACGCATACCATATATGCTTTCATCTCCGGACTGGTTTACGGTAGTTACGAGTACACCATATACTGTTCCTGCTTCGCTTAAATCGAGTCCGTCTGCATTGATCTGGATATCGCCCCATTTGCTGTCTGCATTGAGTGTATAAGTAACTCCTTCGAGCATTTCTTCTGTTCCCTGTAAAGCAGAATAACTTCCGTCTGCATTCAAAATCTTGTATACAGCAGGAGCCGTACCTTCTGTCATGGTAAATCCGTCCGCTTCCGTGAGTGTTTCACTTACGGACTTTAATACAGCCACTGGGAAGGTTACACCAAGGATTTTTCCTCCGACCGCACCTTCTGCTGTATCTGCTTCATAATAAGTTCCATCAAAAGTCTTCCATTTCTTATCGGTTGCAGAAGTTACGGCATCGATCTGGTCTGCCTTTTCACTGCCCGCTTCTGCTTCGTAGAATTTTGCATATGGAATATTCATTGTACCATATACATAATCTGCTGCGAGTGCTTCGATGGCATCATTCAGATGTTCGGTTGCCTCGTCCACATTTTCCTGCGTTGTCTTTCCTGTCTGACCAGCTTTCTCAAGTTCGTCCCTGGCTTCTGCAAGTTCTGCCTGCATATCATCCCATCCGGCTGTATAATCGGTTTCAACAAGGCTTTCTGCCTTCCCAATGGCTGCTTCCAGAGCTTCTGTACTGCTTACTGCATGAGCCATATGAATATCGGACTCTGCCACGTTCACAGGAATCACAGTATCGGCATAACCCAGTGCACATATGGTCACGGTCCAGTTTCCACTTCCATCGTATCCTTCCGGAAGTGTACATCTCTTAGATTCTGTAAGGCCAAGCTGGATACCCATGGATTTATGCATCCAGTTATCTGCGGCAAATTTTGTTCCATATACGGCAAGAGGTGTACCTGTGGTATCATTTTCCCCATAGTATTTCCAGATAACGGACTGCATATTTGCACCGAGATCGCCGTAGTTTCCGGTCAGATCCACACGGATAAAATCGCCGTAGGAACTGCTGTCTTTTACTTCTACGCCAAGCGTGCTGATATCCGCTGTCTTTAATTCGCTGTCTTTGATACCGGAATCAGTTCCTGTCTGTCTTTCCCCAAAGGAAAATGTTCCATCACTGTTCTTTACGGCTTCTTTTAAACCGTTGGTATCCGCTGTTACTTCTGCGGTTTCAGAATAGGCTGAAAGATTCACTTCACTAAATCCGCCAAACAGTGTTTCACCGTTCTCCACTACTTTATACTGATTCTTAAATTCTTCATAGTCACTTGTCTTTACAGCAACCGGAACATATTTAAAACCGGTAACCTCATATCCTGCCATGGTTTTTGTTTCTTCACCAATGGTAATTGTACCTCTGTCAAATCCTACTGTAGTGCCGTCTGTAAGGATAATGGTATTCTTACCGTCCCAGCCTGCTGCTTCATAAACATTTCCTTCTGTGTCATAAATCACTACCGCACCCTGGAAGCTTCCTCTGTGAAGTCCATGGTTTGTGGTTGCACGAGTAACCGCATCAAACGCACCTTTGTCGTACTCGCCTCTGGTATCGGTTTCATCGGAACTTTCCGCGGAATCTCCATTCTGTACCGGTTCTGCAGCATAATACTCGTCGTAAGTCAGTTCTGCATATACATAGGTATATTCTTCCTCTTCTTCTGCCTTTGGTGCTTCCGCCATCATCGTCTTTAATGCTTCTTTTACTGCGGATGCCGTACAGGTAGCTCCGGACACCGCATCCAGTGTTTCCACCGTCTGATATGTCGCCAACTGTCCCTTTAACATTTCCTCCAGACCTTTTACCTTAGAAGTTCCTTTAATTGCTCTCTTTACATAAGATGCATTCTCTGAACCGACACTTCCATAATTCAGTGATTCAATCACTCCATCCTTAACTGTCAGTTCCAGATCCAGTGAATAATTACTCCATGATTCCTCATCATCCGTAAAAACTGCCGCTTTTCCGGTATATGTATTGTCCTGGGCCGTCTCTGCATCATGCACTGCAAGACTCGCCTGCGGAAGTGCAGAAACTGCAAGACAGCATGCTGTCGTAGCTGCAACTACTTTTTTTGCTTTGATTCCTGTTCCTGTAATCGATTTAAACATATTTCCTCCTTTTATTGAATCTTCCAGTTAATTGCAAAACTCATAAGTTATCTTTATTGTATATGCAAATTGAACAATTACTAAGAAGGTACTATGAGGTAGGTACTAAGGAGGGGCCCAATTTATTGGGAAGATTCCTTAGTACGGTCGGTACTTAGGTCAGGGCTACCTGACCTTATGTATCCGCTACCAGCCGAATGTAGCGAAAGCGTGCCTTCGTGTATTGTCATATTTGCATATACACTTACAAAAATTAGAGTGTTTTGCAATTACACAGAGTTTCTATAAGTAAGCGGTTTTCCGCATTACTGACACAATTTTCCTTTCATGAGAACCGGCATGATTTTTCCCGCTGCCAGTCCGATTACCAGTCCGGCTGCGATTCCTGATATCATCAGCACCGGAAGATATAAAAATACTCCTTTGCTCTGCAATATGACTGCTGCGACAATAACCTGCCCAATATTATGGCAGATTCCACCTGCCGTACTGACTCCCGCCATGGACATGATATTTTTCTTCTGCAGTCCTGACATGACAAGAAAGCTTAGCATCCCCCCTGCCAGACTATAGGCAAGTGCCATAATATTTCCAAACAGCAGTGTCGATAAAAAAATTCTCGTTATACTTACCAGAAACACATCCCGGTGTGGCAGATAATATAATCCTGACAACACCACAAGGTTTGCCAGCCCCAGCTTTACACCATATATTCCGATCGAAAATGGCATAATCGCTTCTATATAACTGAAGATCATGGCGAGTGCCGTCAGCATACCCGCCAGTGCAACACGTTTTGCTGTACTGCCTTTCATTCTGTTCTTCCTTTCTTTCCTACTGTACAATGGCATCAAATGCCGCTTCGGTTGTCTGTCCTTCTTCTTCCTGCACATCCACGGAAATAACCATTTTATGAGGAAGACATACGATGGTTTCGTTTTTATGGGAGATAGCCGCATGGTCGGTACAGATTCCATCCCGGCAGTCTGCATCTTCCATCTCTACTTTGCCATCCTGAATCACAAATGTATTTGTTCCATATTTTGTTTCCACCGTTACGGTCTGGTTTTTATCCAGTGCGTAGGTGTCATAGACCTGTCCGTCCACCGTGACTACCACACGATTCCCTTCTTCCCTTGTCACGGCATAGGCAATCGTGCAGACAAGCAGCACCAGTACGGCAAGTGCCGCCAGAAAATACAGTTCTCTTTTTCCAATCAAAGTTTTCCTCATTTGATACTCCTTTCTTCTCCGTTCATCATATATACAACATTCGGGCAGACATTCTGTCTCGGGCATACCACCTGGCATTTTCCACAGCGGATACATTCCCCGGTCGCCTCACTTCCGTCTTCATCTTCATACGGAAGATTTAAATCCATCGGGCATTTCTTACTGCAGGCACTGCAGCCCCGGATACATCCCGCCTTACTTCTGGAATAAGAAAAAATGGGTAGAACCGGCAACAGGGAAAATACTGCTCCCATCGGGCATAAATACTGGCAGAAAAATCTTTCCTGAAAAAACATTCCGACCAGAATCCCAATCAAAATCAAAATTCCCGGTATATATGCCTGAACATTCAGGTGTCCTGCATAAATAAGCGAAAATACTTCCCATGGACTTTCTTTTGCAAACAGGTTATCTTTTCCCAGAAAGCACACCACTACAAGAAATGCCAGTATGATATATTTGATATATCTCAGCCATTTCGAGACTGCCGGCGGAATATGGAACGGTTTCCGCTTCATTTTCTTACACAAAAATGATGACACTCCATAAACGGCATCTCCCAGTGTACCGAATGCACATGCAAAGCCACAGAAAATCCTGCCGAAACATATCGTAAACAGACATAGCCAGATAAGTGTAACCAGAAAAGAATTATTTTCAATCACCGCACCGGCTCCCATCTGACGGAAGATATATTTTACACCGGAAAATGCCGATGTATACAAAGCCGGAAGGGTAAAGAAAAACACCACCTGAATGACTCTTCTGATAAAATTGCTTAGTTTCATTTTCTTTTTCAACATTTATTTCACCGCCTGTTTCAATGCTGCAATGACTGCATTTTTTATTCCTGTAGATGTGTAGGTTGCAGAAGATATCGTGTCCACATTCGGGCTTTGTTTATCCAACATATCATCTATTATCCGTATTGCTGTATTATAATAGGCTTCATCCTCATCTTTTGCCGATAATACTTCGATATCTGTGATTTCTCCTCCTGCTATGGTTACCTGTACTTTTATATTTCCTCCATATCCTTTTGCATCTCCTGTATATGTACCATCCTTGTAAATACTGTCATTTCCTGCTTCCGTAACCGGTTCTGTTCCCAGCACTTCCTGCATTTCTTCCAGCAGTCCGGAAGAATAATTTTTCTCCGCATCCAGTTCTGCCTGAATTTTATCCTTCTTTTCCTCCAGTGCATATGTTTTCATGGAGCTGTTATAATATAGAAGAATGATGACTATCAAAAGCAGATTAATTATTCTGATATATAATTTTGAACCTTTCATGGATTCTGCTCCTTCTCAATGTGAGTAACTGTATCTTTTCATTTTCTTTTTCTGCAGCCTGCTGCAATGCACTCTGACACGCAGTTATGATTGCCTTGGAGGAACAGGTGGCCTTACTGACCGTATCAAATGGAAGTAATTCTCCGGTTGTCTGATATAAACCACCGGCCTCTAAAATCTGCGTTACAATTCCGGTATATTTTTTCGTTCCCTGCACGGCTCTTTTGATATAAGTATCATTTGACACATCGTATCTTTCCCCGCTTCCTGCCACATGATCGATCTTTGTAATCCGGTCATTCTGTACCGTCAGATCCAATGACAGGGTGTAAGCCTCAAATTCCTGTTCTTCATCCGGTTCACAATCTGCCTGCACATGGTAGGTTCCATTCTTATAATATTTTCCGGTTGCCTCTTCCGACTCTTTTGTACTTTCTTCCGGCTTTTCCGTGGTTGTTTCTTCTGTACTTTCTTCCGGTTTCTCCGTGGTTGTTTCTTCTGTACTTTCTTCCGTCTTTCCTTCCGTTTCGGCTGCAGACGTTTGTGCAGGTTCTCCTATATTTTCACGTTTTGCCTGCTCCAATGCATTTCTTACTGCTTCCAGGATTGCATTGGACGAACAGGTTGCTTTACTGACTACATCAAATTCTGCCCCATTGTCCGTTACCACACCACTTGCCAGAATCCTGTCCACCATTCCCTGCTGTGTACTGTTTCCCTGTGCTGCTTTTAAAATATAACGGTCATTGGCACTGTCATACTGTTTTCCGCTTCCCTTTACATCTGAAACGGCGATGATTTTATCATTGACCACAGTGATCTGCAGGGACAGGATATATTCCTCAAACTCCTCATCTTCATCCGGAATACAACGTGCCGTTCCGGTATAAATTCCATTTTTATAAATCTTTCCTTCCGTTTCGTCCCCGGATAATGCAGTTGTTGTCTGTGTTTCTTTTGAAACAGTTTCTGTCCGCACCGGTACAGTTTCCGGCTGTAGCGGTTTCTCTGCGGTCTGTATGATTTTCGCCTGTTCCATCGCATTCTGAACCGCCTGTAGAATGGCATCGGAAGAACAGGTTGCACCACTGACGACATCAACCTCCGCCGTCGGACTCTGTATGATTTTCTCTGCAATTCCTGCTGCTTTTGCAAGATAGCGGTCATTGGCCGTGATATATCTGTTCCCCGAGCCTTTGATATCCGATATTCCCACGATTCTGTCATTTGCAATCGTAACATTTAATGTCAGGGTATAAGCATCAAACTCTTCCTCCGCATCCGGAACACAGACTGCCATGCCGGTATACGTCCCATTCCGGTATATCTGTCCCTGTGTTTCCGTTCCGGTCAGCTGTGTCATACCGGACGACGTCTGTGATGCGTCCAGCTGTGTTTCTTTTTGATCTGCCGTTACCACAGAATCCGTTCCGGATACCACTGCCTGTGCGAGTGCATTTCTTACCGCTTCAATTAGTCCTGCCGAACTGTAGGTAGCCCCTGATACCGCATCCACATTGGTCGACTGCGTCGTTACAATGCTCTGTAACAGGGTAGACGCATGATCAATATATGGATGATCGTCTCCCTCATTTTCCACCAATGTAATGAAAGAAATCTTTCCATCCTGAATCACCACCTCCACGGTAAGCTTTCCGCCAAAACCGGTTCCACTTCCGTAATAAGTACCATCTCGATAGGTTCGTTCCTGCTCAGCCGTATCTTTGGTTAATACCACTGCTTCTTTCGTCTGCGTCTCCACCTCCGGCAGTGTAACTGTCTCCATGATATCAAAAGGTGACGTCTTGCTCTCTGTCTCCTCCTTTACCAGCTGGAACTGCGGAATACTCTTTTCCTTCACCTTCACCTGCTGCACTTCATAACCGGATATCGTAATCCCCGCCGCCAGCACAACACATCCCGCCGGCACAAGTAATAATAACTTCTTTATATAATCTCTCACGTCAAACATATTGCTTACCTTTCTGCGATATCATAATTCCTCTCCGAAGAAAATGAGTCTGCAATTCCCTTTGTCACCGTAATTTCTCCATCCTTCGTTACCAGTATGGCATCAAATTCTTCACTGTGTTCTCTCCAGTAATTCAATGCATCTTCTTTTCCCATGACAAATAATGCGGTGGATAATCCGTCCGCAAGCATACCGTCCTTACTGATAATCGTAACGGATATCAAATCCGAGTCCGCCGGTTTTCCGGTTTCATTATCCATGATGTGATGGTATATTTTTCCATCTTCCTCAAAATAACGCTCATATCCACCGGAAGTAATGACGGCCTTATCTTTGATCGCCAGTATGCCTAAATAATCATCTGTTCCATCCGGATTCTGTACGGCTACTCTCCAATCCGAACCGTCCGTTTTTGCACCCAGCACCTGAACATTTCCACCGAGGGAAACCATGGCGGAACTTACCCCGTACTTCCGGAAAATATCCATCAGTTTCGACGAAGTGTAACCTTTTGCAATCCCACCAAAGTCAATCGCCATACCATCCCGCAATGTCAATGTGTTTGTTTCTTCCTCATACATCAATTTATCACTGCCTACCAGATTCAATGTCTGCATGATCTCATCATCCTGTGGAACACGATATTCTTCTGTCGGGAACCCCCAGAGGCACATAACCGGATAAATCGTAATATCAAAACGGTGTCCGGTGGATTCATATAACTCCAGTGATTTCTGCAGCAATGTCTGTGTATCATCGTTCAGCACCGCAGAGCCGTTCTGATTGATGCATGCTACCTGACTGGTATCTTTTCCTGTGGACAAAAGCACGTCCAGACGGTTTATCTCATCGATTGCCGCGTCCACGGATTCCTCTGCATTTTCGCCATATGCGGACACCGTCATATAAGTATCCATCGCAAAAACATTTTTCTGTACTTTTTTCTGCGATGCCGTATCCAGGCTGGTTTCTTCCTGCTGCTTGTCCGCACTTTCCACATTCTGATCCGCTGATTTCTGATCCCTGGCTTTACAGCCTGTCAGAAGCATGATAAATATTGTAAAAAGCAGAACTATTTTAAATGGAACTGTTTTTCTCATTTTATGAATACCTTTCTGTGTATATCTGCCAAAAGTTTCAAAAGCAAAACATAAGTTAGCATAAACTAACGCATTTGTCAAAGATATATTTTCTCATTTTCATTTTAACATCTGAAAATCCTTATTTTATAAGGATTTATGGATTTTTGAAAAACTTTTTCACTTTGTCCCTTAAATACTCTCCGGATATTTACACAATGTTCTATACATCTTTCACATTAAAATTGTTTTTCTTTTTGATTTATATTATTATATTTGTCAATTATGTCTATTGACATTCGACAGAATAAGTCATACAATTATAATGTTATTTGATCAATTGTGAAAAAAAATAGTTATCTTAATATTTTATTTGAATTCTATAGATCTTCTCTTTATATTTTAAGTAATTATGGGGATTTGCAAGTGTTTAACAAATTTTTATTTTAGGTAATTGCGAAACACTTAAATTTTTGTAAATACATATGCAAATGAAACATTACACGAAGGCACGCTCCCGCTACATTCGGCTATGGTACCTTCTTAGTAATTGTTTAATTTGCATATACAATAAAGATAAGTTATGAGTTTCGCAATTAACTAATTTTTATTTTAGAAAAAGGAGAGGTATTATGAAAGAAAAAGATACTACAAAGAAGCAACAGAAACAGCAGGACCAGGTTACCAAATTCCGTGACAAAAATCTTTCTTATAAGATCTCTGTTGCAGTCAGCCTGTTACTTGTCATATGCTTAACTGTTATGATTGCCATCAGTGCAACCATCGCCGGAAAGTCTCTCAGCAACACAGTAAGCGGGGAATTTGAAGGAATTGCTACCGAGAATGGTCTGAAAGTCCAGGCGGTTATTGATACTGCTGCAAATACTGCTGATACGATTCAGAGTTATCTACTGGATAAATATGCTGATTATGAAGCGAACGGTTACAGCGGAGATGTTGAGAAAAGTTCTGTATATGATATTGATTTGCAGGAAATGAACAAACAGATCGAAACATTTTTGCTTAGTATTGCAAGTTCTACCGTAAAAAATAACGATCAGATCGATGGTGTCGGTGTCTTCTTTGAACCGGATGCTTTTGACCCGGCGATCAAAGATTATACTGTCTATGTCAACACAGATGATGCTGCCAAAGGAACTGCACAGAGTTATGGTGCATATTCATCCTACGGCTCACAGGATTATTACAAAAATGCCGCAACCAGCCAGAAAGCAAGCTTTACCGATCCTTATGAAGATCAGGGAAGTAAAATGTTCTCTGCTTCTTTCCCAATCGTATACAATGGAAAAACACAGGGTGTTATCCTTGTAGATATTAATATTGAGAAGTTCAGTAATCTGCGTACTACCGATTCCAAGTATCCAAATATGTATGTAGATATTGTAAATGATCAAAGTATGATCATTTATGACAGTGAATCTTCTGATTATATCGGAACCCGTCTGGACAGCCTGATTTCTTCCAAAGAATATGCGAAGATTCAAAGCGGTATTGATAAGGGCGATCGTTTCTCTGTCAGCACAAAGAAAGATGACGGTTCTTCCATTGTGAGATATTACACACCTATCGATGCTGTGGACGAAACCTGGTGGGCAACCAGCGCATTATCAAAGGCGGATTTATCAAAGTCTACCGTCCAGCTTGTTCTGCTGATGATTCTCTGCACTCTTATTACCCTGATTGTAATCATCATCATCTGTACCCGTCTGCTTCGTAATTACATTCATCCGCTCAATGATGTTGTGGCTGTGGCTGACAAGCTTGCCATGGGTGATTTCTCCGTTTCCGTAGAAGCTGTATATCATGATGAAATCGGTAATCTTGCCGATACCTTTTCCCAGATGGCTACACGGCTCAGACTGATTGTCACAGACATTACAAGAGGTCTTGCAGAGATGGCATCCGGTAACTTTAACATTGCACCGGAAGTAGAAAATGTAGGCGATTTCAAAGCCATTGAAACTGCATTAACAACAGTTATTACAGATCTTTCCAATACTTTAAGGGAAATCAATGAAACAGCTGAAACAGTGGCTGAAAATTCAGGCCAGATTTCCGAAGGTGCACAGGCTCTTACCGAAGGTGCAACCGATCAGGCAAGCTCCATCGAAGAACTTCAGAGCATTATTACCAACGTTTCCGAACAGGTTCAGAAAAATGCAGAATATGCAAATGATGCAAATGAAAAAGCAAAAGTCGTTGGCACTGAAATTACAAGCAGTAACGACCAGATGCAGAAAGTGGTTGTGGCTATGGAAACCATCAGCGAAAGTTCACAGCAAATCAGCGGTATTATCAGTACGATTAATGATATTGCTTCCCAGACAAACCTTCTTGCATTAAATGCTTCCATCGAAGCCGCAAGAGCAGGCGAGGCAGGAAAGGGATTCGCGGTCGTTGCCACACAGGTTGGTACACTGGCTGCACAGAGTGCTGAAGCAGCAAAGAACTCCGGCGAACTTATTCTGGAATCTATGCGTGCCGTAGATGAAGGAAAAGCTATTGTTGATGAGACAGCCAGGATGTTACTTGAATCCGTATCTAAGGCAGATGCATTAGTAGAAAATATCGGCGAAATTTCCGCCGCTTCTGACAAACAGGCCCAGGCACTGGATCAGATTTCCGAAGCTACAAGCCAGATCGCTGCAGTTATCCAGGAAAACACCGCCATGGCAGAGGAAAGCTCTGCAAGCAGCGAAGAATTAGCTGCACAGGCAGAAAAGTTAAAAGACCTCGTTGGTGTATTCAAACTGCTGGAAAATTAGGCCAGTACTTAGATAGTTAATTGCGAAACACTTAAATTTTTGTAAGTGCATATGCAAAAAGAGGAGACTCTGTCAATAGAGCCTCCTCTTTTTTGATCTTATTTATGTATATGTATCCGCTATGTTCTCCACTCATGCGTCCGCAGATGCCCCTCGATCTGCATCCCTGCAAAGTCATTCTGTCTGAGCGCCTCATACAGTACAATCGCCACAGAATTGGACAGGTTCAGGGATCTGATATCAGGATTCATCGGAATCCGCACACAGGTTTCCTGATGGTCATACAGGATATCTTCCGGTATGCCTGCACTTTCCTTTCCAAACATGATGTAACAGTCCGGTTCGTAATGAACCTCCGAATATTTATACGGAGCTTTTGTTGTCGCATAGTAAATCTTTGCACCCGGATTCTTCGCAAGGAAGTCCTCGTAATCCTCATAAACTTCATAATTCAGATGTTCCCAGTAATCAAGTCCTGCTCTTTTTACGGATTTCTCATCCAGCTTAAATCCCAGCGGCTCAATCAGATGGAGTTTTACCCCCGCCGCACAGCAGGTTCTTCCTATATTTCCGGTATTTGCCGGTATCTCCGGCTCATGAAGTACAATATTTATCATTTCTATTACCTCTGATGTCTCTCTGTAAAATGTCTGATTCTCTCGAGTGCAAGTTTAAGACGTTCCAGTGAATACGCATAGGAGATACGGACAAATCCTTCCCCACACGCACCAAAAGCCGTTCCCGGAACAACCGCAACCTTCTCCTCTTCCAGAAGTCTTGTTGCAAATTCATCCGATGTCATGCCGAATTTCTTAATATTCGGAAATACATAGAATGCACCATATGGTTCAAAACATTCGAGTCCCATTTCCTGAAATGCATTTAACAGGAATCTTCTTCTCTGGTTGTAAGACTGTGTCATCTTTGCCACATCGTCATCACCGTTTCGCAATGCTTCTACAGCCGCATACTGGCTTGTGGTCGGTGCACACATAATGGCAAACTGATGGATTTTCAGCATCTGCGACAGAATCTGTTCCGGTGCACAGGCATATCCGAGTCTCCATCCGGTCATGGCAAATGCTTTTGAAAATCCGTTGATGACAACGGTTCTCTCCTTCATTCCGGGCATTTCTGCGATAGATACATGACGTTCCCCATAATAGGATAATTCTGCATAAATTTCATCCGATATGACGAAAATATCTTTTTCCACACAGATCTTTGCAATCTCTTCCAAATCTTTACGAGGCATGATTGCACCGGTCGGATTATTCGGAAATGGCATAATCAAAAGTTTTGTCTTATCCGTAATATGCTCCAGCAGTTCTTCTTTTGTAAGCCGGAATTCATTCTCTTCTTTCAGGTTAATCACCACAGGTACACCATAGGCAAGCTGCACGCATGGCAGATAGGAAACATAACTCGGCATCGGAATCAGCACTTCCTCACCCGGATTAATCATGGCACGAATCGCCAGGTCAATGGCTTCGCTGCCTCCCACCGTTACCATAATCTCATGATTATAATCATAGTGCAAATCAAATCTTCTCGCAAGATATGCGGCAATCTCCGCCTTAAGTTCTTTCAGGCCTGCATTTGAGGTATAAAATGTTCTTCCCTTTTCCAGGGAATAAATACCTTCTTCACGAATATGCCACGGAGTATCAAAATCAGGTTCGCCCACACCGAGAGAAATCGCATCCTTCATCTCGCTTACAATATCAAAAAACTTACGGATTCCAGACGGCTGGATCTCCACTACTACATCTGATAAGGGATTTCTCATGGTGTAATTACCATCCTTTCATCAACTTTTTCTTCTGCAAGCACAGTTCCATGATCTTTGTATTTCTTCAGTACAAAATGGGTCGCTGTTCCGCGGACCGCCTCTATCGTGGATAATTTATCCGAAACAAACTGTGACACGGCACGCATGGTTTTCTCTTCCAGCAATACAAGGAAATCATATCCGCCTGACATCAGGTAGATGGCTTTTACTTCACTGAAATTATAGATTCTTTCCGCAATCTTATCAAATCCTTCGCCTCTCTGCGGAGTTACCTGCACCTCTATCATGGCATTTACGCGCTCATCGCTTGTATTATCCCAGTTAATCAGTGTATGGTATCCGCAGATTACCTTCTCCTTCTCCATCTCTGCCAGTTCATTTGCCACTTCCACTTCCGATACCCCTAACAGAATGGCAAGTTCATGCACATCTATTCTGCTATTCTTTTCTATCACTCCCAAAATCAGCTTTCTAAGTTCTGTTAATTCCACCATCTTCTATTTTCCTTTCACTTTTTTCATTCCACGGGGCTGTTCAATGAATCTTCTTTCGTCCCTATTGAGCAGAACCTTATCATGACCCGGCATTACTTTCCCAATCAGGGCAGCATGAATCCCTTCTTTCTCATACCGATGTACAAGACCGTTTCCGTCCCTTGTTACGACTAACAGAGAACCTGCCGACTGCATGGTATAAGGATTCTGTTCCAACTGTTCACTTAATTCTATGGTTTCCTGATGCACCGGAATATTTCTTGCTTCTATCTCCATTCCCGCCTGCATCTTCTCACCTAATTCCCATAATCCGCCAAATACGCCTGTTTCCGATAAATCATGCATAACCGCACTTCCATGCTCCAGTGCAATCTGTGCATGTTTTACAACGGACAGCTCCTGCAGGTAATCTGCCGCACCTGCCAGATATCCCGGTGCAAATGATAATTCTTCCCGGTGCTGCACTGCTGCCACTCCCGTAGACTCCAGTGCCATATATCCGGTCATGACAATATCCTGCCCGTACAGGGTATCTTTCTCCCGGCGGCTGTCCAGAAGCTCTCCGGCACAGTTTCCGTATGCCGTAACCGAAAATACCGGCATATTTACTTTATCCGATACCTCGCTGTGACCTCCGGCTATCTGTACATTTAACGACGATGCCGTTTCTTCCAGCACTTCCATAATACTCTTGATCCGTGATTCCTCCGTCTCCGGCGGGACAATCATGGACACAAGGACGGCAAACGGACTGCCGCCTTCCGCAGCGACACTGTTCACCGCACGTGTCATGGTAATCTTAGCATCCAGCAGGGTTTCATATTCCACACTGCTGCATGAGACAGCCGTGACTAACTGACCTTTCACAAGCATAACCGCAGCATCCGCTCCGGCTTTTGCACCGCTTAGTACTTCTTCCCGTTTATTTCTGAACTTATTCAAAACGGATCTCTTCAGTATCAGCTCTGATAATTTTCCAACATTCAGCATACTACTCTACCTTCCAGCTTTCCTTGACGAATATCGATTTATCCATTATACTAAATAGGATAAAATCGGAACAATCATTGCCAGAACAAGCACGATTGCAATTGCAGCTGCTATCTTCTTCTGAGTCTTTGGATTCCAGATATTCATAATATATACCTCCTTTATCCCGTCCCTTATCTGGACGGATACACTACTGATTTATTTTATTTTGGCCTGTAAACAGGCAGACTGCGAGGAAAAAATGATTCGTTATTTTTGCATCTTTGGATGCTTTCTTCTGTTTTCCGGTGTATTTTTTCACCAGGTAAAAAAATCCGAACGGAGATCCAATTCTTCCACCAGCGATTTCTGGCAGAAAGAATCTGCCGCCAATCAGGTAAAACGGATTGATCTGGATGCTCTCCCCTATATCATCATTCCACTGGAGAATTACCCACTGGGACAGCACGATGATGACGTACTATCGGAATGTGAGGATTCCCTCATAAAACTCAGCCAGAAAAAAATCCTGAACCTGACCGGAAAGACGTCCACCGAGCTGAAAGAAACCTATGGTATTACCAACCTTTCCTATGTGGATAAATGTGATATGAACTACACCGAACTTGTCAAAATCATCGCTGCCTACGGAGCAAGGCTCCACGAGCTTGGTTTCGACGACGAATGCATTGCCGTTCTCGAATCCGGCATTGATATTTTAACAGATATAAGCAGTAATTACAAGCTTTTGGCGGAGCTTTATCAGAAAAGAAACGAGCCGGAGAAAATAGAACATTTAAGAGAAACCGCCCGTACCCTGGACTCCCTGAACAAAAATAAAATATTAAAATTACTCGATTTCCCTGCCGAAGCCTGAATAGAAAAATCCGGGAGCACATATATTCTGACTGTGAACCCGGATTTTTATTTTACTACTCTGTTCTTTCCATTGTATTTTCCCACATAAAGGCATTTATCTGCAAGCTGTATCCACTCTTTCACGGATAAGCCGTCCTTACAGCCGGCAGCACCGATGGTAATCGTTACGGAAGTATGGATGTCCCCCTGTTTTAACTGCATCTTTGCAATGTCTGCACGAATCCTGTCCAGTTTATCCACCGGAATATCATGCGTATCGTCCAGTTTTCCGGTCAGCAGAAACTCTTCGCCACCCCATCTGCAGGCATCGATTCCGTCCAGATGCATCAGAATATCAGCCACCCGTATTAATACATAATCTCCAAAATTATGCCCATACCTGTCATTTACCTTCTTAAAATCATCAATATCGATCATGGCTACCCAGTGATCGTTCTTATTCTTTCCATTATAAATGTCTTCCAGCCGATCCAGCATATAATAACGGTTTGGCAACTTCGTCAGTGCATCATAATCAGCTTTGCGAAGCAATTCACTCTCTGAAGCAATAACATGACGGATTAACAGACTCATGCACAAAATAATAATGGCAAAATTAATCACACCCATACAGATTCGTATGACAAACTGCACATTATCATCAATCACATAATGCGGTCCTCTGAAACGCTCCCTTGCATAGACCACAATATACAATATCATGCTCAGTATTCCCAGAAATATTCCATGTACTTTCTTCTTCTGTACCTGCATGGAAAAATAATTTCCATAAAAATATACAGGAACCATACCGAGCAGACATAACTGAAAGCCATAGCCGCACCCCAGGCAGATCGTTGCCAGCACCATATGCAGCATAACTTCTACTGCCACAAGCTGAAAATACTGCGACAGCATTTCTTTCCGGATAAAAAAATATCCACATGCATAAAATACCATACTGAATACATTGAAGATATACATATATCTGATGTGATAGTAGATGAAAAAAACAAAAAACCCGATATGTATCAGCAACAAAAACGTATTCATTATGATACATGATGTTGCCGCCATTTTTTTCGTAAAAAACTGATTCATTATATTATCCCCTTGTGTAACACTCTCATTGTTATCACATTATTATACTATAAATTTCAATTTTTTCTACCTTTTTTGTCAAAATTTTACAAAAAAAATGTTTTTTTCTTTTCCCTGCCATATTCTGACAGAATTTTATCAATCATTCTGGATGCCTGGGACTTTGTCAGGCTGTCCGGACTAACCTGCAGGGCAATGCCATACCGTATTGCAAGGTCATGTAAAAAGCTTAACTGTCTTGCCGTAGCCGGACTTTCTTTCTTTACCGTATAATGCAGCGGCAGGGACGCAAAATCCTTCTCATTGTCTCCCAGCTGTTCAAACCGCTCACACAGAATCCGGTACAATTCCCCGGTCACCCGGGCATCGTTCCATGCCCGGTGATGATTTTCATCCGAGATCCCGAAATAGCTGCACAAATCATCGAGTTTCCGGCTCGCCAGTCCCGGCAGGTACTTCTTTGCGATTGCCAGTGTATCCACACCCTGCCGTTCAAAGGAATATCCGTACCGCAATGCTGCCGTCTTTAAGAAACTATAGTCAAACCGCAGATTATGCCCCAGCAACGGCAAATCCCCTGCAAACTCCAGAAATTCTTCCATTACTTCCCTCTCCTGCGGTGCATCCGCCACCATGTCATCCGTAATCCCTACAATCTCCGTAATCACAGGTGGAATCGGTCTGCCCGGATAAACCAGACGGTTATACACCTGCACTTCTTCCCCTTCCATCACGCGAATCGCTCCAACCTCTATGATACGATCATCCGCCGGGCGGAGTCCCGTCGTTTCCAAATCCACAATCACATAATTCCTTAACATCTTTTCTCCTATATCTGGTATACCGCTGCGTTGTAATTGAGCGGATTTCTCTCATTGTAATCAAATCCCACTATCTGCACACTTTCCGGCAGTTCCGCCTGTGTATTCCATGTCTGCACCGGAATTCCCATATCTCGGATCAGCTTCCAGCTTCGTCTGGACAATGCTTCGATATGTTCGCCGTGATGTCCCATTTCTCTGGAAATCTGACGGAAGAAATCGCGGTACTCCTGTACATCCGGTGCAAAATCCGGTCTTGTTTTCATGTTTTCCCGCAGGTACACATCGAAAGTCATAAGCTCACGAAGAATCTGCTCTTCCGTATGAAGCTCCGGTCTTTCCGCAAAAAAATCCCGGAAAAACTGCAATAAAATACGGTAGCGGTCAATTCTTGCGTGTTTTTTATTTTTCTCAAAATGCACTTCATAGTATTCACCCAGCTTTTCAAACATCGCAAACGGAGTATCAAAATAGGTCAGGAGATATCGCAGGCTGCAGGTGAACTGCTCACTGTTGTAATACTGTTCAACCATATCCTCGACCTGTTTTAATTTCAATATCTCATCAAAGCTGAGCCAGTCTGTATACAATACTTCATATGGCGGATAACTACGGTAGGCAATTCCATATTTTTCACTTTTTTCTGCAATCGCCGAACCTTTTAACACCTTGAGAAAGCCAAGCTGAAGCTGGTCGGAATACAGGGCATAGATTTCGTTGAAGGAATGTTTAAAGCTTTCAAAATCCTCGTAGGGCAGTCCCGCAATGAGATCAAGATGGAGATTAATATTCTGGAAACCACGCAGTTTTTGCACCACCTCTTTCAGCCGCACAAGGTCCATCTTCCGGCTGACTTCCTTTATGGTAATGTCGTTTGTGGACTGCACACCGATTTCAAGCTGCACCAGCCCTGGCCGCATATTTTTCAGAATCTCCAGTTCCTCCTCACCTAACAGATCCGCTCCGATTTCAAAATGAAAGTTTGTTATACCATTGTCATGCTGTGCAATGTATTTCCATATGGCAGTTGCATGTGACTTATTGCAGTTAAAGGTACGATCCACGAATTTGACCTGACTAACCTGATGGTCCAGAAAGAACTGTATCTCCTTTAATACTTTATCAATACTCCGGAAACGCACCGCTTTGTCCAGAGAGGACAGGCAGTAGCTGCAGGAAAACGGACAGCCCCTGCTCGTTTCGTAGTACAGAATCTTATGTCTCAGACTTTGAAATAATGCATTCGGCACAAGTTCCGTTCCTTGCTCCGTTTCCGCTTCGTCCGCATAGATAAATGGCAACGAGGACAAATCGATCGGCTGCGGCGGTGTGCTGTCAAATTCCCCTTCTGTATCATTTCCATAATAATCACACAGAGATGCAAAGACACGTTCGCCCTCGCCGCACATGACTCCGGTGATCTCCGGATGCTCCTGCAGAATTTCCTCTCTATTATAGGACACCTCCGGACCACCCAGCCAGATATCCGTATGGGGAAGCAGTACCTTTAACTCCTTTATCAGTGTCATGACATAGGAAATATTCCAGATATAACAGGAAAATCCGATCACATCCGGCTTCTCCCGGTAGATTTCTTCCAGTATCTCATCTATCTGCTGGTTAATGGTAAACTCCCGGTAGATAACGGATACCCTGCCGTCCTTCACCGCTTCGCTGTATTTCCGGGCATATGCGTCCAGGCAGTATACTGCCAGATTGGAATGTATGTATTTTGCATTGATTGCCGCCAGTAATATTTTTTTACTCATCGGATTCCCTCCAGTACTGTTTTTAGGGCAATGATCAGACCATTTTTCAGAGATGCCTCTTCAATGTATTCCTGCCTGGTATGTTCTCCCGCACCCAGACACGTTCCAATGCAGATAGACGGAATTCCCCGCGACAGCGGAACATTACAGTCCGTAGAACCGCTTTTTACATCCGGTGCTTTTCCTGTTATTTCCCGTATTATCCGGCTGATCCGTTCCACAAGTCCGATCTGCTGCACCATGCCCTCCTCTGAAAATCCACCCATCGAAGGTCTTATGCCCAGAATATCTTTCTTCACTTCCAGTTCTCCCGCACCTTCCTGTCTGGTTTTCTCCAACAGGGTATCAAAATATTCCTGCAATTTTCCAAGGCTCTCCGAATCGTCCGAACGGATTTCAAAATCCGCCTGACATTCTTCTGCAATGGCATTTACCGTTGTTCCGCCCTGTATCCGTCCCACGTTGTAAGTGACCGCTCCGCTGTACTCTTCCGGATTGATCTGATAAAAAAGCCGGATCAGTTCACTCATCGCCACAATGGCGTTTTTTCTGCCAAAATCATTGTACGAATGTCCGCCCAGTCCCGTGATGGTGATTTTATACCGAACCGATCCCAGTGCCTTACAGAAAATCGTCGTATAGTCCAGGTCAAAAGCTATCCAGCGGCAGATTTCCGGATAATGCTCCAGCACTCTCTTACTTCCTGCGAGGTTGCCCGTTCCCTCTTCGCATACATTGAACACGAATAAGAGCCTCTTCTCCGGCACAATCCCCTCTTCAAAAATATATTTTGCACAGAATAGCAATGAACATATGTTCGCCCTGTTGTCTTTGATTCCAAGACCGTATATCCTGCCGTTTCCATCCCGCTCAAACGGAAGCGGTCCTTCCATATCCGGAAACACCGTATCCGTATGGGCAGTCACCGCAAAACACTCACTTCCCGGCTCAAATGCTTCTCCCAGTTCACAGTACACATTGCAGATATCGTCCTCATAAATATGCACCTGGTCATATCCAGACTTCTCCGCATATCCACACAGCAGTTCTCTGATCCATTTTGCAATCCTGTTCTCTTTGTTCGATGGGGACGGAATCTCCGTCAGTGCCTGTAAGACATCTGCATACTCCTGCCTGTTCTCCTCCGCAAACACACTGTAATCCTTCATATCAGTCTCTCCCTTCTGATTTTTTTTAATGATAGTTAATTGCAAAACTCATAATTTATCTTTATTGTATATGCAAATCAAACAATTACTAAGAAGGTACTATGAGGCGGTCGGCACTTAGATGCTGTATTTTAGCATCTTAGTACCGCTACCCACGCACTAGGGAGGGACCCGGTAAACCGGGAAGATTCCCTAGTGGCATAGCCGAATGTAGCGGGAGCGTGCCTTCGTGTAATGTTTCATTTGCATATACATTTACAAAAATTTAAGTGTTTTGCAATTACCTATTAAAGTGAAAAACACCAATCTTCGGAAAAGACTGGTGCTTTCTGTTTTCTTTCTTACATTCGTTTTGTTGCCGCCAATGCAAGCGAACCCGGTCCAATATGGCAGGATACACTGAGCGAAAGATGGTCTACATAAATCTGACCCTGATATTCCGGAAATGCTGCTGCCACCTCTTCTTTGAAGTTCAATGCCTCCTGAAGATTATGCGTATGTGCTATCTCCAGATGCACATTATTGACATTTCCGCCAAATCTCTTCTCCACATCCGCTTTCACGGCATTTATCATAATATTCTTCGCCTGTGTGAGTGTCCTCGCCTTTGCGAATGCATCCAGCTTCTCACCCTGAATCTGCAATACCGGCTTTAATTTCAGAATCGTGCCGAGTGCCGCTGCCGCCGGTGTTACCCTTCCGCCTTTTTTCAGATACTTCAGAGTATCAACCATGATATAAATGGAAGATTCCATCTTGGTATCCATCAGATATTTTACGATTTCCTCCACTGCAATTCCCTCATCCGCCATGAGTTTTGCATCCAGAACCGCCTGACGCTGTGTTACGGAAATTCTCTGGTTATCAATAACAAAAACCTTGCCGTCAAACTCATCTTCCATCGAGAATACCATGGCTGTCTGGCAGGATCCGGATAATCCGGATGACATCGGTATATAAATCACAGACTCATGATCTTCCAATAATTTTCTCCACATATCCATCACGTTTTCCGGGGACGGCTGTGTCGTGGATATATCGGCATTTCCGTTTAATTTAATATAAAACTCTTCCTGTGTCAGGCTGATATCTTCGTAATATGTTTTTCCATCTATATCAAATGGCATCGGTACTACGGATATTCCCAGCTCCGCTGCCTGTCGCTGGGTAATTCCGCTGTTACTGTCTGTTACAATCGCTATTTTTGCCAAAGCTTCTTCCTCCAAATTTATCTGACCAAAGTCTTTTCCTGTCTTTATATCTTAACCCAAAACGCGTGAGAAATCAACCTGTTTTCAGCGATTGTCTATTTTCTCCGGATACATATCGTGATTTGCCATGCGGTCCCATGCAACCTGCTCCCATTTTGTTCCCGGCTTGCCATAATTACAGTACGGATCGATGGAAATACCGCCGCGCGGGGTGAATTTGCCCCAGACTTCGATGTACTTCGGATCCATAAGGCGAATGAGATCCTTCATGATGATATTCATGCAGTCCTCATGGAAATCACCGTGATTGCGGAAACTGAACAGATAGAGTTTGAGCGATTTACTCTCCACCATGCGCACATCCGGCACATAAGAAATGGTTACGGTCGCAAAATCCGGCTGTCCGGTAATCGGACACAGACTGGTAAATTCCGGACAGTTGAATTTGACAAAATAATCATTGTCCTGATGTTTGTTTACAAATGTCTCCAGTACTTCTGGTGCGTAATCCTGCGGATATTTTGTTCCCTGGTTTCCAAGCAGGCTGATGCCCTGCTTTTCGCTTTCGGTTCTTCCTTCCATATTATGCCTCCTTCTTTTTCAATGCCGGATCTTCAATTCCATTCAGGCGGAATGCCTCTGCCCGGTCAATACATGTTCCGCATACACCGCATGGCTCATCGCCGCCTTCGTAGCAGCTCCATGTCAGTTCATACGGCACATGCAGCTTCAATCCGATAGCCACGACCTCTGATTTTGCCATGTTGACAAACGGTGCTTCGATGGTCAGCTGGTTTCCGCTTCCGGTATAAATCGCCTGCTTCATTGCCTCATGGAAAGTCGTCGAACAATCCGGATATGCATTTCCTGCCGCATCATCCGCATGTACACCATAATAAATCACACCACAATCTTTTGACAATGCAATGCTGGCTGCGGAAGATAAAAACAGTCCGTTCCGGAACGGAACATAGGTCGATACCGGGCTTCCGTCCGTTTCTTTTAACTGTTCCGCATAGGATTCATGCGGTACTTCTTTATCAGAATGTGCCAGCAGGGAGCAGTCACTATACTGGAAAATCGGGGTCAGATCGAGCGAAATATGTTCCACCTGGTAATACTCCGTAATCTTCTGTGCCGCCTCAATCTCTTTGGTATGCTTCTGCCCGTAGTACACGGACAATGCCACTACATTCTCTTTTCCATATTTGTCTATTGCCATGGCAAGACTTGTTGTGCTGTCCAGTCCGCCGCTGACTAAAACCAGTGCTTTCATTTTATTCATCCTTTCTTCTTTACTTTAATAGGTAATTGCGAAACTCATAATTTATCTTTATTGTATATGCAAATCAAACAATTACTAAGAAGGTACTATGAGGCGGTCGGCACTTAGATGCTGTATTTTAGCATCTTAGTACCGCTACCAGCCGAATGTAGCGAGAGCGTGCCTTCGTGTAATGTTTCATTTGCATATGCATTTACAAAAATTCAAGTGTTTCGCAATTACCTATTACTTTAACCTCATCTGCAGGCTTAAATCGGTGCGGAATCTGCCGCGGAATGTTGTCGTATAGGTCTTTGCATTCGGTTTCTTGATTCCTCTCGCCGTCATGCAGCTGTGGCAGCCTTCAATTAATACTGCTACATCCTCTGAACCGGTTACTTCGGTAATAATATCCGCAATATCCGATCCGATTCTCTCCTGCAGCTGCAGTCTTTTGGATACCATATCCGCAATTCTTGCGATTTTGCTCAGTCCGATGACTTTTCCTGCCGGAAGGTATGCCACGGTTACTTTCATGTCATACATCAGTGCCAGATGATGCTCACAATAACTGAAAATGTCGATATCCTTGACAATAACCATATCCTGGCCGCCATCTTCAAATTCCAGCTCATCCTCAAATGTCTTATTAAACATCTGTGCAATTTCATGATTACTGTAGCCGATTCCCTCAAATACTTCTTCATACATTCTTGCCACACGGTCCGGAGTATCTTTCAGACCTTCTCTGTCCGGATTTTCTCCCAGTGCGACAAGCAATCCTCTGATATGTTCTTTTACTGCCTCTTTATCTATTGCCATCTCTATTCTTCCTTTCCATTCACATTACACACCTCTGCGCTGCGGATCCCAGATAAACTTGTGAAGCTGCAGCTGCAGGCGCACTCCGTTCTGATGATGCTCTATCATATAGTCCACAATATCCGCCGGATCGATCTGCCCGAATACCGGACTGATATACACCTTACACACTTCTGTAAGGTGGTATTTCTCTATGATTTCCCTTGCCTGTTCCAGATCATCCAGACTGCCGGACACGAATTTGACCGTATCCTTCTTTGAAAGCAGGGCAAAATTATCTACACACATATGTTCTGTCATTCCACTTACATTCAGCTTATAATCCATGGTAAACCGGATATTTTCCCCGATTCCCACAAACCCGGCAAGGCCGACACTTCCGTTTGTTTCTATCTCTATACGAAGATTTTCCCGAGACAGACATTTTAATAACACGTCCATTCCCGGCTGAAGCAGAGGTTCTCCCCCGGTCAGTGTCACATTGGTCACATTCTGCTGCTGAATCCAGGAACAGATTTCTTCTTCCGTCATTACCTGGTATGGGGCATCTTTCTCATTCGCCCAGCTGGTATCACAGTACGAACAGTTCAGATTGCATCCCTGAAATCGGACAAACGCCGCCAGTTCTCCGGCACACTGTCCTTCCCCGTTGATACTCACAAACTTTTCTACTACTTTATATTCCACTGCATTCCCTCTTTTCCCTGTGCTTAGTCTTCGCAATAAGCGGCACTGTTATTCGGTGTCTCATATACGGTTGCACATTTTACTTGATATCCGTGTACCTGCATCTTTTCATAAAAATATTTGGCAAAATTTTCCGCCGTCGGACGGAAATCCATCTCAATCAGATGAAACTGCTCTTCCCGCAGAGCCGCCACGGTGCTTTCCTTTAACGTTCCCTTTTCCATGATAAATGCATGATCCAGTCTGTCCGTTTCCCCTGCCAGATCTGCCTTTAAGGTTGCAAAATCCACATGCATGCCCCTAAGCTGGCTGTCCGTTTCCAACTGATCGGCCTTTACCTCTATCACCACTCTCCATCTGTGTCCGTGGATATTTCTGCATTTTCCTTCATATCCACCCAGAAAATGGGCAGAATCAAAACTCTGTTCTGTTTTTAATATATACATTTAGATTTCCTTTCTATTCAAAAAATAGCACCGCAGACACGGTGCTATTAAAAATAATCATCTCTGAATCTTTAATAGTCCCGGTTTTATTTTAAGACAGGAAGGTACAAATGAACTGTCTGTTATTCTTCTATCTGCTGGCACATTCTTCTTTGTAAAGCTGTCCGACATCTGTTTTGGAAAGCGACTGGTTATAGAACTTTAACTCTGCTACTTTCCCATTTAATGGTGTGGTATAGATATCGCCACCCACCAGAATCCTGTTGATTCCATTTAACATATCCACAGATTCCATATATCCGCCAATCATTGCATCGATATACAGGATTGCCACCTTTGTCTGTGCATTATAAGTAACTGTATACATATGCCATTTTACATCTGGATAGATTTCACATCCGGTATCATGCCAAATATCTTCATTCTCATTGCTCAGCTTAATTCTGAAATCAGCTTTCAAATCGCCTGCATTTGGCATAATACTGTTAAATCCGTTTTCAAATTCCATGGTAACGGCAGTTGACCAGCGGTTGACATTATCCGTCTGAATCCAGCAGGACATAGTATAACTTGCGTTTGTGTATACTTTCGTCGGAACACTGATTACATTCTGCATAATGTCCCCGCCCTTAAAGCAGAGTGCCTTCTTCCCACAGAATACTCCGTTGCAATACTCCGGAGTACCGCCCAGACACTGTGCCTCAAACTTTCCGTCCGTCGATTTCAAATCCCCGTCAAACGGAAAGCAGACTACCGTCGGCTTTACTTTGATATGCTCATCCATGTATACATTGAAATCATCCTGCGGCATTGGTTTCGCATAATAATAACCCTGTATCATATCACATCCGATGACCGTAAGGAAATTCACCTGTTCGCTGGTTTCCACACCTTCGCAGACCACACGGATATTCAGCTTCGCTGCCATCTCTATAATGCAGGATATGATAATCTTCTGGTTTGCCGTAAGGTCATCTCCGTTTAAGAATATCTTATCCAGTTTCAGAATATCAATCGGCAGGTTATTTAATAAATTCAGGGAAGAATACCCTGATCCAAAATCATCCATCGAAATCCGGATTCCCTTGGAACGCAGACTGTTAATCAGTTCCAGTGCCGCTTCGAGATTCTCGATATAGATACTCTCTGTCAGCTCAAACTCCACATATTTCGCCGGAATCGGATATTTATCAAAAAGGTAATTAATGTAATCCATCAATTCGCCTTCTTTTAAATGTACACTCGAGATATTCATGGATATCGGTACTAACGGAAGTCCCTCATCAATTCTCTTCTTAATCTCTATAAACACATTCTCGTAGACATAGTAGTCCATCTCTACAATCATGCCGTTTTCTTCAAATCCCGGAATAAATTCATCCGGATAAATAAATGTTCCATCCTCTTTCTGCCATCTGACCAGAGCCTCTGCACCGACGATCTTTCCGGTGCCACTCTCTATCTTCGGCTGGTAATATACTTTGATATTACCATTCTCCAGAGCATTTGGCAATTCTGCATTCAGCTGCATCTGCCTTACCACCGACTGCATCATCTCATCATCAAAGAGAACTACGGTATTTCTCTCTTTCTTCTTAGCCTCTTTCCTTGCCATGTTCGCATTGGAAAGGGCAATCTCCATATCTATCTTCGGATTCTTCACAATGAAGATACCTGTACAGATATTGATATTATTATCCATGAACGCATCCTGCAGTTCACTGTTCAGAAGATTATTCTTCTTAAGAATTTCCTGATATATTCTCTCATCTGCAAACCACTCCGGATACTGTGCAGCAATGACGATATTATCGGAATACACCCTTGCACCACCGATCAGTCCTTTCACATCCCGAATCGTCTTGGTACAGAACATCTTCAGCAGGTTATTTCCCACATCATATCCGTAAGTATCATTGATATATTTAAAATGTCTTAAATCGCTGTAAATAATCACGATATTCGACTGCCTGTCCAGACTCTTCAAAGCTGCATTCAGCTTCTTCTTAAAGACGGTATACTTCATCAGTCCGGTAAGCATATCATGGTCATTCAGATCTTCCATCTTTAAATCTGCCTGATACGCACTCTTTGCATTGAACAAATAAGATGATATCAGTTTGGTAAACATCTTAAGTGTGCTTAAATCCTGTGCCGAATAATGAATCTCACGGTCGAATGTGATATAGTCCACGCAGCCCACTATCTCTCCGCTGCGGATAACCGGCACTTCCAAAAATGTCTGAAACAGAAAATCTTTGCTCTGTATCTCCGGAATATCAAAGTCAATTCCTTCGCTGTTATAATACAGGTAATAACCTGTTTTAAAATGGTCTTTGAATGTTTTCCACTCTTCCATATTGTACTGCCATTCCGAATCTTTCCTGTTTGGTATCGCTCTCGAATCCACATATTCATACATATAGCGCAGGGTCCGCGGTTTATTGATCAGTTCACGCACCGCCACCGCATTCATACCGTAATGCAGCCCCACCTTACGAATCAGAAGATTAATCGCATTTGCCACATTCGCAGTATCCTCAATCAGCTGGAATGCCAGATCCATCAGCTCATATCCAAAACTGTCAAAGGATCTCTCCGTATCCGCACCACGTTCCCCCGATATATAGAGTGATTTGTTTTTCTGCATCCATGCATCAGCCGGTTCATCCACTGTGTCCATCTCAGAGTTATAGAATTCATAACCATCTTTTCCATGGTTCTTCACATATGTCAATGCCTGCGTAGCATGCTGTGCCAGCTGTTTCCATTCATAACCATCATCCGGCATGATGGCAATTCCTATGCTGAGTGAAATTACAAAGTTCTGATCCTCACCCTTAAAAGTACTTCTTGCCCTGTGGCACAGTTCCTTCGCATTTTCTCTAATTCTGCCCACAGATTCATAGTTCTTTTCAAAAATAAGGAATTTGTCACCACCGATTCTTCCGATCACTGCCTGTTTTCCAAATACCTGACAAATTGCCGCCGCAATCTCCTTCATAATTTCATTTCCGAACAATCTTCCCAATGTTTCATCTACCGTCCGGAAATTATCAATATCCATAATATAAACCGCTGCGGTACATTCCGGATTCTGCTCCATATATGCCTGAATCTCTTTTAACGCATATTCACCATTGTAAAGTCCCGTCAATCTGTCTATCCCGTCATAATTCTGATTTTTCATGCTTCTCATATCATCATAAGTACACCCATTGCCTGTACTATGCATAGTTTCCTCCACACATACTATTTTAACCTGAAAATTTCTCATACATTTCTATCTTGATTATAACATAGTTTTTCCAAAACTGCCATTACTTTTTAGAAATAAATGAAAAACAGTCAAATCACGTCCATAGCAATATCTGTTAATTTCCAATATTCCAAAAAAAACAGGAAAACCTTAAATAAGACTTTCCTATTTCTTTTCTTTAAGAGAGCGCGAGACGGGACTCGAACCCGCGGCCCCGACCTTGGCAAGGTCGTGCTCCACCAACTGAGCCACTCGCGCATATTCAACTGTCTGCGTCTCCAACGGAACGGTTCATAAGAATTCTTATGAAGTGCCCAGTTCCGGAATCGAACCAGAGACACGAGGATTTTCAGTCCTCTGCTCTACCAACTGAGCTAACTGGGCTTGTCGACGTTCGTCGAAACACAAGCAGTATTATAACAATAGCATTGGCATTTGTCAATACTTTTTTCACTTTTTTTTATTTTTTATCATTTCCTTGTTCAGATACATGAACTGATCGGCTCTAATCCTTGTATCTTCCAGGTTTTTATCGATATTTGCATCATACCTTGCATAACCAACTGCAATTCCTATCTCGATTACCGATGTGCCGGTATTATATTCTTCCACCCTGTACACAAGCTTGTCATATGCTGCCTGAATCTGTTCCGGATCATCTACATCCGAAATAATACAGAATTCATCACCGCCAATCCGATATGCCCTGCCTATATCGGCAAAACTTTCCTGTATGATTCCAGCACTTATCTTGATATAAGTATCTCCCCAGTGATGTCCCATGGTATCATTACATTTCTTCAAATTATTTAAATCACACATAAATACCGTATGAACACCCTTGGTTAAATCTATCTTCTCCACTGCTTCATTGTATGCGGTGCGGTTATTAAGTCCGGTCAGTTCATCAGTATAAGCCAGTCGTTCTGCGTCCTGTGCCTTCTGCACCAGTTCTTCTGCCTCTTTCATTGTGGTGTAAACAAGGCTGACAATATATAAGAGAAGTGCGAATTTGGAACAGTTAAACTCTTTCCCCCTCTGTGGATATATATAATAGGTCAGAATATCGATGCCACTGCCGGCAGCTATAACCAGCAGAAATATGACATTAACTCTGCTAATCAAACCCTTTTCACTTCCTCTGTTGACGTACATATTTACAACTCCCAGCAGAATAAACATGGCAATGGACAAAAGGATAACCACATGAATAATAGTCTGGCTTTCTTTCAGATCCATATAACCGGTCATTTGCAATACAACCCTCCCGGTCTGTACCAGCATGATATATACAGCAATCAGACTTAACAGCCAGCCAAACCTCTGAGCTATGATCTGTTTCTCAAACAAAATAAACGGAATCGGCAGCATGCCGAAAATCAAATAAGATATATATTCCAGCATCATATAATTTCCGAACAGGAACTGTACGATCGGAATATTAATCAAAAACCAGAAGCCAATAAATGCCGAAAAAATGCCAAGATATATAGTACGGTAATTCTTTAGACGGCTTTTTCCGGAAACTACATAATAAATACACATGGCAATACCGCAGGCGAACACTGCAAAAGCAAGGAACATGGATAATAATGCCGCTTTTAATTCCCTGATAACAATATCCAGTTCATTTCCCAGCAAAAATAACGGTGCCTGTTCTGCCACGGATTTGTACGAGGTCTTTAAGACAACCTGAAGCTGCTTGCCCTCGTATGCTTTTTCTACAGAGAACTGGTTCCATCTGTCCGACCGTACTGCCTGGAAGGTTTTCTCTGACAGGTTCGTTGATACCGTGTAGATCTTCTCTTTCTCAACGTAAACAGACACATCGGAATGTGTCGTGTAGAACATCATCGTCTCGCTGCTGTTATGTATCAGCGGCACCTTGATTGTGTATGTGCTTATATAATTTCCATTCTCATCTTTCTGTCCCGAAGAACTGACTTTCCAGTCCGTAAGTTCCCTTACTGTTGTCTCCTGTGTTTCGCTGAATCTCATGACTCTTACAGAAGTAAAACCGGATTTTAGAAAGAAAAATAAAATAATAAGCAGTACAAACCAGACTGCCAGTATCTTTTTATTCATATCATTTTCATCCTTTACAAAAATCACACCTGGTATCTTTTTCCCTGATACCACTTCATAGCCTTGTTAGAATATATCATTTTCTCCCGTTATTGTCAATGATAATTCAACATTTTACCTGCCATATATCATCGATCATCCGTGACCATTTCCACGAGAAAAAAGACTGTCAGAGTATGACAGTCTTTTTCATAATTACATATATTTACTTGTCGCTTTTAATCTCGCCATAGCTCTTGCAAGACTTGCTTTGGAATGTAAATATTCTCTCTGGCTCTGCTGCAGCTTCATGTGTTCTTCTGCACGCTCTAATGCTTCCCTTGCACGGATCGCATCGATATCTTCCGGACGTTCTGCGGTGTCTACGAGAAGTTTTGCCTGATTATCGGCTACTTCCACGAATCCGCTTCCGTTTACTACCTCGGTCCAGTTTTCCCCGTCCACGGAGAATTTAAGCACACCAGGCACAACAGCCAGAACTTCTGCGGTATGATTTGCCAGGATACCAACTTCCCCATTTGATACGTTGACTACCAGGCTGGTACAATCTCCATCATAGAAGATTTTATCTGCCGCCATGATTTTTAATTTGAATGTATTGCTCATAAGCACAGCCTCCTATTATTTCTCAGCCTGCTTTGCCTTTTCCTTTACATCCTCAATCGTTCCTACGTTGAAGAATGCCCATTCCGGATATTCATCCATCTCGCCATCTACGATAGCCTTGAAACCTTTAATTGTCTCACTTAATGGAACGTATTTTCCAGGAACACCGGTAAAGTTCTCAGCTACATGGAACGGCTGGGAAAGGAATCTCTGAATCTTTCTTGCACGATATACGGTCATCTTATCTTCATCTGACAGTTCTTCCATACCAAGAATAGAGATAATATCCTGTAATTCCTTATACTTCTGCAGAATCTCCTGTACCTTTCTTGCAGTATTGTAATGTTCTTCACCTACTACATCAGGCTCAAGGATTCGTGAATTGGATTCCAGCGGATCTACGGCCGGATAAATACCCTGTTCTACAATCTTTCTGGAAAGAACGGTAGTTGCATCCAGATGTGCGAATGTTGTTGCAGGAGCCGGGTCAGTAAGGTCATCGGCAGGTACATAAACGGCCTGCACAGATGTAACAGAACCATTCTTTGTAGAAGCGATTCTTTCCTGGAGTTCACCCATTTCATTTGCCAGGGTAGGCTGATAACCTACGGCAGAAGGCATACGTCCAAGCAGGGCGGATACTTCGGAACCTGCCTGTACAAAACGGAAGATGTTATCAATGAACAGAAGCACATTCTGATGTTCTACATCTCTGAAGTATTCTGCCATTGTAAGTCCTGTCTCTGCAACTCTCATTCTGGATCCCGGTGGCTCGTTCATCTGTCCAAACACCAGTGCTGTCTTATCAATAACTCCGGATTCTGACATTTCTGTCCAAAGGTCATTACCCTCTCTGGAACGCTCTCCTACACCGGTAAAGATGGAATATCCACCATGCTCGGTTGCAATATTTCTGATTAATTCCTGAATAAGTACGGTTTTACCTACACCGGCACCACCGAACAGACCGATCTTACCACCCTTTGCATAAGGAGCAAGAAGGTCGATAACTTTAATACCTGTTTCAAGGATTTCAACAACCGGACTCTGATCTTCAAAAGAAGGAGCTTCTCTGTGGATTTCCCAGTGTTCTTCCTTGTCTAACTGTTCGCCGCCGTCAATGGTATCGCCTAATACGTTGAACAGGCGTCCCAGAGTCTTGTCACCAACAGGCACTTTGATACCTGCTCCGGTAGCTGTGACTTCCATATCCCTGCAGAGACCTTCACTGGCGGAAAGCATGATACATCTTACGACATTGTTTCCCATATGCTGGGCAACTTCCATCACACATCTCTTGCCATTATTGTCTACTTCAAGGGCATCTTTTATAAATGGAATATTGTTATCTTCAAATTCCACATCCACTACAGGTCCTGAAACCTGGATTATTTTTCCTTTTACCATAGCATTTAATCTCACTGTAGTGAGGAAATCCTCCTCTCTATATTAACTCTTTTTCGATTTTTGTGCTTTTGCACCACTGATAACCTCAGTAATTTCCTGAGTAATTGCCGCCTGTCTGACACGATTGTATACAACATTTAAGTCTCTTAACATCTCGTTGGCATTATCCGTAGATGACTGCATCGCCATCATACGGGAATTCTGCTCACTGCAGTATGCCTCGACCAAAGCACCATATACCAGACCGGAAAGCCAGTTTGGTACAATTGTATCAAATACGACATCAGAGGATGGCATGAATTCATATTCCGTTCTCTCTCCTGTCTCCAGAAGCTCATCTGTTTTAAAGTCTCCCTTATCCATCGGCAGTAATTTCAGCATTTCCGCCTCACTGGACATAGAATTAATCATCTTGGTATAGATAATATACACTTCGTCGACCTTATCTCTCAGATAGCTGTCAAGCAATGTCTCTGCGATACTTCTGGCACGGCTCAGGGTAGGATTCTGAATCGTGTATTTAAAGCTGTGGCTGAACTCAACATTACGATGTTCAAAGTAATGCATACCGACCTGACCAATGATATAAATCTTACTGTTCGGATGTTTCTCAATCTCTTTCTCAGCAATCTTAATGACATTGTGGTTGTACGCACCTGCAAGACCTTTGTCCGCAGTCACTACGATATATGCTTTCTTTCGTTCAGCTTCCGGCTTTGTCATACCTTCTTCAAAATACTTCTGTCTTACCTGCGTGCTGTCCGTATGCTCAAGAATCTTGGCAATGGATGACTGGAGTGCAAAGAAATATGGTTCTGTATCACTAAGGGACTTTTTTGCTCTCTTTAATTTGGAAGAGGAAATCAAATACATGGCATTTGTGATTTTCTTTGTATCATTTATGCTCTTTATTCTGTCCTGAATTTCTCTTATATTAGCCATAGAAAGCCCTCCTATCTGCCTTTATATTCCTTTGCCGCATCTAAAATAGCTGCCTTCAGTTCATCTGTCAGCACCTGTTTCTCTTCAATTTCCTTTACGATTTCCGGATGTGCGGATTCATACCATGCCAGCATGTCAGCCTGATATTTCTTAACAAACTTCACATCCACATCTACAAACACCTTATTTGTAGCCGTTACAAGTGTAATAACCTGTTCATGCAGGCTTAATGGATGTGTCAGCGGCTGTTTCAGCAATTCCATCAGACCTTTTCCGTACTGGAGCTGTTCTTTGGTTGCATCATCCAGGTCAGAACTAAACTGGGTAAATACTTCCATTTCTCTGTACTGTGCGAGGTCGATACGGATACTTCCGGCAGCTTTCTTCATTGCCTTTGTCTGTGCAGCACCACCTACTCGGGATACAGACAGACCAACGTTTACGGCCGGCCTCTGACCTGCGTTGAACAGGTCACTCTCTAAGAAAATCTGACCATCTGTAATAGATATTACATTAGTAGGAATATATGCAGATACGTCACCTGCCTGTGTTTCGATGATCGGAAGTGCAGTAATGGAACCGCCGCCCAGTTCATCTTTTAACTTTGCAGAACGCTCTAATAATCTTGAATGCAGATAGAATACATCACCAGGATATGCTTCACGTCCCGGGGAACGTTCCAGCAACAGGGACAATGCACGGTATGCTACAGCATGCTTTGACAAATCATCATATACGATCAGTACATCTTTGCCCTTGTACATGAAGTACTCAGCAAGGGAAGTACCGGAATATGGTGCTATGTACTGCAGGGAAGCCGGTGCACTTGCTGTTGCGGATACAATGATTGTATAATCCATTGCACCCTGTTTGGATAATGTATTTACAATCTTCGCTACGGTAGAAGCTTTCTGACCGATCGCAACATAAATACAGATGACATCCTTACCCTTCTGGTTAATGATTGCATCTGTTGCGATAGACGTCTTTCCTGTCTGTCTGTCTCCGATAATTAATTCTCTCTGTCCACGTCCAATCGGGAACATGGAGTCGATTGTTAAAATACCGGTTTCCAGTGGCTGATTTACCGATTTTCTGTCTACGATACCAGGGGCATCATTTTCAATTGGTCTGTAATCATCCGCGTCGATACTTCCTTTTCCGTCGATTGGAGCACCGAGGGCATCAATTACTCTTCCTATATAGGCATCACTTACCGGGATACCTGCTTTTTTCTTGGTACGGGATACTTTTGATCCTTCTTTTAATCCTGTATCTTTACCAAGGAGGATGATACCGATTTCGTTTCTCTTGATATCCTGTACCATTCCTTTTACGCCAGTGTCGAATACTACGATTTCGCCATACATTGCATGGTCTAATCCGTATACTGTGGCAATTCCGTCACCAATCCAGATAACGGTACCTACTTCCTGGCCTTTTGTCTCTAATTCATAATTCTCAATTTCACTTTTTAATACTGAAATGATTTCTTCTGAACTGATCGAACTCAATTAGCTCACCTCCAGGTCAATTTTTGTTTTAAATGATTTAAACGCCCTTTCATACTGTAATCAAATTCAGTATTATCTACGTTTATCAGGAATCCGCCCTTTAAGGACTCATCCTTTTCAAAGACAATCTCTGCTTCCTTCGCACGAAATTCCCTGCAGAGATATTTCTTCATATTTGTTATCTGTCTTTCATCCGGCATGGTCACATAGTAAAACTTTGCAACGACAATACCATTGTCTTCATTATAAAATACTGTATAACTGTCCAGGATATCCATAATGTCATTCATTCTGTGATTTTCACATACCTGTTTTAAGAAGTTCACGAAAATCTGCGGAAAGTCTCCATCCTGTCTGAAGATTTTATCAATGATATTTTTCTTGCTTTTTACTGGGACTACCGGATTTACAAGTGTTTCCCGAAGTTCCGGTGACTTTCCAAAGATATCCTTTGCCTGTTCCACCGCTTCCTTCGGCACTTTCAGGTCATATAAGACCTTCGCATAATTTCTTGTAGTCTGGGTCATCTCTACCTCCAGGTTCTCACACAAACAGTTATGGCTGTTTATTTGTCATCTGCATCTACATCTGAAAGAAACTGGTCAATCAATTCCTTGTCGGACTCTGCTGATGCCTTTGTTCCTGCCACTTTATCAACCGCAAGCGCAATGAGATCTCCGATTTCTGTTTTCACTTCTTTTAATGCCTGTTCTCTTTCCTGTTCCATATCAGTACGGGCCTTTGACACTATCTTCTGTGCCTCGCCATCTGCTTCACCGACAATTCTGTCATATTCTGCCCGGGCATTTATCTTTGCCTTATTCAGGATGGAAATAGACTCATCATGGGCATTTTTCAGACTGTCCTCGTACTTCGCTTTCAGGCTCTTTGCTTCCGTCTCTGCTGCCTCTGCCTCTTTAAACTGGGAATTGATCATATTTTCTCTTTTCTCAATTACATTCATCAGAGGCTTCACAAGAAACTTCTGCATGAGCAGAAAGAGTACCAGAATATTAATTACGGTAGCGAGTATATTAAAGAAATTTATACTAATCACTCTTACCACCTTCCTTTCGTTACGTTATCTCCGGTAATTACATTACGATTAATAATAATCCGATAACGAAACCATAAATAGCGGTTGCTTCTGCAAGTGCGCATCCTAAAAGAAGGTTTGTTGTAATCTTGCTGCTTGCCTCCGGCTGTCTTGCTGTTGCTTCTACTGCCTTACCTGTTGCAAGTCCGATACCAAGACCTGCTCCAATACCTGTGAATACTGCGATACCTGCTCCAATTGCTGCTGTCATAATCTTAATCTCCTTTTAACTTAAAATTTTTTACTTTTGCAAATCATATCATTTCCTACAACAAAAATATTCTGATTATTCAAGGCCTTCACTCATAAATAACGATGTCAGGAATACAAATACATATGCCTGAATCAGACCGTCAAATATATCAAAATACAAACAGAATGGTACTGGTAAAATAAATGGACAAATATATTTTAACAGTTCCATAATAACAAATGCTCCCAATACATTACCAAAAAGTCGCATACACAACGATAACGGCCGTATACCTAACTCTAAGATATTAATCGGGGTTACAATCGCGATAGGTTCTGCAAAACCTTTGAGGAACTTCTTTCCGCCCTTATGTTTCAAAGCGGATACTTCTATCAGTACGATGCTCATCAAAGCCAGTGCTATCGTGACGTTCAGATCCTTAGTCGGTGACTTAAATCCAAAGATACCTATAATATTCGCCATGCCAATGTAAAGTATAACCGTCATCAGATAACCGATATACTGTTTGCCATTCTCACCGAGAATATCATAGAAGAATTTATATCCCATACTAAAGACTGACTCCAGAAAGAGCTGAACCTTTCCTGGGTTTTCAACTTTGAGATTCCTTGTCAGAAGAATACATGCGATTACAATTACAGCCATAATAATCCATGTTACTACTACAGATTCATAAATCGGAATACCCGCTATTGTCAGGGTTGTTTCCACCTGCAGTTCTTCCATCAGGGCTTCGCCTAAATTACCCGTATGTTCCACATCCTTTCTTTTTGTATTTACCATGCAGAAGTTCTCCCTCCGAATGGCTAGGGTTATTATAAGTCTGTGTGAAAAAAATGTCAATCAGTGAAAATATTAATTATAAATACTTTCTCGGCAGATTTTTTGTACATTTTCCAATAAACAACACACTCTGTAAAATTGTTTAGTTTTACAAATTTTCTTCTATATAAATCCTGTTCTGATCTTTACCTTGCCTCTTTGCCTTGAACAATGCCTTATCTGCATGCTTGTACAGCGACACAAAATCCGTTCCGTCCGCCGGGCATACTGCCGTACCACTCGAACAGGTAATCCATATATCTCCCACCCGAAAACGTATACTATTATGCAGGGCATCCAGCCGTTCCATCAGTTCTTTCTTATTCATGCCGGCTTTCAGCAGGACTGCAAACTCATCCCCGCCCATACGGCAGAGCAGATCTTCCTCGCGGAAACATTTCTTTAATTTATCTGCGATATGCTGTAACACTCTGTCGCCGGTCAGATGTCCCATTCTGTCATTGATTAATTTGAAATTATCAATATCAATCATAACAAAACTACATTCCTTATCACTATATTCTTTCAGATAAGTCTCCACCTGTTTTACGAAATATGCCCGGTTCCACAGTCCGGTCAGGAAGTCTGTCATCGCCATCTTCTCAATGACACTCATACGGCTGCGGATCTCTTCATCCTCTTTCTTGATTCTGCTGCTGAGATCTGCCAGCACATGGTTTACGCAGTGGAATGCATCTTCCCTGGTAAACGGCTTGGTAACGAAGTCTGTCGCACCCGCCCGGATTGCCCGGATAATTGTCGAATCATCCGCCTGTGATGCCACGATAACCGGAATATCCATCGTGCTGCTGTCCGCTTTCAGCTTCGCAAGCACTTCAAATCCATCCATTCTCGGCATATAGATATCCAGCATAATGATATCCGCCTTGCCGCCCCGTTTAAAATAATCCAATGCACTCTCGCCATTCGTTGCCTCTACAACAGAAAAACTGTCTTTGAAATAATCCGCCAGAATTGCCCGGTTCATGGACTGATCATCAATAACCAGCATAATCTGGTCTTTATCGTAATCCCGCACAAGAATCTGTACATCATCACCGGTAATTTCCTCTACATCCGGCATATGGCTTACTTCCGCATTTTGCAATTTATCACCGAAATCATTTTCCGGCATCGGTTTTGCAAAATAATATCCCTGTGCATAATTACAGTCCATACTCTTTAAGAGTTCGAGCTGTTCCTTCGTCTCCACACCTTCTGCCACTACATACAGATTCATCCATTTTGCAAGCCCCATAATAAAGTTTATAATGCTTCTGGTTCCGTTCTGCTGCCCGTAACTCTGTATAATCTTCATATCCAGTTTCAGGATATCGATCGGAAGTTTTGCCAGCATATTCAGGGAAGAATATCCGGTTCCAAAATCGTCCATCTCTATGGTAAATCCGGCTTCTTTCAACTGATTCACTACTTTGATCAGCTGTTCCGGATCTTCCGTATATGCACTTTCCGTAATCTCGATGTGCAGATACTTCTGTTTCAGATGATATTTCTTTAATAAATTCAGGAATACCTCCGGCAGATTCTGTCTGTATATATCCTTCCGGGATACATTGACCGATACCGGTACATACTTATTATCTTCCCGTATCCATTCATTAATGAGTTCACAGGTTTTATCCCAGACATACATATCCAGTTCGGTAATGAATCCGTTCTTTTCAAAAATCGGAATGAATTTATCCGGCGGAATGATTCCTTTTACCGGATGTACCCATCGTACCAGTGCTTCCGCACCTGCCATCTTCTCTGTGAAAATGTCGTATTTCGGCTGAAGATATACCTGAAACTCCCCATTGTTGAGTGCTGGTTCCATATCATCTGTAATCTGCTGTTCCCAGAACAGTTCTTCCTCGATGGACTCGTCATAATAAACGACATTCCGGTCATACACACCTTTTCCACGTTTCATGGCACATACAGCCAGGTCACACATTCCGGTCACTTCCATGGTACAGTCCGTAATCTCGTAGACTCCGAATTTCAGATGGATCTTGATATCAGAAGGATACTGTTCCATATCCTTCGTCAGTCCTTCGTATAATTTCGGAAAATAGTCCTTTTTCCGCTCACAGATAATCAGGAATCTGTCCCCATATTCCCTCGCACACAACGACACCTTGTCAAACAACAGTTCGATTAATTTCTCTGCAATATGCCGCAACAGCTTATCTCCCTCTGCAAATCCGTAATAACTGTTATACAATTTGAAATGCTCAATATCGATTACAATGACATCGAATTTCTTCTCAGAATACTTTTCAAAAATATTTACCGCCCGGTTATTGAAAGACGCCTTATTATACAATCCCGTTACCGGATCTTTCTCCAGCACCGTAACCTGCATCAATGCTTCATGCATCCGTATCTGGTTCTTAATCCTTCTCTTCAGTACCGCCGGATTATAAGGCTTTGACACATAATCTCCCGCACCCAGCAATAATGCCTGTAATTCCGAATCATCACCAAAATGCTGGCTCGCCACCAGCACAGGAATCTGTTCGAGAAGTTTCCTGCGCTCCATGACTTTCAGCACTTCGTATCCATCCATTACAGGCATAACTATATCAAGAAGAACCAGGCTCAAATGCCGTCCTTCCCGGTTCATAATGTCCAATGCTTCTTTTCCGTTTACTGCATATAAGACATCGTATTCACTTTCCAGTATTTCTTTTAAAACCGCCCGGTTGAGCTTCTGATCCTCTACAACCAGTACCTTCCTCTTTCTCATATGTTATGGCTCCTCTCCAGTTTTTTACACGAAATCTACTGTATCCATTATATTACAATCTGCTTTATTATGCAAGCCGATTCCTTTGAGTGCCATGTTCTTCTACGATATATCTCCATCATGCGGTGGTACAATCGTAATATTGCGGTGCTCATAAAGGCTTGATAAATCCATATCCGTACCATCCTCGATAATACGCACCTTTGGCCGCAGCGGGCTTTTTGTTGCCTCCACAACCAGGGCTTCTTTTCCATTTGACAGCTGCACCTGCGTTCCCTTTGGATATAGGGATACGCACTGTAAAAATGCCTTTACCACTTCGCGGTCAAACATACGGTCGCAGCTTCCCATAAGATACTCTGCCGCTTCCGACTGTGCATAAGCTTTCTTATATGGACGTTTTGCAGTCAGTGCGTCAAACACATCTGCCACATGAATAATCTTTGCATAGATAAATATCTGATTTCCTTTCAGCCCCTTCGGATAACCGCTGCCATCTTCATTTTCATGATGCAGCAGAATCGCATTCTTTATCTTCGCCGACAAATCAATTCTTGATTTTACCATCTCATATCCATATTCCGAATGGCGTTTTACTTCTGTGTATTCTTCCGGGGTTAATTTACCCTTCTTATTTATAATCTTCGGATCAATCCTTCTCTTTCCTATATCATGTAAGATTGCCGCAATACTCAGTTCGTCCAGTGCCAGCCTGTTCAGCTGCATATTTATTCCTATCACGGTAGAAATTACAGCAACATTCACAGAGTGTCTGTATGTATAATCATCATAGGACCGCAGATCTATCAGATCCAGTGTAACTCTTGGATTCTGTATAATCTCGTCCACAATTCTCCTTCCCACACTCATGGCTGCATCCACATCACCATTGCGCAATGCTTCTGCACCTTCATTTCTCAGTTCTTCCGAAATCGCTTCTTCAATCTCAATATCCTCTGCAAGCTTATCTTCAATATAAATTCCCGGCAAGCCACGTTCATAGAGCTTATCAATATATTCGTCTGTAAGTACAGTTCCACAACTCAGCAAAACTCTGCCTGTATTATCATAAACAGATCGTGCCAATATCATATCCTGTTCTGTCTTTTCAATCGGAATGTAACGCATATGCCTCCTCATCTATTGCTCAACAGCAATTTCTATTATCCAAAAATCTTGTGTTTATTTAAGCCAATACATAATACTAACACATTTACAGTCAACACGCAAATAGTTTTTATATTTTATTTTCCAAAATTTCACTTGACAATTTTAATATATTGATGTATCTTTATGATATCAAAATGATATCATATTTTAAGGAGGAATACTTATGAACGAAGAACAAAAAAACAATATAACCGAAAAAATCCTGAAACCGGCAAGCGGCGGGCTTATGCTTATCCTTCTGCTATGCGCACTGCTCATTACCATCGGCGGCATGGTGGGCGGCAGTATCATGCTCGGTAATCACTCTTACGTCAGCGGAGGCATTCTGCTTGCAATATCTGTCATCCTTTTTATTGCAGACTGTATCGCCTTTGCCGGATTAAAGATCGTTGGACCGAACGAAGCCGTTGTCTTTACCCTTTTCGGTAATTATTACGGAACACTCACCAGCCCTGGATTCTATTATGTGAATCCTTTCGTTGTATCTGTAAACCCTGCTGCAACTCAGACAGCTTCCCTGTCCATCAGCACCAATTCCGCCACCGTTTCCGCGGCAGCAAGCAAGAAAGTATCCACAAAGGCCATGACTCTGACAAATGAAAAGCAGAAGGTCAACGATATCCTCGGAAACCCTGTTATCATCGGTGCTATCGTTATCTGGAATGTGGAAAACCCAACAAAAGCCGTTTTAAACGTGCAAAACTACATCAAATACCTGTCCGTACAGTGCGATTCCATTATCCGTAACACGGCAAGACTTTATCCTTATGATAATATCGATGTGGAATCCGACGAAAAGACACTGCGCGGAAGCTCCCAGGAAATCGCCGATATTATGAAGAAGGAACTCCAGGAAAGAGTGGACAATGCCGGTCTTAAGATTCAGGAAGTCCGTATTACACACCTTGCCTATTCCGAAGAAATCGCCGCCGCCATGCTGCAGAGACAGCAGGCTTCCGCTATCATTGCCGCAAGACAGAAGATCGTGGAAGGTGCAGTAAGCATGGTCAAGATGGCGATCGACCAGCTTGGCGAGGAAGAAATCGTTGTTCTCGACGAAGAACGCAAAGCCGCCATGGTCAGCAACCTTCTCGTTGTATTATGCGGTAACAAAGATGCACAGCCGATTGTAAACAGTGGAAGTATTTATTAAGGAGAATACCGCCTATGCCAGAAGATTTAAACGCAAAAGAAGCCCATCTGGAAGAACGCTTAAAGAAAATCACTGAACTGGAAACGGAAATTAAAAAACGGGAAAAAGCCATAAAAGAAAAGGAAAAGGCGAAGAAGCAGGTGCTTCTGCGTCTTTCCCCGTCACTCTGGGATGATATCGCCGCATGGGCGGAAGAGGACTTCCGATCCATCAACGGTCAGATAGAATATCTCCTGACAGAAAGTGTGAGAAACCACAAGAAGGGACGTTAAAACGTCCCTTCTTTTTTACTGTGCTTCTGCCGGTTTGCTGTAATCAAAACAATTCATCTCTATCGATGACGGAACCCACTGACCGTCCCTGCATACGAATCTTACCACTGCTTCGCCCTGTGCATTCGAGTTATAACTCTTACGCACACCCGACATCTGGGTTCTCGCTTCTTTCGCTGTAAATGTTGTTCCAAATGTAAATCTCACACCGAATGTCTGACCATATATATAATCTATCACTTCTGTATTATAACTGTCAAATGTCATGGAAATCAGTGTACTTCCATTATCTTTATTTACCTGTGACATCAGTGATGCATATACCACATCCACTCCGGCTTTTTCTTCATCCGTAGTCATATATTCCTTCACCGAATCACAGCCGGCATTGGTAAGAACACCTGTATACATTCCGATAATCATATCGATCGCCTTATCGGAGCTGAGTGTTATCACATCATCATTCAGCGGAATATCCGTTGCCTGCACCGTATAACCCGACCTGCTGCTCTCCCAGATAAAGCTTTCATAGACACTCTTTGTCTGTACTCCGGAGATTTCCAGCCTGTGCTTTCCCGCCAGTACCTGTCCGAGTGTGTATGTCCGCAGTCCGGTATCCGGATCATCGGTATATTCCGCATCGGAAAGGCTGATTCCATCCAGTGCAAGATTCATTCCCGCCGGTGCCGTAACCGTGCAATCCCGCAGAATCTCACTGCTCAGGCACACTTCCCACTGATTCAGAATCAGAAGTTCTTTCTCTTCCTTCTTCTTCAGCTTCAATGTCATGGTCTGCTTTACATCGCTGCCTGTCTCCTGATAGACCACATCAATAATATTATAAGTTCCGTCCGTTCCGCGATCTACGAATTTATACTTGTCAGATCCGCGGTTTGGAACGATATTACTCATCATTTCTCCAAACGAAGTCTCATTTATGTATTTGGAAGTATCCAAATCCGTTTCCCCATACATCAGACTCCAGCTATGTGTCATAAAATACTTAAAATAAGTCTTTGCATATGTCATGGAAGATCCTTCCGTCTTTGCAAATGCCGCAAACACACCGATTCCTCCTGCTATCGCAAGAATAAGTATGGAACTGACGATCTGCCAGAGATATGCTCCAAATTTTGTCTTCATGAATTTCTGTATGTTTAATTTTATTTTCATAACCATAATTTCAATACGATCTTTTTTACTGGTATAGTTATTCATCGTGAACTCTTTCCCTTACTATATTTGCCTATCCATTATAGCACTATTTCCCGCATTGTACAAAGAAATTTTTATAAATCTTGTATTTTTCTTTCCGAACCATTATACTAACAGAAGATTAGAATTAAGTGAGGTATAATACAATGGATAATAACGAGAAAAAGAAAGCTTTTCACGAAACACTGGCAGAACTGATCGAATATGCCACAGTTTCCGGAAACTGTGTAACCAAAGAGGACGTACAGCGCTATTTTCAGGATCTGGTTACGGACGAGAGTATGTATACACTGATCTACGGCTATCTGACAGATGCAAAAATCAATGTCGAAGGATTTGATGCACCACAGCAGAAAAATCAGGATGCTTCCGCCAACACCACTGATATTCCGGATGATGCAGATCCGGCGGATTCGGCAGCCGGCAGCCAGAAACAGAAAACCCCGGAATCAAATGAAGCCTTATTCTTCCATGAAATGTATCTGGACGAGCTTGCAGCCCTGACAAAACATGAAGATTCACAGATTAACGGCTTTCTGAAGGATCTGGTCTCCGGAGACCTTTCTTCCGTCAGTGCAATCACCGAGCATTATCTTCCGCTCGTCATCCGGATCGCCGACCGCTTTGATGATCTCGGTCTGTCACACAGTGATCTGGTCGCAGAGGGAAATCTTGCATTATACGAAGCCATTCTTGCCTATCCGGAAACACAGACCAGCACAGCCCTGTCCGACTTCGAGTCTTTTCTGGACAAAGAGGTATACGATTCCCTTCAGAAAGCCCTGAATATCGAAATCGGCAGCAACCGTGTTTCAAACCATCTCGCAGATCAGGTCAATGCGTTAAACGATGCAAGCACCGAGCTTGCCAAAGAACTCGGACGTGAAGCCACACTGGAAGAACTCTGCGAACGGCTTGCCCTCAGTACCGATGAAGTAAAAGAACTTATGAAAATCTCCATCGATGCACTGACCGTCATCCAGTCCGATGATGAATTGAAAAAATAATTAAAAATATAACGGAATACTGCAACAGCCTGCCGTTTTTGCCGGCAGGCTGTTATTTTCATGTTCATTCATGCATTTTGTAATTTTCGGATTACAGAATTCTGATTACAGATATTTCTTTAATAAATCTACTTTATCGAGCTGTTCCCACGGCAGATTCAGATCCACACGGCCGAAATGTCCGTATGCTGCTGTCTGACGGTAAATCGGTCTTCTCAGATCCAGCATTTTAATAATTCCTGCCGGTCTTAAATCGAAGTTCTCTCTGATAACCTCTACGATTTTTTCATCTGAAAGCTTTCCTGTTCCAAATGTATCTACCATAACAGAAGTAGGATGTGCTACACCGATAGCATAGGAAAGCTGGATTTCGCACTTGTCTGCAAGTCCTGCTGCCACAATGTTCTTTGCAACATATCTTGCTGCATAAGCTGCGGAACGGTCTACTTTCGTGCAGTCCTTTCCTGAGAAAGCCCCGCCGCCGTGACGTGCATATCCGCCGTAAGTGTCTACGATAATCTTACGTCCTGTTAATCCGCTGTCTCCGTGTGGTCCGCCTACTACGAAACGTCCGGTCGGATTGATAAAGAACTGTGTCTTTTCATTTACAAGTTCCTTCGGAAGCACTTCATCAAATACATATTTCTTAATGTCCTCATGAATCTGTTCCTGTGTCACATCCGGATCATGCTGTGTAGATAATACTACTGCATTCAGATGGATTGGCTTTCCATTCTCATCGTATTCTACAGTAACCTGTGTCTTTCCATCCGGACGAAGATAAGAAAGTGTACCGTTCTTTCTTACTTCTGTCAGTTTTCTTGCAAGCTTGTGAGCCAGTGCGATTGGATATGGCATATATTCCTCGGTTTCGTTTGTGGCATAACCGAACATCATACCCTGATCACCGGCACCGATTGCGTCGATTTCAGAATCTGTCATCTGATTTTCCTTTGCTTCCAGTGCTTTATCGACACCAAGTGCAATATCTGCTGACTGCTTATCAAGTGATACCATAACGGCACATGTATTCGCATCAAATCCATATGCTGCATCTGTGTATCCAATCTCTTCTACGGTCTTTCTGACAATCGCAGGAATATCTATATTTGCTGATGTTGTAATCTCACCCATTACAAGAACAAATCCTGTATTTGTACATGTTTCGCATGCTACACGGCCATTCGGATCCTGCTCCATAATTGCATCTAAAACGGCATCGGAAATCGCATCGCAGACTTTATCCGGATGTCCTTCTGTTACTGATTCTGATGTAAATAATCTCTTTTCCATTGTATCTCCTTTACATAAAATGTGGTATTAATGGCAGACTCATTCTGCCTGTGAAACAAAAGAAAAAGCCCACATGACATGCGGACCTGACTTCAAGGTAATCAAAATCCTCTTATTGTTCGAACTGCTGCTGCAGTATATCTCGCTCAGGTTGGCACCTTCCTGTCGGGGTTGCCGGGCTTCACAGATCCTTGTATCTCCACCGCTCTGAATAAGAAAGAATATGTTTATGAACTTTATCTTCTTATATACTACTTCTAATTTATGCTTCTGTCAATAGGAATTTTTTTCTTTTATTTCACTTTAAGATATTCTATTTTCTTTCCACATTCCGGACAGATTCCATCCCACGATCCCTGCACATATCCGGTAAATGGATGATGCTCATTGTGATATCCCAAATCATCCTTCCACCATCTGCAGTACGGAGAGTCCATCAACGATTCTTCCTTCTTTTTCTCTTCTTCTTTTTCTTCCGCTTTATTTTCCTCCGTTTCATTTTTCTTCTTTTTCTTCTCTCTTATCTCTTTTATCCCGATTAATACAAACAATCCAATTCCAATATAATAAAAGCACCACAGCAACCCAAAAAATCCACCGACTCCATCGCTGGAAGAGTCAAGTGTTTCTACTGTTCCCCCTGTAAAGCAGAAATATATTCCTTTTATACCATAAAATAATGCTGCTACCCCCAAAATAAACCAAATAATTTTTATCAATAATCTCGACATATTTTTCTCCTCCTGACTTCCGAGTTTTCTATCCTTTATCTTATCTCCCATATTATTTGTAAAACTAACAAAATCAGCATTAATGTTCCCACCACTTTATATGTGATATACTCACTATAACCCACTATTTTGTTATGATCTGTTTTCTTAATCAGTACGCGATGTTTCCTTCCTTTTCTCGGAAATCCAACTGCAAACCCCCAGTTTTTATATGTCACTGTTTCTCCATTTTCAACCAGTTCATATACATATTCCGGATAATATGTCATTGAGCGACCTACCCTATAATCCAGACATATCGCTGTCCATTCAAAAAATTCCAGTTTATAATATATTATACAACCACAACAAATAAACACTATTATTAAACTTGCAACTATTAACTCCATATATATATCCTTTCTGCAAATTATTTAAAAAATCATTAAAATCAGCATTAATGTCCCCACCACTTTATATGCGATATATTCACTATAACCCACTATTTTGTTATGATCTTTTTTCTTTATCAACACGCGGTATTTCCTTCCTTTTCTCGGGAATCCGACTGCAAATCCCCAGTTTTTATATGTTACTGTTTCTCCATTTTCAACCAGTTCATATACATATTCCGGATGATATGCCATTGAGCGACCAGTCAGATAATCCAGACATATCGCTGTCCATTCAAAAAATTCCAGTTTATAATAGATTACATAACCATAGCAGTAAATTACTGCTATTAAATATAAAATTATTATATCCATATACGTCCTTTCTGCAAATATATAGGTGGTATTTGCGAAACCTATATCTGTTATCTTATCTCCCATATTATTTGTAAAACTAACAAAATCAGCATGAATGTTCCCACCACTTTATATGTGATATACTCACTATAACCCACTATTTTGTTATGATCTGTTTTCTTAATCAGTACGCGATGTTTCCTTCCTTTTCTCGGAAATCCAACTGCAAATCCCCAGTTTTTATATGTCACTGTCTCTCCATTTTCAACCAGTTCATATACATATTCCGGATGATATGCCATTGAACGACCTACCAAGTAATCCAAACATATCGCCGTCCATTCAAAAAAATACTTTTTATAATATATTATATAGCCGAAACACCATATCTCCATTATTATAGTCCCAATTATTAGTTCCATATAATTCCTCCAAATATACTAGCAGATATTTGCAAAACCTCAACATTAACCTTAGTTGAATAAATATTGAAAATTTCACAATTACCTGAATATATGTGCTGTCTTATTTCACATATTATTTAAAAAATCATTAAAATCAACATTAATGTTCCCACCACTTGATATGTAATATAATCACTATAACCCACTATTTTGTTATGATCTGTTTTCTTAATCAGTACGCGATGTTTCCTTCCTTTTCTCGGAAATCCAACTGCAAATCCACGGTTTTTATATGTCACTGCCTCTCCATTCTCAACCAGTTCATATACATATTCGGGATAATATGTCATTGAGCGACCTACCCGATAATCCAGACATATCGCTGTCCATTCAAAGAATTCTTTTTTATAATATATTATACGACCACAACAGATAAACATTATTATTAAACTTATAATCTCTAATTCCATACAATTCCTTTCCCTAAATATGCCGGCAGGTATGTATAAATGCAAAAATAGCCCGACCACATGAAACAGGTTATTACTTCCTTTCATTGCGGTCGGACTATCTTAGAAATATCTCTAAATACGTTATATAATGTCTTATTATCTTTATCCCCTTAGACTCCCAACTTTGCGTCCATATGTTTCCACATGTTTGCCCTCATCAAATTCATTTCCTCTTTAAAGATAGCATATTTTGTATAATTTTGTCAAGAAAATAATTTTATAAATCATATTTTTATCATGACTATCCCTAATACTCCATCATTATTTTCTGCGGATACAATGCCATAATAATGTTTCCGCTATCTTCCTCTATATTTTCCCACTCTTTTTGTGAAAACTGGTTTTCATAAACAACAAATGGCAGTTTTAATTCCATATGTTCACCGGCTTTCAGATTTGGATGCAATGAACCTCTTTCATTTAATTCCATAAATGCTTCAAGGCTGACTGCATTTGTATAATATTCATATTCCATCATGGCCTGGTACAATGGCACTTCTGTGGTCTGTTCCGTATTATTATCAAGCTCCATTGTAACCACCAGCATCCTGCCCTCGCCGAGATTTTCCAATGGCATGACATGATAGCTTTTCATGCCTTCCTCATCCATCCATTCAGCTCCTGCTATTTTAAAATCACATCCAAAAATATTGTATGTTTCACCCTGTTTGCAGACAATATCTTTTTCCATTTTATACTTACTGTTTACATGGATAAATGCAATTCCCCAGCAGGCTGCCAGCAGAATTAGCCCGGCTATCATAACATATCTTCCTCTAAATCTGTTTTTCATTCTTTCCCTCCATCACTGTCTGTTTCGCTATTTTTCCCTTGTTTATACGAAACCATTTCCTGCTTTGTCACTTTTCCATTATCTATATACAGAATTTCGTCCGAAAAACGATATAATTCTTCACTGTCATGACAGGATATTATAATAATCTTCTTCTGATTTCGTGCCTCATCCATCAGATTCTCAAATTTCTTAATGCTTTCCTCATCCAGTGCATTTACCGGCTCATCCAGTATAATTAACTGCGGATTCTCCATAAATGCTGCTGCAATTCCCAGTTTTTGTTTCATTCCCAGTGAATATTTTTTGTATTTCTTCTTTTCATATGAATCAAGTCCCAGCCGTTCCATCATTTCCCTTATTTCTTTTTCTCCCACAACACCCCTGATATCCGCCAGCACCTTCAGATTGTCATAGCCGGTATATTCTCCGATAAATCCGGGATGTTCCAGCAGAATACCCATATTTTCAGGAAATGAAATATCCTTGCCTACCTTTCTGCCATCAACCTCCACATATCCCTCTGTCGGTCGTATTAATCCGCTTACAGCTCTCATAAGCATTGTCTTTCCTGCACCATTTCTGCCTTTCAGCCCATACACCTTTCCCTCTTCCATTTTCACATTTATATTATCCAGAACTACCGCCTGTCCAATTTTCTTTGTATAATTTACAATATTAATAACCATAATTATTTTCTCCTAAAAAATATCTTTTTGTCTAAAACATATATATCCTATTACCGCCAGTACCAGACAACCTGCTGAATATATCATAATCCCCTGTCCCATGCTTACTCCGCCATTTCCATAGATACAGGTACATCTTTTCAGCATCAGGTAATTTCCCGGCAGCAACGGACTAAGATAATATGCAGATGCTGCAATGATACTGATATTCACTATCAATGCTCCAATATCATTTATCAGAAATGTAACCACAAGCTGTAATAATGCAAAAAACAGCAGCACAATAATTGCCATAATGCAATATGCCGTTATCTTTTTCCATCCTATGCTGTCTGCAAATATAATGTCATTTGCTTTCCGATTTAAAATACTACCCGGAGTCAGCCGCATTTCTCCAAAGCATAATGCCGTTACACCGGAAACTGCCCACATTCCGGCAATTCCCAACAGGACACAGCAGACACACCAGATGCATTTTGACAGCCACCAGAAGATTTTATTTCCACTTCGTGTAATATACTGATACCCGCAATTCTTATAATCTTCCTTCGGATAACGGAATATCATCAGACTGAAAAATATCATAATACAGAACCATTCCACCGGAATTTTAAAGGCTTCCATATGTTTCATCATACTATATGGAAGACTTCCCTGAAAATAATGTATAATATAATCCATAACCCCTGGCAGTTCCAATTCCGGAGTGTTTCTCCGCAATACCGCGAGCTGTCTTGTATAATTCATATTTTCAACCAAAAGATATATCATAAATGCCAGATATATTTTACAGTTTTTCTTAATTCCCTCCTGCAAATCATGTCTGATACAGGATATCAGTTTACTGCTCATTTAAAAAATCCTTTCGTTCTGCAAAAACCTGTACAACAATAAAATAGATAATCTGATAAACAACAAAACAGATAATATATTTTATAAAACCTGTCTGTCCAGACAGCCATTCATAATCTGCCTTCCAGAAATTGTAAAAAATAACAATATTTTTATAAAAAATTTCCAACATTCCAATTACTAACGGAATGACTATCGCTAAAACTATATTTTTCTTAAACCAGTACAGCAGCCACATTGTATTGACAACAAGAATCGCTTTTACCACATAGGCCGCATAAAACCTGACTGCAACCTCCAGTATCGAAACCTCCGTACTCTGTCCCATTTCAAACACAAACATACTTGCCGGATTATTCCAGTTTATCGGTGTGCGCAGAAAATAATAACCTATGCCATAAACAAATATTGTCATAAACAATGCCCCAATCATAATCCACGCATCTGTTTTTAACAATAAATTCCAGAATATTTTCTTTTTTGAATCATACCGGATAATCCTTAACACCGATAATTTCTGATTCGTATATAATATAAAAAATATTGTATGAAACGGAATAAGGATGTACACCCAGATATAGGACTGCTGTGCTATATAATAAAAATCTGCCGCCGATATACTTCCATGCGAGGCCATAAGCAGTGAAACTCTTACCAGATACAGATAAACTGCCAGTAAAACCGCTATAATAGAATAAAAATATACCTTATATGTCTTCACTGTTTTTCTCTCCTATTATAAAAGTAATTCCCACATAGATGAGAAGAATTGCCAGCTGTGCAAGCGGAATCAATGGATTTTCCATTCCATATCCCGGATTCAGGAAATATACAGGTGCATACTTTCCGATATTTAACATATTCATCATTACCATAAGAAACATTCCTGTGACAAACGGAGCTGCCAGAACAATACAGATATTTCCGGCAAAAGTGGAAGCCGCAAGTGCAATTCCCGCAAATGCTCCTGCAAATATAAAATCAAATACCAGATACAATATAATATACAAATACGGATGTGTAAAAAACAGCTGGTGTCCAAAATTCGTGTTATGTATCTGAAAAGAATACGTTGCAGCCTGTGGAAGTAATGACGGAAGCGTCGCTGAAGTCAGTAACAGGCTTAATACCAGAGGAAATAATGTTACTACACCGGCTGATAAAAATACTGCCTTATATTTTGCCTTAATATATTCTTTCTTTTCAACACGTGTAACAATATTTTTATATTCACCGCTTTTTTTATCCTCATAATAAGATGTTCCAAAAGGCAGCACTGCCAGAATCGGAAATATAATAAAAAGCAGATACTGCTGCAATGTATAGCTGTTTCCTCCCATCCACGATTCAAATACTGTAACCGGATAATATATTTCTTCTTCAAATTCTTCTGCTCTTATCAGCGGAAGTACATACTGCACATAATGCCACACAGCAATAATCATTCCTGCCAGAAGTGCAATTAGTAACTTTCTGCTTTTAAAAGCTCTTTTCAATTCTATTTTGAAAATATTACTATTTCTCATATAAGTAATCTCCTGTTTTTCTAATACCTCAGATATATTTTTCTAGCTTCATCCGTATAACCTATCGCACCCTGATTATGCACAAAAAGATACGTTTTATCTAAATCCCATTGGTCATTTTTGATGATATAATACAACTTATAATCATACTCCTCCCCTGCCTGTGGATAAAGTTCGTAATAACTTTTACTATATAAGCCATCCTCTTTATCCGAAGCAAATACTTCTCTATTACCAAGCTCATCTCCATCCTGCATCAGACGAATGCTATTAAGCGATACTTCTTCCTGTTCTGGTTTAACCGCATATATATGCATAGATACTTCTATTATTGAATATCCTTCTTCAAGCTGTTTATTTTTATATCCCGGAAACTCGCACAAATCCTCTCTTACATATGCTTCTTCTGGGAGTTTATCCCATATTCTATAATCCGTAGCTGTATATTCCAGTCCAATTGTATTTACCGTTTCTCCTATTTTATATGGAATCTCCGAACCACTTTCTGTTTCCGTCTGCACAGATAATTTTCGGCTTTCCTCCTCTCCATCTGTCTGCGCCCATATACTCTGAGATTCTTCCGGCTGATTTATTTCTGTCTGCTTTTCAGTCTCATTTTCTCTTTGATTCTTTAATTCTGTATATCCCTTTTTTCCAAAGAATACACATATAATTACTAACATCGCCACAAATAATAATGTTTGTACCTGTTTCTTTTTCATGAATTATTTTCTCTTTCTTGTTCCATGCTTAACTAATACCTTAAATATATCTTTCTTGCTAAATCTGTATATTTTTCCACTCCCTGATTATGCACAAAAACATATAGCTTATCCATATCCCAGTCATTTTTTATAATGTAATATAATTTATAATCATATTCATCTCCCGGCTCCGGATAAATCATATAGTAACTTTTGGTATATAATCCATCCTTCTTATTCAAAGTAAATAATTCTCTATCCCTGTCCGTCTCTCTCCCATCTTCAACCAGTCTGATATTACTAAGACAGATTTCTTCACTTATTGGATCTATTGCTTTTATATGCATGGATACTTCTACCATAGAATATCCACTTTCTAGTTCTCCTGATTTAAACCCCACCGAATCACACAAATCCTCTTCTACCTGTGCCTCTTCCGGCAATTTATCCCATATCCTGTAATCCGTTACGGTATATTCCATACCAAATGTGCTTGCCGTTTCTCCTATTTTATATGGAATCTCCGAACCACTTTCTGTTTCCGTCTGCACAGATAATTTTCGGCTTTCCTCCTCTCCATCTGTCTGCGCCCATATACTCTGAGATTCTTCCGGCTGATTTATTTCTGTCTGCTTTTCAGTCTCATTTTCTCTTTGATTCTTTAATTCTGTATATCCCTTTTTTCCAAAGAATACACATATAATTACTAACATCGCCACAAATAATAATGTTTGTACCTGTTTCTTTTTCATGAATTATTTTCTCCCTGTTATCCTGATTAATCATGAACATCATCCTGATGTTTTCAGTATGATGTCCATGATCATCCATCAGTTATCTGATTTTAAACACTGTCCGGACTCCATTTTCCTATAATATAACTTGCACAATGCTGGGATGAAGTTATCATTAATTTGCAATAACTATATCCCCACTCCTTAACATAATTTGTAAGGTAATATGCATGTCCTATCTGGATGTCTTTAAACTGATTAATTGAACAATTCTTAAAAGCTCTCGTTCCATCTGCCTTTTGTGTTCCATACACATTTACAAAAAAATCATAATCCGACTTTGTATTGTAAACATAAGAAGATGTATAATCCTTTTTTTCTCTCTCTTTAGTTCCTACATCTCCTCCATCTCCGGAATAATGAATAAATATATCTGCATCCTTATAATTTCCTGCCGCCTGTACTACAGTTCCCATAATAGTAATCATTAACATTGCTATAAATAAAAATGAACTGATTCTTTTCTTATTTATGATTTCTAATTTTTTCATTTGTCACCTTTCCTTTACGTTATATTTCTCTTGATTTCCTTCTATTTTCCAAGAAGAATTTTTTCCAACCAGTCAATCCAATCGTTACTTATTAACATTTTCTCCCTTCCTATGCATATCTTTTATTTCCGGATATCTAAGGTTATCATACTTCCAACCCATTTACAACCACAAATATGATGACATGTCGCTTTTCCCGCTGACGTGTCAATTTTTTTCAACATCATGTCTTTCGACTATTTAATCACGATATAATACAATTCTGGTTTCCTTTTTTCCATCCTGTAATTTCATTCTTACAGTTCCCTGATACTTATCAACACTCTCCCTGATATTTTTCAATCCAAATCCATGATTAACTTTATCTGCCTTTGTTGTATTCCACAGTCTGTTCCCCTGACCTTCTGTCTGCAGGCAATCATTCCGCATCAGAATAAAAATCTCCATATCCGTACAGTGTATGCTCAGTTCCATATGTTTTCCCACTGTTTTTTCTGCTGCTTCTATTGCGTTTTTTATCAGATTGTCAAATATCGTACAGATATCATATGGCTCTATTTCATCAATTTCCGGAAAACACCCCTCTACCTGAAAATCTATTCCTTTTGCCTTTGCAATATCAATGTATTTTTCAATAATTGCTTCTGCTATCCGATTGCTCACAATATATGTTTTATTATTAATATGCAGCTTATTTTCAATTCTATTGAAATATTTCTGCAGATCCTCCCATTTTTTCTGGCTTGCTAATTGTTCCATTGCAAACAGATGTTCTTTTACATCATGGCGGAACTCTCTTACATCATGATTTTTCCTATCCTGTTGTTTATAATACCGTTTTTGTGTATTAAGATAATCCTGATTCTGATCTGCTTTTTGATGATAATACTCCCGCATTTCAACCAGCCGGATAACCATTCCTATCTGTATGTACATAAACAGAAATACGAGAATAATATATATTCCTGTCCGCACATTAGTTCCACCCCAGTGTAATATATATGCACATATTACACTATATACAACCGTAAAGCCTCCTACCAGTCCAAGCTCAAGTCCTTTGAACCGAATCTGTTTCTGAAGTCTTATTTTTCTATTTATAAATGTCATAATAATTATTATTGCAACTGTCAGCATATGCAGCAATATTTCTCTGTATCCCTCCAAATTACCCTGAAACAGAATATTCATCAGAATTTCCGATATTTCGTCCAGAGAACCGACAATAAATGCGAGCCAGACAGTCATCAGAATGTTTTTCCAGAACTTCATAACGTATATTATTTGCATTTCACATATCATAAATACCAGATAGGCTGCCATATTATCATCCCGGAATCCCAGATACAGCATCCGGAAGAAAAATATAATTACTACTGCTATGTACATTTTTTTATTCTTTTGTCCTGTGACCTGAAACAGCCACACTCCTATCATATAAAATTTTAACAGTTCCAGTATATTTTTTATTGCAAGTACAAACATAATTCTACCCCTTATCCTTTTGTCAGTTCATTTTTCCATTTCCAGAACAGGTCTTCTATTTCTTCTATCCTGTTTCTGCTTAATGGTATACTTGTTCCATCTGACAGAATAATTATTTTATCCCGCTTACGCCCTGTTTCCCGGACAATCTTTTTTATATGGCATATATTAAGCAGATAGGATTTATGTGCAAATGAAAATCCCTCTTTCTTTAATCTTTCTCCTAATTTTTTTAATGTTTCTTCTGTTCTATATTGCATAGTTGCAGTTTTTATAATGATAGTCCTGTTTTCTGCATAAAAACACAAAATATCATCAATCTTTAACAACCGCTTTCCCTGACCGATAATTTCAAATTCCAGGCTCCGGTTCTTTCGTTCTTCCTGCTCTCTGTATTTTTCAACGTACCGGAATGCTTTATCCATATAGGCTTCCAGATTCGCCTTATCTACAAATCCATTTGCCCCTGACCAGCATCCGTCAATACTGTATTCTATATATCCCGTTACCAGAAATATACAGCTGTCTTTATAATATTTCTTATAAAATTCTGTCGCCTGCAGTCCACCCATATGTGGCAGCTTAATATCCATAAATACCACCTGATATTGTATTTTTTCATTTAAAAATTCTTCTGCATCTGCATAATATTCGCTTTCTATATTCCATCGCTGCCATATTAATTCCTGTATCCTGTCTGCCCAGTCTTTATTATCTTCTACAACTGCTATTCTCATTATTTTTTCATACCTTTCCAATCAACACTTTTTTTCCTTCAAATGCAAATCCATAATGCCGGATTCTCTCTTTTTCAATGCCAAGTGAAAGCAGCTCTGCATCGTAATTTTTCTCATCCCTGCACTCCTTTTTAATATCACATATTTTTCAGCTGATTTCTAAAAAAATTGTACCATATGCAGATGACAAAAACAAGACAAACCCCTGAACGTCTTACCCCAGCACATCTTTTTTCCGAATAATAATATTCCCGGCTAACACTTCGATTCCCCACAGGATTCCGCAAAATATGATACCAAATACCAGTTCTATTCCATCCTGACGGAACACAGCGGTACGAAGCAGCATAAAATTATTTCCCATCATAAACCATTTAACATAATATGCCGAAGCTGTAATTACTGCGATATATACAACATATCCAGCCACAGGAGACAGACACATCTGACACAGCACAAGAAACTGGCTCAACGCAAGAAGTGTAACATATCCGAGAATCCAGATATAACACATAATAAGAACATCATCAGAAATAAGCAGAGGTGCTTTTAAGAATGGCAGAAATTCTTCCCTGATTGCGAATCCACCCGTTCCCATACACGCAGCCACCGCAAAGATGGCAGCATATGCCACCAGATAAACACAAAAACTCTGAATAGCACACCAAAGACATTTTGACAGCCACCAGAGATTTTTGGAACGATATCTGGACAAATACATATTTCCCCGCAGCCGCCATTCTCTTCTCGGATAATAGACCGCAAATATCCCTGCCAGCAATGTAAACAGCAGATATTTCATGGGGATTTGAAATACTTTTCCACCCTCTACATATTCATATTTTTCAAAACCTTCAAATACTTTTACCGATAACTCCGATACATTCGGCAGAAAGCCCTGCATTTTCATTGGTATGAGTTCATTTACTGCAATAATCGCAACAAAAACCGCCTCCAATACATACAACGGCCACATTTTTACTGTTCCCTCCCGCAGATCATACCGCAGACAATGTATTAATTTTCCCATCACTCCACCTGCTTTTCTTTCATAAGGAAATCTCTTTTTCCTTTCATCAGACCAATCACCGCTATCAGTACCGCTGCCGCCGCCGGCAGAAAAAACTGATACCTTACATCAATTCCATCATATATATTTCCATAGAATACATTTCTTTTGTCAGCGGCAAACAGCATTGCAACATCCGTCTGCAGACAAAGTGCCGCCACAATGATAACTCCTGCCAATCCGCTTCCTGTATACCATTGAATCAGCTGTGCCAGCAATGCCGCTATAAAGATGGTAAAAAAACATTCTGCCGCATAAGTCAGAAAAATCATCCCATAATCTATACTGTCCACTGTTTTATTTGCCAGGAAATACATATAACTGTCTTTCTGATTCCACACAAACAGCTTATCCGACAATATTCTCCCTACCGCCAGTGTTTCCACAAATACACAGATTGTAAAAAACAAAGCGGCAATTCCCGTTTTTATTACTATGTAATTCCATATCCGCGGAAAGCTTTTCTGCCGCACCACCCGATCTGCCCGGTAATTATCTTTTCCCGCAGCAAATATAATAAGCATTGTAATAATTCCAACAGTGCCTGTCATACGTCTTGAAGCAAGTGCAAATGCATCCATCATACAGGGAGTACATAAACCGGCACCCGTTCCCAATACAGAAAGTGCATATATACAGGCAAAACAGGCACACACACCACCCAGTACCAGCCTTCTTTCCGTACATAATTCCTTAATCGCCCGTTTTATCATCCTTTATTATCCTTCCTTCCGATATCTGAATGATTTCATCCGAAAGTTCCTGCAGTTCCTCTGCATCGTGACACGCAGTAATAATAACTGCTCCTCTTTCTTTCGCCTCATTCAGCATTTGTTTTACATTTTTCACACCGGCTTCATCAATCGCATTAATTGGCTCATCCAGTATAATAATATCCGGATTTTCCATAAATGCAGATGCGATTCCCAGTTTCTGCTTCATACCCAGTGAATATTTACGGTATTTTCTTTTATCATCCGGATTAAGTCCCACATCAAGCATAGCTTTGCGGATTTCTTCTTTTCCTATTTTGTGCTGGATGGATGCCAGCAGTTCCAGATTCTTATATCCTGTATAATTCGCTATAAATGCCGGATTTTCTATCAGGACTCCTATGCTTCTCGGAAATGAAATCTCTTTTCCCAGTGTTTCCCCGTCTATCACTACTTTTCCCTCTGTTGGCGATATCAGCCCACTGACTGCACGCATCAGCATAGTCTTTCCTGAACCGTTTTTTCCCTTCAGTCCATAACATTTTCCTGATTCAAACACCAGATTCACATGGTCAAGAATCGTAACTCCTCTGATAATTTTTGTATAATCCATTACTTCTATTTTCATAGCCTAATTCTTCCCTTCATAATAAATATAATTTTTACCCGGATAATATGAGTATACCACTTTTAGCGGACTTTTTTCCAGTTCTTCTTTTGTCATATAATCGCTCCATATTGTGTATACAAGTTTTATCTCTTCTGAATCCCCCGCCTGAAATGTCCTGCTGTAATCCGGATTAAGACTGGAAAATATATACGCATCCACACCATTGGAATTTAATCCGGCTTCCAGTATCCATTGCGCCACGCCTGTTTTTCCCATATAAACAGTGTCCTGTGTGTTATTTGTCATTTTCACATTTGCCACAATATAGGTCGAATCACTGATATGACTGTCATCCAGACCGTCCATCTCCAGTTCGATATCCGGATATGCTGCCTGCATTTCTTCCTTATTATATACCTCCACATCCCCCACAGTTCCCTCCAGTCCCTTGTAAATGAATTTTTCACCAACAGTAACCGGCTTATCCTCCGGACCCGGAAGTGCTTTATTCAGGCTGACAATCCGCACCGCTCCCAGTACCAGCACGACTGCTGCCAGTCCACACAACAAACCCTTATAATGCTTCATGTTTTCTTCCTCCTCCCAATACATAACCGCCAACACTTACCACAAACAGCACCACTATCTCAATCACAACAACTCCGAAATTTTCCAAATCCGGCTGCACCGGCTGCATAATAGTGTATGGACCGGCTGCATTCCATTTTGTATACCCAAGTATGGTCTGCAATAATATAAACAGGATAAATGGGAAAAAATATAACACATACCTGTTGTACAGCAGTCTTGAAACCGTCAGTGCCATACATGCAAATAATCCCGCAATAAAAAAGTCTATCAGCAGATAAATTCCTATATATACCATCGGGTGTGAATAGAATATATCGCTGAACATTGCCTGTGCCACTATCGCAAACTGCCTTGTTCCCGGCTGTGGAATTAATGCCGGAATCAATAATGCTGTCAGGTACAGATTTAAAACAAGGGGTATTACACAAATGCTTCCCGCACTCAGAAACACGGCAAGATACTTGCCAGCCAGATATCCGTTCCGGTTCATTCTTGTATACAGATTTTTGATATATCCCCCTCGTAAATCCGTATAATAAGAGATGCCATATGCTATCGTTCCCAGAAGAATCGACGCATAATAATACAAATATCCATAAAATCCCGCAAAATTAAGCATCAGACATGTATTATACAGGGATGGCGGGTAGGTTATATTATCGGCTTCACCCGCATATCCCCCGATCAGCGGCACTGCCTCCGCAATCACCTGGGCAATCGCTATCAGACAGGCTATAACAAGTGCAAAAACATATGTCCTGCTGTGAAATGCCCTGTATAATTCTAATTTAATTCCCTCTTTCATTTGTTATTTTCCTCCTATACTTCCTCTATCTGTGGCAGTTTCAACAATTTTACCTTGTCCGTTGCCAACTGACATTTTTTCTTTGCATCATACATCGTATCAAACACCAGTTCCATATAAATATCTTCACTTAATTCTTCCTGTGGTATAATATATAAACATCTTACCGGCACAGTTTCCCCCGGTTCCATATCTATAAAATATGCTTGTTTTCCTTGATTCTGCTGTTTTGTACAATCCACCCAAAACTCTGTGTATGGCATTACTATTTCTATTTTCGTTTCCGGCAATCCATAATTTTTTCCTCTTTCATCAATCACACATTTCCTTAAATTCATAAAATTAAACAGGCAGGGACTTTTTGTTTCATCCGCATAATTTGTTAATTCAACCTCTACACACAGATACATGAGTGGCGAACCATTATATGTATATGATACCTCCTGTTCACAAACCCGAACCGCTTCTTCTATTTTACTCTGCCACTCCGTAAATGGCTCTCCAAATGTTTCCAGATGATCAGATACCTGCACCTTTTTTATAAAAATTCCATACTCCGCATCTGTATAACTATCATAAAACTTTTCTTCTTTATTTTCTTTGTAAAGGCAATCCTCTTTTACAAAAGAACTTAATTCATCCTTATTCAAAGTTTCCTCTTCCCCCGATATGGCAGACATTGTTTCTTGTGCTGCATGACTCTCCGTTGTGACAGTTTCCTCTACAGAATTATAATGAACATTTTCTGCTTTTGCACAGCCTGTACACAATAAGACTGCAGACAACATGATCAGTTTTCTTTTCAATTTAATCCCCTCTTTTCCTATTTAATATACTTCCTCTATCTGCGGCAGTTTCAAAAACTTTATATCCGGACTGTTTGATGACACTTCACATTTTAGTTTTGTATCGTATTTTTTTTCATAATACAATTCCATGTAAAGATCTTCTTCCAGCACTTCCGACGATATAATATACAGGCATCTTACCGGTACAGTTTCCCCCGGTTCTATATCTATAAAATATCCGTTTTTTATCCCCTCCTGCTGTTTTGCAGAATCTACCCAGAATTCTGTAAATAGCGATGCCTCTTTTATTCTGGTCTCAGACAATCCATATTGTTTTCCCCTTTCATCCGCCACACACAAATATAGTCCCATAAAATTTCGCAGGCTTGGACTGGTCATTTCTGCCGCATAACTTGTAACTTCTGCTTCTACACAAAGATACTTACACGTCTGCCCATTGCTCAAATTATTTTTTTCACAAAATTCTACTGCTTCATCTATTTCTGCTTTATTCTTTTCTTCTGCAAATGAGCCCCCAAATGCTTCCAGATTATCAGACACCTGTGCACTTTTTATTACAATTCCATATTCGTTGTTCTTCGCTATATCGTAAAACTTCAATTCTTCTGACGTATCATAGAATTTATCCTTATCCACAAAGTATCTTAATTCATACAGATCCATTGTTTCTCCTTCTACAGCCTCTGTTGTTGTCGGCACTGCATGACTCTCCGTTGTGACAGTTTCCTCTACCGAATTATAACGAACATTTTCTGCTTTTGCACAACCTGTACACAATAATACTGCGGACAACATGACTAACTTTCTTTTCAATTTAATCCCCTCTTTTCCTATTTAATATACTTCCTCTATCTGCGGCAGTTTCAAAAACTTTATATCCGGACTGTTTGATGACACTTCACATTTTAGTTTTGTATCGTATTTTTTTTCATAATACAATTCCATGTAAAGATCTTCTTCCAAATTCTTCTTTGGAATAACATACAAACATCTTACCGGTACAGTTTCTCCCGGTTCTATATTTATAAAATATGCTTCTTTTCCATTATCCTGCTGCTTTACACAATCCACCAAAAATTCAGTATCCGGCGAAGCCATTTTTATCCTATTTTCAGATAATCCATATTTTTTCCCTCTTTCATCTGTCGTACATAAATATAATCCCATAAAATTCCACAGACATGGATTTGTCTTTTCCGCTGCATAACTGGTTATCTCTGCTTCTATGCAAAGATATACTGCTGGCGATTCACTACACTCCCTCTCGCAAAAGCTAATAGCTTCTTCCTCTTCATCCGTTTTCTCCGTAAATGGTTCTCCAAATGTTTCCAGATTATCAGACACCTGCTCACTTTTTATTACAATTCCATATTCGTTGTTCTTCGCTATATCGTAAAATTTCAATTCTTCTGACGTATCGTAGAATTTATCCTTATCCACAAAGTATCTTAATTCATACAGATCCATTGTTTCTCCTTCTGCAGCCTCTGTTGTTGTCGGCACTGCATGACTCTCCGTTGTGATAGTTTCCTCTACAGAATTATAATGAACATTTTCTGCTTTTGCACAGCCTGTACACAATAATACTGCGGACAACACGATTAACTTTCTTTTCAATTTAATCCCCTCTTTCATTCCAGACCGCAAATCATAAGATTTACGGTCTGTTAATAGTTTTAAAAGGCTTTAGATAATGCCAAATTATACACTATCCGGACTCCATTTTCCTTCAAATTTTGCATAAGTTGTATACCTGGTACTACAATATATGTTTCCATAAATACAACTCGTTTCATAAATATAATTAGTCATATACTTTTTAGTTCCCGCAGAAAAAGTATAACTTGGTGTTTTCTTTCCATTATAACTACAGCTATGAAATCCGGTTGTATTGGTACTTCCTTCCGCCGTTGCTGTATAAGTACTTCCAGTTCCTTGTGAATAAGTCTTGCTATACGATGTGCAATACATATATGATGAAGAATCATCTAATTTTCTTCTACCCCCACTACTTACATATCCAGATCCCCCAGTTGCACTTACATTCTTTCACCTCATTATCCAATCTTCATTCCCAATCTTACTCTTGTTTATAACTTTCCTCTTCCTCCAATGCTTTTTTCAATCCTTCAGGCACTTCTGTTTCTCCCCAGCAAAAAGCACATCCTGTTGTTGTCAGCATATCCTCTGCTAAATCTGCCAAAATTTCATTCATTTTTTTTACATCCATCTTTCCTTTTCCTCCTTTGAATAATTGCAGTCTGTACGTCAATAGTTTGTATGATAACCCCCCACATAATCACTGCCCTGTACGATTCCGGCAAGTATTGTGTTATTATCATCTGCAGGATGAGTACCGACAAAGCTTTCATTTTAAATTCAAGCAGTCTGTTTTGGGAATACAAAATCCTGCTTTCCGGAAGACTTTTCTGATTATTCCATATACTTATCATAATCAGAATTTCCACACCACTGCAGATATACCTGTTTGGTGTAAAGTAGTCTGCGCCAGCCAGAATAAACGCATACATAATAAATGTATACAGGACACAACCCAAAAAAGTTTCAACATGATTTCCTCCCACATAGATTCTTATTGTTACAACTGCAACATATGCGGTAAGAAATTCCAAAGTTTTTCCGACTATTCCAAAAATCATTAAAAGAATAATCAATTTTTCCACTTCAGATACTATTACCTGAAGTGCATATTTAACCTTTTGTACCACAATCTCTTCCTGTTGATCTGTCTTTAGAAACTTCATCATGCTTTTCACTAATTTTTCATTCTGCCTTTCCATGACTGTAAACATACATCTTTTCCTCCTGCACTTCCTCTTATACCATATCTTTCTTTTTTATTCAATGGCTTGAGAGCAAAACG
>ERZ773156.192-NODE-192-length-85856-cov-22.0329_pt1 | contig 85856 bp, 87 predicted proteins | sample MGYA00511895_ERZ773156 | MGnify/ENA primary metagenome ERZ773156 (study PRJEB29015, sample SAMEA2737850) | human gut metagenome | biome: human gut; feature: human-associated habitat; material: faeces | place: China | collected 2012 ... | reverse complement strand
AACTTTATCCTGATGTTTATACAACAGACTTTTTTGTAGATGTGACAGAGGAAGTTTACAAAATAGAATACTATACCATTGCAAATCAGAAGCAAGCACGGTATAATATAGACAAAAAGACAAAGGCCACCGCAACGGTGCAAAAAATAGATTTTGGCTGTTCCCACAAGGAGCAGATTGAGAATCGTTATCCTCAGTGGCTGAAAACGTTGGTGTGCAGTGCATGGAGGAAGTTATTTGAATAAGGCGAAAGGTCGCAGAAATGCGGCTTTTTCTAAACACACGAGTTAGCCGAACCTAACTTGCGGATATGCGCGTGCTGGTTAGAACAGTCTAATTATAAAAGGTGAGACAACAATGCAAGATCACGAGAATTTCTGGGACAGAAATGCAGGTCTGTATGACTGCTTTATGCGAAAAGACAGGGCAGCATACGAAAAAATATATGAGCTGATCCGTCCGGTCGTGAAAGACAAAACAGTGCTGGAGTTGGCTACAGGAACGGGACTGATCGCCAAGCACATCGTAAAAGTAGCGGCACGCATTGAGGCGACGGATGCCTCTCCAAAAATGATTGCAGAAGCCAAGCGGGGAAATTGTTCTGCGAAGCTGCATTTTTCCGTGCAGGATATGTTTTCTTTGCCATACGCAGGCAATTCATTTGATGTGGTAATCGTATCCAACGCATTGCACATCGTGCCGCAACCAGAGAAATCACTGCGAGAGATCAAACGGGTGCTGAAGGACGATGGTGTGTTGATCGCGCCAACCTTTACTCACGCGGAAAATTCACTTAGAGGAAGGATCAAAGCCTATTTTATGAGATTGGCAGGATTCCCTCTGCATAGCAGGTGGACGAGTGAGGAGTATCTGAGCTTTCTGCGGCAGAACGGGTGGAGTGTGCGAAAAAGTGCTGTGCTGAAAGCGTCCTTCCCGCTGACCTATGCCGAATGTGTGAAATCGGAGGTGTGATATGTCATTCTTTGAAAACACCCGAAAACCCGTAGGACTAGGCGGGAAGATCATGGTTGCCATGATGAACTTCGGACACAGCGCAATGGCAGCGTGGGGACTTCAATTTTTGCAGCCTGCCCCGGATGCCATGGTGCTGGACTGCGGCTGCGGCGGTGGAGCGAACATTAAAACGCTGTTGAAACTGTGTCCCAAAGGCAGGGTGCAGGGCATCGACTACTCAGCCGTCAGCGTGGAAAAAGCGCGAAAAGTCAATGCCAGAGCCATTGCGGCAGGACGGTGCAACGTGCAACAGGCAAGCGTGACAGAGCTGCCGTTTGAAGCGGAGCAGTTTGATGTGGCGACCGCCTTTGAAACGGTCTACTTCTGGCCGGAGCTTGCACAGAATTTCAGAGAGGTCTATCGGGTGCTGAAGCCCGGCGGGATCTTTTTCATCTGCAATGAAGCAAACGGCGAAACAGCAAAAGATGACAAATGGACACAAATTATCAATGGTATGACCATCTACACGGACACTGCACTGAAAGCATATCTGGAGCAAGCAGGATTTTGTAGGATCAAGAGCCACAAAAACAAAAAGGGGTGGCTGTGCGTTACAGCGCGGAAATGAGAGGAAAAAAAGCCATGAGCATTTTTGCATCCATCCTACGGGCAGTGTATAGACTCTCCGGAGTGAAAAAGTCTTTCACGCTGCCAGAGAACGAACTGCGAAAGGAAATTGAAAAGCAGAACAGACATCGCGGCGTTTTTACGCCGACCGACCACAAGGCATATTACGAGATGGATGTTGCACCTTACGAAAACAGCAAGCCCATCTATTATGAATTTACGGCGTGGACGGCTGCCGATGCGACTATACCATCTGCGGCGATAAGGATCCATACGTAAAGGAACTTCCCGAATACCGGGATGAAAACGGATACAGGAGGAATAAGTAATGCTTTTACAGGTGATTCTGGAAGGTCTTGGGTTGGGGGCTTTGCTGGCTCTTGTCTGTGCTGTGGGCATCCGCAAGGGGGCTGTTGGGATGGTGCATCTCTACAGCCCGGCAGTGCAGCAGCGGTGCGTGAAGCTGGGACTTACGACACACGAGAAAATCAAGCGCAATTCTCAACTTTTCAAAGCTGTTTGCATTCCCGGCTATATTGGTTATGTGCTGGTCTGTGTCTATGGGATAAACGGTGCGAAAGGCTTTGCGGCGGGCTTCTGGCAGCTGCTTGTCATCTTGTCCGTTATGAATCTCATTGACCGCTTTTTGATCGATGGCTACTGGGTGGGGCACACGAACGCATGGACGATTCCCGGAACAGAAGATCTGAAGCCCTACATTACTGCAAAAGACAAGCAGAAAAAGTGGCTTTTCGGCACGGTGGGTATGGCAGGTATAGCAGCGGTGCTGGCGGTCCTTATGACGGCTTTTATTCACTGAGGAAAGGGGAGACAATGAAGTTTAAGACATTGGGAAATCGGAATGCTCCCGCTGTTTTGTTTTTTCATGCAAGGGTCGGTGACGGCATGATGAAAATGCAGATCGTGAAGATCGGATTTGGAGGCAAGCAATGAAAATGAGCAAAGAAAAACGAGCACTCATCGCAGGTATGATTGGATGCCTTTTATATGTGATCGGCGACTTTTTATTTGCGGCGACCGGGAAAAGCCAAAGCACAGAATCCATTGGGCTGATGGTCAAGGTCGCCTATCTTGATATGGCAACATGGCGCATGGTGGTCAGCATCATCTGCGGTGTTCTCGGAACGGCACTCTATTACATCGGTTTTCACCAGATGTGGAAGCTTTTGAAGCAACGCCTCACCCAACCGAAGCAGCAGAAATGGGTCAAGCTGTTTCAAATCGCCTATCTCACCGGCACGGTCTGCTGGGGCTATGTTCATGCTATGTTCATGAATGTGGCGCTGATCTTCAAGTTTACCTTTGAGAAATACGGCGATATGCAGGCGCCAGCTGAAATTGCCAACAAGGTGTTTTACTGCAACGCCGCGCCGCTGCTGGCAGCATATATCCTGTGTGATGTACTTCTTTCCGTCGTGATGCTCGTTATGATCTGGAAAAGGATGCTCCCGCTGAAAAACACAGCACAGCGGATATTGGCATCCTTCTGCAACCCCATCGTTTTTACGGGGATTGTGGGAAATCTCTTCACGCTTCTGCCGTGGCCGCTGGATCAGATCGATCACGGCACGGAATCCACCGGACATCTGCTGGTTTTGGTATTGGGGCTGGTGTTGCTGCGGGAGAAGGCAAAATGCGGAGAATGTAAGGAGGCAGTGCAATGAAATACATGGGTATGCCAATGGGAATGTGGGCGTTGTTTGCAGGCTCATTCCAAAAGCAGTTGACGGCGGTGTTCGGCTATGATGCCGATGCGGCACAAGCGATCACGAAAAAAGCAAAGCCGAAGTACAAAGCAATCATTGCAGACCTGCCGGAGTTTGAAAAATCGGACCGCTTCAAGATGAACATCGTCAACTGCGCAATGCTCGGCGCGTTCATTCTCTCCATGCCGCAGCGCCCGGCGGTAGACCGCCTGACGGATTACTACGCAAAGGCGATGATGACAGCGCCCATGCAGTGGTTCTGCCGTAAGAGCGGAAAAAGCAAGTTCACCGCAAAGGATATCGCTGCCATGAAAGCCACTGCCGCTCTGAAAGCCGCCGACCGCAACCCCTATTCGTGGAACATGGAGTTTTACGAATACCCGGATGGCAGCGGCTACGAGGGACGCTTTACCAAGTGCGGCATCTGTGTGCTGATGAAGGAACTGGGGCTGTACGACCTGACCCCTGCTTTGTGCCGTCTGGACTACACCATGAGCGAAGCGGGCGGCGTGACAAATTTTGTGCGGCAGTACACCCTTGCCTCCGGCGGGCCCTACTGCGACTGCGGATACAAAAAGAAAGGGTAACGGACGATGAAGAGGAAGGAAACCTATCTTTCCCGTGATTTCCGGGAGACTGCGGCACAGCGCTTTCCCGCGCGGGCAAAGGAACTGAACACCGCTTTCGATATGCGCCTGAGTGCGCTGCTGGCTGAAAATGCAGATGCAAGCAAGGAAAAGCAATACCACCTCAAGCGGCAGATCTTGCCGGGCATTGCGGCCTACGAGACCTTGCAGCGGGTCATGCCGAAATGCGGGATCTTGGCGTGTTTGGCAAGCTGCGCAACTGTTCGACATGATTCTGTTCCACACTAGGGTATGCGAGAATGGGAAGAAGATGGAGCAACCCTTGGAGAATAAGTGATGAACAATGTTCTGGGGAATGGCCCTTTGATCAGGACAAGGTGTACGGGGGATTTCTAAGAGAAAATCAAATCGGAAATGCAGGATTGGCCTGGAGAACAGAAGATTGTGCAGGAAATCTTGAAAGAGGACGAGCAGAAGAAAGAGAAGCTGCATGAGCAGGAAGAAGAAAATAGACAGAGCAGTTGACGATGGAATATCCGGTGCAGTGTGGGTGTAATGTTCATGTTGCATCGGGCTTTTTTTGCGTAAAAATAATATTTGATAATGTTGATTTTCAACTGTTCTTAACTCAAATATTGTATCTTAACTCAAAAAGAGTTAAGATTGGAGGCGAACACATGGAGTATCTCAATAAAGTCCTTGGAATCGAAGTGGCTTATGTGGATTTGCAGGAACGGTGCAGCGCCGAAAAAAAGACAAGGGAAGAAATACTTCCATCGGCGCAGATGCTTCTACTGCATTTCATTTATGGAGGCGCACAGGAACTATCTACAAGTCAAGCTGCGAAGAACTTGGAACTGACACCTACTTCTATATCAAGGGCATCGAAACAGCTTGAAGAAATGGGATTGCTGCATATAAAGAAAGAAGGTGTGCCGCAGTTTTATCGGTTTAGTCACCCAATTACAAATCAGTATCCTGTGATGATTGAACTTTTCACGCGAAAGCTGGATGCCATCCAACTTCCAGAAGATGCAGATGAACGAGTTGAGGAAGCCATGGAAGAATGTTGAAGGAACTGTGGAGGAATAGGATCATGTCAAAAGATGAGTATTTAATAACCGATGCGCCGCTGAAAGCGCTGACGGTTTTTGCAATGCCGATGATTCTCGGCAGTTTTTTTCAGCAGGTATACAATATGGCTGACTCCATTATCGTCGGTCAGTTTGTGGGTTCCTCTGCACTGGCAGCGGTGGGTGCCTGTGCGGCCCTGACGAATGTTTTCATTTGTGTGGCACTGGGTGCCGGTGTCGGTGCTGGTGTGCTTGTGAGTCGCTATTTCGGCGCAAAAGAGTATGGCAAAATGAAAACCATTGTGTCTACGTCGCTGATCAGCTTTTTGCTTCTGAGCATCCTCCTTGGTGTCTTTGGCTTTTGCTTTTCCCATGCGATGATGAGCGGCTTACAGACCCCTGTCGATATTCTGGAGGAAGCGGTACTGTACTTGCGGGTCTATTTTGTGGGCTTTCCGTTTTTGTTCATGTACAATATTCTCTCCACCATGTTCACTTCCATCGGTGAATCAAAAATTCCGCTGGGGTTGCTGATCTTTTCATCCATTCTGAATATTGTGATGGATCTTTGGATGGTAGCCGTTCTGGGGCTTGGTGTATTCGGCGCTGCGCTTGCAACCCTGATTGCCCAGGGAATTTCCGCTGTTTTTTCACTTTTGATTTTTCTTTACCGGATGCGGCGATACCAAAGCCCGTTTCAGTGGTTTGACGGGCGCAGGCTGCGCTCGATGCTTCGGATCGCAGTGCCCTCGGTCCTGCAGCAGTCTACCGTATCGATCGGTATGATGATCGTACAGGCAGTGGTAAATCCCTTCGGCACACAGGCACTTGCAGGATATGCGGCGACGATGCGGGTGGAGAATGTTTTTTCCCTGATCTTCGTGTCCATCGGCAATGCAGTTTCGCCGTATGTTTCCCAGAACCTTGGGGCAGGCAAAACCGAGCGTATCAAAAAAGGGTATCATGCGGCATTGGTGTTGGACGTGTGTTTTGCGGCGGTTGCCTTCCTTGTCATTGAAACACTGCACATGCAGATTTCTTCGCTATTTCTTGGAAAAGACGGAACCGCGCTGGCTTATCAGGTGTCCGGAGATTATATGAGATGGCTTGGTTACTTCTTTATCTTTATGGGAATTAAAATGGCCACCGATGGAGTTCTTCGCGGACTTGGCATCATGCGACCGTTCCTCATTGCCAATATGGTAAACCTTGCGATCCGCCTGTCCGTGGCTTTGATCTGTGCGCCGCGTTTTGGCATTGACTTTGTCTGGCTTGCTGTGCCTGCAGGCTGGCTTGCCAACTTTTTGGTTTCCTATGCGGCGCTCAGAAAATCCTGGCCGGGCGAGAAAGTGGAGCCATCTCGAATATTTTCATAATCCTTGAAATTGTCCTTGAAATATGCCATCATTAGTCCATGGGATGCAAAAGCATAAAAGAGTTAGAAAGAGCAGGTATCATATATGAAAAAGAAGACCATTGTTGCAGTAGTGGTAGTTGTTGTGATTTTGGCGGCGATCGCGATTATCTCTGTCCTGGCACAGACACCGGCACTGATCTGACCGGAAAGGAAGCAGGACATTGCTTATGAAACTGTTATACGGTACCGGCAATCCGGCAAAGGCAGCTGCCATGCAGAACCGCATAGCCGGGCTTGGCATTGAACTGATCAGTCTGCAGGACTTGCGGGCACAAGGGGTGGAGATCCCCGATGTCCCGGAGACAGGCAATACACCTTTAGAGAATGCCAGGCAGAAAGCTCATGCTTATTATGAAGCTTTTCGTATGCCTGTATTTTCCGGTGATTCCGGGTTGTATTTTGAAGATGTCCCGGAGGCAATCCAGCCCGGGGTGCATGTGCGTACGGTGAACGGTGTATATCTGACGGATGAGCAGATGCTGGAGCATTATATCGGACTGGTCAAACGCTATGGAAGGCTTACGGCAAAATACCGCAATGCCATCTGCTATGTGCAGGATGAGGAACATGTATATGAGGCGATGGAGCCTGACATGGAAAGTGAGAAATTCTGGCTGACGGATGTACCCCACAGCAGCATCCGCAGAGAGGGGTTTCCGCTGGACAGCATTTCCCTGGATCCCGGAACCGGGAAATATTTCTATGATCTGCCTGAGACGGCGGTGGATCAGGTGGCGGTAGAGGAAGGTTTTCTTACCTTTTTCCGGAGAATCTTACAAGAGGGAACGGTGAAATAACAGGTGCGCAGAGCGTCCCGCGGCGCTCAGATAGGAGAATATATGGCAGTTGAGAGTGTAACGGAAACAGCAATGGTCTGGGGAACTGTAAGCAGTGCAAGTATGGTGGGGATGGTGATATCTCTGCTATTATCCGTGGGTTTACCCATATTTTTGTGTATTTTTATCTATAAGAAGACAAAGGCGTGGGTGCCGGCATTTTTCATCGGCTGCGGTATCTTCGTGGGCTTTGCCATGATCTTAGAGCAGATCTGTCATGCCATCGTGCTGACGGTGACCGGAAGCGTGATCCGGGACAATATCTGGCTGTATGCGATTTACGGTGGGCTTGCAGCAGCACTTTTTGAGGAGTGTGGGCGGTGGATCGCCATGAAATTCTGCCTGAAAAAACATCTTACCCGGGAAAATGCGTTGATGTACGGCGCCGGACATGGCGGCATTGAAGCTTTTCTGATCCTTGGTATGTCTTCTATGAGCAATCTCCTTACTGCAGCCATGATCAACGGTGGTCTGATGGAGAAGACTATGACGGCATTGGAGCCCGCACAACAGGAGGTAACCTACCATCAGCTCTCTGTTCTCTGGACCACGCCGGCTTACCAGTTCTATCTCGCACCGGTGGAGCGGATCAGTGCGATCGCTCTGCAGATCGCGTTGTCGATTCTTGTATACAGTGCGGTGAAGACTGGCAGAAAGCTGCATTTGGCAGCAGCCTTCGGACTGCATTTTGCAGTGGACTTCTTAACCGTGATATGCGCCGCTGCCATTCCCACCTGGGCATTGGAACTGGGACTGTTATTGGTGATTGCAGTGATCTGTGTAGTGGTATACCAATTGGTATATGTACAGATGGCAGAGAAAAAGGCCTGACAGAGACAAAAACCATCAGATAAGAAGGAATGGATTTGAAAAAACCGAACAGGTCATGAGTCATGAAACATGATATAAGAGATAAGAGGCAAAAGAGGCAACGAACAATGAAGATCAACAGAGAAAAAGCACTGGCAGCATTTCAGGAATACACGGACCGTTATGACAGCAGCCGGGACATGATCCGCCTGAAAATAGAACACACCTACCGGGTCTGCGGATTGTGTCAGCAGATCGCCAGATCTCTGGACCTTCCGGAGGAAGAGGTGGACATTGCGTGGCTGACCGGACTGCTCCATGATGTGGGACGCTTTGAACAACAGCGGGTATATGGTACCTTCACCGATGCAGATTCCATCGATCATGCGAAATACGGAGCAAGGATTTTATTTGGTAAGGTCTGGGAAGAGAAACACGGACTTGCTTCCGGAAGCGAAGAAAGCCTGCCCGAGGAAATTCAGGCAGATGCCGGAATCAGTATCCGGGATTTTGTAGAAGATGCTTCCTGCGATGAGCTTCTGTGGACGGCGGTGTTTTATCACAGCGCCTACCGGATTCCGGAAGAACTGGACGAACGTACGGCAATGTTCTGCCATATCTTACGGGATGCGGATAAGATTGATATCTTGAAGGTCAATGTGGAATTCCCGCTGGAAGAAATCTACAATGTGGACACCGAGGTATTATATCAGGAGGAAGTGACGCCGGAAGTGTTGCAGAGCTTTGATGAGGAGCACGCTGTGCTGCGTTCCCTGAAGAAAACAGCGGTGGATAATGTGGTGGGACATATTTCACTGGTGTACGAGCTGGTCTATCCCGAGAGCTGCCGTATTGTGAAGAGACAGGGGTATCTGGATCGACTGATGAATTTTGAGTCGAAAAATTCTCATACGAGAAAACAGTTCGAGCATATCAGAGAACATATGAGAGAATATCTTGCCGGAAAATAATGTTGGATACCTGACAGACAGAAAGCAAACTGAAAATCTCACGGATGGCGGAGAATACCGTTATTCGTGAGATTTTCATTTACAAAGAGCGAGTTTTCGTTTTGTATATCGCAGATTCCTCCTGCACAGACTAAACAGTAGCACTTGATCGATAACATATGCAAAATTATGTTATCGATCAAGTGCACGATTGTTATGCAAAAACAGGATGCCTGTAAAATGAGGCATCTTCGCAGAACGCGGGAAAGGAGTTTGCAATGGATGGATTGACTGAGGGAAGCGGCGGAACAGAAGCGTTTCCCTTGAATGAACTGCCGGTAGGATTCGGCATGGCGCTGGCGATGAATGAACAGGCCATGCAAGGCTATGCGGCACTGACAGAGACGGAGAAGGAACATCTGATCCTCCGGTGCCGGGATGCTGGATCCAAAGAAGAGATGGAGCGGATCGTGGCATCATTGGTACCGGGAGAATCGGCGGAGAGTGTTATTGCCAGCCTCCGTCAAGAGTAAGGATCTGTCCGGTGAGATAGGTTGGCGCCTGGATGAGCTGGAGGACAAGTTTTGCGACTTCCTCCGGCTGGCCCAGACGGTCGGCGGGAATCTCTTCCCGGAGGGCGTTCATTTCCTCGGGGGAGAAGCAGTGGTTCATGGCAGTATCAATAACACCGCAGGAGATGGCGTTGACCTGGATATTACTGGGAGCCAGCTCCTTGGCCAGTGCTTTGGTGAAGCTGTTCACACCACCCTTGGAGGCGGAGTAAGCCACTTCCATGGAAGCTCCCACATTTCCCCAGACGGAGGAAATATTGATAATGCGTCCGCTGTGCTTCAGCAGCATCAGAGGCACTGCCAGACGGCTGGTGTAGAAGCAGGAGCTCAGGTTCGTATTCAGGACATGCTGCCATTCTTCGACACTCATATCCGTGAGTAGACCAATGTAAGAGATTCCGGCGTTGTTGACCAGTACATCCAGATGGTCCAGGGAGGCAAAAACTTTTTTGATGGCAGCGGGTTCCGATGCGTCCGCAGCCATGGCGGTGCAGGTGATGCCATATTTTTCTTCTAAACAGGCAGCCACTTCCTGAAGGTCCGGCAAGGTATGGCTACAGGTGAGGATCAGATGGTAGCCGGCTTCGGCCAGGGCTTCTGCGATGGCCTTACCGATGCCGCGGGAGGCACCGGTGACAAGAGCCAACGGTGCGTTCTTTATTGTATTCATGTAAAGTATCCTTTCTGAATTATTGTTTTTCATTCACGGCGGCAGCCCGGCATAAGTCATCCGCAAAGTCCATCAGCTACCACGGGTTCCGCTATTCTACAGCAAGCTTTGGAAATAAAACAGTGCCGGATGCTAAAAACCTGTAAAACGAGTGTAGCACAGATGGACTTGCTTTTCCATAGGGGAACTGCTACACTGGACAAAAGGAGAGAAAATTATGTACGATTTGATCATTATCGGTTCCGGTCCCGCAGGGCTGTCAGCTGCAGTCTATGGTAAGAGAGCGGGATTGAATCTACTTATTATAGAAGAAAAGCCCATGAGCGGCGGTCAGATCCTCAATACCTATGAGGTGGATAACTATCTGGGACTTCCCGGCATCAGTGGATTCGATATGGGAATGACGTTCCGGCATCATGCAGAGAAACTGGGAGCGGAGTTCCTGGAGGCTACGGTACACAGTGTGGAAGAACGAGGCGATTACAAATGCGTCTATGCGGGCAACCAGGAACTGGAGACCCGTACGGTGATCTTTGCCACCGGTGCGGAACATGCCAGATTAGGAGTACCCGGCGAGGAAGAATTGAACGGCATGGGGGTATCCTACTGTGCTACCTGTGACGGTGCCTTTTTCCGGGGCAGAACGGTGGCTGTGGTCGGCGGCGGTGACGTGGCACTGGAAGATGCCATCTATCTGGCAAGAACCTGCGAAAAGGTGTATCTGATCCACAGAAGAGATAGTCTGCGGGGGGCTATGGTATTGCAGGAGGAATTAAAGAGTCTCCCTAATGTGGAGATTCTCTATGACCATGTGGTTACAGAGATCTGTGGCGAGGACATGGTGGAAAAGCTGCGTATCAAAAATGTGAAGACAGAAGCGGAAAAAGATCTGGAGGCAGCAGGCATCTTTATCGCTGTAGGCATCCATCCCAACACGGAACTGCTGCGGGAACTGGTGGCAGTCGGGGAAGACGGTTATATCCCTGCGGATGAGACCGGAGAGACCGGCCGCCCCGGCATTTATGTGGCCGGAGATATCCGTAAGAAACCTCTGCGCCAGGTCGTAACAGCGGTGGCAGACGGTGCCAATGCAGCAGTCAGCGCGGGAAATTACTGCAACCGTTTTCGTTAACAGACACAGATTAGTAATAAATTCATTAAGAAATTCGGAAGAAAACCGAAGAATATTTAAAGAAAAGAGTCACCTGGATGGTGGCTCTTTTTATGTAAAAACACCGCAAACCCGCATGAAATGGGAATTTCTTACAACATTGACAATTAATTCACTATATTGACAAATGGGAGTTCGCGTGATATATTTGTTAACGGATGTAACAAATTCGTAACAAATGATTTGAAAATGTAAAGAAATAAGTTAAGAAATTGAGACAGCTCCAAGAGTTTCAGGAGGATAGAATGGTTCGTAAATCTGTAAAAATTACCGTTTGCACCATGGCAGCGGTTATGGCTTTTTCCGGAATGAATATCACTGCAAATGCAGCAGCATCTTCATCTGTACTGCCCAGCGGCGGTATCGAGCTGACCCTGGCAAAGGGCAACAAGCTGGAGAGCCTTTCCACAGGTACCAAAAGCACGAAACAGATTGAAAGCATTATTGAGACTGTGATCCGTGACGATCAGATGGATACCACCCCGGAAGCATCCGAGGAGGAGTCCTTCAAGAATCTGGTAATCGCACAGGTGAATGATTATGTAAATGTAAGAAGCCTGCCCAGTGAGGAAGGTGAGATCGTCGGTAAATTGTATGACGATTCCGTTGGCCTCTTCATTTCCGAAGAGAACGGCTGGTATCAGATTTCTTCCGGTTCCGTAACCGGTTATGTAAAAGCCGAGTACTGTGTGACTGGCGACGAAGCAGTAGAACTTGCCAAGAAGGTAGGAACCCGACTGGCAACCGTTAACACCACCACATTGAAAGTTCGTACCGAGCCTTCGCTGGAAGCATCGGTGCTGGGTCTGGTTCCTCTGGAGGACGATCTGGTAGTATCCGATGAGACCGATGGCTGGGTACAGGTAGATACCGAGGAAGGTCTTGGATGGGTCTCTACAGAATTTGTTTCCCTGCATACGGAATTCGTAGAAGCAGAATCCAAAGAGGAAGAAGCAAAGCGTCTGGCAAAGGAGAAAGAAGAGAGAGAAAGAGCACGTGCCGCAGCGGCAGCCAAGGCAGCCACAAGCAGCAAGAGTTCTGGCTCTTCCGGCAGCGCTCCCGCAGTTACTTATGCGGCCAGCGGAGACAACGAGATGGGTACCGCAGTTGCCGACTATGCATTACAGTTCGTTGGTAACCCTTATGTATACGGCGGATCCAGCCTGACCAACGGCACTGACTGTTCCGGATTTGTAATGAGTGTATATGCTAACTTCGGTGTAAGTCTGCCTCATTCCTCTTCTGCAGACCGCAGCCAGGGTTCCGCGGTTGACGGACTTGCCAATGCACAGGCAGGTGACCTGATCTGTTACTCCGGACATGTGGCACTGTATATCGGTAACGGCCAGATCGTTCATGCATCTACCGCCAAGACCGGTATCATCGTATCTAATGCGGATTACAAGAAGGTACTGGCAGTTCGACGGATCTTCTGATTATATAACAGCAAGTACAAGGCACTGTGTGGAAACACACAGTGCTTTTTTGTGTATACGATGAGCGAGACTACTCGATTGCACCGTGTCATGTGGTCGGTTTATTTTCCATGTGGACAGTGGAACTTAAGTGCCGATAAGGCAAAAAACTATAAGTTGTATAACGAATTGTGCAATTTGTCAAAATATTGTTACGCGATGAAATGGGGATTGACAAAACGGAACTATACAAAGTATACAAAAAAAGTGACACGAACGTAAAAACGACAGAAAAGAAATTTAAATACAAAATAAGTTATCCACATCCAAAATGCCAGAAAATAGGATAAAAGTTACTTATACACAAAGTTATACACATTATCCACAGAAAAACCGGCACTGCAAGGGGGATAAATTTACGAAAAAACAGGAACAAATGTTTTGTGAACATGTAATAAAAATAATAAAATGACAGGATTTGTCGATTTTAGGGTTGACATACAGAATGTCAAAAACAAGTAAAAAACTTCTTAAATTGTTGCAAAAAGCTGTGCTATTGTGCTATAATGACTATACAATAAATACAAGGGATGCTACATAAAACCTTGTAAATAAATACTTGGAAGGGATGATCAGCATGAAGTTTATTATTGTTGGCAGAAACATCGAAGTTACACCAGGATTAAGAGCAGCAGTGGAGGAAAAGATCGGCAAGCTGGACAAGTATTTCAATCCCGACACAGAAGTACATGTAACATTAAGCGTTGAAAAAGAACGTCAGAAAATTGAGGTGACCATTCCGGTAAAGGGAAGCATTATCCGTTCGGAGCAGGTAAGCAACGATATGTATGTATCCATTGATCTGGTGGAAGAGATCATTGAGAGACAGTTGAAAAAATATAAGAACAAGATCGTTGACAAACAGCAGGCGGCAGCTTCTTTCAGCAAAGCCTATGTAGAGAATGATTACACAGACGATGACGAGATCAAGATCGTTCGTACCAAGAAGTTCGATATCAAGCCCATGTATCCTGAGGATGCCTGCATTCAGATGGAACTGTTGGGACACAACTTCTTCGTATTCTGCAACGCAGAGACAGATCAGGTAAATGTAGTGTACAAGAGAAAGGGCGATACCTACGGACTGATCGAGCCGGAAGTATAAAACCGGACAGAAAATTAAATAAAGACAAATTTACAGCCTGCCGGAGTTTCCGGCAGGCTGTTTTGTTGTATGGGAAATGATATGCCCCGGAGATTTTCGAATTGTCTGAATACCGGAAAAATCAGAAACATAACCTGTAAGGAGGAACTGAAAGCAGGACAGGGAATGGACAGAGAAAAGAGAATGCGGGCATGGATCCGGGCAGAGGTGATGCTTCTATTTATAATGATGGGAGCATTTCTGCTCCGGGAGACAGGACGGACAGAAAGCATGGAACAGGCGGTGGTCACCGCAACCTCGGCTGCGGGAAAGGATTATATCAAATGGGTGGACTTTACCGTATCCTATGAAGCGCTCTGCCAGGCATATGACTGGGATGTGGATACGTTTGACACGGAACATCATGTGGAGTGGATCCCGCTGCTTGCATATACCGCAGCCAGAACCGGAGGGGAATTTGACAAAAAGGCGCTGAAGATCCTGAACGAGACGGCGGAGAAGCTGGCTGAGGGAGAGGCAGAGATAGAAACTCTCACAAAAGATATGAAATACTATCCGTATTATCTGGAAGCTTACAGCGCGGCACTGGGAGGACTGGTGGGAGAATACGAGGCAGAGGTGATAGGAGAAGACGGACAGAGCACCTGGCAGAAAAAATACGGATTAAAAGGTTATTGCCCCATTGCGAGAGGATTTGATTATACTCATTATGATGATTTCGGGGCGGGAAGAAGCTACGGATATAAACGAAGGCATCTGGGCCATGACATGATGGGGCTCGTCGGTGTACCTATCATTGCTGTCGAGTCCGGCACTGTGGAAGCCCTGGGCTGGAACCAGTACGGCGGCTGGCGCATTGGTATCCGCAGCTTTGATAATAAGCGCTACTATTACTATGCACATCTGCGGCAGAACTACCCCTATGCGGAAGGACTGGAAGAAGGCAGCGTGGTGACGGCGGGGGATGTGATCGGTTATATGGGACATACCGGTTACAGTACCACAGAAAATGTAAATAATATAGAAGTAACCCATCTGCACTGGGGATTGGAACTGGTCTTTGATGAAGAACAGAAAGAGAGTGACAACGAGATCTGGATCGATGTCTATCCGCTGACCTGTTTTCTGGCAAAACACACGCAGGAAGTGCAGAAAGTCGAGGGAACAAGAGAGTGGATCCGCACTACAAAAATCCGGGAATTCTGATTTCTAAAAATTTCATTTGTTATTTTGTTATTTTTTTGACAAAAGCATTGCAAAACAGATTTCGCTATGTTAAAATGGGGACAGTGAAATGATAAAAAAATAACAATCTACATTTCAGAAAGCAAACCAAACGAAAACAAAAAGTGGAGGACAAACAAATGGCAAAGAAAGTTGTATTAGCAGGCGCTTGCCGTACCGCAATCGGTACCATGGGCGGAACCTTAAGCACAACTCCTGCACCGGAGCTGGGCGCAATCGTTATCAAGGAGGCTCTGAAGAGAGCAGGCGTTGCTCCCGAAGCAGTTGACCAGGTATATATGGGATGTGTAATCCAGGCTGGCCAGGGACAGAACGTAGCACGTCAGGCAGCTATCAAAGCCGGACTTCCCATCGAAGTTCCCGCAGTTACCATGAACGTGGTATGTGGTTCCGGCCTGAACTGTGTGAATCAGGCAGCACAGATGATCATGGCCGGTGATGCAGATATCGTAGTAGCAGGTGGTATGGAGAACATGTCCATGGCTCCTTACGCAATTCCTCAGGGACGTTACGGATATCGTATGGGTAACGCAACCATGGTTGATACCATGATCAAAGATGCACTTTGGGATGCTTTCAATGATTATCATATGATCAAGACCGCAGACAACATCTGCGAAGAGTGGGGACTTACCCGTGAAGAACTGGATGAGTTCGCATTAAAGAGCCAGTTAAAGGCTGAAGAAGCTCAGAAGAACGGCGCCTTCAAGGCAGAGATCGTTCCCGTAGAAGTTAAGAAGAAAAAAGAGACCATCGTATTCGATACCGATGAAGGCCCTCGTCATGGTTCTACCATCGAAGGTCTGGCTAAGCTTCGTGCCATCAATCCCGGTGGATTCGTTACCGCAGGTAACGCTTCCGGTATCAACGACGGTGCAGCAGCTATCGTTGTTATGAGCGAAGAGAAGGCTAAGGAGCTGGGCGTTAAGCCTATGGCTACTTTCGTAGCAGGCGCTCTGGCTGGTGTTCGTCCCGAGGTTATGGGTATCGGCCCTGTAGCTTCTACCAAGAAGGTAATGGCTAAGACCGGTATGAAGATCGAAGACTTCGATATCATCGAGGCTAACGAAGCATTCGCAGCACAGTCCGTAGCAGTTGGTAAGGAACTGGGCATCGATGTAGATAAGCAGCTGAACCCCAACGGCGGTGCTATCGCTCTGGGCCATCCCGTAGGAGCTTCCGGATGCCGTATTCTGGTAACTCTGCTGCATGAGATGCAGGCAAGAGGTGCCAAGACCGGTCTGGCTACTCTGTGCATCGGCGGTGGTATGGGATGCTCCACCATCGTTAAGATCGAGGACTAATGGAATAACAATTCGCTGGGGCGGTAGAATCTCTATCGCCTTAGTGTGGTTTTGAAAATACTGATTGAAATGTGAAATGAGGTAAAAACATGGATTACATTTTGTATGAGCAGAATGGCAATGTGGCAACCATCACCATCAACCGTGAAAAGGCACTGAACGCTCTGAATTCTCAGGTACTGGATGAACTGAACGCTACATTGGATGCAGTAGATCTGGCAACGGTTCGTTGTCTGGTGATCACCGGTGCAGGCAGTAAGTCCTTCGTGGCAGGTGCAGATATCGGAGAGATGAGCAGCCTGACCAAGGCAGAGGGCGAGGCATTCGGCAAGAAGGGTAACGATGTGTTCCGCAAGATCGAGACCTTCCCCATTCCCGTGATCGCAGCTGTCAACGGCTTTGCTCTGGGCGGCGGATGTGAGATTTCCATGAGCTGTGATATCAGAATCTGTTCCGACAATGCAGTCTTCGGACAGCCCGAGGTAGGACTGGGAATCACTCCCGGCTTCGGCGGAACCCAGAGACTGGCTCGTCTGGTAGGTGCAGGCATGGCAAAACAGATGATCTACACCGCACGCAATATCAAGGCAGCAGACGCTTACAGAATCGGTCTGGTAAACGAAGTTTACAGCGCAGAAGTAGATGCAGACGGCAATGTGGTAAAGAGTGCACAGGAAGTAATGCTGGCAGCAGCACAGAAGTTGGCAGCCACCATTGCAAAGAATGCTCCCATCGCGGTCCGCAACTGCAAGAAGGCTATTAACGAAGGACTGGATGCAGATATGGATCAGGCAGTAGTGATCGAAGAGAAGCTGTTCGGTGACTGCTTCGAGACAGAAGATCAGAAGTATGGTATGGCTTTCTTCCTTGACAAGAACAAGGAGAAGGTAAAAGAGCCTTTTAAGAATTGCTAATCATTACGAATATAAAAGTATAAAATCAGGAGGATTTACCATGAAAGTAGGTATTATCGGTGCAGGTACTATGGGACAGGGCATTGCAAAGGCATTTGCCCAGGTAGACGGATATGAAGTAGCTCTTTGCGATATCAAGCAGGAGTGGGCTGACGGCGGCAAGGCCAAGATCGTAAAAGGCTATGCAAGACTGGTAGAAAAAGGAAAGATGACTCAGGAGGCTGTTGACGCTATCGTAGCTAAGATCACTCCGGGCCTGAAGGAAGATCTGTGTGCAGACTGCGATCTGATCGTAGAAGCTGCATTTGAGAACATGGAAGTTAAGAAGACCACCTTCGGTGAGCTGGACAAGATCTGCAAGCCCGAGTGTGTATTTGCTTCCAACACTTCCAGCCTTTCCATTACCGAGATCGGCAACGGACTGACCCGTCCTCTGATCGGTATGCACTTCTTCAATCCCGCAGACCGTATGAAGCTGGTTGAGGTAATTGCAGGTGTGAATACTCCCGCAGAGACCGTAGACACCATCAAGAAGATATCGGAAGAGATCGGCAAGACCCCTGTTCAGGTAAACGAGGCAGCAGGCTTTGTTGTTAACCGTATCCTGATCCCTATGATCAATGAAGCAGCTTTCATCAAGATGGAAGGTGTATCCGATATCGCAGGTATCGACGCAGCTATGAAGCTGGGCGCTAATCATCCCATGGGACCCCTGGAACTGGGCGATTTCGTAGGACTGGATATCTGCCTTGCCATCATGGATGTTCTGTACAACGAGACCGGCGACAGCAAGTATCGTGCATGTCCTCTGATCCGTAAGATGGTTCGCGGCGGTAACCTTGGTGTGAAGACCGGCAAGGGCTTCTATGTATACAATGCAGACCGCACCAAGACTCCTGTGGATGCACAGTAGGCAAAAGGTAAAATAACTGTTCGGAGCCGGATACGGCTCTGGACAGTCTAAGTTCATAATTACAACCAAGTATAAATAACAATGGAGGATTAACATCATGGATTTTACATTATCCAAAGAGCATGAGATGGCGAGACAGCTGTTCAAAGAGTTCGCCGAGAACGAAGTAAAACCTCTTGCGCAGGAAGTTGACGAGACCGAAACCTTCCCCAGAGAGACCGTTGAGAAGATGGCTAAGTACGGCTTCATGGGAATTCCCGTTCCCAAGGAGTACGGCGGACAGGGCTGTGATACCCTGACCTACGCTATGTGTGTTGAGGAGCTTTCCAAGGTTTGTGCAACCACCGGCGTTATCGTATCCGCACATACCTCTCTGTGTATCGATCCTATCATGACCTTCGGTACTGAGGATCAGAAGAAGAAATATGTTCCCGATCTGGCAAGCGGCCGTAAGATCGGTGCTTTCGGTCTGACCGAGCCCGGTGCAGGTACCGATGCTCAGGGACAGCAGACTAAGGCTGTATTAGATGGTGACGAGTGGGTCATCAACGGATCCAAGTGCTTCATCACCAACGGTAAAGAAGCTGATGTATATATTGTTATCGCAGTTACCGGTATCGTAGAGAAGAGAGGCAGAAAGATGAAGGAGATTTCTTCCTTTATCGTTGAGAAAGGTACTCCCGGATTTACCTTCGGTACCAAAGAGAAGAAGATGGGTATCAAGGGTTCTTCCACTTACGAGCTGATCTTCACCGACTGCCGTATCCCCAAGGAGAATATGCTTGGTAAGCAGGGACAGGGATTCAAGATCGCAATGCACACTCTGGACGGCGGACGTATCGGTATCGCTTCCCAGGCTCTGGGTATTGCAGAAGGCGCTCTGGAGAGAACCGTTGCTTACACCAAGGAAAGAAAGCAGTTCGGAAAGTCCATTTCCGGATTCCAGAATACACAGTTCCAGCTGGCTGATATGGCTACCAAGGTGGAAGCTGCCAAGATGCTGGTATACAAGGCTGCACGCAAGAAGGACGAGTACAAGACCAATCCTAAGATCTCTTACTCTGTAGAAGCTGCTATGGCTAAGCTGTATGCTGCTGAGGTTGCTATGGAAGTTACTACCAAGGCTGTTCAGCTGCACGGTGGTTACGGTTACATCAGAGAGTACGAAGTTGAACGTATGATGCGTGATGCAAAGATCACCGAGATCTACGAGGGTACTTCCGAAGTTCAGAGAATGGTTATCTCCGCAGATCTGCTGAAATAAGCAAGCAGGCATTTGTCGGAAATTTTATTAGAAAAGTAAGGAGAAAATACAATGAAGATTGTTGTTTGTATTAAGCAGGTGCCCGATACCAAGGGCGGTGTTAAATTCAATCCTGACGGAACTCTTGACAGAGGCGCAATGCTTGCTATCATGAATCCCGATGATAAGGCTGGTCTGGAAGCTGCACTGAAGCTGAAGGACGAGTTCGGCGCAGAAGTTACCGTACTGACCATGGGTCTTCCCAAGGCAGCAGATGCTCTTCGTGAGGCGCTGGCTATGGGCGCTGACAAAGCAATTCTGGTTACCGACAGAGTACTGGGCGGTGCTGATACCTGGGCTACTTCCACTACCATTGCAGGTGCACTGAGAAACCTTGACTATGATCTGATCATTACCGGTCGTCAGGCAATCGATGGTGATACCGCACAGGTTGGTCCTCAGATCGCTGAGCATCTGGGACTTCCCGTAATCTCTTATGCACAGGACATCAAGGTTGAGGGAGACAAGGTGATCGTTCAGAGACAGTATGATGACAGATATCATGTAGTAGAGGCTCAGATGCCCTGCCTGATCACTGCACTGTCCGAGCTGAATAAGCCTCGTTATATGACTCCCGGCGGAATCTTCGATGCATGCAAGGCAGAGATCACTACCTGGGGCAGAGCTGATCTGAAAGATGTTGATGACAGCAACCTTGGCCTGAAGGGATCTCCTACCAAGATTGCAAAGGCATCCGATAAGGTTCGTAAGGGCGCAGGTGAGAAGATCGTTCCCGATTCACCTGAAGACGGAGCAGCTTACATTGTGGCTAAATTCAAAGAAAAGCACATCATCTAATATAGGAGGCAAACCATGGTAACCAATAATATTGAAGAATACAAGGGTGTATATGTGTTCGCCCAGCAGGTAGACAATGAGATCAGCGGTATCGCATTGGAGCTGCTCGGCAAAGGTAAAGAGCTGGCTGCAAAGCTGGAGACCGAGGTAACCGCGGTTCTGATCGGTTATAATGTAAAGAATCTGGCAGATAAGCTGGCTGAGTATGGCGCAGATAAGGTAATCCTTGTGGACGATCCCGAACTGGAGACTTACAGAACCGAGCCTTATGCACATGCACTGGCATCTGTTATCGAGAAATATAAGCCTGAGATCGTTCTGGTAGGTGCAACTGCTATCGGACGTGACCTCGGCCCTACCGTTTCCGCAAGAGTTAAGACCGGTCTGACTGCTGACTGTACCGTACTTGAGATTGGTGATTTCCCTCTCAATGCGATTCCCGGACAGGAGCAGAAGCACAACCAGCTGCTGATGACCCGTCCTGCATTCGGTGGTAACACCATCGCTACCATCGCCTGCCCCGACAACAGACCTCAGATGGCAACCGTTCGTCCCGGCGTTATGCAGAAGATCGCTCCTATCGCAGGTGCAAAGGCTGTAATCGAAGAGTACAATCCCGGATTTACTCCGAACAACAAATATGTAACCATCAAGGAAGTCGTTAAGGCTGTATCCGATACCGTTGATATCATGGATGCTAAGATCCTGGTATCCGGTGGACGTGGAGTTGGCAGCGCAGAGAACTTCAAGATCCTGGACGATCTGGCAGAGGTTCTTGGCGGTACCGTATCCTGCTCCCGTGCAGTTGTAGATAATGGCTGGAAGCCCAAGGATCTGCAGGTTGGACAGACCGGTAAGACCGTTCGTCCTCAGATTTACTTTGCAATCGGTATCTCCGGTGCTATTCAGCATGTAGCAGGTATGGAAGAGTCTGATCTCATTGTTGCCATCAACAAGGATGAGACCGCGCCTATCTTCGATGTGGCTGACTACGGTATCGTAGGCGACCTGAACAAGGTAGTTCCCGCTCTGACCGAGCAGCTGAAGGCTGCAAAGGCTGAGAAGGCAGCAAACTAATTCGTAACAACGGATTAAAAACATATAAGAACTCCGCCTGATTCCCCGGTCCGTCCGGGAGTCGGGCGGAGTTCTTTTCTGCAAAAAACTGATGCAACTTGTGCAAGTTTCTTGCCTTGTATGCTTGCGCTGAGGGAAGCAAAATAGTAAAATAAAATGATACCAAGGGTAACAAGGTGAAAAATAAATTTTTCACCTGCAAATTTGTGCCTTCGGCTCAAAGTTTGCAGGTTGTTGAAAGGCGTGAGTAGTTTTATGGCAAAACAAAAAGAAGTAAAGACCAACGCAATGCGGATCCTGGAATCTTTGAAGATTCCTTATACCCATCACACCTATGAGTGTGAGGAATTCGTGGACGGTCTTCAGATAGCTGACAAATTATCCCTGCCCTATGAACAGGTCTATAAGACGTTGGTCACCGTGAGCAACAGCAAGAATTATTTTGTATTCGTTATCCCTATTGCGGCGGAGCTGGATCTGAAAAAGGCAGCGAAATCGGTAGGGGAAAAGAGCGTGGAAATGATCCACGTAAAGGACATTAACGCCATTACCGGTTATATCCGCGGCGGCTGTACTGCCATTGGCATGAAAAAGCAGTACGTGACCAGAATCGATGAAAGCGCAAAGACACAGGAGCAGATCTATGTCAGCGGCGGCAAGATCGGATCTCAGATCCGTCTGACACCGGAGGATCTGGCCAAGGCAGCGAAAGCAGAATTTGCCGATATTATCCGGCATGAAAATTAACCGGGAAGATACCGTAAGGATCTGACAATTACGAAAACATATATAAAGGAGTATCTATGGAAAAAGAAAAAACAATTCTCGATTACGACACCGTGGCACTGGATGAAGCACAGGATGCGGTGATCATCATAGACCAGACCTTATTACCCGGCAGGATCGAACTGATCGCTTTACATACGGCACAGGAAATTTGGGATGCCATTTATCTGTTGAAAGTCAGAGGGGCTCCGGCCATCGGCGTAGCGGCGGCACTGGGTATTTATCTGCTGGCAAACCGCATCGAGACCGAAGATTTTGAAAAGTTTTATGAGAAATTTACCGAATATAAGGAATATCTGGATTCTTCCAGACCCACCGCAGTTAATCTGTCCTGGGCGCTGAAGCGCATGGATGCTGTGGCTGTAAAGGCTGGCAGAGAAGAGCACAAGACTGTCGCAAAAGTGAAGGAAATCCTGCATGACGAAGCACTACAGATTCGGGCGGAAGATGTGGAAGTATGTCGAAAAATCGGAGAATTTGGACTGGAACTGGTAAAACCGGGAGATGGTATTCTGACCCACTGTAATGCAGGACAACTTGCAACCGTAAAATACGGTACCGCAACCGCACCGATTTATCTGGGACAGGAGAGAGGTTACAACTTCCATGTATTTGCGGATGAGACCAGACCACTTTTGCAGGGAGCCAGACTGACAGCATTTGAACTGCATTCCGCAGGCGTGGATGTGACACTGATCTGTGACAATATGTCCGCTTCTGTCATGTCCAAGGGCTGGGTGCAGGCAGTGTTCGTAGGCTGTGACAGAGTGGCAGCTAACGGAGATACTGCGAACAAGATCGGTACCAGCGTGGTGGCAGCGGTGGCAAAACAGTACGGTGTGCCGGTATACATCTGTGCACCGACTTCCACGATTGATATGGCCACAGCCACCGGCGCAGATATCTGTATTGAGCAGCGCAAGGCAGAAGAGGTTACTGAGATGTGGTACAAGGAGCGCATGGCTCCGGAGGGTGTAAAGGTCTACAATCCGGCATTCGATGTGACGGACCATGAACTGATCGCCGGGATTGTCACGGAATACGGGGTGGCGAGAGCTCCTTATACGGAGAGTTTGAAGGAGATCATGAAACGCAAGGCACAGAGAGGCTGATGGTGTAGATATGAAGCGAAATGTAAGTCTTGCGGAGATATCCGACGGCCGATTATACAAAGCAAATGATATGGTAAAAGCGGATTGCGGTGGTTGCAATGGCTGTTCCCGGTGTTGTCACGGCATGGGCAATTCCATTATCCTGGATCCCTATGATGTGTACCGGATGACTACAGGAATGGGGAAAAGCATGCAGGAGCTATTAGCGGCATCGGTGGAGCTCAATGTGGTGGACGGTGTGATCCTGCCAAATCTGAAAATGCAGGGAGCAGAGGAAGCCTGTGCGTATCTGGACGGAGGGGGTCGATGCAGTATTCACCCGTACCGTCCCGGAATCTGCAGACTGTTTCCTCTGGGAAGATATTATGAAAATGGAGGATTTTCCTATTTTCTCCAGACCGGGGAATGTGCAAAGGAGAACCGCAGCAAGATAAAAGTCAGTAAATGGATCGATACTCCGGATCTGACCCGCAATCAGCAATTTACCTTACAATGGCATGACCTGTTACATGCCATGGAAGAAAGACTGACAGGAGAAGACGAAGGGAAACAGAGGGAAGAAAATCTCCTGCTGCTGCGTCTGTTTTATTTATTGCCGTATGAGGGGACGATAGATTTTTACACACAGTTTACAGAGAGGATGGAACATTGGAATGGACAGAACGGACAGATTTAACAGTTTAAACAAGCTCTCCATTGAGAAGCGCCTATTGAAAGTATTTCGTAAGACCACGATACTGCTGAGCATGACGGGTGTCATCGCCTGTGTGGCCATGGGAATCGTGAGTTATCAGTATTCCTACGCCTTGAAGCATTACGGTTTCGCACAGGGTGACATCGGTAAGGCGATGATCGTTATCGCGGAGATGCGGAGCGAGACCCGTGCCGCCATCGGCTATGATGACGATACGCTGATTGCTAAAGCAAAAAATGCCCATGACATGACGGCGGAACAGCTGGATACCTATATCAGTGCCCTGGAAGATGACATGATCACGGATGAGGGAAGAGCTACCTACCAGCAGATCAAGGACGGCATAGCTTCTTATCAGCAGATCGAGGCACAGATACTGGAACTGGGAACAGCTTCCGATTCTGCTAAGCGGATGCAGGCACAGCAGATGGCAGGCGAACAGATGGATCCCGTGTTCCAGCAGGTCTATGCAGATATGACGAGCCTGTTGGACAGCAGTGTAACGAACGGAAATGCCATGGAAGCCAAGCTGAATGTTTTCCGTGTGGTTATTTTTATCGTAATCCTTCTGATCATCGGAGTAGGCTTTGCGGGATCTGAAAAAGCGGGAAAAAGAATAGCCAAAGGAATCGCCGGACCGCTGAAAGCGCTGGCAGACAGACTGGATGGCTTCGTAGCAGGTGATCTGACATCTGATTTCCCCAAAGTGGAGACAGAGGACGAAATGGCAACGATGAACCGTGCGGCTACAGCAATGGCGACAAACCTCAGGATGATCATTGAGGATATCAACCAGGCATTAAATGCTATGGCAAACGGCGACTGGACAGTGAAGTTCCGTTATCCCGATCTCTATGTGGGCGATCTGGATGAACTAAAAGAAGCGCTGAGAGATATTAAGTATAAGATGAATGAGGCACTGTACAATGTCAATGAAGTATCCGGACAAGTATCCATGGGTGCCGGAAGCCTGGCAGATGCCGCACAGTCTCTGGCAGAGGGCGCTACTGAGCAGGCCGGAGCCGTACAGCAGCTACAGGCAACCATTACTAATATTACCTCTATGGTAGACAATACTGCAGAGCATACCAAGAATTCCAGCAGGCAGGCACAGGAATACTCTGCTAAGGCAGATGAAGGCCGTACCGAGATGAATCATCTGATGGAGATCATGGAACAGATCAACGAGACTTCCGAGAAGATCAGCAACATCATCGGTGAGATCGAGGATATTGCCAGTCAGACCAATCTGCTGTCCTTAAATGCGTCCATTGAGGCAGCCAGAGCGGGGGAGGCCGGAAGAGGTTTTGCTGTGGTGGCAGACCAGATTGGTAAGCTGGCAGAGCAGAGTGCGCAGTCCGCTGTCAATACCAGAGAGCTGATCGGCGGTACACTGGAGGAGATCCATGCCGGCAATGAAGCTGTGGATCATGCGTCCCAGACGTTGAGCGTTATCGTGGAAGGCGTCCGCAGGATCGCACAGGATTCTGAGGAACTGAACCAGATTGCAGCTGCTCAGTCAGATGCCATGAATCAGGCGGAGAGCGGTGTGAACCAGATCTCCGAGATCGTACAGTCCAACTCTGCGGCAGCAGAAGAATTATCCGCTACCAGTGAGGAACTGCTGGCTCAGTCCGAGAATATGACCAATCTGGTAAAGCAGTTCAAGCTGATCGATGAGGAGAAGATTCAGGCGAGAAAAAAGGAGGCTGACCATGCCGGTATTTGATTTCAGCAGTATCCCGGAAAATGAGAAGAAGCAGGATCCCGTATGCACCTATACCATGTTCCGTTCCAATGAGGCTGCGGCAAGTCCCGAAAAGCCGATCCTGATCCTGGACAACAGCAGCGAGCAGTGGAAGCACCATGCTATCGGTGTCTTCGGCAATCAGAACAAACGCACGAATTTCGAATTCAGGGAAGAGGGCAGCAGTGCCTATGCCGATATTTTACAGATCGATGCAAGATTCGTAAGCCTCGTCAGATGGTTAGGAGAAAATCACATCAATGTCCGGCTTTCCGGGGAAAACCGGGAAGAAGGCTATGCGGTATACAAGATCCGAGAGACTGCATTTGGCGGCGGAACCAAGCTTTCGGCAGAAGATGGATTTTTACAGTTCATGATGGAAAGACTGTTCGCCAGCAGTGCTCCCGCAGAAGAGGAACAGGGGGAGGACGAAGAGGAAGACGGCGATGATATGAAGCTTACCAGCCTTCAGAGTATCTCCGATTTCATGACATGCGCCGGAAGGACTATGCCGGAAAACATCCGCCTGTGGGCCAGAAGAAATCTGGCGGTGGCCAGATCCCATGAGGTGTCTCCGGAAGAGAGAAGACATGCCCAGAGAGCGCTGTCCATCATGATGAACATTCAGTGGAAGGGCAATTACTTCGAAGCCATTGATCCGGTGGAAGCCAGACGGATCCTGGACGAGGAATTGTACGGCATGGAGAGAGTCAAGCAGCGGATCATGGAGACCATTATCCAGATTAACCGTACTCACACCTTACCGGCTTACGGACTGCTTCTGGTGGGTCCGGCCGGAACCGGTAAATCCCAGATCGCTTATGCGGTGGCGAGGATCCTGAAATTGCCCTGGACAACATTGGACATGAGTTCCATTAACGATCCGGAGCAGCTGACCGGAAGCTCCAGAATCTATGCCAATGCCAAGCCGGGCATTATCATGGAGGCTTTTTCCATGGCGGGAGAGTCTAATCTGGTATTCATCATCAATGAGTTGGACAAGGCGGCAAACGGCAAGGGTAACGGCAATCCGGCGGATGTGCTTCTGACACTGCTTGACAATCTGGGATTCACGGACAACTATATGGAATGTACCGTTCCCACCTTTGGTGTCTACCCCATCGCCACTGCCAATGACAAGGAGCAGATCAGTGCTCCGTTAATGTCCCGTTTTGCAGTGATCGATATCCCGGATTACACACCGGAGGAGAAGAAGATCATTTTCTCCAGATTTGCATTGCCGAAGGTGCTGAAAAGGATTGGACTGCAGACAGACGAATGCACACTCACCGAAGAGGGACTGGATGCGGTGGTGGAGATCTATTCCAACACCAGTGGAATCCGTGACCTTGAGCAGGCGGCGGAGCATCTGGCAGCCAATGCCCTGTATCAGATCGAAGTGGACGGGGTAAAGGAAGTTGTATTTGATGCAGAAAAAGTGAAGAAATTATTTCTATAAGTAATAGAAGCAGGTAGTCGCAGGATGCGGTTGCCTGCTTTTTGTGCAAAGTCGGGGGCTTTTGCCCCGGCATCATTATAGAAAAACGAGTAGAGGAGAGGGACATGACAAAGAAAGTATTAGTGATCACGGATGCACAGAACGAATTCATCACCGGGGCGCTGGGAAACAAGGAGTGCGAGGCGGCGGTAAAGTATATCGTTGCGGCAGCAGAAAGTGGGGAATACTACAAGGTGATCTTTACAAAGGATACCCATACGGCGGATTATCTGTACACCCAGGAAGGAAAGCGTCTGCCCGTTCTGCACGGACAGGAAGGCACAGAAGGATATAAGATCCATCCAGATATCGTGAAGGCGGTACAGGAGCATTATGCGCCAGACCAGATCCTTACGGTGAAAAAACCTACTTTTGGCAGTCTGGATTTTGGAAATACGCTGAAGGCAATCTGGGAAGAGGTGACGGCAGCAGGAGAGGCAGCAGAGGGTGAATATCCCATGGAAGTGGATTTTACCGGATTCTGCACCGGAATCTGTGTGTTAAGCAATGTGGTCATGGCAAAGGCATTTGTACCGGAAGCGAGAGTGTGTGTCATTGAGAAGGCCTGTGCCTGTGTGACACCCCAGACGCACCAGACGGCCATCGCAGCTATGGGACCGATCCAGGCGGATGTGATTTAGAGAACATATCATATTTACACAGTTGTGAATCTAAGAGAGAAAGAGGATAAAATCATGCAATTACCACAGATCATCAACAGCTTACTGGAAAATGATATGTACAAGTTCTCTATGGGACAGTGTATCTACCACCAGTTCAGCGCTTATAAGACTACCTGGACCTTCAAATGCAGGAATACAGATGTATTTTTCACATCTGAAATGGTAGAAGAAATCAAGGCGCAGATCCGGGCCTATTGTGACTTACGTTTTACGGAAGAGGAACTGGCTTATCTGGAGAACGTAAAATGGATCAAGGGTTCCTATGTGGATTTTTTACGTTTGTGGCAGCCCAGATACGAGGATTTTGAGATCGGCACGGAGGCGGACTGCGGTCTGACCATCGAGACCAAGGGATCCTGGCTGAATACTTCTATGTATGAGATCCCGACGCTGGCTATTGTTAATGAAGTATTTTTCCGTATGAATTATGACTATGAGAAGCTGTATGCCTCCTTCCGGGAGCGTCTGGCAGACAAGCTACAGAAGCTGGTGGACGGAACGTATTGCCTTGGAAATTTCAGTGAATTCGGTCTGAGACGCCGTCTCTCTGCAGAGGCACAGGAACTGGCAGTACAGGAGCTGGTGGGTCACAATAAGGATTATAAGGACTCCGCCTGCATTGGTACCTCCAATGTCTATCTGGCAAAGAAATGGAACGTGACACCGGTAGGCACTATGGCCCATGAATGGATCATGTGTACCGGGCAGGGCAATCACAAGCACAATCCGGCATATTCCAACTGGTATGCCCTGGATGCCTGGGTGAAAGAGTATGGCATTTTGAACGGAATTGCTTTGACGGATACGATCACCACGGATTGTTTCCTGAAAGATTTCCAGCTGACCTATTCCACTCTGTTTTCCGGCGTGCGGCATGACAGTGGGGATCCCTTTGCATGGGGGGAGAAGCTGATATCTCATTATGAATCTCTGGGGATTGACCCGAAGCGCAAGACCCTGCTGTTCAGTGACGGCCTGGACTTTGCACGGGCAGATGAACTGCGTAAGGCATTCCGGGACAGGGTGACGGTGGCTTTCGGTATCGGAACCTATATTGCCAATGATACCTGCGAGGAACCGTTGAATATTGTCATGAAGACCACTGCCTGCAACGGCATGGATGTGGCAAAGATCTCCGATACTCCCGGCAAGGAAATGTGTAAGAATGCAGATTACGTGGATTATCTCACCAGATGTATCAGATGGAGACTGGAACATGACAGATAGGAAGCAGCAGAAAATCAGAAACGGCGGGAATACAGCATGGATGAAAAAAACAGAATAGAAAACAGAATCGGTGTGCTGGATGGAATCCGTGCCATAGCCATCGGGATGGTAGTGTGGTTTCATTTCTGGCAGCAGACATGGCTGACACCGTATCTTCGGATTCCAACAGAGTACACAAAATATATTGGAATCACAGAGATCAACCTTGCCGGATGGGTCAGGTATGGATTTATTTTTGTGGATATGATGATCCTGCTCAGCGCATTCTGCAATTTTTATCCTTATGCAAGATCTATTGTTCTGGGAGAGGACTGGCCGGATACGAAGACATTTTACAGAAAGAGGGCAGCAAGAATACTGCCTTCTTACTATTTTATGTTGGCGATCGATCTGTTTTTCTATATTTTACCGGGACATAAATATCGGAATGTGGGAGTATTGTGCAAAGATATTGTGACACATGTATTTTGCGTTGCACCAAATTGGTCGGACACTTATATATCCACATCTTTTAACGGCGTGTTATGGACGGTACAGATGGAAGTGATCTATTATCTGCTGCTGCCGTGGATCGCAAGATTGTTCCGCAAGTGGGCCTTTGCCACTTATAGTGTGATGTTGATGATTTCCGTTACAAGTACTGCGGTAATTCTGAACTGTTTTGCGGGAAAAGAGAGAAATTATGGAAATAATATTCTGACGTTTATGGGAATCTATGCCAATGGCATGCTTTGCTGCATCCTGTATGTCATGTGGAAGAAATATGTGACAGAAAATAAATACTCGCGGCTGGCAGGAACAGTGATCTCTGTTTTGTGTATTTTTCTGATGAACGGGATGATTCATAAATACGACGGGGATGTGAATCTGCAGGCAGTTCAGCTGCAGAGCAGGCTGGTGCAGTCGTTTCTGTTTGCATTGTTCCTTTTCAGTACGGCCTGTGCGGGAGAATATTATCAGAAACTATATTCCAACCGGGTGGCATCACTTTTTTGCAAATTTTCCTATAATCTGTATCTCTGGCATCAGATGATCGCCGTCTGGCTGAAAGAAAAAAGAATTCCTTATTGGAGCGGGGATACGCCACCAAATATGACAGGTGACCGTGTATGGCAGTGGAAATATCAGATACTGATTATCGTGGTGTCTGCGGCGGTGGCGGTAGCAGTTACTCTGATCGTGGAAATTCCTGCGGCCCGATATCTGCTGAAAGACAGGGACAGCCATAAGGAAGAAGGAAAACAGCATGACAGGATATGAACATATTGAGCACACGTTTGCACCGGTGTACGATGCGGATTCGCTGGTGCTGATCCTGGGAACATTGCCCTCGGTGAAATCCCGGGAGAACCATTTTTATTACGGCCATAAGCAGAACCGTTTCTGGAAAGTGATGGCAGATCTGTGCGGGGAACCGGTGCCGGAGACCATAGAGGAGAAAAAGAAAATGCTGCTGACCCACCATATCGCCATATGGGATGTGATCCAGAGCTGCGATATTAAGGGATCCAGCGACAGTAGCATCCGCAATGTAGAGCCGACGGATATTCGAAGGATTCTGGCGGAATCACAGATCACGCGGATCTATGCCAACGGTAACAAAGCAGGAGAGCTTTATCGAAAATATCAGCTGCCCCTGACCGGCATAGAAGCCACGGTGCTGCCATCCACCAGCCCGGCCAATGCGGCATGGAGGCTGGAGAGTTTGTGCGAAGTGTGGCGGGAGACGATAGTACTTTTATAATTTTTGAAAAAACGACAAAAAATGAAAGTACTATTGACAATTCATGAGATGTTTTATATAATTTAAGAAATGATACCAAAGGTATCAAAAGTAAAAGGGGATTATCGTATAGAACAGACCGCGCATCTAATAAGGATGCGCGGTCTGTTTTTATATATGGCATATAGTAAAATATAATTTAGTAAAGCATGATTGACTAAATTATAAATTAGCATTATGGTAAGGATGCGGAAATGGAGGGCAAGGGAAACTTGTAGATAGCGGAGAAAGGCTTGGTAATATAAAATGAGCAAGGAAAATGTGGATATAAAATATGAATTGATACCCTATGATGGGTTTATCGGCTCAAAAGAATTTGATTTTGATAAAGCCATTTATGATTTGAATAGTCAGATTGAATTATTATCAAGCCAGGCGGATAACTTGGATTATGTTGTCGCAATTGCAAGTGGTATTGCTTGTGGCCTATTGGACATTCTTTGGGTCGGAGAGTTTGATCTGACGAATGGACGCAGTATTGCCAGTGATAAAGTGGATGCCTTCGTAAAAAAGACAGCAGAAATGTTTGAGGGCGAGAAATTTGATGATGTAAAATCCGCAGTGAAAGCGTTGGAGAAACGATTCCCAATTCCGAGTGATGGAAATACACCTGATTTCGGTGGTGGACTGCAACATCATCTGAGAGATTTTGCTCACCATCCAACAATTGTAGGTTTGGCATTCTCTTTATTAACGCAGTTTACGGAAAAATCATATGGAACAGATGTTAACGGGGTATTCCTTGTTGTTGATGTTCCGGAAAAAAGCAAGCCTTTCATTGGAAAGGATGTACCGCAGAAGATTTTAATGGGAACTATAACATGGTTCTTCCATCTTGTAAGTGATGTTGCTGGGTCAAGCAGCACGGCGGGTGTTACCGGTGGTACGGGAATTCCTGGACCAATCCTTGCTTTGGCAAAGGAGATTTCGGCAATACCGTTTTTCAAGGATATAAAGGTCGATGATGATATGTCATTGTCCCTCTTTCTTTCAAAGTTGTTTAACGGTACGCTTATGATGCAGCGTGATGAAAATGGACAGATTATCAAGGAGTCCGTTGTTAAATTTGATTTGCGTGGCGAACTTGGTGTTGCTGTGGAATTATGTAAACAGGCTGTTCCGGTAATTGCTAACGAGTGCATTGTGCGTGCATTTTATTTTATAAGACGACTTGCAATGGCAATGAAAGAAAAATGTGTGAGTTGCCTTGCAGACATGAAGAAGATTGACTGGAATTCTGTTAAGCCCGCAAACAACCCGACCATTGCACGTATGCTGACTGTTTCAACGGGGGTATTTACTGCACTTGATATGGGTGAGGCAATTGCAACACAAAAATATTGGGTATCCATTAATTATGTAGGTGTGGGAAGATTTGCGGTTGCTATCGGTTCTGATGTGAGTTGGGGACTTAAGGCTCGAAATGTTAAAAAGGTTCGAGATGTGTATGAGAATATAAAGCAGCAGACATTCAGAAAAGCCGATGCAGATATCTATAAAAGAATAGGAGCAGACATGGATATACAGATGGATAAACTCGGTCTTTCGTTGGAGCAGACAGAGATACTTTATAACCTTGAATATTACAAAACACTCAATGATATAGAGCGTACCAACATTCCTATAACCAGAGAAGGCGTTAAAGAACTGAAAACTACATGGCTTCAAGACTGGGCGAAGTTTATCTCTGATGGTTTTGAGAGTTTTACACAGGTTCCTGGAGCGAAAATGCATTGGTACACTATGGATGAATTGCAACAGTGCATTGCCGGACAAAATCCTAATGAACCGTGGTATCGATTAATTCTTCTTGAAGCAATGTTGTTTGAACCGTATTATCCGCTTGGAATGGAGAAGGATAAAAAAGGTAATGATGTACCGTGCAAAAAATACAAGCATCTGAACAATCCGATTAACGGTTTCAAAAAAAGCGAAGGTGACCGATTCCTAAACGAGCAATTTACGGGCAAGTATTGTGAAAAAGAATATGTAAAACGATTGCGTAAGTCTTATGACAAGCGAATGAATGAACTTAATGAGGTCCTTAAGACTGTGATTACGTCTCTGTCCATCACTGCGGTTATCTCAATAGTTACTGTTGCAACTGCGGGTGCCTTTGCGGGACCGATTGCTGTGGCATTGGTAGGCTCAAATTTTGCCGGGCTTAGTGGGGCAGCATTGACCAGCGCCTGTCTTGCATATCTTGGTGGAGGTGCTATAGCAGCAGGCGGTGCTGGAATGCTTGGTGGAACAATTGCTATCGTTGGCGGCGGAGCTGCACTTGGAATAGGGGTTGGTGCCGGAGTCGGTGGTGCTGTTGGTTCAGCAGGACTTTTAGGTAAGAAAAATACCATTATGCAATCGGCAAAATTGCTCACTTCTGTACGAGAAATTTTCCTTAATGATGAACACGATGTCGAGTTTTCTAACAGCGTGTATGAGCAATATCTTCAGAATATTACTGAAGTCGAAAAGGGTCTTGTGGAACTCAGATTAAAGAAAGATGTTGCAAAGGGCAAAGAGAAAAAAACCATTGCAGAATCTATAAAAAAGGCAGAAGAATCTGTGGAAGCAATGAAAGTTGCCCGAAAGAATATGCTCAAGTACAACAGCTCTTTTGCAGAAGGCTTGCAGGTACAACGATAAATCGCATTGAGAAATGGGGTGGATAATAACACTGAAATCGAGGTGAGAACATGGCAAAGAAGAATAACGGAAAAGATTTTCTGCTTTCTGATGACTGCGGATTTATAAATGGTGATGATGAGGGTGGAGAGTCTTATCAATATTCTGATGGAAGTGGATACTATCACGGTGCTGATGGAAGCGAAGGATACATTTATTCTGATTTGACATTCATTTTGTTGGGAACAAATATGGACCTTCATTCTGGGGCAAAACAAGGAGAAACAAAACAATGATAAAAATACTATTTGTTTGCCACGGCAATATACTGGCAACTCTCTAAAAAGTCTTGATTTATCGGGGAAAGGGAAGCTTCACAGTTCTGTTTTAGACCAGGTTTAGACCATTTGAAATGTGTAGAAAATAACGAAAAAAACATGCAGATGGGGAGCCTTGTTGCAAATATACTCATATAGAAAATTACACAACGGAGATAATTTTTGAGAGGAAAAATCATCCGGTGATGTGTGGAAATGTATCCATACGTCACCGGATGTTTTACGTTTCGGGATTTGATTCCTGATCGCGTTTCATGGCTTCATCGATTGCTCTATTGATAAAGGCAGTAGCACTTTCACCCATCTTTTCTGCGTGGTCTTTTATGATGGCACGCTTCTCTGGGGTGACACGAACCTTGATTTCAACGAAACGATCATTATATTTTTTGTTTGCTCTTCGACGAGCTTCGGTTAAGCCCTTATAGGAACCATTTTTCTCTTCACTCATGACAGCCTCCAGGATGTGTATTGGCAGATATGCCTGTAAAGAGTATAGCACAGATTGATACATAAGACTATGTAAGATTTTCAAAAAATAACATTTGATTGGAAAAGGAGACAAGCTTATGAAAAATCAGAAGATTAGAAGCATGAAGGTTCATGAACAGAGCGGATATAACTACAAGGCAACACCTACCATCATTCTTAAAGGGCAGTGGCTTAAGGAAATGGGATTTGAGATTGGTGATTACATCAGTGTCAGCTGTGAGGATGGGAAGCTGATTATTACTCCGGATGCAGAAAAGGCTACAATGGCAAAGGCAGAAACGGAATTCATGGAGAAGGAAATGAAGAAGCTCCAGAAGCGTTTTCAGGCAGAGAAAGAACAGCTCCATGCTCAGTTTGTGGCTGAAAGAAGCACTGAATATAACGGAAGAGAGGTGCAGTAATTATGGGAAAGATTATTGTTATCGGTTCACAGAAAGGTGGCGTGGGTAAAACCACGACCACACTTAATCTGGCGTATTCCTTGAGGGAAATGGGCAAGAAGGTATTGACGGTGGATTTTGATAGTCAGGCAAATCTGACTACCTGCTATGGAATAGAGGATACCGGTGCTTTGGAGTATAGCATTGGTCATCTGATGATGGCTCAAATTGAGGAAGAGTTACCAGAGAACTTGGAAGATTACATTCAAAGTAGAGAGGGCGTGGATTATATTCCATCATCCATTTACTTGTCAGTGGTAGATGCAAAGCTTAGAACAGAAATGGGTGCGGAGAGGATGCTAGCAGAGGTTTTGGAACCGTTGAAGAGCAGATATGATTACATACTGATTGATACCTGCCCGTCCTTGGGAATGCTTACCATCAATGCATTGGCTGCGGCAGATGAGGTGATTATTACAGTGAATCCTCAGCTTCTGGCGATGATGGGATTACAGGATTTTCTAAGAACTGTAGGAAAGATTAAGAAGCGAATTAATCCAAGACTGGAGATTGCAGGCATTCTTTTGACTATGTGTGAGAGCAGGACCACTCTTTGTAAGGTGCTGACAGAAGAAGTGACCGGAAGCTTTCAAGGGAAAATCAAAGTGTTTCAGACAAGGATACCGGCAACAGTCAAGGTAGGAGAGAGCATTTACTACAATATGCCGATTGCTCAGTATAGTAAAAAGGCATCTGCAGGAATCGCATATAGAAAATTTGCAAAGGAGATAATCGCGTATGAAGGCTAATTCAAAGAGAAAAGTATTTGGTGATGCAGTAGATTTGCTGATGGGCGATATGGAAAAAGTAGCAAGGCCAAGAGGTGTTCAGATGGTACCGGTGAAGAATATACAGCCGTTCCATGACCATCCATTTCATCTGTATGAGGGAGAACGCCTGGAAGATATGATTGCCAGTGTAAAGGAACACGGAGTGCTCAATCCGGTTATTGTACAGAAGCTTGATACCGGTTATGAAATGCTTTCCGGGCATAATCGTTGGAATGCTGCTAAGCTGGCAGGAATTAAGGAAATACCGGCAATAGTGAAGACCGATTTATCTGAGGAAGAGGCCTATGTGTATATAATCGAAACGAATCTGATGCAAAGGTCATTTTCGGATTTGGCAATATCGGAGAAGGCAGCGGTGCTGAAGGCAAGGTATGAGAAGGAAGCTTGTCAAGGAAAAAGAAATGATATTCTGGAAGAAATTGCTCGTCTAGAAGGCAAAGAGATTTTGATCACTCGTGGTCACGATGACCACAGGCTGAAAACCAGAGATATGATTGGCAAAGAATATGAATTGTCCGGTAGCTCTGTGGGAAGATTACTTAAGCTGAATGACCTCATCAAGCCATTTAAGGATATGGTAGATAGAGGTGCTCTTTATACAAAGGTGGCATTACAGTTGGCTTTCCTTCCTGAGAATGAGCAGACGATGGTATATGAGATTATGAAGGAGAAGAAAACCAAAATCACCATTGAGATGGTTATGAAGCTTAGAAGTCATTCTGGTGCTCTGACAGAGGCAATGGTAAAACGATATCTAAGCAAAGAACCTATCAAAAAGAAATGCTACAAGGTTCCTGCCAGAATTGTGGAGAAATACTTTGAGGGAATGGATCCGAACCAGGTGGACTCAATTGTAGAACAGGCATTGGAAGCCTGGTTCAGTAAGGAGGCTGCGAATGTTTGAACAGAAGAGCCTTAATAAGATTGATGGCGATTATTTCAATATCATAATTGCTGATAGTCAGGATGTGACGATACAGAGCAGGAATACCGGTCATTACTGGTACCTGCACTGTGCCGGATATCCTACAGAGGAAGCTTTGGTCATATTCCATAAGCATCGCTTTAAGGATGGATATCATCAGCACGGACACGCAAGAAATCTGAGACAGGCGATTAAGAGTATCGTGAGACACGATGATTATCAGTTGAATGTAAGAAAATGCGTATAACATAAAAGGCAGCGGTATCTTCGAAGTGAGGATACCGCTGTTTTCAGGTTAAGCAGGAAGCTTATTCACCGAAATAAAGTTTCTTTGCAAGAGCCTGGGCTGCTTTGATGTCAGCATATCCCTGGGATTTACCAAGACCTAATTCATCAAGAATCTGTCCTTTGGTGTAATCCTCGCAGATGAGATCGAGAATACGACCATACTTCGGATTGATTTCGTGGATCTTTTTTAAGAGATCCTGAATAATCATACGGAGCATAACGGTTTCTTCAAGATTCTCCGATGATGCAGGTTCAAAGCCTTTGCCATCTTCTGATACTGCTTCGTCCATAAACTGATCAAGAGAGAGAACATCATCTGACTTAAAAGATGCAAAGTGTTCTCTGACATCGGTATTGAACTGTTTAAGGGCAGCAGGCTTGTCCTCAATTTTTACGGGAGCAAATGCTACCAGAACCTTGTTAGGTCCGATATGCCAGGTCTCAAGGTTGTCCTGGCACATATTGAAGTGTTTCACCATTTCCCAGTCCACGCGGATTGGTACGAGGCATTCTCCCGGATGAAGTGGGAGATTGTTGTAGCTGCGACGGTTGTCGTAGTTGTGGTTGTCGTTGGTTGACTGATGATTATCAGTAGTTGTCTGTACATTTGCATTGATTTCCATATCGTGCGGTCTCCAGTGTCCGCTGAATGCGGAACGAAGGCTTCGATATGAAATTCAGATAAGCATCGATTGTCTTATTCATGGCACGTCTCCGTTCCGTAAAATAAGCAAATCAGGCTTCTTGGCCCCTGATGCGGTTGATAGGTTCATCACGCCACAACTCTAAGAAGATGCCGCGTCCGGCAGTTGCTTTGTGATGTAAAGGCATTAGAACACTCTTGAGAAATAAGCTTTTTTGATGTATACTTAGATATGAATAAGTGGGATTGAGTCTGGTTGAGCTGATATAGTAATGAGTTCAAATCCCTTCTTCTTGTACCTCAGAGGTATTGCCTTTATATTGAATATTTTAGATTAGGTCGGGGAAAAGTTCCCTGACAGGGAAACAGACATTTCACGATAGTTCGCGGACATTTCACGGACAATACAGACAGAGAAAAGAGGTATTGATAATTGAGGCTAAAATTCGATGAGTTCTTCTTGAATTTTTATATATCAAGATCCTCTGGCGGATTGACGAACCACAGAGCAAAGAAAAAGATAGTGGAATTTTTAGTGAAGTCAGCGATTCCAGAAGATAGCTGGGAATTGCTTCCGACATCAGACAGCAGTTATGAGAAGTGGTTAAATGGAACCAGAACTTTCAATCCTGCAGTGTGGCAAGAAATCGCAGAGAAATATGATGAAAATAGATTTTTGGAGATAGTTATCAGGGAATTAAACGATAATGCCCTGGTAACAGTAATGGACAGATTTGGAATAAAAGTTTCTACGGTCAATGAAATTGATAAGGAGCTTTTTACTGTAGCAATAGGTCAGCAGCTTCGTGAAATCGCAAGAGGAACAGGAAGTGCTGAGAAGGTTGTTCAGAATATTTATTCCAACACGGAGAGCAAAGAGATTTTTCCGGTATATAAACAAAAAGCTCTTGCAGAGTATTCAAAGGTAAAGACTAATTTTTCTGATGAACTCTGCGAAATGAAGGATGTGTTTATCTGTAACACACTGAGTACTATTGATAGTGCGTATTCGAGAAGAGGTATGCCAGCCAGAGGTACAGTGATACAGGATGCTACTCTTGATAAAATAGCTGAGCAATCCAATATGGTAGCTCTTATTGCCAATGGCGGTATGGGTAAATCTATGATGCTTAGACACCTGTTTGTAGAATCGATGAAGAAGTATTCTGAGACAGGTGTTATGCCAATACTGGTGGAACTGAGGGATTTTAGATTTGCCGGATGTGATCTGCTTAGCTGCATTGTTAAATCTGTTAGCATGTTTGATCCGTCTTTCAATGATGAAGCGGCAGACAAGGTTTTGAGAGCAGGTAAATGTCAGATTCTTCTGGATGGATTGGACGAAATAGATCCTTCTGACATGGCAGCATTTCAGCATAGGTTGCGAGAAATGATAAAGATTTATCCGATGAATCAGTATGTCATTACATCCAGAGAGTGTGATGTAGCAAAATCGATTGGATTTAGAAGCAGGCTGTATTTGATGCCATTTGATGATAGACAGACAGGAGATCTGATAGACAAACTTATTAAGGATGATGGCGTAAAGGCAGAACTTACCAGAAATTTGAATGAAGGATATCTGAATAAGCACGGAGAATTTGCTTCCAATCCAATGCTGCTTACCTTCTGTATCATGAATTATCCGTCATATCAGTCGTTTTATGATAGACCACATGAGTTTTACCGTTCTGCATACGATACGATTTTATCGGACCACGATATGGAAAAAAGCCCTTTAGACAGGGTATTTCGGAGTGCAGACAGTCAGGATGATTTTACAGACGTGTTCAGGGAATTTTGTGCTATATCGTACGTGGAAAGAAAATTTCAGTTCAATAAAATGACTTTTGAAGCCATCTTTAAGAAATTGAAATCAACGAAGCAGGTAGCCAATCCGAGAATCATGAACAAGACGAATTTCCTTCATGATGCGTGCGCTACGGCATGTATGATGTATGAGGCAAAGTCGGATATCTTATACATAGATCCGGGATTTCAACAGTTTTTGTTTGCTGAATATAATTATTTTGCAGAACCAGATGAAGTAGAAGCGATGGGTAGAAAGCTGTGGACGGTGCCGGAATCGGAATTCAATGGCGGTATAGCTTTTGAAATGCTCTATGAACTTTCAGATGAAAAGGTTGAGGTATGTTTGGATCTGCCTTATCTGGATATGATATTCAAAGATAAGGCGGAAGAGGAATCCTTTAATGCATTCTTGGTACATGGATTCCGTGAGATAAAGAGTGCATTGATTGACAGGGCTGTTATAGAAGAATGCGAGCAGAAAAGCGGCATTATCGGGAAATATGCTATCGCAAGCAAAAGTGAGCCAAAGTCAGTCATCTTATCAATGATGCTTAAGCGTTTGAATATGGATATGGATAATCCGTCAGCAATGGTGGCTCCGATGATTGATATGGAAACTCTTTATCCGGAGGCTGAAAGCAGGGTGATTATTGGAGAGAAGGTTTTTGACCAAAACACACAGAAATATTCCTTGAATCTCAGAAAAGTAGAAAGGGATAAGATAGAGAGATTAGAAGACTGCGATTTTGTACTTACGGATGATGCTGGAAAGGTCATTACTTTTGGATATGAATATAAAGCCGACATGAGTCATCTGGAAAAGAGACTTGCAAGATATATGGCGTTGTTTACCCTTATCAAAAGTGATGAGGTTATCAAGAAGAAATACGAACGGCTCAAAGCATATTATGATGAGCTTGTAGAGAAACATAGAAACAGTGAGTTTTAATGGAGGGATTATTATTGGACACTAACATGGCTAATATTAATGATGTGGAAAGATGGCTTAGTTTGGAAGAAATCTCTAAGCATGTAGGATGCAGTAAAGATACAATTCGTGCCTGGATAAAAAAAGATACAATTCCATATCACAAAGTAGGAAGAATGTACAAATTCAAAATATCAGAAGTTGATGCATGGATTGAAAGCGGCCAGAGTGCCGACGCTGACAAATAATTAGAAAACGGAGGTCGATACAATGGTCGATACTAAGAAAGAACAGGAACGAGAAGAACTGCATCGCGCGATTTGGGCAATTGCTGATGAATTGCGTGGAGCAGTAGATGGATGGGATTTCAAGAACTATGTTCTTGGTACTATGTTCTATCGATATATTTCCGAGAATATCACTGCTTACATTAACAGCGGTGAGATCGAGGCTGGAAATACAGAGTTTGATTATGCAAAGATGACAGATGAAGAGGCAGAAGAAGCACGTGAGGGCTTGGTTCAGGAAAAAGGTTTCTTTATTCTTCCAAGCGAGCTTTTCTGTAATGTTAGAGCGAGAGCCAGTCTGGATGAAAACCTGAATGAGACTCTGGAGAGAGTATTCCGTCATATTGAGGAATCTGCCCAAGGCAGCCAGTCTGAAAATAGCTTTGCGGGACTGTTTGATGATTTTGATGTTAACAGTAATAAGCTGGGAAGTACTGTAGCCAAGAGAAATGAAAGACTTGTAAAACTGCTTGATGGTATAGCCGCAATGAATCTTGGTTCTGTTAAGGATCACGATATTGATGCTTTTGGAGATGCATATGAATATCTCATGACCATGTATGCTTCAAATGCAGGTAAATCCGGTGGAGAATTCTTTACTCCAGCAGATGTGTCGGTTCTTCTTACAAGACTTGGAACTGTTGGAAAGACAACCATAAATAAGGTATATGACCCTGCGTGTGGTTCTGGATCATTGCTTTTGAAAGCAGAAAAGCTTCTTGGAAAAGAGGCTGTTATGAATGGCTTCTTTGGCCAGGAGATCAATATTACTACATATAACCTTTGTCGTATCAATATGTTCCTGCATGATATTGGTTTTGATAAATTTGATATTGAATGTGAAGATACCTTAACTAATCCTCAGCACTGGGATGATGAGCCTTTTGAACTGATTGTTTCAAATCCACCGTACTCTATTAAATGGTCCGGAGATGATAATCCACTGCTTATCAATGATCCGAGATTTGCGCCTGCGGGTGTGCTCGCTCCTAAGAGCAAAGCAGACCTTGCATTTATCATGCATTCACTTTCCTGGTTAGCACCTAATGGAACAGCTGCAATCGTATGTTTTCCTGGAATTATGTACCGTGGTGGAGCAGAAAAAAAGATTCGTCAGTATTTAGTAGATAACAACTACATTGATTGTATAATCCAACTTCCGAGTAATCTGTTCTTTGGTACGTCTATTTCTACGTGTATCATGGTGCTGAAAAAGGGAAAAGTCGATGACAAGATACTTTTCATCGATGCATCAAAAGAATTTGTCAAAGTTACAAATAATAATAGACTTACTCAAGAAAACATCCAGCACATAATGGATACCTATGTTCAGAGAACAGAAATTGTCCATTATGCACATGTTGCTTCACATAAAGAAGTAGTTAATAATAACTATAATTTGGCGGTGTCAACATATGTTGAAGAAGAAGATACTCGTGAAGAAATTGACATAGAGGATCTGAAAAATAGAATTCAAGATATTGTACAGCAAGAAGATGAGTTAAGACGAGATATTGAATCGATAATTCGAGAAATTGAAGGTGGTACAGAATGAGTAATATAGATACTTTAATTAAAAAACTGTGCCCAGACGGAATTCCAGTAAAAAAGCTGGGCGAGGTTGTTAAATTTTTAAACGGAAGAGCTTACAAAAAAAACGAATTATTAGATGAGGGTAAATACCCGGTACTGCGTGTGGGTAATTTTTTTACTAGTGAGAAGTGGTACTATTCTGACCTAGAATTGGATGAGGACAAATATTGTGAAAATGGGGATCTACTATATGCATGGGCTGCATCACTAGGTCCAATGATTTGGAGTGGAGAAAAAGTAATCTTTCATTATCATATTTGGAAATTGATTTTTGATGAATCTATATTAAATAAACAGTACTTATATCATTTCCTGAAAAATGATGTGGATGAGATTTATAACTCATTAACCCATTCAACAATGCCACATGTTTCTATGGCAAATATGAAAGAACGACTGATTTCTGTTCCTCCTATCGAGGTCCAGTTAGAAATAGTGAGCATGTTGGATGAACTGGATATGTACGAGAGTTCTTTGATGGATAAACTTGAAGAAGAAAAGTGCTTACGAAAAGAACAGTTTGATGCATATGCCATCAGATTGCTAACTGGAGAGAATGAAGGAAAAGAATACGAAAACGTTGAGCTTAAGCAGATTGCTAAGTTCTCATATGGATATACAGATAAGGCAAAGGACGCAGGATCTGTAAGGTTTATCCGTATAACAGATATTGATGAAAATGGATTTTTAAAGAATAATGATGCAAAGTATATTGATTATTCAGAAGATGTTGAAAAATATATGCTTCATAAAGGGGACATTGTTATGGCCAGAACGGGGGCTACCTATGGTAAGACATTGTATGTTCCGAATGATGAACCAGCAGCATATGCGTCATTCTTGATAAAAATTAGTTTTGATAATTCGATTATGGATAACAAGTTTTATTGGTTTTTTACTAGAACTCAGATGTATTGGAAGCAAGCGAATAAATATGTGTCCACTGGTGGGCAACCGCAATTTAACACTGGAGCAATAGGAAGGGTTTGCGTGCCCGTTCCACCTCTTATTGAGCAGAAGATGATTTGCGAGAAGCTTGAAAAACTAGATACAGCATTTAGAAAGATGATAGCTCTTTTAGAAAATGAGATTCTTCTTCGGCAGAAGGAATTAGCATATTATAGAAAAAAGTTATTATCATAGGGGAGATAAAATATGATTATTGAAAAAGGAATAAACATTCTGCTTTTTCGATTCAAAGATTATCGTAGATACAGTTTCATTGAAGAACATACACAAGTTCTAAATGAAGAAGGGCACGTGTGGATATTAAAGAGTGGAAAAATACCAGATGTGCGAAAATTGGAAAGAATCAAAGATGATGGAGGGTTTATTATTCTTAAAACCCCAAAAGCAGAAGGAAATAATTATTATTTGGCACAGTTTGATTCAATGAGCAATAATGGGCCAGACGATAATGCGTACCCGAGTTATTACAAAAGCTATTTGGATGAGGAAAACAACAACGGGATATGGATTAGAATTACACGATTGACCAAGATTAAAAAAGAAATTATCAATAGGCTTGTTTTGGCGAATGGTGAAAAACCTGTATTAGATGTAATTAACAAAACTATGACATCATTCATGTTTGTAAAAACCACGGATGAAATAGAAACATAGGAGGTGAAGAACGTGCCATTTTTTAATATAGTTGCAGCAACAAATGAAAATACTGTTGTAACTGAATATGAGCCAGTGAAGTCAAGGTCTGATTCATATCAGTCCGAGGCTGAGTTGGAAAAGGAATTCATACGCCTTCTTTGTGAGCAGGGTTATACATATTTACCTATCCATACAGAAAAGGATCTGATTGCGAATCTGCGTGAGAGATTAGAAGAACTGAATAATTACATGTTCTCAGATTCTGAGTGGGATAGATTTTTCAATGAGGCGATTGCAAATCCGAATGACAAGATAGAGGACAAGACCAGGAAGATACAGGAGGACTTTGTCCAGGTATTAAAGCGTGATGATGCACTTACCAAGAATATTCTGCTTATTGATAGAAAGAATATTCACAATAACAGACTGCAGGTAATTAACCAGTACGTTATTGGAACTGATCAGGGAGCCAAGCATGATAACAGATACGATGTTACGATTTTGGTAAATGGTTTTCCACTGGTGCATGTGGAATTGAAGCGTAGAGGTGTTGCTATCCGTGAAGCATTCAATCAAATTAACAGATATCAGAGAGATTCATTCTGGGCAGGATGCGGCCTGTTTGAGTATGCTCAGATATTTGTAATCTCTAACGGAACCAACACAAAGTATTATTCTAACAGTACACGTTTTAATGCGATTAAAGATGCTACTTCTGGAAAGACAAAGAAGGAAAAGACAAGCAATAGCTTTGAATTTACATCGTTCTGGGCTGATGCCAATAACAGAGTGATTCCGGATCTCATTGACTTTACGAAGACATTTTTTGCGAAGCATACTATTCTGAATATTCTTACAAAGTATTGTGTGTTTACGTCTGAGAATATGCTGATGGTTATGAGACCATATCAGATTACTGCTACAGAGAGAATTCTTAATCGTATTGAGATTGCACATAATTACAAGAAGTATGGAGATATCGCAGGTGGTGGATATATCTGGCATACTACCGGATCGGGCAAGACTTTGACATCATTTAAGACAGCAAGACTTGCATCGAACCTAAGCTTTGTTGATAAGGTGTTGTTTGTTGTAGACCGTAAGGATCTGGATTACCAGACCATGAAGGAGTATGACAGATTTGAAAAGGGTGCTGCCAATAGTAACTCTTCAACGGTTATTTTAGAGAGACAGCTTAGAGACAGTAAATCTCATATCATTATTACCACCATTCAGAAACTATCATCATTCATCAAGAAATACAAAGAGCATGCTGTTTATAATAAACAGGTAGTTATAATTTTTGACGAATGCCATCGTAGCCAGTTTGGTGATATGCATGCTGCGATTGTGCGTAGTTTTAAGAAGTATTATATGTTTGGCTTTACCGGTACTCCGATATTCCCGGCGAATTCTGGTGCAGTAAGAAATCCGAAATTATTTACCACAGAGCAGACATTTGGAGATCAGCTTCATACATATACGATTGTAGATGCCATCAATGATAAGAATGTACTTCCATTCCGTGTTGATTATATAAAGACTATGGATACGGATGCAGATATTGATGATGAACAAGTGTGGGATATTGATCGTAAGAAGGCATTTGAAGCACCTGAACGTATTGCTTTAATCGCAAAATATATATTAGAACATTTCGATCAGAAGACTTACCGTGGAGATAAGACCTATGTTTATAGCACACTGACTAATATAGCTGAGGTTGCATCTGCTGACAGAGGCAAGGTGGAAGAGATAAAACAGAAGCAGAGAGTAAGTGGATTTAATTCTATCTTTGCTGTTTCATCTGTGCCGATGGCAAAGCTTTATTACGATGAGTTCAGAAGACAGATAAAGGCTGATCCGACAAAGAACCTTAAAATTGCGGTTATTTACAGCTATGGTGCGAATGAAGAAGAGGCAGATGGAATTCTGGATGAAGAAAATCCGGAGGATACATCAGCACTTGACCAAACGGCAAGAGATTTTCTTGATTCAGCAATTCTGGATTATAATCAAATGTTCCATACAAACTATGACACTTCCAGTGATAAGTTCCAGAACTATTATAAGGATGTGTCCCTTCGTATGAAGAATAAGGAACTGGATCTGCTGATTGTAGTAAATATGTTCCTTACTGGTTTTGATGCTACTACACTGAATACATTATGGGTTGATAAGAACTTGAAAATGCATGGCTTGATTCAGGCATTTTCACGTACTAACCGTATACTGAATAGTATTAAGACTTTTGGTAATATTGTCTGCTTCAGAAATCTGCAGAAGAGAGTGGATGCCGCTATTTCGTTGTTTGGAGATAAAAATGCTGGTGGTATTGTTCTGATGCAGAGTTTCAAGGACTATTACTACGGGTATGAGTCTGTTGATGGAAAGCAGATGCCGGGTTATGTTGATATGATAGAGGACTTGAATAACAAGTTCCCTTTGTCTGAGCCGCAGATAATAGGAGAGCAGAATCAGAAAGATTTCATAGCTTTATTTGGTGCGATTCTTAGAATGAGAAATCTTCTTTTATCATTTGATGAGTTTGCAGGTAAAGAAGGCATTACAGAAAGAGACCTTCAGGATTACCTTGGAAGATATCAGGATCTGAGAGATGAGTGGAAGCGTAAACGTGAAAACGGCGAAATCACAGACATTATCGACGATATTGTTTTTGAAGTTGAACTGATTAAGCAGATTGAAATTAATATTGATTACATCCTTATGCTGGTTAAGAAATATCATGATACACATGGGGAAGATAAGGAACTGCTTATTACTATCAGAAAAGCAGTTGATGCCAGTCTCGAACTGAGAAGTAAAAAGGCTTTGATAGAAACATTTATTGCCGGTATTAACGATGTGGATGATGTTATGCTGGAATGGCAGGATTACATCGTTGCTCAGCGTGAGAAGGATTTAATTATCATTATTGAGCAGGAGAAACTGAAACCGGATGAAACACGTAAGTTCCTAGAGAATTGCTTCCGTGAAGGAGAGGTAAAGACAACCGGAACAGATATAGATAAATTGTTGCCTCCTGTCAGTCGATTTGGTGGAGGCGGTGCCAGAGCTAAAAAGAAAAAGACGGTCATCGAAAAACTCATGGGGTATTTCGAGAAGTATTCCGGGCTTGGCGTTGTTGCATTTAAGGCAAAACAGGAGGAAGATAAGGTTATAACTTATGACTTTGCTAAAACTCCAGTATATATGGTAGCAGAGGAACCTGCTGAATATGGCAAAAAAGAAGATTAAGGGGTGAAGCTATAGAACGTGCCAAAGATAGATGAAAGAATACGTGATATTGACAAAACGATTTGCCAGAATATAGATTTGATAGATTTTGAGACGGTTTCAAGAGCTTTGGTATCGCAGAATCTACTGAGCCAGTCGAGAAATCTTGTAGAGCATGTTGCTGTAAAGGCATATGCGGATGCAAAAGGTGAAGATTTGGAAGCAGACTGGGAAACTATCCCAGCTGCTACCGAATATATCAAACACCATAATAAGTTCCAATTTTTGCGAAAGTTTCATAATTTTCTGCAGGAATCCAAGTCTCATTATACACCTGATGGAGAAGGTGCTGAGAGACTTGTATTGAAATATTATAAGTTTTATATGATATTGAGAAATTTTGTGAAGCAAGAATATCAGATGGATATCCTTCACAACCTTGAGAAATTTCCTATAAATACGGATCATGCGGTTCAAGAATATCATGACAAAATTGCAGAGCGACTGGAGCTTAGGAGAGAAATCAGGGATCTCACTCACAATCCAAGAATGTATGTACACAAGGTAGTGCCTTTTGTGTCTGGAGAGGCTGTGTACTATGAAATAGTATTGACTCCAGCATATGATACGACAAGTAAGTTTGATAGATTTGTATGCTATTCAAAGATAATGATTCCATCACATTATTCAGCTAAGATGGATATTTATTACGAAACCATTGAAGTGAATGGAAGGAAAATGCCGGTAAATATTCTTACAGACTTTATGGTATCTATCAGACCGTGTGAGCTGAATAATTTTGCAAAGATTTTCGGAGATGATATCAAAATGTCACCGAGCCACTCTGAATATATAGGAATGATGCAGTATCTCTCTAACTCCGGTGCGAGTCTGTTGGATATAGTGACCGCTCCGAGAGATATTTATAATCTTATAAAGCAGAAGATGTTTGGAAAGAGTCAGGTGCATTATTTTGAAAATGTTTTGGATAAATGCAGGAGATTAATCAGAACTAAGGGCGCAGGCTCTACGACAGTAAGATATCTACTTCATACCTTGAATAATAAAGTGATAAAGAATCAGCTGGGTAGCGGTAGTTGTTGGAAGTTATCTGATTTGTATCTTGATTGGGGATGTATACCATTTGATCAGATGCCTTTTGCAACATCATTAAGACAGCATAACCCAGAGAGTGCAGAGTTATTTGGCAGTTTGTCAGCAGATAACAGGAAGCATGAGTTTGTTGCCAGATACATGCTTTCCAATATGAGTACCAATGCTGTCTTATATACGCCTGTGAAAGAAGTAGAAGAATATACAGATAATCTGGATGCTGAAATAACGGCATTCAATAATCGTTTGTATTTCAAACATACCAATAGGCGGATTGAGAAGTTTGGTCAGAGTTTATATATTCAGGGAGCATTTCAAAATACAAAGAAGATTATTGATAAGCTTAAGGAAATGTCGACAGAGGGCATTCCAGAATATCAGGAAGATGTCAGCTTTTGGTTGGATCTGATTGCTGATGTGGACAGTGAAGAGAAGAAAAATATACTACAGAATATGTTTGATAAGACCAAAGTGTCTTTAATTTACGGTGCAGCCGGTACCGGAAAAACATATTTGATTAACCACATTGCCAATTATATGAGTGAGAAATCCATTCTGTTTTTGGCTAATACAAATCCAGCAGTTGAAAATCTGAGACGTAAAGTTACCGCAATAGATCCACAGAAATGTGAATTTATGACGATTAAGAAATTCCTTATGTCGAGGTATAATCGTACCGATTACGATATTCTTGTAATGGATGAGTGCAGTATGGTTAGTAATTCTGATATGGCAGATATTATCGATAAAATCTCTTGTGAGATCATGATGCTGGTAGGCGATACATATCAGATTGAATCCATAACCTTCGGTAACTGGTTCTCAATGGCAAAGTACTTTGTTCCGGCATACGCATGGAATGAATTAGAAAAGCCATATAGAACAAGGGATGAACATTTGCTGGAGTTCTGGAGAAAAGTAAGAAATCTGGATGATGATTTGACAGAATATATTGTTAATCATCGTTATTCTACCAGTTTGGATTCATCGGTGTTTGATAAGAAGTCAGCGGATGAGATTATTCTTTGTCTAAATTATGATGGCCTTTATGGCATTAATAATATCAATAGATTTTTACAAGAGAATAATAAGTCGAAAGCATACCGCTGGGGGCTTTGGACATTTAAGGTTGGAGACCCTATTTTGTTCAATGAGTCGGAACGATTTATGCCAGTTCTTTACAATAATTTGAAAGGAAAAATTGTTGATATTTCATTGGATGAAGAAGAGGACTGCATATGGTTTTCTATCAAGGTCGAGAAGGAAATCTCAGAAGATGAGGTATGGCATACAGATTTGAAATTATTGGAATCGGATGAAGAAGGTAAATCAATTGTGAAGTTCCGTGTTACAAGGAAGAAAGATTCTGATGATGACAAGGAATTTGCGGATGATACAGATATTCCATTCCAAATAGCTTATGCTGTTTCTATTCATAAGGCGCAGGGTTTGGAATATGATTCGGTCAAAGTGATTATCACAGAAGAAGTGGATGAAATGATAACTCATAATATTTTCTATACTGCGATAACACGGTCTAAAAAGCATCTGAAAATCTATTGGAGTCCAGAGACTCAGGAGAAGGTTATCGGTGGATTCGAATTGGCTGATGCAAAAAGAGATGCATCAATTTTTAAAGCACAGACAGGAATGCGGATGTATAAAGTGAGGTAGGTGCACTAAAATGTGATTTGCAGCCTGTTTGGACTGCTGATAGATATGAATGAAAATATAAACAATGGAAGGGGGATATTGTTGCAGACATTATATATATTCGGCAATGGTTTTGATATAGCACATGGAATAAGAACGCCATATGCAGCTTTTAGAGAATTTTTGAAAGAGAATCATGAGTCTTTTTTAACTACTTTCGAAAGTATGTATAATATTCAACCCTTAGATGATACGGAACCCTGGTATACGAAAGAGGCTCAGGAAAGATGGGATAAGTCGGTTATTAATGATTTGTGGTGGAGTTTTGAAGAAAAAATAGGTCATCCGGATGTTGAGGGAATGTATGATTCTGCTTATTCTATGGTAGATACAATGCCTGTGGATGGCATAATTGATACTATGAATGTATACTGGAGGGAACAATACGGATTTGTAGATAAACTCCAAAAGTACGTATTAGAATGGTTACAAACTATTGATACATCCCAAGCTATGTGTAAAAAAGATAGTCTCATTAATAACAGAAATGATCTGTTTATGAGTTTTAATTACACAGATACTCTTGAAAAGGTTTATGGCATAAAAGACGTACTTCATCTGCATGGAGGTATCCCATCATGTTGTGAAATAGCCCCTATAATGGGACATGGAAATAAGTACATAATTGATTCATATCGTAGGAAAGCAAAAGAGGCGCAGGAGGAATATGTTGAATGGTATGAAAGCATATGTACTGCAATTGCTGATTTTTGTGAGTCGTTGTATAAGGATACGGATGCGATAATAAATGAGAATGATGATTTCTTTTCAGCTTTGTGGGATGTTAATCAAGTTGTATGTCTGGGATTGTCTTTTGGTGATGTTGATGTTCCATACCTTGATAGAATTGAATATGAAGTTCGACCAGAAACAAAATGGTTGGTTTACTATCATAGTGATGAGGATCTTAAGCGCCTGAAAAGCGTTTTTGGAATTACAGGCATTTCAAGAAAGTTTGAAGTATACTTTCGTAAAAGTGATAACTTCTGGGATAGGTGAAAGTAGGTGACTTCTTTGGAATTAATAGATGAGATTGAAGAACTAATTATGATGCATCAGGAAGGTTCTTATTGGGATTTCAAGCGGGAGTGGTATGATGATAGTAAGGATGGAGATCTGCTTATTGATATAATTTGTATGGCTAATAATCTGGTGGATAGAGATGCGTATATTATTATTGGTGTCAACGAAGAATGTGATTATGCTATACATGATGTGTCACAGGATGCAAATCGTAGAAATACGCAGATGCTTACAGATTTTATCAGAGGTAAGAAATTTGCAGGTGATTTTCGCCCGGTTGTTACTGTGGAGCAAGTACACTTGGATGGTGGGCTGGTAGATGTTATTGTGGTTCATAATAGTATAAATACACCATATTACTTGAAAGAAAAGTATAAGGGAATATTTGCTAATAATATTTATGTAAGGCTTCAAGATAGTAATACACCAGTTGATAAATCTGCTGATTTTCATCATGTTGAGTATCTTTGGAAGAAAAGATTTGGAATGCTGCTTTCACCAATTGAAAAAGTGAAGTTGTATCTGAAGCATCCTGAACATTGGGCGAACAGTCCAGCAAGCGAAGATAAGAAATACTATAAGTATGCTCCGGAATTTACGATTGATCATACTTATGAACCGGAGGATGGTAGGGATGGTTATGAGTACTATTTGTTTGCCCAGACCGATTCAAGACCGCATTGGAGTGAAATAAGAATATGTTATCACCAGACTGTTTTGGCAGAGCTTGGTGGGGTGATTCTTGATGGTGGTAGGTATTTTACTGCAACACCGGATAGGGATGGAATATCGCTTACAGAATATCATAATTGGGATGTGCCGTATCGTTATATGGTAAAAGGAAATCTAAATCACTTGGTACATGAATTTTATTATGTAGATGATGGTGATGAAGCGCGGCATTCACATAATGAATATGAAGGGTGTATTTTAATATTTGAGGATGAAAAAGAACATCAGCGATTCAAAATATATGTCAGAAAAAACTGGGATAGAAAAGATGAATTTGTAAATGATATATGGATTCCACATATGGAACAACTACCAGGTTATAATATGGATGCCTTTCGTGAAGAGTATCTGAATGTGCAGATTCTTAGAAGGATGCTTCAAGAGTTTAGAAATAATGGTAATACAAAGAATTGATATATTAAGCGGCCTCTGGATAACACCGGAGACCGCTATCCTTTTAATCTTTTTTATAAAAATTAGTTTCATACCCATCGCCTCTAATCAGGATATCAGGCATCCAGTTTGGAGACCTACTCATGATATTGCAGATGGATTTGTAATCAACATCTTGGCTACATTCGATGATAAGCTCATCATGGACATGACCGCAGATGAAACAGTAGGAGAGGTTACGCATGGCAAAGCAGAGAAGATCTCTGGAGACTGCTTGCACGATGTTCTCTACGAATTTCGGACCGTAGCTTTCAATTCTTTCCCATTTCTTGGTAGAACCGACACCTTCATAGGTTACGGATTCACCGCCGAATCGATTTTCTCCGATGCGAGGCTTAACGTAGCTAAGAGTTCTACCGGAAGGAAGCTTGATGAAGAGCATACCGCTTCGACATAAGAATTTGATTCCGTTTACCTCTGTAGGAATCTTCATTTTGATAGTAGTCTTTACGGCATTATCTACATTCCACCAGAAGGCAGTAATATTTGGATTGGATGCACGCCAGGAGTCAACCAATGGCTGAAGTTCATCCTCTGTTAATCCCATATCCAAGGCACCCATGGAAATAAGGGCACCGACGGAACCACCGTATCCTAAGGCAAGCTCAGCGATTTTACCCTTCTGTCTGAGGTGTGAGTTTACACCGTGCTTTTCAACCGGAACACCAAACATCTGACTGGCAGAAGCACAGTAGATATCTTTGCCTTCTGTAAATACTTTGGAACGCCAGGATTCACCGGCGAGGTGTGCTAGAACTCGGGCTTCGATAGCAGAGTAGTCGGATACTACGAATTTATATTCCGGTCGTGCAATAAATGCTGTACGGATTAGCTGACTCAATGTATCGGGAATATCATCGTAGAGAAGTTCCAGAGTTTCATAATCACCGGTACGGACAAGTTCACGTGCCTCAGCCAGGTCATTCATGTGATTTTGTGGAAGATTCTGTAACTGGATTAAGCGTCCGGCCCATCTTCCTGAGCGGTTTGCTCCGTAGAACTGAAACATACCGTGAGCCCTGCCATCCTTGCAGACTGTATTTTGCATTGCCTGGTATTTCTTCACAGAAGATTTTGCAAGCTGGAGCCTGAGTTTAAGTGCAGCAGCCACATCACCGTCGGTATTTTTTATCATAGCTGCCACATCTTTTTTACCAAGGGATTCAGCCTCAATGCCGTTATCAGAGAGCCACTGCTTCATCTGAACTACTGAGTTTGGATTATCAAGGTTAGTAATATTCTGCATAGCAATCATAAGCTCTGCTTTGGACTTTTCATCAAATGCAATAGCATTTTCTACCACATCCATATCCAGCATAATTCCGCGGTCATTGATTTCCTGGTCGAGATGGTATTCTTCCCATACGAAGTCAGGAACCGGGAATTTAGATAATCTCTGTTTAATCGCCATTTCTACGTCAACATCACGTTTGTTATAGGTTTTGAAGGTTTCCCATTTATCAGGGGCATGCTCTGGAAGATTTCTGGTTCTGCCGCCATTTACCTTAGTCGGCTTGCAAGGGCAGCAGAAGTATTTGATGAGATCTTTGCCTTCCTTCATTTTCTGATCTTGTAGTTTAAGGACTGCACCGACACCTTCAAGGGAGAGCGGTAAGCCCATATAGGCTGACCATATCATGGTACACTTCCATGAGGCTGGATCCAGATATTTGGAAGCAGGATCTTCCGGAATACTGTAGCCTTTGAAATGCGCAGGGTGATGTTTTCTAAGCCAGTTGGATAAACAGATTCTTTCAAAATTGGCATTGAAAGCCCACTTTGTAACTGTATCATCAGATAATGCTGTAAGGATATCATCGGGAATGGTATCGCCACAGGCAAGGTCAAATACCTGTACTTCACCACCATCAATAGATACGCCAAACAGTAGTATTTCAAAATTATCAGACTCAGCGTATTTATAGGCTCCACATTTGGAGATATCAACATCGCTGTAGGTCTCTAAATCAATTGACATTTCTTTTATCATAATCTCATTCCTTTACAAAAAGGGCAGCAGCACCGGGGAGTACTGCCGCCTTGATTTTAGTTTCCTTTTGGGGTCTGTTCTTTTGGCTGGAACCATTTTGCTTTTGGGAAAAGCCAGTGAAGGAAACGTTTTGCAACACCCAGGAACCACTTCCAGATTGCAGCAAGTCCCATTAACCAGAAGCCAGCTAAGAGGCCTAAAAGGGATCCGCGGATAATAGCATCTAATATTTCATTAATAGAATCCATAGTCATAATATTTTACCTACTTTCTAAGATTGTCACAGGCGGCAGCAGTATTACCACCGCCTGCTTGGTTGTCGTTGTTACATTTGATTATTCAAGGAAATCATCTTCTTCATCAGATGCGAAATCATCCTCAGCTCTAGATTTCCCACCGAGGGGTTCACCATCTCTAATCTTCTGGAGATTGTTAAGTCCACAGGCGATACCCTTGTTTCCGTTGCTGTTGAAAGCGTAGAGATTGATGGAAGCTCTGCCGTAAACACCGGAATATACTTCGGATCTCTCAAGGATAGGCTGACGGTCTGCATCGACGATGCCAGGCGCAGAAGCGCTGTTAGCATTGATGAAATATGCATTTGCATAAGCCGGATCGTCAGGTCTCTCTAAATCACCGTCACGAAGAGGTGTTTTGAGGATGGAGAGTGCAGGAACGGTCTTACCATTTCCCTTAAGCTTGCTCTGGCCTTCCTCATAAGCGGCTTCGATAGCTGCCTTGATTTTGTTAACGGTTACGGTGTCTGACTTGGGAATGATGAGAGAGACACTGTACTTCGGTGCGCCTCCGTTGATGCTCTTAGCATCCCATACATTCGCATAGCTCCAACGTGTGTTTATTCCTGTAATTACCTTTGTAGGGTTCTGAATCTTTGCCATAATATTGGTCCTCCTTTTACTCATTAAAATCATCTTGTGCTGTATTCATTGCCGGTCTTTTATCAGATTCCGGTACCAATGTTGGTTTACCTGGTGGCTTATACACAAGCTCACCTAATAGCTCTTCGAATTTCTTCTTTCCGAGCATTGTGCTTATGGCAGTGATGCCAAGAAGCTTTTTCTCATACGGGTCGTAGCCCGCGTCTTTTACTTTGGATGCCACAGCGGCTTCATCAGTAAATTTTCTATTGGATCTTCCTTCTACGATTTTCCAACCATCGAAGTGAACACCGGACTGAGCCTGCTGTAAGGCATATTCTTTGATGTCATTTCCCCAGGAAATCATTTCATCTATCTTTGCTAAGATAGCGGCGATTTCTATGTCATCCAGGGTAGCTGGCATTTCAAAGTCATATTTTGCAAGCTCAAGATTGTATTCGGCGCGCTTTCTGCAGGTGGCTTTTACCTTACAGAACTGACAGTGATCGCCAGCCTTGAATTCTCCTTCGCCTACATAAGCAAGCAATGCGGTAGGTGCCAGGACTTCATCGGCCCATTTCAGAAGATCCTCTCTGGAAATGGTGTAAGTGCTGATGTTGTCACGTCTTGGCTGGAAGATGGTCATTTTAATCTGGTTAATGTCATAGATATCGCCGAAAGCTTCCAATGCACCTAAGGCGTAGCACATCATCTGACTGTTTCCGCCATGCTCATCATCACCGGCACTTACCAGGACACCAAGACCGTGTTTGTAATCGATAATCTGTAGAACCTCATCTGCAACGATGACACAGTCACCGGTTCCAAAGCCGTTTTCAACCCAGCGAGAGAAGTCCAGTCTCTGCTCAATCATGACCTGTGGATCCTTACAGAATTCCTTGGCTGCTTCGATTTGTTCCAAAACATAATTCCTGTATTCCTCTGCGCAGTTTTGCATTTCAGCATCGTAGAATGTCAGGTTTTCTGTCGGATCAGTGACAGCTCTGCCAAGAGCTTTTTCCACAAGATAGGCGCACAGCTCATGACAATCGGTTCCCTGCTGTGCATATTCGGATGTTTGATCCGTAATATTGGCACAGAGCTTTGCGCTTGGTGGGCAGGCTAACCATCTGTGGCTGGCAGAAGCGGAAAGGTATGCATGTTTAGGCATTTCCAATCACCTCTGCTTCCTTAAGAATGGCTGCATAGTCATCAGGATTTACCTGCTTTAACTGCTGTGCACCATATTTCTCAAGAAGCTCCTTGACTTCCTTCTTATATCCGGCGGCTGATTTGGAAGCGAGTACTGCACGAACATCTTCCTTGGTATAGGTAGGTTCCGGTGTTCCCTCTGCTTTAGCCGGTTCAGAAGACTTTGTAGCTTTCTTGGTTGACTTGGGTTCTTTTTTTTCGGGTGCTTCTTCGGTAGAAGAGAAGATGTCTTTGATTGCGTTAGCAGCTTTGATCATTCCTTCGCCGCAGGCAATCATTTCATCAAGCACCTGAGATAATTCACTCATTTTGCTCATCTTGTTTTCCTCCGTTTTCTGTATTCTGTTGTCTTAGATTGGCTGCCAGTCGTTTGGCTACAACACTGATTGCGATGAGAGTGTCAATAAGCTCTTCATCGATGGATGGTGTAGCCTGCTGGCTTTTATCAATCGTTTCTGTCTGCATCTGCAGCACCTCACTTTCCGAATGACTTTCGTGCCTTTCTATCTTCCTAAGCGCATCTGGAAATTGTTTTTCCGGTCGGGAGCATATTTTTTTGAAAAAGTTTTGAAAAGAGCCAGGGCATTTTTCGCTTATATAAGGAAGCGATGCTGCTCTGGCTGTTGCTTTGTAAATATTTTTTTAATTCGACCGGAAAAGTGTAGGTCAAACCCGCTTAGGAAGTTAGGAGGATTTTGTTCCTTACTTTTTTAGAAACGAGGTTTGAGATATGCAGGTAACGATTTTTGCAGCAAACTGCATTGGTCAAGCCGCAAACTGTAGCTATCCCAATAAGGTGACAGTAGTCACGCCGGAGCAGCTTCGGGAGGCGGTGAAGGCAGATCATGTTTGCGCAGAGTACAAAGGAAACTATCGAGGTATTGGTAATTTCATTCGTTCAGATGTGATTGTCATGGATATTGATAATGACCATTCAGAGGAACCGGCAGAGTGGATTACAGCTGAGAAGCTGGAGGGAATATTCCCTGATATGGAATATATGCTTGCTTCCAGTAGACATCATCTGCTTCCAAAGGAGGGCAAGTCAGCCAGACCGAGATATCACATCTATTTTCCTATTTCAGAGATTGCAGATGCAGAAGTGTACGGAAATCTGAAGAAGGCGTTACAAAAGGAATATCCCTTCTTTGATGGAAATGCATTGGATGCAGCAAGATTTATCTTCGGTGCTGATTGTGAAGAAGTATTGGTACATGATGGCTGGATGACTATTGATGAAGAAATTGATGTCAGTCAGTTAGCTGAGGAAGAAGATTTTGATTCCGAGGATTCGGAGAGCGCATCTGGTGGGCAGATTCTGGAAGGTAGCAGAAATAATACTATGAGCCGTTTTGCCGGGCGTGTGCTGAAACGCTATGGAATTACGGAAAAAGCACACGAGGCATTCTTAGAACATGCAAAGAAATGTGATCCGCCGCTACCGGAGTCGGAGCTTAAGACTATCTGGAACAGCGCAGTGAAGTTCTTCAAGAAAAGTATCGTGAATCAGGAGGGGTACGTACCGCCTGATGAATATAATACAGATTTTGAAAGTGCTTCATTAAAACCTGAAGATTACTCGGATATCGGGCAGGCAAAGGTATTGGTTCGAGAGTATGGGAATGAATTGAAATATACGAGTGCTACAGACTTTTTAAGATTCGATGGGGAATGTTGGCGAGAGGATAAGCAGATGGCGATTGGTGCTGTTGAGGAATTCTTGGATCTGCAGCTTCAGGATGCTATGGATGAAGTGGCAAGAGTGGAGAAGGCTTTGGAGGATGCAGGTGTACCGAAGGAATCTATCCAGGCTGGTCCGAAGGAGCTTCTGAAAGAGGTTGATGGAAAGCTTATTCCTTTGGTTTATATGCTGATGGGAGCCCAGACTTATTTGAAATTTGTGCAGAAGAGACGTGATTACAAATATATTGTGTCTGCGGCGAATACGGCGAAGCCGATGATTGCTATTTCCGTGTCTGATTTGGATAAAAACGAGAATCTGATTAACACACCTTATGCAACCTATGACCTTCGAAAAGGGCTTGCAGGGGAACTGCCTCATAATCCGGAGGATTTGATTACTAAGATTACGGCCTGTTCACCCGGAGAAGAAGGGAAACAGATATGGTTGGATGCTTTGAAGCTTTTCTTTTGTAAGGATCAGAAGCTGATTGATTATGTGCAGGAGACTGTTGGCATGGCTGCAATCGGCAAGGTGTACCAGGAGAATATGATTATTGCTTATGGCGGCGGTGCTAATGGTAAGAGTACCTTTTGGAATACTATTTTCAGAGTACTTGGCAATTATGCAGGAAAGCTTTCAGCTGAGGCACTGACCATGAATTGCAAGAGAAATGTGAAACCGGAGATGGCAGAGCTTAAGGGGAAACGTCTCATCATTTCTTCGGAAATGGAGGAAGGTATGAGACTGAATACCGCTGTGGTGAAACAGCTTTGCTCTACAGATGAGATACAGGCAGAGAAGAAGTATAAGGATCCGTTTTCATTTGTACCGTCACATACATTGGTTCTCTATACCAACCATCTTCCAAAGGTAGGAGCCAATGATGACGGTATCTGGAGAAGGCTGGTGGTCATTCCCTTCAATGCAAAGATTACAGGTAAAAGTGACATCAAGAATTATGCGGATTATCTGTTTGAGCATGCAGGTCCTGCAATTATGAGCTGGATTATTGAAGGGGCGAAGAGAGCGATTGATAAGAATTTCCATACAACACTTCCGGATGTCGTAGAGGCTGCTGTCCAGGCATACCGCGAGGAAAATGACTGGCTGGGGCAGTTTCTGGAGGAATGCTGTGAGATTGATCCATCTTATAAGGAAAAATCGGGTGAATTGTATCAGGCTTACAGAGCGCATTGCATGCAGAACGGCGAATATATCCGTAGTACCACGGATTTCTATTCTTCGATGGACAAGGCTGGCTATAACCGTATTCGCAAGAATACCGGAGTGCAGGTCGTGGGATTGAAGCTTAAGGAAGGACAGGATTTTTTGGAGTAAGAAAAAGCCCTTTTGTGTAGGTCGTTAACCTCAGTACATAAAAGTCCCTTTAGGAAGAATTTGAATAAATATCTGCTTAAAGGAGTTTTACGGAACGAGGTACTCGACCTGCACACCTGTTAAGAATGATGGAGACGTGCGATGCGTGAAAAATATATTGAACAGAAATTAGTGAGAGAGGTTAAAAAGCGTGGTGGCTTGTGTGAGAAGTGGAATTCTGGTTCATCGGGCTGGCCGGACCGACTTGTTTTATTACCTGATGGGAAATTTGGGTTGGTGGAAGTGAAGGCGTCAGGAAAGAAACCAAGAGTTTTACAGGAGCACAGGCATGACCAGCTAAGGTCTCTTGGATATAAAGTATTCGTCCTGGATGATGCAGGACAGATTGGGGGGATTCTTGATGGAATACAAACCACATGATTATCAGCAGTTTGCAATCAATTATATATTAGAACACCCGATAGCAGCCGTGATACTTGGGATGGGACTTGGTAAGACCAGTATTACGTTGACAGCCATCGAGCAGCTTATTTATGACAGCTTTGAGGTAAGTAAGGTCTTGGTGGTAGCACCACTTAGAGTTGCGAGAAATACCTGGAGTGATGAAATCCATAAGTGGGATCACCTGAAACATCTGAGATATTCTATTGTTCTTGGTTCTGCAGCTGAGAGGAAAAGAGCTCTGGAAGCGGATGCAGATATTTACATTATCAACCGTGAAAATCTGCAGTGGTTGATTGAACAGAGTGGCGTGAAGTTTTTCTGGGATATGGTAGTTCTGGATGAGCTATCCAGCTTTAAAAATTGGAACAGTAAACGCTTTAAGGCTTTTATGAAGGTTCGCCCGAAGGTACAGAGAGTAATTGGACTTACCGGAACGCCTTCCAGCAATGGACTGATGGATCTGTTTGCAGAATTCAAATGTCTGGATATGGGAGAAAGACTTGGAAGATTTATCAGCCAGTATCGTGTGAATTATTTTGTGCCAGACAGGATGAATGGTCCGATTGTTTATTCTTATAAGCTAAGAAATGGAGCTGAGGAACAGATTTATGAGAAGATTTCCGATATCACGATTTCCATGAAAGCCTTGGATCATCTTCGGATGCCGGAGCTAATCAGTAACAGTTATCCGGTTTATATGGATGCCGATGAGGCAAAGATATATACGGACATGGAAGAGGATTTATTTATTCCTTTGAAGAAGGGAGAGATTACAGCGGCAAATGCAGCAACTCTTTCAGGGAAGCTCCTTCAGATGGCAAATGGTGCTGTGTATTCAGATGAGGGAGACGAAATCGTTATTCATGATCAGAAGTTGGATGCCCTTGAGGATATGATTGAAGCAGCAAATGGCAGACCTGTTATGGTGGCTTACTGGTTCAAACATGATTTATCAAGGATTATGCGAAGACTTACTGAGAAAAAGATTCCTTTTGAAAAATTGGATTCTGAGGAAAGCATCAGAAAATGGAATCGTGGGGAACTGCCTGTGGCATTAATACATCCAGCTTCTGCCGGGCATGGTTTGAATCTACAGTCTGGTGGAAATATGCTGATATGGTTTGGTCTTACATGGAGCCTGGAATTATATCAGCAGACTGTAGCTAGATTATGGAGGCAGGGACAGACAGCGGAGACGGTTGTGGTTCAGCATATTATTACTGCAGGTACGATAGATGAAGATGTCATGAAGGCGTTAGCTAATAAGGATATGACACAGAATAGATTGATTGCTGCAGTAAAAGCGAGGGTAACACATGGCAGGTAAGAACCAATTTGAAGACCCATATGAAAGACTTGCGAATGCGATTATCCTTAGTGCGGTTGCTGATTACAGAGCCGCACTCAAAAAGGTAAAGCGTAATCCCAAAAGCAAGTCGGCAATAGATGAGGCCTTACAGATTGAGAAGTTTTTCAGAAGTTCGTGGTATCAACAGCTGACTTCGGTAGATGGAGAGTTTCTAATCCGTAAGCTTCAGGACGAAATAAGACAATCAGAGTAAATCCGAGGGAAATTATTTTTTTCGGAGGTGGCTTATGACAGCTAAAGAGTATTTGAAGCAGGCATATCTGTTGGATAAGCAGATACAGGTTGAGGTTAAGGAACTGGAACAGCTTCGTGAGATGAGAGGTACAATTCAGGGATGTTCTTATGGAGAAAAGATTGGTACCAATCCGAATAGAAATCTGGAAGCGCCGTTTATAAAGACCATTGAAAAGATATGGGATTATGAGCAGAAGATTGATGCACAGATAAACAGATTGGTAGACCTACGTTCAGAAATCAATGCGGCGATTGAAAGTATGGAGAACCCAGAGGAAAGACTTCTTTTGAAATATCGTTATCTGAAAAACGAGAGTTGGGAAGATATTTCCTACGAGCTTAATGTGTCATACAGAACTGTGCATCGTATTCATGCATCGTCACTAAATAATTTTGTTGTACCGGAATAAGGTTGGCACACTTTGTCCCAACATGGCATAAGCATATATGTTACTATGATATTGTAGAAAGTGTACGACGAAAGCAGAGCCTTGGAAGCCAAAAACTTCCGGGGCTTTTTGCGCGAGTAGCGATGAAAATGCCGTGCTTGCACGAACATTTGAGGAGCACCGCGACAACGAGAAAACTTGTTTTCGAGTTATGGAAGGAAGTGAGCACATGCCTTATAGGAGTAACATACCATGTAAACATCCTGGCTGTGCGGCACTCATTCCGCACGGTCAGATGTATTGTGAGGAACATAAGCCTTTACATACAAAGGACAGAGCTCATGCGGCAGAGCGTGGTTATGGTGCTAAGTGGCAGCGTGAGAGAAGGAAGTTCTTAGAGAGCAATCCATTCTGTGTGAAGTGTTATGAGGAAGGTCATATAACTATGGCTACCGTCGTGGATCATATCGTTCCGCATCGTGGAGACCAGAAACTCTTCTGGGATAGGTCGAATTGGCAGCCTTTATGTGAGCATCATCATAATGTAAAGACGATGACCGAGGATAGATTTAAGGAATATCGGTTCTGATGGAGCAAGGGTAGGGGGTATTTGAATCTTCGCAGGCCTTAGGCTACAAGACCGGCGCCCCCTTTTCTGTGCAAAATCGCGAAATGGAAGAGGGGGTATCGTAGAATAGCAGTAACTGAAATGGAAACTAAATGAATAAAATGATATAAAATGGTAACTATAATATTGACTTTAATTTGTGTGTGACATATAATAAGCATGAGGTAGAATGACTTTTGTTGATTGGAGGAAGTTAATATGTTTGATGTGAATTCCATGATAGCTGCAAATATTGTAGCAATTCTTAAAAAACAGAATAGAAAACAAATAGATTTGGCAGGGGCATTGCAGACAAATAAACAGACAATAAGTAAGATGCTTAATGGTTCAAGAATGATTAATGCGATAGAACTGAAGCGTATCGCAGAGTTCTTGGGTGTTAAGATGGAAGAACTTACCAAGCTTCAGGGAGATTCTGTTGATACAGATATTGTTCATGCGTTCATGGGAAAAGTTGAATCAGAGGAAGCTAAAGAAGCACTTAATATTGCTGATAAGCTTTCAAACATGATTCTTTTCCATAGTCGAGTTAGAGATAATGGTATGGCTATGATGAAACCTTGGGAGGCATAATGGGAGATACTTTTTTTGAAAACTTGTTTTATAAGCAAGAGAAGCAATTTGAAAAAATAAATGATTTATCAAAGGCTTTTGCTGTAAATTACTGTGGAAATACCATTATTAGAGAATCTATTTTTGGCATAGTTTCAAATTATGCACGTAAGAGGGAACTGGCTCTTGAAGTGCTTCGTTATCCATTTAGGGATGATGAATTATGGGCGTTTACCTTTGTGAAGAAGGGTACGATTTTCTTGTGTGTGAATACAGAACTGCCAATGTGTAAGCAGATTTTTGCAACGGCACATGAGTTATATCATATTCATTGCTATGCAGAGGATATTAATACCAGCACTATTACATCAGGTTCTTTATTGGATTCAAAAACGGTTGATGAAGTAGCAGCTACGCAGGAAGATCTTGAAGCAAATGCTTTTGCAGGGTTGCTTTTGATGCCGGATGCCAGTGTGATAGAACAGTTTAAGATGTTTGGAATCTCAAAAGAGAATATGGGGATTGATGATGTGCTGATTCTTATGGATTTGTTTGCGCTTCCTTACAAAGCAGTTGTATTGCGCTTAGTAGAGAGCGGTGTGATTACAGAAGAGAAGGCCAGAAATCTTTATCAAGAAAAAAGTGAAAGCATTGCAATCAGAATTGAATTGACTGGAAAAGCAGAACAGTGGCAGCAGAATAGTGGAAGTTTACTCCGCTATGGAAGTTTGTTGGATAATCTGGCTTTTAACTCTGAACACGAATTACTTGTGGATAGTAGAGAGGAATCTGATAGGGCATACTTGGAAAAAATCGGAAAGGAATTTCGGAATCGAAAATAAGGTGAGTATATGGCAAATGAAAAATATGCCTTGCTGGATACTGACTTTATATCCAAGATGCATTTGATACGCAAGGATGATCATAATAAATTAATAGACAAAATTATGGCAATGCCAGGCTATTGCTTTTATTGTCATAAACAGATTCAAGTAGAAATCATGCGTCACAATATAGCTGGGGCACCAGAATGGTTTCAGTCGAAAATTGAATCAAAATCAATATGTATGTATGACGATGAAATGATACTGGATGAATTATCAGGAGTCTATGGTGAATGGGCTATCAGCGCATATGCAGGAATGCTTAAAACTGCGTGCGATGCATATAAAGATGGATATTTTGAAGAGAAGTTTGTTCTTGTGTCTCAAATGGACTGCCGCAGTATAAGTAGAGAAGATTTTTTGAAGCAACTGCAAGATGATTGTGACACTATCGGCGAGGGACAAAATCTCGGAGAACTGAAGTCATATGTCTTATTGCAAGTGCTGAATTTGAAGTTCGGTGAACAAATCTATGTCTTTTGTTCTGATGATAAAAATGCCAGAAATGGTGTAATCAGTATAGGCGGAGCTAGATGTATTAGTGTATTGTCATCGTTTGTAAGGCTGAAAAAAGAAATTAGCTTTACGAAAGAGGATGCTATGCCATACATCGATTCTTATATGAATACTTGTTTAGGAAAAGATCAAACAGCATTCAGGGTTCAAGATACTTCAAAAGAGAGGCGAATGTGCAGGATACCATGTGAGCAAGTATTTGAAGAGATATTTGATGGGAAAATAGATGAGTTAATAACTGGAAATTTAAAATACATATAAATATTCATCATGAGGATCGTGTAGAAATACATGGTCCTTTTATTTTCACGAGTAGTAAGGAAAATGCCATGCTTGCATGAGCATTTGACGAGCACCGCGATAACCCAAGAAATTGATTTCTTGGGTGTGCAGAAAATTAAGGAAGGAGGGGATTCCAGTGGCAGGAAGAAAGCCAAAGCCTACAGCGGTTAAGAAACTGGAGGGTAATCCAGGTAAAAGAAAACTGAATACGAAAGAGCCAGTTCCGGCAAAGGGAATGCCTGACTGTCCGGAGTGGCTGCTTCCAGAGGCGAAGAAAGAGTGGGAACGACTTGCGGATCTGATGAACCAGATGGGAGTTCTGACCGAGGTGGATATGGCGGCATTTGCTGCATACTGCCAGTCTTATGCCAGATGGAAGGAAGCGCAGGAGCATATAGATTCTGAGGGGTCGACCTTTGAAACGGATAAAGGATATCAGCAGCAGACACCTTGGGTTGGTATTGCAAATACCAATCAGAAGCTGATGCTGCAGGCGGCATCCGAGTTTGGGCTTACGCCTTCATCCAGATCACGTATTGTGGCTGGTAGTGCAAAGGGGAAGGAGCCGGAAGATGAGATGGAGGCATTGCTTGGGGGTGATTCTTAATGGCAAAGGAACCAAGACCAAAGGGATATCCGAAGCTTAAGAATTATAAACCTTCCCAGTTCATGCTTCCGACTTCACATTATGATAAGAAGAAAGCAGACAGGGCAGTGACCTTTATTGAGAATCTTTGTCACACCAAAGGTAAATGGGCAGGAACACCATTCTGGCTATTACCGTGGCAGGAGCAATTGATAAGAGATATATTCGGGATTGTAAAACCTGATGGGAACAGGCAGTTCCGCACTGCATTTGTGGAGATATGTAAGAAAGTAGGTAAGAGCGAATTAGCAGCAGCAGTCGCTCTTTATTTATTGTATGCGGACAATGAGCCTTCCGCAGAAGTGTATGGTGCAGCGGCTGACAGACAGCAGGCATCCATCGTATTTGATGTGGCAAAACAGATGGTAGAGATGTCACCGGCTCTGATGAAAAGAAGCAAGCTGATGGGAGCCACTAAGCGTATTGTGAATTACAGTAATGCCGGATATTATCAGGTGCTGTCAGCTGAGGTTGGCGGTAAACATGGATTTTCGGTGAGTGGATTAGTATTTGACGAAATCCATACTCAGCCAAATCGGCAGTTATACGATGTACTTACCAAGGGTTCGTCGGATGCAAGACAGAATCCGCTTCACTTTATTATCACGACTGCAGGCAATGACAGACATTCTATTGCATATGAACTTCATACGAAGGCAGTGGATATTCTGGAAGGCAGACGTGTGGACCCGACTTTTTATCCTGTAGTCTATGGACTTAAGGACGATGAGGATTGGGAAGATGAGGCAAACTGGTACAAGGTTAATCCTTCTCTTGGATATACCGTTGATATTGAAAGGTTGAGGGATGCATACAGGGAAGCAAAGCAGAATCCGGCTGATGAAATCACATTCAAATGGCTTCGATGCAATATGTGGGTCAGTTCGACCGTTGCATGGATTCCTGATGTGATTTATATGAGAGGCAATGAGCCGATTGATATGGACGCACTTGCTGGTAGAGATTGCTATGCGGGCCTGGACTTATCCAGTACTGGAGATATTACGGCACTGGTACTGATATTTCCACCAAGGGATGAAGAGGAAAAGTATGTACTTTTGCCATATTTTTGGATTCCGGAGGAAACCATTCCGAGAAGAGTGAAAGCCAATTCCGTACCATATGATATCTGGGAGAAACAGGGTTACATCATGTCTACCGAAGGAAATGTGATTCATTATGATTTCATCGAGAAGTTCATCATGGATTTATCCGAGAAGTATCACATTTTAGAGATTGCGGTGGATAGATGGAATGCGACTCAGATGATTCAAAATTTGGAGGGCGAAGGTTTTACCATTGTTCCTTTTGGTCAGGGATTTTCTTCAATGTCAGCTCCGACGAAAGAATTCTATCGCTTACTGATGGAGGGAAGAATTATTCACGGTGGGAATCCAGTGCTTAGATGGATGGCAGGTAACGTTGTTATTGACACAGATCCTGCTGGCAATATTAAAGTAACCAAAGCTAAATCTAAGGAGAAGATAGATGGCATTGTTGCCGCAATTATGGCGCTTGATAGATGTATACGTCAGGAAGGGCAGAGTGGCAGCGTTTACGATGAGAGAGGATTGTTGGTATTTTAAGGAGGATGTATGGGATTTTTCAGTAATTTATTTCGGGGAAGGGGTGCTCCTTCTAACAGTACAGCTGGAAGCGGGTGTGGATTCTTTATGGGGAGTACGGCTTCCGGGAAGAGAGTGAACGCAAGGAGTGCCATGCAGATGACTGCTGTGTATTCCTGTGTGAGGATTCTTTCTGAGGCGGTGGCGGGTCTGCCATTGCAGTTTTACAGGTATAACGATAACGGAGGTAAGGAGAAGGCGGTGGATCATCCGCTTTATTTTCTGCTGCATGATGAGCCGAATCCGGAGATGACTTCTTTTGTGTTCCGGGAGACTCTGATGACGCATTTGCTTTTGTGGGGGAATGCGTACAGTCAGATCATCCGGAATGGAAAGGGTGAAATTGTGGCTCTTTATCCGCTGATGCCTGACCGGATGACGGTGGACAGGGATGAGCATGGCAGGCTTTATTATGAGTATCTGGTTTATGACGGGGATGATGTGGACGGAAGAACCGGGACAGATCCGAAAGCAAATGGAAAGATTGTGCGTCTGCATCCGGCGGATGTGCTGCATATTCCGGGGCTTGGATTTGACGGGCTGGTCGGATATTCACCTATTGCCATGGCGAAGAATGCGATCGGGCTTGCCATTGCTGCGGAGGAGTATGGAAGCAAGTTTTATGCCAACGGTGCCGCTCCGTCAGGAGTGCTGGAGCATCCGGGGACTTTGAAGGATCCGGGCAGGGTGCGTGAGAGCTGGCAGTCCACTTTCGGGGGAAGCAGCAATGCCAATAAGGTTGCTGTCCTGGAAGAGGGAATGAAGTATACGCCGATTTCCATTGCACCGAATGAAGCCCAGTTCCTGGAAACCAGGAAGTTTCAGATTGATGAGATTGCCAGGATTTTCAGGGTACCGCCGCATATGGTCGGGGATCTGGACAAGTCCAGTTTCAGCAATATTGAACAGCAGTCTTTGGAGTTTGTGAAGTATACACTGGATCCCTGGGTGAGCCGGTGGGAACAGGCAATGGTCAGGGCTCTGCTGTCTGCGGAGGAAAAGAAGAAGTATTTCTTTAAGTTCAATGTGGATGGCCTGCTCAGGGGTGATTACCAGTCAAGGATGACCGGTTATGCCACGGCAAGACAGAATGGATGGATGAGTGCCAATGATATCCGGGAACTGGAAAATATGGACCGGATCCCGGAGGAGCTTGGCGGTGATCTGTATCTGATTAATGGAAATATGACAAAATTACAGGATGCCGGTATCTTTGCCGGATCTGGAAAGGGGAAGGATACTGGTGAAGAAGTTTTGGAACTGGAAAAAGAAAGTGATAAATCTGGAAAGCGGACAGGAAGCTGAGGAAAGAATCCTGTTCATGAACGGAGTTATCGCTGAGGACAGCTGGTTTGACGATGATGTCACGCCGGCTCTTTTTAAGGATGAGCTGAATGCGGGAACGGGGGATATTACCCTGTGGATCAACAGTCCGGGCGGGGACTGTGTTGCCGCAGCGCAGATTTTTAACATGCTGTCGGAGTATCCGGGAAAGGTTACGGTGAAGATTGACGGGCTTGCGGCATCTGCTGCGTCTGTCATTGCAATGGCCGGAACTGAGGTATGGATGAGTCCGGTAAGCATGATGATGATCCATAATCCGGCGACGGTTGCGTGGGGTGACCATTCGGAGATGAAGAAGGCTATGGAACTTCTGGATGCGGTGAAAGAATCTATCATCAATGCTTATGTACGGAAAACGGGACAGAGCAGGGCGAAGCTGTCACATCTGATGGATGCGGAAACGTGGATGGATGCGAATAAGGCTGTGGAGCTTGGCTTTGCGGATGACATCCTGTTCCAGAAAGAGGAACAGGGCAGTGAAGGCGAAAATGGAGATCCAGGTGCTGGCCGTACAGAAAACGGGACATCTGATTCCGTAATGTTTTCCAGACGGGCAGTGAATAATGCGCTGATGAATAAGCTGGAGAGGCATTATGGAAAGACTGGAAAATCCGTGAAAGATCAGGCGGGGATCGGCTTGAATGGAAATGGTGCTGAGGGGGACGATCCCTGTAATGGATGTTTCGGGGCGGCGGAGAATGTCTGCCAGAAGTGTGAAAAGAAGAAAGTGAATACGAATGTTACAGGGCGTTCTGCGGATGATCTGCGTGAACGCTTAAATTTTATCAAAAAATATATCTGAGGAGGATACGGATTATGACGATTCAGGAATTAATGGAGAAGAGAGCTAAGGTTTGGGAAGCTGCAAAGAATTTTGTGGATACCCATGAGAATGAAAATGGTGTTCTGTCTGCGGAGGACAGTGCAACCTATGAGAGGATGGAAGCGGAGATTGAGGATCTGACAAAGGCGATTGACCGCCACCGCAAGGCTGAGGAAATGGAAAAGAACCTGAACCAGCCGGTAAACCAGCCGCTGACCGGGAAGCCTTATGCAGGCGGCCAGGGTGAGCCAAAGACAGGACGTGCTTCTGATGAATACCGCAGGGCAATGCTGAATGCACTGAGAAGCAACTTCCGCCAGGTTTCCAATACCCTTCAGGAGGGCGTGGATGCCGATGGTGGTTATCTGGTTCCGGAAGAGTATGACAGAAGACTGGTTGATGTTCTGAATGAAGAAAATATCATGCGCCGTCTTGCCACAAGAATCGTGACTTCCGGGGAGCATAAGATCAATATTGCAGCTACCAAGCCAGCGGCAAGCTGGATCGAGGAAGGCGGGGCGCTGACTTTCGGGGATGCGACTTTTGACCAGAAGATTCTGGATGCACATAAGCTTCATGTGGCGATCAAGGTAACTGAGGAACTGCTTTATGACAATGCCTTTAATCTGGAAAATTACATCCTTGTCCAGTTTGGAAAGGCACTTGCCAATGCGGAAGAGGATGCCTTCCTGAACGGAAACGGAACAGGGAAACCGACCGGTATTTTTGACGGAACAGGCGGAGGGCATCTGCTGAATACACTGGCTGCAGCTTTGAAATCAGATGACATGCTGGATCTGGTGTATGGCCTGAAACGTCCGTACCGTAAAAATGCATCCTTTATCATGAATGATGCAACACTGCCTTCCCTTAGAAAGCTGAAGGACAATAACGGTGCTTATATCTGGCAGCCGGCTTATCAGGCAGGGGAACCGGACAGAATCCTGGGGTATAAGGTGGAGACTTCTGCCTATGCACCGAAGGACGGCATTGCTTTTGGGGATTACAGCTATTACAACATTGGTGACCGAGGAAACAGATCCTTTAAGCAGCTGAATGAACTGTTTGCAGGCAATGGAATGATCGGTTTTGTTGCAAAGGAACGTGTGGACGGAAAACTGGTTCTTCCGGAAGCCGTGCAGATTATGAAACTGAAGGCAGACTGATTTTTTGAATAAGGGGACCGGCAGGAGAAGTACAGGCCTGCCGGTTCTGTTTTGAGGTGATGCAGTTGGCAGTGACAGTGGATGAGATGAAGAATTACCTGCGTGTGGATTTTGAGGATGATGATGCGCTGATCGGGGATCTGATCAGGCAGGGGCAGCAGATCTGCATGGATGTGGCAAGGATTGTGGATGAGGATGAGTTTGAAGATCTGCAGGGGACGAAGATTGCCGTGCAGTATGCGGCTGCCTATCTGTATGAACACAGGGAGGAAGCGGATCACCATCAGCTGGTGATGGATCTGCGGAGCCTGCTGTTTGGAGTGAGAAAACCGGGATTCTGAGGTGGTTGGTTTGAATATTGCATTGATGAATGAAAAGGTGATTTTTCAGAAATGTTCTGTTGTAAAGGACGGGATCGGAAATCACAGGAATGAGTGGACAGAGGATTACTGCTGTTTTGCTACGATAGGCGGTGAGGGGCTTGCCAGTTCCAGGGAAGCGGAAACCGCAGGGACTGTGGTGGAAGATGTGGGAATGACTGTGACGGTGCGGTACTGTAAAAAGACTGCAGGTATCCGGTCTGTTACCCACAGGATCCTGTTTCGGGATCAGGTGTATGACATTGTGAGTGTGGATCATCTGAATTATAAGAAGAAGTGTCTGAAATTCACATGCAGGAAAGTCCGGAGGTGATCAGATGGCAGGGGACAGATGTACGGTCAGCCAGATGGCGGATGTGATTATGGAAGGCATGGAAGAGTATGCCAGACTTGCGGCGGATGATGTGAAAAAAGCAGTGAAGAAGGCAGGGACACAGGCAAGGAAGGATATCCAGGAGAATGCCCCTGTGAAGACCGGTGCCTATGCAAAGAGCTGGGCGGCGAAGACCACGAAGGAAACTGCCAATGCGATGGAAATCGTGGTGTATTCCAGGAACAGGTACCAGCTGGTCCATCTGCTGGAGTTCGGCCATGCGCTGAGAAAAGGCGGCAGGACAAGGGCGTTTCCCCATATTGCGCCTGCGGAGGAACGGGCTGCGCAGACTCTGGAACGGGAAGTGGAGAAGGCACTGAGGTGATCAGGAGGTGAAAGCATATGACACTGGAAGAACTGGCAGGGATGCTGGAAAAGGCTGGTTTTCCTTTTGCTTATGACCATTTTGCAGAAGGGGAAAGCCCGGATCCGCCGTTTATCTGCTATCTGCTTCCCGGCAGTGATAATTTTGCGGCAGACGGACGGGTATACTTCCGGATCAGTGAAGTAAGGATAGAGCTATACACGGACCGGAAGGATCCCGGGGCAGAAGCCCTGGTGGAAACAGTTCTGGATGATGCCGGGATTTTTTATAATAAGTCGGAGGTCTGGATCCAGAGCGAAAAGCTGTATGAGGTGCTGTACAGTATGGAACTGTAATGATTTGTTTAATGATGGAGGGATAATATGTCTGATAAGAATAACAAGGTGAAGTATAACCTGAAAAATGCGCATTACGCTTTACTGACGATCGGGGAGGACGGGGCGGTGTCCTATGCAGCACCAGTGCCGCTTCCGGGGTCCGTATCACTGTCCCTGGATGCCAACGGGGAGCCGGAGAATTTTTATGCAGATGGCATTGCGTATTATGTGATCAACAACAATATGGGCTATGACGGGGATCTGGAGCTTGCACTGATTCCGGAGAGTTTCCGGACGGATGTGCTGAGAGAGAAGCTGGATGCCAAGGGCGTTCTGATTGAAAACTCGGACGCAGAACTGGCACTGTTTGCCCTGCTTTTTGAGTTTGACGGGGATGTGCGCCATATCCGGCACGTGATGTATAACTGTTCGGCTTCCCGTCCGAAGATTGAGGGCAAGACCAACGAGGAGAAGAAGGAAGTGCAGACGGAAACGCTGACTATTAAGGCCACGCCATTGTCGGATGGAAAGGTGAAGGCAAAGACAGGGAATACTACGGATGCAACTGTTTATGCAGACTGGTATAAGTCGGTGTATCTGCCGGCTGCAGATCCGGCTTCTCTGCAGGCTGCCGATGGCGGAAAGTCTGTTGTGGATGCTGCAGGAAATGGAAAAGCACTGAGCTGAGGAGAATTCAGATATGAGCATGATGAAGAAGATTGAGATTGACGGGAAGGCGATTGCTTTTAAGGCTTCTGCCGCTATTCCGCGTATTTACAGGATTAAGTTCCAGAGGGATATCTACAAGGATTTATCTGTTTTGGAAAAGAGTATTGGGGACGGAGACCCGGAAAAGTCCTCACTGGATCTGTTTTCCCTTGAGATGTTTGAGAACATTGCGTACGTGATGGCGAAACATGCGGATCCGTCTATTCCGGATAATCCGGAGGAATGGCTGGATGAGTTTAACACATTCAGTATTTATCAGGTTCTGCCAAAGCTGATCGAGCTGTGGGGAATGAACATCAGGACGGATGTGGAGGCTAAAAAAAACTTTATGCAACAGACCGTGAAATGACAACTCCCCTGTTTCTTCTCCGGTGTGTGCAGCTGGGAATTTCCATCCGGGATCTGGATCTGCTGACTATCGGGATGGTGAATGATATGTTTGTGGAGAGCAGGAACGATGAGTATAAGGGATGGAGAAAGGTTGCCACACAGGAGGATTTCGACGTATTTTAACGATAATGAAAGCATTTGTCAGGCAGGTGCTTTTTTTGTGCCCGGAGTGATCCGGGTATTTTTGTGCTTTTTTTTATGGAATTTAGGGGGTGAGCCGTATGGCAGGGAACAGAATTAAGGGAATCACTGTCGAGATTGGCGGCGATACCACAAAATTGCAGACTGCCCTGAAAGGGGTTAATACAGAGATCAGGAATACGCAGAGCCAGCTGAAGGATGTGGAGAAGCTTCTGAAGCTGGATCCGGGGAATATGGAGCTGATCGCGCAGAGGCACAGGCTGCTGGCACAGGCGGTTTCTGAGACAAGGGAAAAGCTGGAGACTTTGAAGACTGCACAGCAGCAGGCGGATGAGGCACTCCGGAACGGGACGATTTCCCAGGACCAGTATGATGCACTGCAGAGGGAGATCATTGAGACGGAGCAGAGACTGAGGAGTCTGGAAGAGCAGGCGAACCAGTCTGCAACTGCATTGCAGAAAATCGGGGCGACCGGTGAGAAGCTGCAGACAGTTGGAAACAAGATTTCTTCTGTGGGACAGAAGCTGCTTCCAGTGACGGGAGTGGTGACAGGGCTTGGAACGGCGGCGGTGAAAACTGCCGCTGATTTTGATTCTGCAATGAGCAGGGTGGCGGCTGTGTCTGGGGCAACGGGATCTGATTTTGATAAGCTCAGGGACAAGGCCAGGGAGATGGGTGCTAAAACAAAGTTCTCTGCGACTGAGGCAGCGGATGCCATGAATTACATGGCGATGGCCGGATGGAAGACGGAGGATATGCTGTCAGGTATTGAAGGCGTTATGTATCTGGCTGCGGCATCCGGGGAAGACCTTGCAACGACTTCTGATATTGTGACGGATGCACTGACGGCTTTTGGGCTGACTGCAGGGGATTCGGGACATTTTGCAGATGTGCTGGCGGCCGCTTCCAGCAATGCCAATACCAATGTGTCCATGATGGGTGAGACGTTTAAGTACTGTGCGCCGGTTGCAGGGGCTTTGGGATTTTCGGTTGAGGATACGGCAGAAGCTATCGGGCTGATGGGGAATGCGGGTATCAAGGCTTCCCAGGCTGGTACTTCCATGCGTTCCATTATGACCAACCTGACCGGGGATGTGAAGCTGTCAGGTGCGGCGATCGGGGATGTGACCATTGCTACCACGAATGCAGACGGATCCATGAGGAGCCTGTCTGCGATCCTGGCTGACTGCAGGGGAGCTTTTGCAGGAATGACGGAAGCTGAGAAGGCGAACAATGCGGAGGCGCTGGTCGGAAAGAATGCCATGTCAGGTTTCCTGGCACTGATGAATGCGGCTCCGGAGGATATTGCAAAGGTGTCCGGGGCGGTGAATAACTGCAAGGATGCGGCAAAGAACATGGCGGACACCATGCAGGATAATCTGGAAGGACAGCTGACTATTTTGAAGTCACAGCTTCAGGAGCTGGCGATTTCTTTCGGGGATCTGCTGATGCCTGCGGTGCGGAGTATTGTTTCCGGACTGCAGGGGATGGTGGACGTGCTGAATGCCATGCCGGACGGGGTGAAACGTGTGATCATGATCGTTGCACTTCTGGCTGCGGCTCTGGGTCCTGTGCTGATCATCATAGGCAAGACCCTTTCGGCCATTGGAACGATTATGACATGGGCACCGAAGCTTGCCGGTGCGATCAGTGCGGTGAAGGGTGCTTTTGCGGCGCTGAGTGCCACGATGATGGCAAATCCGATCGCTATTGTGATCGCTGCCATTGCAGCTTTAGTGGCGGCTTTTATTTATCTCTGGAATACCAATGAGGAGTTCCAGCAGTTCTGGATCAGGCTGTGGAATGAGATTAAGGAAGTCGCTGTCCAGGTATGGACGGCGGTTTCGCAGTTTCTGGTTTTTGCATGGAACGGGATCCGGAATACGGCGGTGGCTGTATGGAATGGCATCAGGGATTTCTTTTCCGGTCTGTGGACTGGGATTAAGACACTGTTTACAACGGTTGTCACTGCAATTTCTACTTTCCTTGTGGGAGCGTGGAATGGGATCCGTGCAACGGTCATGGCGGTGTGGAATGCGATTTCAGCATTTCTTGGTTCTGTCTGGAATGGGATTAAGTCTGTTATTACGAATGTGGTGAACGGTATCCGGACATTTTTGCAGAGTGCATGGAACGGGATTCGGACAGTCATTACTACGGTGATGAATGCAATCCGGACGGTGATCTCTACGGTATGGAATGGAATCCGGACAATTATTTCCACGGTGCTGAATGGAATCAGGGGTACTGTCAATTCCGTGTGGAACGGAATCAGGAACACGATTTCTTCTGTGGTGAACGGGATTAAGAATACAGTTTCCGGTGCGTTTAATGCCATGTGGTCCGGGATCCGGAGCACTATTTCCGGAATTTATAATACGATCAGGGACGGTCTGGGAAATGCGGTGAATTATATTACGGGTCTTGCATCTGCCGGATGGCGGTGGGGTGCGGATATTATCAATGGCATTGTGAATGGCATCCGGAGCTGTATTGGTGCGGTTGCCGGTGCGGTGACGGATGTGGCGAACACGATCCGGGCACATCTGCATTTCTCAGTACCAGATGAAGGACCTCTGACGGATTTCGAGAGCTGGATGCCGGACTTTATGAGTGGTCTGGCTGAGGGGATTGAGAAGAGCAGGGGAATGGTAAAGGCGGCTGTGAACAGTGTGGCTGCGGATATGGTGGTTTCTCCGCAGATGGCTGTGGCAGATGGCGGTGTGATGACCGGTACGGGATCGTCCGGCGGTGCGGATCTGACGGCTGGCATTGCGGCGGCGCTGAAGGATGTGCTGGGTGATCAGAAAGGACAGCAGGGGGATCTGGTGATTCCGGTTTATCTGGGAAGCCAGCTGCTGGACGAGGTGATCGTGACGGCTCAGCAGAGAATGAGTCTGAGGAGCGGAGGTAGATAGGATGGCTTTTTTTCAGTATCTTGTGTTTGACGGGGAGAACCTGCCGCTTCCGGATTCTTATGAGGTGGAGCTGGAGGATGTGGAAGCGGATTCCGGCGGTGAGACAGAGGCAGGGACGACGCAGAGGGATGTGGTGCGGCATGGTGTTGTGCGGATCCCCGTGTCGTTTTCTGTTACGGCGAAGTGGCTTAAGAAGCTGGCAGGGTATGCGAAGAAGGATAAGATCAGTGTGCAGTATTTTGATGTGGAGACAGCGGAACTGAAACTGGCGGAGATGTATGTGACTGGGTATAAGGCGAAGCTGAGGAAAGATACCAGTTATAAGGGGCTGTGGACGGTGAGTTTTACGTTGAAGGAGATGTAAAAATATAGGATGACGTTAGTAAGATGAATTGCTATAATATAAATAGTTTTTTACAAAAATGGGAGGTGTTATATATATCTAAAAAGGAACCTAAAACGTATAATCATTATGTACCACAGTTTTATTTAAAAAATTTTTCAGGAAATAATAGCATTGGAGTGTATAATTTTGAGAGAAATAAATTCATTGATGAAGCTGCAATAAGAAAAGTCGGTGGAAAAGATCATTTATACGGAAAAGATCAATGTTTGGAAGATTGGTTTCAAAATTTGGAGGGGCATTGGAGTATTGTAGTAAATGATATATTACGAACAGAAAAAATACCACAGGATTCAACCCAATATACATATTTATTAATGTTTGTGTATTTAAGCGATGTTAGGGTCGCAGAGGTAGCAGACAAGTACCATGATTTTAAACTTCAAGAAGGAAAAAATGCAGCGAGAATATTGAAAGAACAAGGTAAATTGAACTTATCAGAAGATTTTATTGATAATTTAACACTTGAAATTGACAGACCAAACTTGGTGTATATTCAGGGAATGCCCAAAATGATTAGAATAATTTCAGGGCTTACTCCTCTTTTGATAATCAATGAAAGTAAAGTTGATTTTATAACGTCAGATGTTCCTGTTACAAAATACAATAAATGGTTTATAGAGCGTAATTACAAGCATCCTTGTGGATTTGGTCACATGGGAGCACAGTGCTTTATTCCGTTATCTCCGAAAATATGTTTTTGCTTATATGATGATATTGTGTATCAGAATAAATATAGCAAAAAAGATAGAATTAGAATATATGACGATGAGACAATAATGGAATTTAATAGATTGTTTGTGGAAAATTCATATAAAGAAATTTATTATGAAAAAGCAATGCATGAAAAGCTTAATCAAATAGTACATGATAAGAAAGCAATCGAAGGAGATGTTTGGAATATCGGAAATCCACAAACTGGGTATTTACAACGAATATCCAATAGAGGAGTTTATAAAAATAGATACTTTCCTATGTTCAAGGTACGATCTTTTTTTAAAACAGCTCCATTTCCTTATGGAGATGAAAGAGGACCGTTGAGAAAAGAAGCATATGAAATATTAAATGAAAAGAAATAAAATCTTAAAATTATTGAGCATCAGTCATTTAGTTGGCTGGTGCTTTTTTCGTGGGAAATGGAGGTGGCGGGATGTATCCGGTGTCGGATGCTTTTCTGAGGGCAGTCAGGAGTAATGCAAGAAAATATTTCTGGACGGGTACGATCGTTACCAAGGGCGGAATGACGTATGAGTTCGGGGCGAAGGAGATTGTGAAGGGCTCCGGGTATATTTCCAGGCAGTGCTGCGGAAGTACCGAGATTGAGCTGGGGACGGTGTATGCGGCGGAGATGGGGATCACGCTTCTGAGTGATATTGACAGGTATACGCTGGAGGATGCGCTGGTGACGCTGGTGTTTCATCTGGTGCTGGCGGATGGTTTGGTGGAAGAAGTGCCGATGGGAGTTTTTGAGGTCAGTGAGGCAAACCGTCTGGCGAAGTGCCTGGAACTGAAGGCGTATGATTTTATGCTGCGGTTTGATAAGAGTTTCAACGGGTTTGAGACTGTGGGGACTGCTTATGATTTTATTGCTTTGTGCTGTAAGAGATGCAAGGTGGAGTTTGCGAATAAGAGGGCGGAGATTGATGCCATGCCGAATGGCGGGGTGACGCTTTCTGTTTATACTGAAAATGATATTGAGACCTGCCGGGACGTGCTGTTTTATGTGGCACAGGTTCTGGGAGGTTTCTTTATTATCAACAGGGAGGGAAAACTGGAACTGAGAAAGTACGGGAAGGATCCTGTGATGAAGGTGGAGCAGAGACACCGTTTTTCTTCCAGTTTTTCGGATTTTATTACCAGGTACACGGCAGTGAGTTCCACCAACAAGCAGACGCAGATTGCAGAGTATTATGCTCTGGACCCGGATAACGGGCTGACCATGAACCTGGGTGTGAACCCACTTCTGCAGTTTGGGTTAAAGGAGACCAGGGAGATGCTGTGCAGGAATATCCTGACAGATCTGTCCGTGATCCGGTATGTGCCGTTTGATTCGGATACCATCGGGAACCCTGCACTGGATCCGGGGGATGTGCTGACGTTTGCGGGAGGACAGGCGGATGAGGGACAGATCACCTGTATCACTTCCATCCGGCAGAAGATCGGTGGAAAGCAGAGCCTGAAATGCGTGGGGAAGAACCCGAGGCTGGCTCAGGCGAAGTCAAGGAATGACAAGAATATTTCGGGACTGCTGAATCAGATTGAAGACAATGCGAAGACCGGGAAGATCGGGATCCATACGTTTACCAATGCTTCCGCGCATGAGATCGGGCAGACGAAGGTGAAGCTGATCAGTATCCAGTTTGCTTCTTCTGAGGAAAACCATATGCAGTTTTTTGCACAGGTTATAGTGGATGTGGCTGCGGATCCGGTGGAACGGTCTGCGGAGGCTTCCGGGACTGTGGTGATTCCGTTTCCGGGCGGAAGCGGCAGTGGAACTGGAAGTGGTACGGGTGGTTCTGATGGAACTGGGGAGACATCGGATGCAGGAAATTCTGAAAATGATGCGGCAGGGAATGAAGGTGGAAATACTTCCGGGAATGAGAATACAGGAAGTACGGATGATGTCTCTGGTGGATCAGATTCCGGATCCGGATCTGGATCCTGGAGTGGTTCGGAGGTTTCTGTGGATGTGAGCCTGCCGGTGAAGTGGCAGGAGGACGGACAGGCGGTCTGCCATGTGGTTTTTGAATTTAATAATGAGGAGATTGTGGAGCATTGTCCGGTGGAAACCTGGCATTCTGGGAAACATATTTTGTCGCTGTATTATCCTATTGAAAAGATCGTTGCCAATTATACGAATACGTTTAATGTGTATCTCTGGATGGAGAATGGAAGCGGGACGGTTGATGTGGGAGACTGCATTGCTTCTGTCAGCGGGCAGGCTATGGCTGCAGGGGAAGCCTGGGACGGAAAGCTTGAGGTGGAAGATTATACCACGAGATTTGCCATTGGCGGAGGCCTGGATGTAAATGGATTCCGGGAAGAACTGTCCATGCAGATGAAGGAGACGGTGAACAGAGGCTTTGAGGTGTATTTTGCTGAGAGAGCAGGAATCAGCGGTTTCTGCAGGCCGGTAGAAATGGAGGGTGTGTGATGAGATTAAAAGGCGAGATGGTCATTGAACTGACCGATACGAATACGGGTGCGGTGGAAACATTGCAGGAGACGAACATGATCACGGAGGCGGTGAATAATATTCTGGGGCTGAATCCTATGGGGATTTATCTGAAAGCCAGCGGGGAGTATGACAATTCTGTTTTGTGGAACGGGACGCTGCTTCCCATCTGCCCGAACATGATCGGCGGGATCCTGCTGTTTCCGGCAGTGCTGGAAGAAAAGGCGGATCATATTTACGAGCAGGGGAAGAACCTGCCGGTGGCTTATGCTTCCAACAATGTTAATTCCGGTTCCAATGTGGCGAGGGGAAGCCTGAACCAGACGGAGAGCAAGAAACTGGACAATGGATATAAGTTTGTGTGGGAGTTCACTCCCAGCCAGGGAAACGGGAATATTGCAGCTGTGGCACTGACCAGTGCCCTGGGCGGGCAGAATGCTTTTGGCAGTGCGGCAGGGGATGCCAGCACATTTCTGCTTCTGAAAAAGGTGGATATCGGGGATATCCCGAAGGCGAAGCAGATGACACTGTTTGAGGCAGTGGAACTGGATTTTGAAAAGAACCTGCTGTATTCCATTACCTTTGGGACTTCCAGTGTGACCATTACGAAGATCAGGATCCCGGTGTTTAACATCGGGCTGAATGAGAAGCTGGATGATACCACGTATACCGTACTGGAGGAACAGACACTGACAACGGAAAGTTTTACGTTCCTGGGGGATTATACGAAGTACGGGGAATTTATGGACGGACATGACGGATACTGGTATGGATTTTCCAATGAGCCGAATGCTTCCGGGGATGCGAAGATGGTATGGATCCGGATCTCCAAAAAGGATTATTCCTTTACGGAGGGAAGCTGGACACTGTCCAAGGCGAAGCTTTCGGAAGTGGGCACAAGGGCAAAGGATGGTTCCTATCCGGAACGGAATGTAAAATGCTGTGTGAGGAAGGGGTATCTGTATGTGCCTTCTTATGATAAGAAGGGAGTTTATAAGATCAATACTGCAAATTCAGCGGATGTGACGCTGATCCCGCTGGGCTTTACTTCCAAACTGAAATCCCTTGGGGAGGCCGGTTCCTGTGAGGTGTATATGACACTTCTTGGGGACATGATCGTGGCAGGGGATTTCCAGATCACGGCGGATGACAGGGTGATCAAGACGCAGGGGAGCGCAAGGTTTGAAGCCATGGCAACGCCTTTGTTCCAGTATAAGAACTTTGTTTTTATGTGGGGCGGCAGTTACGGGAAGGAGCACAGGTGTGCTTATCTTCTGACGCCTTATCTGGCAAGTATCAATAATCTTTCGTCAGCGGTGGTGAAGAATACGGACAAGACCATGAAGATCACGTATACGCTGACGGAGGAAACAATGTAGGTCTTTCTGCCGCAAGGCATGAAGATAGAAAACTTATTTACGGCAGTTCTCAGAAATGGGGGCTGCTTTTTTCATGGGAGGAGGATTCTGGCATGAAGGAATTTTGGAACTTTATTCAGATGGTTTTTATGGCTGTAGGCGGATGGCTGGGCTGGTTTATGGGAGGCTGTGACGGGCTTCTGTATGCCCTGATTGCTTTTGTGGTGATCGATTACCTGACCGGGGTGATGTGTGCTTTTGCGGACCATACGCTTTCCAGTGAGGTGGGATTCCGGGGGATCTGCAGGAAGGTGCTGATCTTTTTACTGGTGGGAATGGCGAATATTCTGGATGTGGCTGTGATCGGGAACGGATCTGTGCTGAGGACAGCGGTGATCTTTTTCTATATTTCCAATGAGGGTGTGAGCCTTTTGGAGAATGCAGGGCATCTGGGGCTTCCGATACCGCAGAAGATGAAGGAGGTGCTGGAACAGCTGCATGACAAAAGTGAGGGAGTCTCCGATGATGCATCAGAGGATGAGGAAGAAGGTGAATGATTATGGGATACAGTAATAGTTCTTTGGTGGCGTATACGTTGCTCAGTCCGAACCATTCCGGACTGAGAACGGAGCAGATTGACAGAATATCGCCGCACTGTGTAGTAGGTCAGTGTACAGCAGAAGGTCTGGGGGACTGGTTTCATAAATCTTCTACCAAGGCTTCTTCGAATTATGGAATTGATAAGAATGGCCGGATCGGATTGTATGTGGAAGAGAAGAATCGCTCCTGGTGTACGTCCAGTAATGCGAATGATCAGAGGGCAGTGACGATTGAATGTGCTTCTGACAAGGCGGAACCGTATGCTATGCATCAGGTGGTTTATGACCGTCTGGTTGATTTGTGTGAGGATATCTGCAGAAGAAATGGAAAGAAAAAACTGCTCTGGTTTGGCGATAAAAATAAGTCTTTGAATTATCAGCCGAAGGCGGATGAAATGCTCATTACCGTACACCGGTGGTTTGCGAATAAGAGCTGTCCTGGAGACTGGCTTTATGCGAGACTGGGAGATCTGGCTGCGAAGGTTACTTCAAGACTTGGCAGCGGAAATGTGGAAGTGATTCCATCAGGGATGCAGGCAGGGGAATTTCAGGGACTGACAGAAGAACAGGTGCTTGCAAAGGTTGGCCCACTGTTTATCGCAGATCAGAGAAAATCAGGGATTCTTGCTTCAGTGTCTATGGCCCAGTTTGTTCTGGAGAGCGGTTATGGAAAGAGTGAGCTTGCGCTGGGAGCCAATAACTGTTTTGGAATGAAGAAGTCACTTTCCGGTAATACCTGGAGTGGTTCGGTCTGGGATGGTGTGAGCATTTATAAAAAGAAGACACAGGAGCAGGAGGCAGATGGAAGCTATGTGACAGTTACAGCGGAATTCAGAAAATATGCGAATGTAGAGGATTCCATTGCGGATCACAGTGCTTATCTGCTCGGCGCTAAGAATGGAGAGAAGCTCAGATATGAGGGATTGAAGGGGTGTACCGATTATAAGAAGGCAGTGCAGATTATTAAGAATGGTGGCTATGCGACATCATTAACCTATGTGGAGAAGTTGTGTTCTATTATAGAGAAATGGGAACTGACTAAGTACGATGTGCAGGGTGAAGCTTCTGATGTGATTAAGTATTACCGTGTCAGAAAGTCCTGGGCAGATTCTACATCACAGCTTGGTGCCTATACGGTGTTGGATAGTGCGAAGGCTATGGCTAATAAGCATAGTGGCTATACGGTGTACGACTGGAATGGGAAGGCTGTGTATGGTGCTGAGATTAATGGTGGATGCGATTATGCTGCAGAGTTTTCTAATGCGCATTGCCCGTTTATGGTAAAGGTTGACATTGATGATCTGAATATCAGAAAAGGTGCCGGAACAAATACTGCTAAAACCGGAAGATATACGGGAAAGGGTGTATTTACCATCATAGAAGTGAAGAGCGGAAAGGGTTCTGATAAAGGGTGGGGAAGGTTGAAGTCTGGAGCAGGATGGATTAGTCTGGATTATTGTCAGAAAATATAGAGAATGTTATTTTTACGATTATTTGCGGATTATTATATAGCAAGAATTTTAAAAACGGATATCCAAAAATGCTTGACAAATATTGGATATCCAATTATTATATAATTAGTGGATATCCACAAAATAATAGAAGGTAGGTGATTTTATATGGCAGGGAGACCTCCAAAGGAAGACAGCAGGGATAAGCAGTATCGAGTACGCTTAAATGATGTGGAAGATGAGATGCTAAGTTTTTGCAGTGAAGAGACTGGTGAAGCCAAATCAGAAATATTTAGGAAAGCTCTTAAAGCGTATTACGAGAATACAAAGTATTTCAAAAATATTCTGAAGGATAGAGAGGGATATTCTAAAATTGATTATCCAGATGACATGGAATACGACGAATACGAGGATTATGGAATAGATCATATATCTTTGAAGAGAGCTATAGCATGTCCTTATTGTGGCGCCGAGAATAATATGGATTTTGAAGAAGACTGCGAGAGTTTTGATGAAGAAAGGCAAATGGGACCTCAAATAACGTATACTTTTGATTGGCCTGATTGTGAATGTGAAGAATGTGGAAAACGTTTTAGAGTGAACGGTAGTATATGGGAATATCCCATGGGAGCATACAATTACGAGGATATTGACGTTGAAATATATGATGACGAGATTGAAGATGAATAATATGAAGGGACAGTGAGCTGATGGAGAAGAAATTGACAGCAGAATTAAAGGCGCTAAAGAAAGAATTTGATTTTATCCATAAAAAGATTGGAGATTTAGAATGGGAACATGCAATTAGATTCTATGGAAAGAAAGCTGTTTTAGGCTCTGATATTGATAAGATAGATATGCAGATTGAAAACTATAGAGACAATATGGTTATACTTATCGAGAAGATAGAAAAAGCGGTGTCAGAGGCAAATAAAATAGAAGGAGAAATCAAATAGCGAAAACTTAGACAGATGGCCTGTAGATAGAGATACCTGCAGGTCTTATTTTTTGCCTTTTTGCGTCATTCACCGGAATTATCTCGGCAAAAGGCGCTTAGGAAGATAGAAGAGAAGAACCTTACTATCTTATGGAGGTGTCGATATGACCGAGAAGAGAGAACTGCCTTGGTGGCAGAAATACACATTAACATTGAATGAAGCATCGGAGTACTTCGGTATCGGATACAAGAAATTGAAACTCTTTGTTCAGGAACATTCAGATGCTGACTTTGTTCTCTGGAACGGCAACAGAGCGCTGATTAAGCGTGAGCAGTTTGAGAAGTATATGGACAGTCAGATGAATGTGATTTAGTTCAAAAAAGTTTTTAAATTTCTTGTGGAAAAAGAGCTTTGTCTGTGGTACACTATCAATACATAGTCGGATACATACTATGTGCTATATGAATTAAGCAGCAAGGCTCTCCCGATTTTGAAAGGAGACGATGTTCAATGAGCGAAAAACGACGCGATAGTAAAAATCGCATTCTTCGCACAGGAGAGAGCCAGGAAGCGGATGGACGATACAAATTCCGATATATAGATGGCAATGGAAAGCGTAAGACGGTTTACAGCTGGAGATTGGTAGCTACGGATAGTATCCCAGCCGGAAAAAGAGATAATGCACCTTTACGAGAACAGGAGAAAGCAATCAACAGGGATTTGAATGATATGATTACTCCTGATGGCGCAGGCTTGACAGTTCTTGACTTGGTAAAGAAATATATTGCAACCAAGACAGGTGTTAAGCATACAACCAGAGCTGGTTATGGTACCGTAATCAATTTGCTGGATAAGGATCCCTTTGGCGCAAGACGAATTGATAAAGTCAGATTGTCGGATGCAAAGGAGTGGCTGATTAGATTGCAGCAGGTGGATAAGAAAAGCTATTCGGCAATTCATTCCATCAGAGGGGTAGTCAGACCGGCATTTCAGATGGCAGTGGATGATGATATATTGAGAAAGAATCCATTTGAATTTCAACTGGCAACTGTGGTGGTAAATGATGCGGTCACTCGTGAGGCCATTACAAGAAAACAGGAAAGAACTTTCCTTGATTTCATCAAAAATGATACGCACTATAGCAAGTATTATGACGGTATGTACATTCTGTTTAAGACAGGGATGCGTATTTCGGAATTTACAGGGCTGACGGTTAAGGATTTGGATATGGAGAACAGAACCATCAATATTGACCACCAGCTGCAGAAGACTGGGACGTTGGTCTATATTGATACAACCAAGACCTACGCCGGTACAAGAGTGATTCCGATGCAGGATGATGTATACGAATGCTTTCAGCGTATATTGAAAAATCGCAGACCACCGAAGGTAGAACCTATGATTGATGGTTATTCCGGTTTCCTTTGCTTTGATAAGGACGGTAAACCAATGGTGGCAATGCATTGGGAGAAATACTTCCAGCATGCGGTTGACAAGTACAATAGCATCTATCGTGTGCAGCTTCCTAAAATTACACCTCATGTATGCAGACACACATACTGTTCTAATATGGCGAAGTCCGGAATGAATCCAAAGGTACTTCAGTATTTGATGGGCCATTCGGATATCAGTGTCACTCTTAATACCTATACACATCTTAAGCTGGATGATGCGAGAGAAGAAGTGGAGAAGCTTGCTAAGAAGCAGGCGGAAGCTGAAAATGAATTTCGGCAGTTAGGTATGAAGGAAGACAAGGTCAAATTCAAGAAGATGGGGTAAATGGTCTAATTTAGACCATTTCGTAAAATGGCTAGAAAGTCAGTAAATTCAAGGCTTTGAAGATGGTCGTGGTCTAAAACAGATTGAAAAAGGGTAAAATTTTTAGACCAAATTATTTCGGGAAATCAAAGATTTCAGACATAGGTGAATGGCAGATGTTAGCCGACTATACCGCTGAAATATAGCTGAAAGACATCTGAAACAGGCTCTGAAGTGCAATGGTCTAAATTTGAAATCTGAGACCATTTTAGACCATATTTTAGACCATTTGAAGGAAGAAACATGCCGAGATAAGCCAAAATAAGCCGAGAAATGGGAAAAATCTTGATAGACTGAAAAAGTGCGCAAATGCTTGAAAAATAAGGAAAAACCGAGATAATCCGAGATAAAAAAGGAGTTAAAAATAGATGATTAGAGTGTTATTTGTTTGCCACGGCAGGATTTACCGGGCATGATGAAACGTCTCAAATCGTCTCATAACCC
>ERZ773156.186-NODE-186-length-86903-cov-164.727_pt1 | contig 86903 bp, 75 predicted proteins | sample MGYA00511895_ERZ773156 | MGnify/ENA primary metagenome ERZ773156 (study PRJEB29015, sample SAMEA2737850) | human gut metagenome | biome: human gut; feature: human-associated habitat; material: faeces | place: China | collected 2012 ... | reverse complement strand
CTCGGTCTGGTACTGAAAGTAAAACCTTTCAAGATCTTCACTGCTATACATAAATCCTAAAATTTTTGTTCGCAGCGAAGATAGAGATTTCAATTATGAGCCAATTTTTGACTGCTTACAGGAGCATTCCTTATATGGCTTTATGCCAAGTCGGGCAAGAAATGGCTAGAAAATCCATATTTATCAAGTATTTACCGTACGTGTAAAGGTACGTGATTTACGTAAATCATCTGCATATTCCTCAGCTGACATATTTCCGCCCCAATCGCCTTCGTAACAAGCAAAAGGATCTTCTGTTTCAATATTCTGTTCCTTTGTATACGTATTTCTGATAGAATTTGGCAGTTTTGCAATTAAATCCAGCTTTTCATCTACACTCAGTGAAGACAATACACTCATATACATATCTGTTATACTTATATTTCTAACTATAAATCCTCCTTTTTTCTGAAAAAATTATTTTTCTTGTGACAGATAAATACAGAATTGTTGAATATTTACAATATTCACTTTAGGAAAATCTATATCTTTCAGCACATCATAATGATGGTCGTTGGTAACAATGTAGTGCGCATTGGCCGAAATGGCACAATCCACAAACTTATTGTCATCAGGATCGACTGTAATCAGATTAAAGTGATAGAATGGAGTTATCAATTCAACAAACGGACTGTTCAATATGGTTTTCACCACATATTCCGCCGTTTCATTGTCGGTAAGTCTTTGCAGAATTTCTATATATTCCTCCAATATTTCATTGGATACACAGAGCTTATTCTTTCCGTCCACAAAGGATTGCCACAAGACATGGTAACGACTCCTTTGAGGAATGCTTTGAATAAGACAATTCGTATCAAGAACCAACTTAGCCATTGACGTTATTTTAATGAATGGATATCCATTTCAGCTATTTCATCCAACTTTTTCTGGTCAAGAATTCCCTTATCCCAAAGTTCATCCAACTTTGTATTCATCCGTTTGGAATAATATTGAAAGAGCACCTCTTTCAATTCTTCCAGACCTTCCTGAGATTTATCGTAAGAAAACATTTCCAACAAATGCCTCTGTATGGGGTTGAATACTGTAGTTTCCATAATTATATCGGTTATAAATTCTATGCGAATATAGAATTTATAATGATAATATCCAAAATGTTTCTCATTAATTAACGCCTATGAAATATGACTCGATAAATCTTGCAACAATATCTCCCTTACATCCGATGTTCAAAATGTTGTAGAGTAAAATCTATTCTGGAGATCCTAATCGGATAATCTTTTTTATCATTTCAGATGGATTTTGAAGTAAATGCCACCAGAGAAGTATTTCCCGTTGTTCAGTTCGGCAATCAGGTTGATGTGGTCTTTCCAAAGCTGGTAGTGCGCCCCGATGTTCACTGTGCGGGCGTCATATTCGGCCATCAGGTTAAGATTATTTACAACTTTAATCAAAGGCTGGTCACCGAGTAACTGAAAACGGAAGTTTGTGCCGAATGAAGGACGTTTATAATGCTCTATACCTTTGGCATTACCATATACAAATGCGGCATGAATACCCCATTCACCTATATTCTGAACATCCAAATGTTTGGTTACAGCCAGATAATAACGTGTTGCATAATTATTGGAACCGCTTGTATTACCGGACACCAATCCCCCACCACCATGATCGGCATGAGAGGTGGGATCGTCCAGACCAAGGACTATTTGCGGTGTCCACTCCTTCCACCACCCTTCTTTCCAAAGGCGCAGACGCGCACTGAAAGCCCGGTCCTGATTCGTGAATTTTCCCCAAGACTGTTCCGGGAAATAAGTAGAGCCATGATCCGCATGTACCAATGTACAGATATACGATACCTCCAGCCAAGGGAAAATAGTAATATTAATGTAATAATTGAAGGTATACCCCACTTCACTGCTACGAAAATGGGTGGATAACGGATGAGTATTCAAATAGTTTCCACCAAACAGAAAAGTTTTATCACGCTGCATATCAGCCGTGGGAGCATGAAGCAGTCCGGTAGTTCCCAGCAATGCCTGGGCATCAGCCCATAAGGAAACACTACACCAAAAAACGAGCAATAAGATTCTTTTCATCAAGCTACTCCTTACATATATTCCACATGAACAACAGATTGCCGATAATGTAACGTTTCCACATCCGGCGGGGTTCTTTCAATAACCGGTAACACCATTCCAGAGAATGTCTCTGCCACCAGGCGGGAGCACGCTTTACCGTTCCGGCATAGAAATCAAAAACAGCACCTATCGTTCCGCAATGGCAATGGATTTCCAATTCATGCCAATGCGTGTACGCCCATTTCTCCTGCTTGGGGGCAGTCATCCCTATCCAGAGCAAATCAGGATTTGCCTTGTTGATAGCTTCGACTATCGCCCGATTGTCCTCTTCCGAAAACTCCGGCTTATAGGGTGGCGAATAGGTTTCCACTTCGATGTTGGGATAATCCACTTTCACACGCTGTTTTATTAATGCCAATACTTTTTCACTGCTGCCCATGAAAAAACATTTTCCTCCGATAGTATTCAGCTTGTTCATCTCGAACTCGAACAGATTCCAGCCGGCAATACGCTCTGTAGGTTTGGATCTTGCATTCAGCCAACGACACGCCTTGACAATACTTGCTCCATCGGGGATTAACACATCTCCCTGCTGCAAAGCTTCGACAAAGAGTTTGTCTTTCTGGGCGGTGTTGTAGGAATGGGCATTGATGGTGTTGATCAGGAGTTTGCCGGAAGGCAAAGTGGTCAGCCCTCGATGGCTTTCCAACAAGGGTAAGTTTTTTAACTTCAATAACATGAATATTGTAGTTTTTATTATACGTTTTAAGCATTTATCATATTATCAAACCAACGTATTAAAGTTTTATAGACAATACGCCAATTTACTGTTTGATATTTTAACGACATAGCCGGATTTATATAAATACGATTAAAACCTTTTTCCACCATCTGCTTATAGATACTAAAATGCTCACATTTCATCTCCACTCTACTGTCATTATTTGGCAATAACTGATACCTTATTCCCTTTATTGATTCAAAACGATAAATAGCCAATCCTCCATAAGCTGAAAAAACTCGAACCAATTTATCATTTTTTCTCAACCGTCCATATCTATTAGCATTCTTTACAATTTGTCTCTCATCTTGAGGTATATTCTCTTTTCCCCACTCAGTTAGAGCATATGTATCATGATACCGTCTACAAAAACTAGGAGATAAAGAATAACCATTAGCTGTAATTGCATCCCAATCTTCTGCTAACTTAAAAGAAGATAGAATTCCACCTAAAAATAATCGAGAAACATCTAAATCTACTATTATTAAATAATCCGCCTCCAATTTTTGAGTAGCAATATAATCCATATACTGATTACGCAATTCTACCATTCTTGAAATACGTTCTTTGCAGAAAAAAGGATTAACATTTACCTCTTTTTCTGATGGAATAACATTAGAATTTTTAACATCATACATTGACAAATAAAAATTCTGTTGTCCAATTTCATATTGCCACTCCTTTAAAATGGCCTTAGTTTTATCTAAACTGTTATTTTCAAAAATAATAATCTTATAACCCTTAGCATATTTACATAATGCATTTATAACAGGAATATTCCTTTTCAAACCATTAGCCGCATTACGAACAATGCTACAAATTATAAGGGTCGATTCTTTCAGTGGTTTCACTATTAGATATTTTTAAATTAAAATAAAGTCACCCATAGACTAAATACATAACCCTACTAATAATTCGTTTACAAATAGAATTATAACCAATAGCTGAACGAAATAAGGATGGATGGATAGACACATTTTCCGGATATGTAAACTCCTTTTTTGCCGAGTTATCAAATATACAATGAAAACGACTCCAGCGCTTACAGTTTGTACCTTTCCCATCAAAACCATCGTTTTGCACTTTGCTTGTAACAGGAAATAAGGAAACTTTTTTTTGTAAGAACTGAGCAAAACAAAAGCGAATAGCCCATGACTTATTCCTTCCACATTTCCAATCGTTCAGCATCTTCCAACAATCGGAACCTCCCCATCGGTTAAATTCTTTTTTCAGTATGTGGTATTTATCGAAATTCTCCAACTCCCAATCCACACTATTCCAGCGGTCAGCCCAAGTAGCCCATCCCCATGAACTACTACGAGTACAGAAATAAGTATCATATGAATAATCTTTTGGCACTTTCACTTTATTAGAATATCCACAAATAGAAAACACACTCGTCTCTTCTTTGTACTTATCAAGACCTTGATTCATAAAAAAAAGAAAATTGGGTGCAAGAATAAGATCATCTTCCAAAACTATTGCTTTACCATATCGGTTGATAACTTCTGTTACACCTTTTATAACAGAATTACCAAGTCCTTTATTTTGCAATGCAAACTTATAATGAACCTCTTTAAACCCTGTTATAGATTTTACATAATCACGCACTTTTTCCACACTTTCCACTTCACCTTTTCGTTGGAAACGTGGTCCATCAACAAAAACATAAAGAACAGAATGTTTTGCTTCTTCATTCTGAAGTAGAGATTCTATTATAGCCTTTAATCCTTCTAGACGATTAAAGGCAAAAAGAATAACAGGAGTATATTCCATATTATTTATTTCAGCTCATAAAATAATAAGCTAATACCAACTTGGAAATTATTATTTCAAATCTTGAATCAAAAATTTTTGTTTGCCTCGTTTGGTTTTCTCTATTGTATCCACATAATGGATTACCAAATCAAAACCATGGGTAGTAAAAAGCGCCTTCACTTCTTTTTCTATTTGCTCGTCATACCCTATCGATTTCACTATATATATAGCAACTTTACCTATTTCAGACTGATGAAGTTGCCAAGTCTGTATATGGTTAAAAGCCCGAATATGACCTCCGAAAATAAATCCTACAAGAAAAATCCTTTTCCCCTCCTTATTATATATACAATCAACTTCACGCCCTAAAAGCTGTGTAAGAATAGTTTCACCAAAATCTGTTTCTCCACCATAAATAGCAAGATCACCAGTTTTATAACGGATAAAAGGTAAACCATATTCTGTAAACCCTGTTACTACAATCTCTCCCAACTCACCTACATTTACTTGATTTCCTTTACTATCAACGACCTCTGTATAACCATAAATAGGAGAGCAATAATAACATTCATTATCAGGATTTTGTGTAGCAAAAACAGAAGATTCTGTATGCCCATATTGTCCATAAACAGGACATTTAAAATAAGAACTAATAAAATTCTTCTCTTCTTGTGTAAAGTTCTCACTTGTTAAATAAATGCCTTTCAGATTTAAATCCATTATAAAGTCATTCTTTTTAGCTAGTTTACACATTTCCATGATACCAGATGCATACCCTCGTATAAATGCAGGATCTGTCTTTCGTAGCTCTTCCCAATAATACTTCGCATTTTGGTTGTCAAGATAGAGTGTAGAAAAGTTTTTCTTTCCATAAGGAAAGTTAGATACGCCAATTTGCCAATAGATATTTTTAATCCTGTCTTCTTCGTTTATTCTACATCCATTAAAGGAAACAATAACATCCTTCCATTGATACCCCATTTTCATATAAAGCATCATTTGGCAAACTCCTTCGACATGCAGACCTCTATAAAGAGCAGGAAAATGCAAAGGTTCACCAGTAGATCCACCAGTATTAAGCCATATATTCCAATTATCAGTTATTTCATCACTATAAATATATTTTTCCTGTTGACGAACAATATTCTTATCCAACAAAGGAAGACTTTTAATTATTTCCATTGAATTATCTATCCTAACTTCACCTATTATATGTTTCTTATAATAGGCACAATGCCGTTGGGCATAACTGAGCATGGTTGTTAATTTAGCTAGTTGCCACTGTTTCCAAGTTTCAGGATGATTCAAAAACTTCTTGGCATAATATTGCATATATTTCATATACAACCATTGTATAGATGAATTAGTCTTCAAATATCTCTGTAAGTAAGTCCTGTTCATTTTTACATATTTTAAATAAAGCTCCAACCTTGATTATTAAGTTAAAAAAACAACAAAAACAAATTTGATTTATTAATACTCTCTCCTTGATTATCATAAGCAACCAATTATCACATTCCTTGCCTCTTTCAACATATTAGAAAAATTCTCTATCTTATTCTTCTCGCCTCTACAGATCTTCCTGTATTCAATCATATACATATCCTTTTTCTAATATGATATTCTATAAAATTTTTCTCAAATAGCAGCAAGATTACCATTAGCACAGCTTATCCCAAGTAACTTTATTTAACTCAAGTATACAACACAAATATATTTTTACTATTTCAACCTCCATAAAAATCAAATTATGATATAGCTACAATCCATTTTTCTTTCTTAAAGCCCTCATTATAGTCCACCGATGAGACTCACATTGAAGATTATTTAACACATGTATGTTGTCACATCGTCTTAAAAAATATCTAATTATTGATTTCCATAAATATCTATTAGGATAAATATATCCTCCCATAGAAAAAAGCATGTTATAAGCATCCATCTTTTTGATACATATTCTATTAATCTCATTCTCATAACCTTCTCCTAATTTTTTATTCAGTAAATCAAGTTTTTCCTTCCAATATTCATCAGATATTAGTTCAACCCGATTATTAAAAAAACGAGTTCCGAATATATTATATTCAATTCCTTTACGAGATAATGAAAGTGACACAAATTCACCAATACACCAAGAATCTTTTTTAGCAAGATTCCTTTCAAATACAAAATTTCCTAAACTATAACAAATTAATTTTTCTTTAAAAATTTCACAGCCTTGTACCATATGAGTATGACCGCCTATTATAACATCACATCCAACATCAATCAATTCCCTATATCTCTCACGCCATTCTGGCAAAGGTATATCTTCATCTTCCAATCCTGCATGGGCTATCATTATCACATAGTCTACAACTTTCTTTGTTCTTTTTATTATATTATTTACAGAAGGATGATTTATCCAAGCTCCTCCTTTCATATATTTATCATGTTGCTCATACAATATTCCAAATTGAAGTTCTGCCATAGAAAAAATAGCAACAGTAACATCATCTTGCTCTAATATTAATGGACTATACGCATTTTCCCAATCACCTGCACCAACATGATGTATTCCACCCAACCTATTTATGGTTTCTTCAAAAGCCTCCTCACCATAATCCATTATATGATTGTTAGCTAGAGAAACAATATTAAAACTATTATCTTTCAACCAAGCAAGAGTCTTATTCGACTGGTAAAGGCTAGGCCCTGATTTTTGCATTTTATTTGCTTTATGGCAATAAACAGGAGCCTCAAAATTAACTATATTAAAATCCGACTCTTCCAAAATTCTCTTGAGTTTTAATTCCAATTCTATCGTTTCTGGATTGTTTATTACCAAATCACCAAATACTCTAATTACCATATTATAGTGTATATAAAAATTTATTCCCCATTGACAAGTTCCTTATTATTTAAAAGTGAATAAAACAAATCTAGCCATTTAGTGCCTATGCATTCAATAGAATATTCTTTACTCTTATTTATAGAAGAAGCAGACATTTCCATCCATTTCTTATCATTTTCCATAAGTTCTATTATTTTTTTTCTATATTCATTGATTGAAAAAGGAGTAATTAAAATCCCATTCTTGTTATCATCTATAATATCTGAACAATTAGGAAAGCTATTAAATGCCATTGGTACTACGCCATATGACATTGCCTCCACCAAAACCAATCCAAAGCCTTCAAATGATGAAGCCATACAAAAAATCTTTGCTTTATCGTAATATCCATCAGGCTTTTGAAAACCTTCAAATGAATAGTTAATAAGTTTCATATCTATTGCATACTTTTCCAATTGTTCTCTTTTTTCACCGTCCCCTATAATCACCAATTGCCACTCTTTATACTTTTCTTCATGGCATATTCCACTCCATACTTCTAAGATTTTATCTACACCTTTTTCTTGACTGATTCTTCCCACAAAAAGAACCATTTTTTCTTTTTTTCCACTAAATATTCCATCAATAGTTACAGGATTAGAAATAGATAACACCTTTTCTGCATATTTTTTCCCTGTAAAATATAAAAACTCATTTATAAATTTATCTGAAAGCATCACTAATTTATCACTATATTGCAGCATTCTTTTCAAATATTTTCCATATTTCAACTTAAATGCAAAATGCATAAATGCATCTACCAAATTTCTTATCTTCTCCCCACTAATAGTATTACAAATTTTAGGAAAAGCTTTTATTCCGTATATACCATATGGCTGAGTATGAAATACTGAAACAAGTTGAACCCTCATTTTTTTAATAACAGGTAAAAACACAGATAATTTAGGGTCCAAACAAGTTTGGTTTATCACAATTTCAATATGCATTTCCTTTATAAAATCCATAAGAAATTGTTTATTTGCATCACTATCACTTCTTTTCTGATCTGGCAAATAGAATTGAATATCATCTAAATAATCTGAAGTTCGATAGATAGAAATAATATATACTTCATGCCCCAATGAGTTAAAATAATGAGCTAAATAATGCGTTACAGACTGTACTCCACCTAATAAAGGATTAGCTGGTCCAATATTGAAAAATAGTATCTTCATACAATAATATTCTAACTTAACTTTTCTATTACACAAATAGAAGTAATAAAAGAGTCAGTATTTCAGAAATACTTAAAATATATCAACAACATCTATTATACTGTATTATTGGTCATTTCGGTCAACACAAAAGAAATATTGATGAACAGCATTTATAATTCATTACTATTTTCTTTCTCCTACTAATAAAGAAGTAAAATGAGGAAAAATCTTCTTTAATAAATGATAAATCATAATCAAAAGACTAATAAAGATTATAGGCACAATGAGATGCATTAACCATGCTATCACATCAAATTCCATAAATGGAATCGATTTTGGAATAAATTTTAAAAGAATTTTAATAAATTGACCAATATAAGGAACATGTGCTGCATACACAAAAAACGTAGCCGATGTAAACAATACAGGTATTTTCCAACTATAATGCTCCACTCCCCATGAGGCTACCCCTACTGATGCTACAATACCACATAAGATGGCTGCATTGTCTGTCATGATATCAAGTAGAGAATTAACAGGAGTTAAAGCACCTATTAATAACAGAATTGGATAAATAATAAAAGAATATTTACGATATGGTATTATTACTTCCACCATATTTTTCCCGCTTATTCGCAACCATCCTCCCAATGAGAAAAAAGCTAAACACATTGTTCCAGGTATTGCAAAAGTATAAAAATTCACATACCAACTTATGAGGAATAAAAGGACAAACCACCCTCCTAATTTTTTGATTCCCCAATAAATCAAGGGAGAGAGAAGCATAACAACCATTAAATTACGTATAAACCATAACGGAGCAACAAACGGGATATTCATTTTGTCCATTTTCCAAAAAGCAAGTAAAAAATCAATCAATCCATATTCAGGAACTGTCTTATAATTTCCACTAATCATTTCAGGAACGATCAATTGAAAAGCTCCAATAATAATCAATCCTATCAAATTAAACAGAAGATATGGAATTAATAAAGAATGTACTCTCCTTTTTAGTTTTTCCTTATATATTCTCATGTTCCATTTTTTTGCAAAAAACAAATAGCCACTTATAAGAAAAAATAAAGGTACAGCAATCCGACAGATACCATTTGTCGTTAAGTTTGTCAATAATATAAAATCATTGGATGGAATGAAATTAAAATTATTGAATATATCTTTTCCTACTCCGTGAATAAATACCACAGCCACAATCAATGGAAAACGTAATAAGTCAATAACTTTTGACTGAAGTTCTTTATAATCTAACATTAAGAATGTAATAGCTAAAAATTCTAGAAAGACTTACGTATGTTATTTTTATTTCTTCGAATATTTAACTCACAATAATAAATAAACATTGCTTGAAATGCCATTCCCCATATTTCCCATAATGGAGTAGAAACCCAAATAGTTAGTAGAAAAAATAGCGCATAAGCTTTCAAAAAATGATCTAAATATTTATTCATACATAGCCGAATAATAAAAAATAAATATGTACACACATATACTCCACCCCAATAAAACCAAGTACCTAACATACCAATATCAGAAGGAGTTACAGGTTTTCCCATAAAATATGGAATTATTTGACCATACATAGAATGTGCACTAGGTAAGCCATTGCCACAAAAAAAAGATACAAAATTATTAGTAATTTCATTATAATAATAAATATAAGAATGCATTCTTCCTTCTTCTAAATCATCAGATACATTGGCAAAGATTCCTCCAATTTTAGTTACACAATTATAAACAAACAGGGCAAGTATGAGCAATATTGATATATAAAAATATTTTTTTCTTGTTCTTACATTAAGTATATAATAACAAACAATAGCAATTAATGTTGATACAATTGTTTGCCTATTTCCTGTTGCAATAATAGAAAAGAACAACAATATAACAATAATTTTATTGGTCCTCCACTGATGAGCAAAATAAAGTAATAAAGCAAAAACAGCAAAAACATATCCCCCTACTGCAAAACGATAAAAACCAAACCGACGCTCTACTCCATCTTCAAAACGATTGGCATAAGCTGTTCCCAAAGTTCTTTCTCCAAAAGGAGCAAATGGATAAGTTATTTGCTGTAACAACACAATGAATGCATAAATCAGCCCCATACAAACAACCACATAAACCAATTGTTTTTCCGTTGTTTTTTTTATTGATAAAACAAAATACATCAACCATCCCAAATGCATTCTATATACAATTAACGAATCTATTATAGGTTGATTGTTCAATATTTTACAAGCTGGTACACTTAATAATGGTAATACCATAAAAAGCAATATCCAATGAGAAAAAATAGTTGAGTTCTTTTCTATTCTTTTTTTAAGCAACGTGATTAAGAAGAATATAATAATTAGTAGATGTATATACTGAAATGTTTTTAAATCGACCCATGAAAAAGACCACAAGTTAAATAAAAATATCATACACCATAACAACCATGATGTTTTTGGTACATATTTTAAGTTACCCCAAGTAGTATTCATTTCAGATTTTACCTAATATCTTATTAATTCCCATTCTATAAGAATTCCATATCATATTCCAATCATTCCATTTATAATAACCATCTTTTTTTAAGATATGCTTTATCCATCCTAACATATATCTAATCCATACAAAGAAAGGATATACATTACGAAAAAAAGAATTTTTACCATAAGTATGAGAAAAATACACCAAATTACGCAATCCGTAGGGAACTTTCCAACTACAGGTATTCATAGAAATTCCACCGACAGACAAATCTTCCTTATTCAATATAGCATTAGGCACATATCTAACTTTGAATCCAGCTAAAATTGTTCGATAAGAATAATCAGTATCATCCCAAAATATAAATAAACCTTTTTCTGGAAGTCCTATTTTTTCAACGACAGTTCTTGATATAAGAGGTCCCTCAAAAGCCATACCCTCAATATCTATAGGAGTACTTTTTATATTTTGGGGTAAAAGCAAAGTCTTTAAAGGAAAAAACGGATTAGTTAAATTAAATGTTAAGGTTTCACCAAGAACAAACTTATCTTTCATTTTCCGGCAAGGACATAATATACCCGTATTTGCTTCCATAGCAGCTAGCAAATCAGCTAAGCAAGTTTGAGTTGGATTTACGTCATCATCCATTGTCCAAATCCAATCGTAACCAGCTTTAAATGCTTCATCAATACCTCTTGCAAAGCCACCGGCTCCTCCAACATTAGGCTGATGTATAACAATCAAATCAGTTTGCCTATCTAACCACTCTTTAGTGCCATCTGTGCTATTATTGTTAATTACAAAAATAGTATTTAATATTCTAGATTGCTTTCGAAGAGCATTAACACATTTCTTCATTAAATCCAACCTATTGTAAGTAACTACTACTGCTGCTATTTTTATATTATCACCCATAATTTTCCCACAATAATATAAGTCTATACCTAATTGATATATCTAAAAACTTTTTATTTGAATCCTTTACACCTTCTAATTATATTTATTATCACCCACGCACCTGCTATGCTCATCAAAAATCTGATGATATATATAAAAATTGTAAAAGAATTAAAGACAAACAAATCAGATAAAGAATATACAGATATAAAATAAATAATTACATAATTAATTGGATCAGAATAAAGATATAACCCATAGCTATTAGCACTAATTTGTTTAATGTACTTCATATAACGAACAGGAGTTATCAATAAGCTCTTGTAACATACAATATACGTAAGAGATATCCCGATAATGGCCAAAGGATAATAAGAAAAATAGCATAAATTATGAGGTAATTTGGTATTACAAAAAACCATTACAGGATAAACAATCCAAATAATTAATAAAATCCTCCAACCTATATATTCTTTTATATAGCTATTAATTAGTATACGTTTTTTTTCAAAGAAAAATCCGACATAAAACCACACAAAATAAACAAAAGCTGTCTGAATATTCAAAAAACAGATATGATGAGAAGATTCAATATATTTGGCTATAAGCGAAATTAAAAGCAATATAGTAAAAAATAGAATTTTATAATCCCTTAAATTAAACTTTTCCACAAAATAAGCCAAAATGAATATGAAAAAAAGAGCTTGGAGAAACCAAAGATGAGAATTATAACTACCAAACATTAAAATTTGCCCCAAGAATATTTGACAAGCTATTTCTTGAAAAGAGCCGTGCCAATAACCAGATAAATATTTTAATGGCATTGACCAAAAGAGAGTAACAAACAAAAAAGGTAGCAAAAGACGATTAGCTTTATTCTTAATTAAAGATTTAAATGTTGGAGTACCTTTATCTTGAATAATTACCGCCCACAAACTTCCACTCAAAGCTATAAAAAGAGGCATGTGAAAGGCATAAAGTGTTAATGTAATTAGACTTAGGATTTTACCAACCATGGATTGTTCTGAATTTATACCATAATCAATTCCTCCATTTAAAGTCACTATTTTATAATAAGTGCAATGTCCAAGTACTACTAGTAATACTGCAACAGCTCTTATATAATCATATTCAACTATTGCTCTTTTCATTTTTCTCAATTGCTAATTGCCAATAAAATCAAAACATTTTATACTTCATTATTAAATTCAAAATCTTATTTCACCTAATTCCTCTTTATCAAACCACACAATGTCATTCCGATAAAATTTCTCAAACACAATAATATAATTGCATATACAAATACACCAACAATTATCATCAAAAGCAAAGTAGCAATACTATTTAAATGCAATAATGATATAAGACATAAACAGCCTCCCATCACAACACTTCCTAACACATAATGCAAATGTTCTTTCTTAAAAAACTGAATAGGAATATACCTTCTCCCAACAATGAACATGGAAACAGTAACAGCTACTTCCGCCAACATATAAGCCACTGCCGTACCATTATGTCCATAAACAGGAATCAGTAATACATTCAACACCACGTTCACTACCGCACCTATAAATGTGCAAAGAATAACAATATTTATTCTACCCATCGGATAAAGCACCTGAAGCCCCATTACACCCGAAATGCCTACCATTAAAATATTCAAAGCTACTATTTGTGAAGTTAATATAGCTGGAGCAAAACTTTCACCACTTAACAATAGAATAACACTAGGACTAGTAAATATCAATCCCACAGTCAAGGGCATTGCCAAAGCTAAAATAAAATCGTATGATTTCTGAATCAAGACCTTAAATTCATCCATCTTATTTTCAGCTATCAAATTGGAAGTGCGTGGCATAATTACCGCTCCCAAAGAACTAGAAAGACTCATAGTTATGACTAGAATTTTAGTTGCAGCCGTAAAATATCCCACAGCCTCAGCATCTTTCATAAAACCCAATAATACATTGTTTAATTGAAGATAAATACTAACAATGGCATTAAAAGCAAAAATATGTATAGCCGGTTTTAAATGACTGAAAGGATGCAACGCCCTAAATTCAATCATATCCTTATGCAGATATTTTCTTAAACGGACAAAATTAAAAATATTTCCTCCCAGTACGCCTAAAACAGAATAAGCTCCATACCATAAAATATCCTCTTTTGACTTTACCAGCAGAAACAGTAATATAACGGAGATGGTCTTTACTACCATCCCACGAATAGCAACATATTTAAAATCTTCTATTCCTTGATAAAACCATTCGCAACCTATCGCCGTAAAAAAAATGGTGGCACTGAGCAGAAGAAACAAAGGTATATCGGTTTGCACCTTAGTTACCGTCAAGCAAATGACAGCAACAGCCATATAACCCAAAAGAGTAAGAAAGGCATGTAACAATAATATTTCAACTGTAATCCGTGTCATTTTTTCCGGATTATCCCGTACTTTAGCTACCTCACGTATAGCATACATCGGAATACCCAAACAAGTGAACAAGCTGATATAGGAAATAATGGATTGAAAAAAGTTCACTTGTCCTATACCATCCGCCATCATTATACGAGAAGCGTAAGGAAAAGTAATGAGTGGAAATAAGAGTTGGGAAGCGGAATTTATCAGATTAAATAGATAATTCGCTTTTACTGATTTCGCCATTATAAATATATAACTGTTATTTTGGCACTGAATGCACTAGAATAAGGTCAAGAAAGCAAAAGGGAAGCAAATGCTTTGATGATTTTCATTGTTGTATTTCCCTATTCGAAGTCCTTGCACCACGTATATCCTCAATAACCTCATCTGCCGTACGATCATCTTCCCATTGTCCTGCAAATTCTGAGGTCCAATCGAGAAGAGTATCTGGCACATCATCATCAGCTAGTAAAGAAGCAGACATTTGTTTTATTGATCTTAACTTAATATCAGAACCTAAGCCTTTCAACGTATTCATTGAACAGCTTTTTAACGAAATATATGAAATCAGACAATTAGCATCCAATACTATATCAATCATTATAAGGCACTCTCAAATGTTCTTTCAATATAGCCTCATTCTTATCCTGATCCCACAAACCTTCATCCCACAACTTATCCATATCCTCCTCTACTCTTTGAGCAAAATAGGCTGTCAAAGATTTACGTATTTCTTCCAAGGCACGCTCGTCTTTAGCATAAGAAAACATCTTTAACAAGTGTAACAGGACTGGGTTAAAAGGTTCTGATTTCATATTCTTTAGCTTTTATATTCCACAAAAGAACAAATTATATTTCACTTATCCTAGCGATTCAACCTGTTTTTAATTCACAACACTGTTCTTACCAGCTACAATACCATTTCAATGCCTCAACCACCGATCATAATCATCCAACCGGTTGATCAGCTGCTGCTTACTCTTTTTCGGCTTTTCCTCTTTCTTCCACGGATCAACCGCCTCGTGCGCCAAATGATAATAGATACTGCTATCCGTACAACCATAAAGTGTAACCACAGCAAGTGCACGCGACTGCTCCGCCTTGACGAGAGGAAGCATAGTCTGCATAACGCCAACCAGCTTTGCCGCCTCTTCTTCCATACCCAATATAGTATAAGCCGGCAGCAAAATGGCATAAAGCTTGCAACGCATCACATCCGTATCCATCTGGAGATTGCCATATTCTTTCAACGCCCTGGCAGCCAGAGAACGATCTTCCTCATTCACCCCCTCCGCACTGTGATAACGCTGAAGAGCACTGTGCAAACCATTCAACATACAGTCATTGTCCAGACGGGTATATACATGCTTGTCCTCATCATTCAGGGCAATTACCTCGTACTCACCCGGCATCACACGCAGCAGCGGAACCCACATCCAGTTCTCCACACATACCATCACATCCTTTCGCCCGGCTCCCGGCTGAATGACAACAGTCGCCTCCACCCCCTTAAACCGTCCCTCGGTAATGCGTATCCGGTCGCCCTTGCGCAAACCATCCGGCTGGGGTATATAAACAGGAAGTGTATTGGAATAAGAACGGGCCACCCACTGCAAATTCTCCATTGCGGCATCGGAAAGGTAGGGAAAATACTCCCGCTTCCGTTCCCTCACCCGAGGCAGGAAACTGAGTACAGGAAAACGTTGCATCAGTTGGAAAACATCACGCTCGGAGGCACGGACAAATACATAGTTGAAGAGTAAGGGACGCTGGGTATTGACGAATTTGCCGTCTATACGCCTCACTTCCTGATAGGAAGGAGCAAAAAAGCCGAATGAGGGCTCGCCTGCCTGTATGCGGCGGTCCTGTTCCCGTTGCAAACCGCGCACTCCTCCCCGATGACAGTCGGGAAGCGACAACACATACCAACGCACGGCATTGTTATTCCGCAAAGCCTCCAACGCTTCGGGAGATGCCACAGAACGCTTCGGTTTATCAAACTGATGGGATAGCTTTTTCATGAGGTTTATCGTCAGAAATCCACGCTGACCGATACTGGAAGACCATATCAGCGCAGTGTTTATAACTGGCTGATAAATAGTATTTTACACAGATTTCATTTTGTATTTCTGAAATCTTTTATTTGTTGTTTCTTTCGTCCGAAGACGTCTTTTCTGTCTGCTTTTTATAGACATGTTTATACCCTCAAAAAAGGTTCTTTACCCTTTATATAAAAGGAATTTAGAAACTTTTTGAGGGCACAAAGATACACTATAATTGTGTATTACACAATAAAAGCGCTTAAAAAATAGGAAAACTTACTTTTGATAAGAAAATATCAGAAGATATTTTTAATTATCTTTTTCAGCCTTCTCTGACCTATACGCTTTTAACAATTCTTTTACAGCCTGCATTCTATGTTTCAATTCCAACTCTGCATGACGAGAACTTTCACGTGCAGACATCGCAACCTGCTCCATCAGCGCATGAAGTTGAGCATCCGTAGGTTTTTCTAATGAATTAAGCCGATAAGTATTCAATTCCATCATTAAATATCTTTATATTGAGATAGGAACAAAGATAAACTTTTTATTTGAACGATACAAGTTCTTACCTCGGTTTCTTCATTTCACACTCCATCGGAGAGCTCTCCTTGCATCAGAACGTCATCATCACCATAAACCGCACGCCCCATTTGTTCGCATCGGGATGATCCAGATAATTCAGACGGCGGACATAGTCTATGTGCAATATCTTGAAAATATTGTGAATACCCACAGAGCATTCCATGTACGGGGTCTTCGGGTCCATCACAAAGCTGGTAGGACGTCCGTCACGGGTCGGGAACAGGAAGAGCTCGCTGTCACCCGGATGCTTCATCGGATTGTTCTTGTCGGTTAAATGACCATACAGCATCTTGAAGCCGATAGCCTCACGCCACTTCAGTTTTTTCAGCAAAGGAATACGGTTGAAAATCTTACCGTTCAAATCCCACGATACATCCAGAGAGGCGTAACGGTCGTTCAGGAACTCCATATTATTAATCAAGTTGAAAGTCTCGCGCTGCAGGATATAGGACAAGTTGGCCGCCGGCATGATCAGCAACGGGAACGGAACTTTGTTCCACTGCGCACCGCCTTTCACGAACATGTCGATCTTACCCCATGACGAGAACCAGAAACGCTTGTACAGCCCGATCTCTGTCAAGTTATAGTTATACTCTCCGCCCAGCACGCCCTTGAAACCGGCCGTGTGCGACAGCGTAAATACCGGAGCGTCAAAAGAAACCGGAATACGGCGTTGCTTGGTATTGACAAATGTCTCACCCGGAGCGTAACGGAAGGCCAGGGAGGCTTCCATGGTCTGAATCTCAGGAACCAACGTTTTCTGGTCATCATTGGTTATATAGGCCAGACCGCCGGTAGGCTCGTCTGTGCTGTGTTTCACTTCCACCGTGGTCTTCAGGCCAAACTGTGTCTCGTTCTCATACTTCAAGGCGATATTCCGCACGTAGGACATCTGGTCTACCGTAGAAGTCTTGAAAGATACGAACACGTTGTCTTTATCTGTCTTCAGGAACTTATCCGTGGGAGACATCACATCATACTGATAGCTGAACGTGATGGAGTTCTTCGGGAACTCGCGCGGCAGGTATTCCTTCTTGTTGAAAGAGTATTCCACCTCACCCATATACTTGGAACGATGATCCTTGAATCCGTAAGCGTAATATCCCTTGAAGAACAGATGCGGATTCAGGTTGGCCGTGGTCTGCGCGCTCATACGCAGACGCAATCCGTCGATATAGTTATTGGAGATCATGGTGTTTACCGGACCGATATCTACCTTGCTGGGATGCTCCTTGGTCCCGGTTTCCACAAAGTTCTCGATAAACGCCTTCAATACAAAAATCACATATTTGAATCCCGGCATCTGCTCCAGACGCTTTACCAGCATATCCATAGAACTCTCGGTCTGCGTAAGCGGAACCGGCCGGTATTGATTCCAGAAATCGTCTCCGCGCATCATGGCGTCCGCCTCTTTGATCTCGGCCCCCTTACGCTTGAAAAGTTGCTGCGGAAGCTCATCGAAGGCATAATCAGAGTAACGGGTAGTCCTTCGTATCTGGAATCCTTGCATGATCTTCATCAAGGTCATCTCCACAATCATGTCATCGGTTTTCAACACCCACTCCCCATTGGGCAATTGCTCGAACTCCTGAATAATATCCATATTGTCTACAAAGTTCACCCCCGATTTCTTGGGCAGGTTCATTGTACATTTCTTCACCGTATAAGACGAGTCGGCCAATACGTAAAGATGCCCCGTAAAACCGAAGTCCTGCGAGTTATTGGGAACGAAGGTGAGATGGAAGCACTTGTCCTTGTCCACGAATGTGGTGTCCATAATGTAAAACTTATAAAAAGAGATGGCATCACTGGACGAAATAGGGCTGATGAAAGGATACTGCAACAGACGGATATCATTGTCGTAAATATTCACATCCGTAAATACATCCTTCAGCACCGTGCTCAGCATATCTCCCGTTGCAAACAGCTCGTTCACCCCCGTAGAGCTCATTCCTTTGATAATGGTCTTCTCACTCTTGGGATGTTTACGGTAAATTTTCTGCGAAGCGGTCTCGTCCACCGAAATAGGAAGGATGAATTTATTGGTTTCCTCGCAAAGTTCAATCTGGTCTTTCAGGAAAGGCATCTTTTTATACATGCCTTTTTCCAGCATCTCGGGAGTCACATCATTCAGTGACATCGTGATCTTCTGATACTTATTGTACTGATAGTAATCGTTCTCGCTCAGCTTATTATTCTTTTTATGAGCGATCACCTTCTTCATCAGTTCCACTGCCGGATTATTCTTACGGGAGTATTTCTCTCGTTTGGGCTTCACCACCACTTCGTCCAGCATGATATCATCCGGTCTCATCCTCACATTCAGGTTCTTGGTGACGCCGGGAATTATATTCACCACTTTTGTTACATATCCCACCGCCGAAAAGGTGAGTTTATTCCAGCCTTTACGGGTTTCGACCTTATAATTTCCATCATTATCGGTAATACTTCCTACGCCTTTTCCTTCATAAAAGACTGACAAGTAGGGTATGGGTTCATTCGTCAATGAGTCTGTTACAACGCCTTGTATATTTTGGGCTGACACCGAAATGCAGCATCCTAATAACAAAAATAGTAGAAACGACTTGATATATTTTGTCTTCATTCTTTTCACCGCTATTTTTATGAGGGAACAAAGTTAAGCATTAACTTAAAAGAAAGTTGCTAATATAAGCTAATAAATACAGAAATCTTACATATTGACCAATAAATAGGTGAAATTTAACACCGGAAGAACCATTATGCAGCAAATAAAAAAGGGGTCTTTTCACAAAGCCCCCTTTTTAAGTTTTCAATAGGTATTAGTTTTTTTTTAAGGTAAAAAGATTGTTTTCAGGATAACGATGCAAATATCGAGCCTTTTTTTAAACCAGCCAAATAAAAAACTATGCCATACAACATGTTTTTAGATTTTTCTGTCTTTTTTGGCAGATTATTATTCAAAATGATCTTTATCGGCCTCATTATATATACAAAGGTAGCAAAAATATAGACTAAAACAGCATTTTAATGAGTTTTTTCTTTTCCCAAGAAATGTCCATCTACCTTATCGCGATGTTTCAGCACCTTTGCATCGATGAAGAAAACAATTTCTTCGGCGATATTGGTTATATGGTCTCCGGCACGTTCCAGCTTACGGATAACGGTGCCGAGTTCCAGGCAAGTCAGGAAATTATCGGGGTGTGTTTCCAGATATTTTGTAAGGACGGCAGGAGCAGCCGCATTGATTTCGTCCAGCAAATTATCTTTACTGAATACATTGAGGGCTAACTCCAGATTTTCTTCATTCAACGCGTTCTTGGTCATTTCGAGCATACCGAGCACTTGTTTCAGCATCTCTTCTATACGCAGGCTGTGGAGCAGTTCACTATCCAGCACGGTTTCCTCGCTTCTCACCACAAAACGGGCTATGCCTTCGGCAAAATCTCCCAAACGCTCCAAATCACTGTTTATCTTGAACATGGCCAGCACAAAACGCAGGTCAATGGCTACCGGATTGTATAGAGCGATAGTGTCCTCTACATCACTGTCTATTTTCAACTCGAACGCATTCACCCTTTTCTCACGGACAATGACTTGCTGTGCCTGGTCACGGTTAAAGGTCAGCACAGCCTCTCCTGCCCTGTCCAGCTGATTGTAAACCAATGTCCACATCTCGTTCACTTCCTTCTTCAGTGATACAAGTTCTGATTCTATAAATTTCACCATATTCTTAATTCTTGTTTTGTTTATCATTATTTCTTTCACCGCAGATTGCGCAGATTCACACTGATTTTAATTTTCCGGACAGAAGAATAAAAAGACAAATCCGCACCATTAGATCTGAAAAGCAAGCAAGCCCGCATCGGGTTGTGGCACATCAGTTCCAGCTTTATCTTATCTCCCATCTGTGCAACGCTGTGATGAATGCTTTACCCGAAACGCCCTGTAATATAATTCTGAGTCGCTTCCTTGCCCGGATTCGTAAATATTTTCTTCGTATCATCATATTCCACCATATTGCCCATATAGAAGAAGGCTGTCTTGTCACTGACACGCGCGGCCTGCTGCATGTTGTGGGTGACAATAACGATGGTATATTCTTTCTTCAGCTCATGAATCAACTCTTCTACCTTGGCTGTAGAGATAGGGTCCAGTGCCGAAGCCGGTTCATCCATAAGCAGAACCGAAGGAGATACAGCCATGGCACGGGCTATGCACAAGCGCTGCTGCTGACCACCGGACAGGGCAAACGCAGACTCTTTCAACTTATTCTTCACCTCATCCCACAATGCGGCTCCTTTCAAGGTTTCCTCCACCCTGTGGCGGATAAACTCATTATCTTTCACCCCGTTTACCCGAAGCCCGTAGGCCACATTCTCGAAAATGCTTTTCGGGAACGGGTTGGGACGCTGAAAGACCATCCCTACGCTCTTGCGCAACTCGTCCACCTGCACGGACTTGTCGTATATATTTCTCCCGTCAATCAAAATCTCCCCCTCCAGACGAGAGCCGGGAATGAGGTCGTTCATGCGGTTGAACAGACGGAGGAAGGTGGACTTGCCACAACCGGACGGGCCTATGAAAGCCACCACCGATTTCTCTTCAATCGCCATGCTTATATCTTTCAGTGCCTGAAAATCACCATAGAAAAAATTTACATGTTTTGCATCTATCTTATTCATATTCTTAATTTTTTAATAATTTGCTAATTTGTCTATGTGCTAATGTACCAATGTCCGTGCGGTACACAGCGCAACCCATCGGCACACCGACAAATTATTAATTCGTTTTTACTTTGTTGGAAAAATACCGGCGGAGTGCATTTGCCAACAGGTTTATAATTAAAATAATAAGGATCAGTACCAACGCCGTACCGTATGCCAAAGGAAGCTGTGACTCCATATCCGTTCCGCTGGTAGAAATCACATAAAGGTGATAAGGCAATGCCATGCATTGGTCCAGAATGCTGTGTGGCAGTTGCGGCAGGAAGTAAGCGGCACACGTAAACAAGATGGGCGCCGTTTCACCCGATACACGTCCCAAAGCCAGAATCAGTCCGGTAATGATGTTGGGCATCCCCATAGGCAGAATCACATGCCAGATGGTTTGCAGCTTGGTCGCGCCCAAAGCCAGACTCCCTTCACGGAAGCTGTCGGGAATCGCCTTCAAGGCTTCTTCGGTGGTGCGTATCACCAAAGGTACACAAAGCAATCCCAACGTCAAAGAACCGGCCAGGATGCTGTCGCCGAACCCCATGTATTTCACAAACAGTGCCATACCAAACAAACCGAACACAATGGACGGAATACCGCTCAGGTTATTGGTCATCATCCGGATAAAGCAGACCAGCTTGCCTTTCGGCGCATACTCGTTCATATAAATGCCACTCATCACTCCCACCGGAAAAGCGAACAGCGCACTGCCCGCCATCAGATAAAAAGTACCTACAATGGCCGGCCATATACCGCCACCCGTCATGCCGTCACTGGGCGCCGTGGTCAGAAACTCCCAGCTGATTACTCCTATACCTTTATATATAATAAAACCGAGAATGGCGAACAGAATGAGGACAATGCTATAACTCAACAGTTTGAAAATGCCGAATGCCAGCCATTGCGAACGTCTTTTACGCGCCCCTTGCCCGACAGGGAAAACATCTTGCTTCATATCTTAAATACTTAATTAATCATTTGTCAATCTATCCATATACCCATTGGCTACGCTGTGTGCCGCATGATCATTAGCACACCGGCAAATCAGTACATTATTTATTTGTTCTTGATGAAATATATTCTACACTAAAGTTGATAAGCATCGTGATGAAAAACAACACTACTCCCAACAGGAACAGGGCTTCATAGTGCGCGCCGCCGGCAGGAGCCTCTCCCAGTTCCGCTGCAATAGTCGCCGGAATGGTACGGAGCGGCTCCAGAATAGTGGTGGGTATCACGGCCGCATTTCCTGTAACCATCAGCACCGCCATCGTCTCGCCTATGGCACGTCCGATGCCCAAGACAACGCCCGAAGTGATTCCCGAAACAGAGAAAGGTATCACCACCTTATATATAGTCTGCCAACGGGTAGCGCCCAATGCCAGACTGGCTTCGCGCATGGCACGGGGGCAATTCCGCATCGCATCCTCGCTTACGGTAATGATAGTGGGGAGTGCCATGATAGCCAAAACAATACTTCCGGCCAATCCGGTCTCGCCCACAGGCAGATTAAAGACTTTCTGAATAAGCGGTACGATGACTATCAACCCAAAGAAACCGTAGACCACGGACGGAATACCACTGAGCAGCTCAATAACCGGCTTCAGAAAACTACGGGTCCGATGGTCGGCCACCTCGGACATATACACCGCCACCGACAAGCCGAAAGGCAAAGCGAACAGGATGGCAAAGAAACTCACCCAAAGCGTACCCGTAATCAAAGGAAGAAATCCGAACTGAGGGGCGGGAGTAGCCGTAGGGAACCATTCCTTTCCGGCAAAAACCTCGTCAAAAGAAATAGACTCGTCTTTCAGCAGGTGGCCCGGAAAATCCTTTTCTATAAATTTGGAGGGAACAAAGGCGATGATGCCTGGATTACCGGCAACGATCTCGCCGATGCACCGGGGGGCTTTCTCGTACCCGGCTCCCAACTCTTCCTCCGAGAAATAGGAAGTGATATCCTCCAACCGGAAAACTTTAACCTCCGCATCCGGTCCTCCCAGCTCTTTCCAGTTGGTAATCTCTTCGTCAAAAACGTCTTTTATTTGTGCCGCACTCAGTTCCTGCACCGGATTGGCTTTATTCACCGCCAGCACATATCCCTCTTCTATGACTTTTTTATTAAAAAGTCCCAAAGCTTCCGCAAACAAGAATACGACAATCAGCAAAATAGTAATGCTCGTTACAAAACCGCTGCAAGTCAATATCCCTTCTACAATCTTTTCCCAAACTCGTTTCATACAGTTTTAGTCTTCTATTTTAATAACCGATGCAAAAAAAGCCTCTTTATATTAAGGTGATATGAAAGAAGCTTGAAGTATTTGCTACAATTATATTACAAACTTGTTACAAGCAAAGACAATCCTGATCTTATTGCCATTTTCCCGCAAGGACGGATTCAATCCACCCTTGCCGGCGAATATTGCCCGTAACAGAATCGTAACACACCAGTAAAACAAATGACACAAGAAAACGTTTCTTTTGCACACGAATTAATATAAGAACTTATGAATCAATTAAAAGCTCTATTTCTTTTTATTCTATTGGCTTGTAGTCTGAATATTACCGCACAACGCATAAAAGGCAGTGACACGGTGTTGCCTGTGTCACAGGAAACAGCCGAGATTTTCATGAAAGATGATCCCGACCGGCGGGTAACCGTCACCGGCGGGGGAACCGGAGTGGGGATTTCCGCCCTGATGGACAACACGACAGATATCGCTATGGCTTCCCGTCCCATCAAATTCAGCGAAAAGATGAAACTGAAAGCCGCCAAACAGGAAGTGGAGGAGGTAATCATAGCGTATGATGCCCTGGCCGTCATTGTAAACCCGTCCAACCCTGTCAGCCAACTGACACGCCAGCAACTGGAAGCCATATTCCGCGGCAAGATAACCAATTGGAAGCAACTGGGAGGACCCGATATGAAAATTATTGTCTATTCCCGCGAAACCTCTTCGGGAACTTACGAATTTTTCAAAGAAAGCGCCCTGAAGAACAAGAACTACATGAGCAGCAGCTTGTCCATGCCCGCCACCGGAGCCGTGATCCAGTCTGTAAGCCAGACCAAAGGCGCTATCGGCTATGTGGGACTGGCCTACTTGTCCCCCCGGGTGAAAGCCATCGCCGTTTCCTACGACGACGGCAAGCACTATGTACTGCCCAGCCTTGAAAACGGAAAGAAGAAACTTTACCCCGTAGTACGCCCTCTTTACTACTATTACAACGTAGCCAATAAGGAAAAAGTAACCCCGTTCATCGACTATATCCTGTCGCCCCAGGGGCAAAATATTATAAAAAACGGTGGATATATTCCTGTGAAATAAAGGATATCCCAAAAAGAATGCGTACTTTTGCAGCAAAAGTGTAAAATTGATATCACAATGACTGAAATGAACGCTACAGAAGCTACAGAGAAGAAAAGTCTGAACTTCATTGAACAGGCAGTTGAGAACGACCTGAGAGAAGGTAAAAACGGAGGGAAAGTACAAACCCGCTTTCCGCCCGAGCCGAACGGCTACCTGCACATCGGTCATGCCAAAGCCATCTGTCTGGATTTCGGGATAGCTGCACGCTATGGTGGCGTATGTAACCTGCGTTTTGACGACACCAACCCGACCAAAGAAGATATGGAATACGTGGAAGCCATCAAGGAGGACATCCAATGGCTCGGATTCCAGTGGGGAAACGAATATTATGCATCCGACTACTTCCAGCAATTATGGGATTTCGCCGTCAATCTGATAAAGGAAGGAAAGGCTTATATAGACGAACAGAACTCAGAACAAATCGCGGCACAAAAAGGCACTCCCACCCAACCCGGAACCGAGAGCCCTTACCGCAACCGTCCCATCGAGGAAAGCCTGGAACTGTTCAACAAAATGAACAGCGGTGAAATAGAAGAAGGCAAAATGGTGCTCCGTGCCAAAATAGACATGGCAAGCCCCAACATGCACTTCCGCGACCCTATTATTTATCGTGTGGTAAAGACTCCGCACCACCGTACAGGCGAAACCTGGAAAGCATACCCCATGTATGACTTCGCACACGGACAGAGCGACTATTTTGAAGGAGTGACCCATTCGCTGTGTACCCTGGAGTTCGTACCCCACCGTCCGTTGTACGACCTGTTCGTGGACTGGGTAAAAGAGGGTAAAGATCTGGACGACAACCGTCCTCATCAGTATGAGTTCAACAAACTGAACCTGAACTACACCTTGATGAGCAAGCGTAACCTGCTGATTCTGGTAAAAGAACATCTAGTAAACGGTTGGGACGACCCCCGTATGCCGACTCTCTGCGGTTTCCGCCGTCGCGGCTACTCGCCCGAGTCCATCCGCAAATTTGTAGACAAGATAGGTTATACCACTTACGATGCCCTGAATGACTTCGCCCTGCTGGAAAGCGCTGTCCGCGAAGACTTGAACAGCCGTGCCACCCGTGTATCGGCAGTCATCAATCCGGTGAAACTGATCATTACCAACTATCCCGAAGGACAGGTGGAGGAAATGGAAGCTGTCAACAACCCGGAAGATCCGTCGGCAGGCACACACACCATCGAATTCAGCCGCGAACTGTGGATAGAACGCGACGACTTCATGGAAGACGCCCCGAAGAAATATTTCCGTATGACTCCGGGACAGGAAGTGCGTCTGAAAAGCGGATACATCGTGAAATGCACAGGCTGCAAGAAAGACGACAACGGCAACGTGGTGGAGGTATACTGCGAATACGATCCCGACAGCAAAACAGGTATGCCGGGCAGCAACCGCAAAATCAAAGGTACCATCCACTGGGTAAGCTGCGCACACTGTCTGCCTGCCGAAGTACGCCTGTACGACCGCCTGTGGAAAGTGGAGAACCCGCGTGATGAGATGGCCGCCATCCGCGAAGCAAAGAACTGCGACGCACTGGAAGCCATGAAAGAAATGATCAACCCCGATTCGTTGAATGTATTAACCAACTGCTATGTAGAGAAATATCTGGCCGATGCCAAACCGCTGGATTACTTGCAGTTCCAGCGCATCGGTTATTTCAATGTAGACAAAGACTCTACACCGGAACATCTGGTGTTCAACCGCACCGTATCTTTAAAAGATACCTGGAGCAAAATCAATAAATAAAAACAAGCTTATGAACTACGACATGTCTTCTTACTTTGAAGACCCGGAATTTAAAGAAGCATTGGCAAAATACGAGGGTATGGTGGAGAACCATACCCCCGCTTATTTTGAAGCTGATGAATTGATCGATATCGCCGAATACTACACTTTAAAAGGAAGACATAAAGATGCAGACAAGGCCATAGACCTCACTCTCCAATTACATCCCGAAAACACAGACGCCCTGGTTTTCCGGATACGCTCCCTGATGCTGCAAAACAAAAAGGAAGAAGCCAAAGTGGTAGCGCAACTCATCGCCAACAGCACCGACCGTGAATGCAGGTTCCTGCAAGCTGACATGCTGATGGAGGAGGACCGCATAGAAGAGGCCGAGGAGATATTCAAACAACTGGTCATGGACGAGGAGTACGAAGTGGATACGCTGCTGGATATCATCCAGGACTATACCAACGCCAATCAGGAAGAATATGCCGGACAATGGGTAGACTGCCTGTTTGCTCATTCCGACATGCAAACCCTGCCCAAAACCAACCAACGCCTCCGCGATGTGCTGTGCGATTATTACAGCACGTTCAACAAGCCCGACTTGGCCATCCCCTACCTGAACATGACCCTGAACGAGTATCCCTATTCCATCGAGCATTGGAACGAACTGGGGAAATGCCATCTGCAACAATGCCAATACGAAGAGGCGAACGAAGCCTTGGATTTCGCATTAGCCATTGATGATGAAAATACAGATTCATTGACTTTGAAAGCATTTGGTTACCACCAGGCAGGCAATTTAAAGGAATCCTGCGACTACTATCTCCGCCTGGCCAATGTGAGCAAGAACAAGACGAAAGCCTATCTGGCACTGGCACAAATCTATCTGGAGATGCGGGATCATGCTTCGGCCATCAGCTATATAGAAAAGCTGATAAACCGGAAATCGGGCCTGACCGACTACGAATTGGCCGAGTTATATTCTGACACGGCGCTCTGTCATGCCTATCTGGGGCATACCGAAAACGGATACAAATATATCAACCAAGCATTGGAGCTGAACGAACATGATGCCGAAATACGTATCGCAGCCGGACGCTTCTTTACAATAGAAGCTCAAAAAAGCGATATCAGCGAAGAGGAACAAGAAAACAACCTCCGCAATGCGGAACATCAATTCACACGTGCATTGGAGTTTACTCCGAAGGAGGAACGGTTTGATGTGCTGTTCAAAATCGGCTCTCTATATTTTGACGAACATAATTTTGAATATGCCAACCAGTACTTCGAACTAATAAACAAAGAATTTCCGGAGGATGCCGATGCCACTTACTTTTTTCTGGCTTACGGTTATTACCACCAGCAGGAATCCGCTTCGTTCATGCACTATCTGGCTAAAATCAGAAAAGAAATTCCGGATATGTACGCCACCATGGGAACCGGCGATACCATACTGATGATCGACACCTACTTCAATGAAGCGCTGCGTGCCATTAAAGAAGATGTCAGCACAGGCAAGATTAACTTAAACAAATATTTATAATAATTTTATGGAATCAGTTGCATTTATCCAGTGGTGTCTGGACCACTTGAATTATTGGACAATAACGTTATTAATGGCCATCGAAAGCTCTTTTATCCCTTTCCCCTCGGAAGTGGTAGTGCCGCCCGCCGCCTATAAGGCTGCCGGAGGAAACAGTGACCTGAATGTATTTCTGGTAGTTATATTTGCGACCATCGGAGCCAATATAGGAGCCATCATCAATTATTATATAGCCTATTTCGTAGGCCGTCCGCTGGTTTATAAATTTGCGAACAGCCGCTTCGGACACATGTGCCTGATTGATGAAGCCAAGGTTCAGAACGCAGAACACTACTTTGACAAGCACGGGGCACTCTCCACCTTTATCGGACGTCTTATTCCTGCCGTCCGCCAGCTTATCTCCATTCCTGCCGGTCTGGCCAAGATGAAATTATCCACTTTCCTGCTGTACACAACGCTGGGAGCAGGTATCTGGAATGCCATCCTGGCAGCCATCGGTTACTATCTGCAATCAGTGGTTCCCGAAGAGCAGTTATTGAGTACCGTCACCGAATACAGCCACGAGTTAGGATATTGCTTTATAGCTATCGGTGTTTTAATAGTAGGTTTCCTGATTTATAAAGGAAGAAAATAAAAAAGAATGAACTTTTTTCCATTTAAATTTGTTATCATTACAGTATCGAACTAAAATATAATAAAATTATGGCAAAAACAGCATTTAAAGGAACACCGGTAACACTAGCCGGAGAATTTGTGAAAGCAGGAACTTCAGCTCCGGAATTTACATTGGTAAAAGGAGATTTGAGCAATTATACATTAAAAGACGGGAAGGGCAAATATCTGATTCTGAACATTTTCCCCAGTATGGATACCGGCGTGTGCGCTACTTCCGTACGCAAGTTCAACCAGCTGGCTGCAAACCAGCCCAATACGGTGGTGTTGGCAATCTCTAAAGACCTGCCATTCGCCCAGGGACGCTTCTGCACTACTGAAGGCATCACCAACGTTATTCCTTTGTCTGATTATCGCTATACTTCCGATTTCGCTGAAAAGTATGGTGTATTGATGACTGATGGTCCTTTGGCAGGATTATTGGCACGCTCGGTTGTAGTGATTGACCCGGAAGGAAAAGTGGTTTATACCGAACTTGTTCCCGAAATAACCCAGGAACCGAATTATGAGGCCGCACTGAAAGCGGTAAAATAAAAAGTGCTTCCCGAAAGAATAAAGAAAACGGCAGAAGATTTTTACAATCTATCCGCATAGTTTTTAGGGTAGTTTCCGGCATAGCTTCTTGAAAGTTATGCCGGAAATTTTTATATGTCATGCTTGAAAGATCTATAATCTTGCATGTGAAAGATTTATAATCTTATGCCCGCAAGATCTATAATCTTACATCTTCATCCTTTAGACAAGTACCATTGGTACATTCGGTGTACTCCCTCTTCTATATCAATCTTATGCTGCCATCCCAGACTATGCAATTTGCTTACATCCGTCAGCTTACGCATAGTGCCGTCCGGTTTCGTAGCGTCAAAAGTCAGTTTGCCCTGATAACCCACCTCCTTGACAATCTTGTCCGCCAGTTGGGCAATGGTGATTTCTTTCCCCGTACCGATATTGATATGACAGTTACGGATATCCTTGGAACCGGGTGTGTATGTATCCTTAAAGTCCACATGCTCCATGATATAGACACTGGCATCAGCCATCTCCTCACTCCATAAGAACTCACGCAACGGCTTGCCTGTTCCCCACAAAGTTACTTCCTGCCCGGTTATGCCATACTTTTTCAGAATGGAGAGAATCTCCTCATCCGTATGCGAACCGTCTATCCCCTCTACGGGACGAAGATTCATATCTTTACGCACCGCGTCCCAGTCCCCTTCATTCAGGCATTTTCCCAAATGAATCTTACGAATCATGGCAGGCAGCACATGGCTGTTCTCCAAATGGAAATTATCATTGGGACCGTAAAGGTTCGTAGGCATCACGGCTATGTAATTGGTTCCATATTGCAAGTTAAAGCTTTCGCACATCTTCAACCCGGCAATCTTCGCAATAGCATACGGTTCGTTGGTATATTCCAAGGGAGAAGTCAGTAACACATCTTCCTTCATGGGTTGTACGGCATCACGAGGATAAATGCAAGTGCTTCCCAAAAACAAGAGTTTCTTTACATCATGGCGGAAACTCTCCCCTATCACATTCTGCTGAATCTGCAAGTTCTGATAAATAAAATCGGCACGGTAAAGACTGTTCGCCATGATGCCGCCCACATGTGCCGCTGCCAGAATGACATACTGGGGCTGCTCTTCATCAAAAAACTTCTTCACAGCCTGCCCGTCCAGCAAATCCAGTTCTTTGTGAGAACGGCCTACCAGATTGGTATATCCCTTTTGCTGCAAATTATTCCATATAGCAGACCCCACCAGTCCGTGGTGGCCTGCTACATATATCTTGGCTGTTTTTTCCATTATTCTGCTATTTGAGCCTTTAAATACAGTTTCTTCACGAACTTCATATCATGCTTCACCATGATTTTCACCAGTTCGGGGAAAGAAGTCTTACGGGGATTCCAGCCCAGCAACGTTTTGGCTTTAGTGGGATCACCCAACAACTGCTCCACTTCGGCGGGACGGAAATACTTAGGATCGACGGCAACCAGTTCCTTGCCCGTCGCCACATCGATACCTCTTTCATCCACCCCTTTGCCTTCCCAGCGCAATTCAATGCCCACTTCCTTGAAGGCCAAGGTACAGAACTCGCGCACCGTATGGTATTCGCCGGTCGCAATGACAAAATCTTCGGGAGTATCATGCTGAAGAATCATCCACATACACTCCACATAATCCTTGGCATAGCCCCAGTCGCGCAAAGAATCCAGATTTCCCAGATACAGTTTGTCCTGATATCCCTGGGCTATACGTGCGGCAGCCAAAGTAATCTTGCGTGTTACGAAATTTTCACCACGGCGTTCACTCTCATGGTTGAACAGGATGCCGTTCACGGCAAACATACCGTAACTTTCACGATAGTTCTTGGTAATCCAGAAACCATACTGCTTGGCCACCCCATACGGAGAACGGGGATAGAAGGGAGTCGTTTCCTTCTGAGGCACTTCCTGTACCAGTCCGAACAATTCGGAAGTCGATGCCTGATAAATCTTGGTCTTCTTTTCCAGGCCCAGAATACGGACCGCTTCCAACATACGCAGCGTGCCTACCGCATCCGCTTCCGCAGTGTACTCGGGTACATCGAAACTTACTTTCACATGGCTCTGAGCAGCCAGATTATAGATTTCATCGGGCTGTACAGCCTGAATGATACGTATCAGCGAACTACTGTCGGTCATATCCCCCCAATGCAGATTCACCAGACGGGTCTTTTGCATATCACGAACCCACTCGTCCAGATAAAGATGTTCGATACGACCGGTATTGAATGAAGAAGAACGGCGCAGAATACCGTGAACCTCATATCCCTTTTCAATCAAAAACTCTGCCAGGAATGAACCGTCCTGACCTGTAATACCTGAAATTAAAGCTACTTTTTTCATTTCGTTTATTGTAAATGGCCTTATGCAAGCCCTCTTGGTTATTTCATATCACATAGCTATCTACTGCTATCTGCCTTTCGGCATGGCAAAGGGTGGAATGACCCAACAGAACGGCAGATGACAGACAGCATACACTCCATGTATGCAGAAATAAAATATATACAAGAAAGAATATTTACTCCGCCGAAAATTCTTTGATGCGCTGTTCCTCGCTCAACCGGCAGATCAGCAATGTGTTATTCTTCTCAGCAACGATATATCCGTCCAGTCCCTGTACCACCACCCTCTTTTCCTGTGTAGTGTGAATCACACAGTTACGGGTTTCATACAACTTTATATTCTCACCTATCTGCGTATTATTATGGGCATCTTTCGGCAAATTCTCGTGCAATGATCCCCAAGTACCCAGATCACTCCACCCAAAGCTGGCAGGAAGGACAAAAATCTCATCCGCCTTCTCCATAATGGCATAATCCACCGAAATGTTCTCGCACAAAGGGAAATTCCGGTCAATCATTTCCTGCTCCTTGTCCGTATAATAATAAGGAAGCAAACGCTCGAACACCTTCGAAATGGCAGGCTGATATACGCGCAAGGCATTCACCACCGTATTTACATTCCACACAAAAATACCGGCATTCCAGAAGAAATTATTTTTTTGAATATAGCGCCGGGCTGTTTCCAGATCGGGTTTCTCTTTAAAAGAATACACCCGGAATACCTCCTTATTGGCGGTAGAAGGTACACTGAGATCAGCTTCAATGTAACCGTAGCCCGTCTCAGGACGGGTAGGTTTCATGCCCAGGGTAAGGATAGCGTCCGAATCGGCCGTAAAATTCATCGCCGAATTAATCACCCGCTGAAACTCCGCGATATTCATCACAATGTGATCGCTGGGGGTCACCACCATATTGGCCTTAGGATTACGTGCCTTTATTTTCCAACTGACGTATGCTATACAAGGAGCCGTATTGCGACGGCAAGGCTCACGCAGGATATGATCATCAGCAATATCGGGCAACTGCTCCTTTACAGTATCCGCATACTTCTCTGATGTCACCACCCAAATATTTTCCGGAGGACAGATCCCCTGAAAACGGTCAGCCGTAAGTTGGATCAATGTACGGCCGCAACCCAGTACATCAATAAATTGCTTAGGATAATCAGGAGTACTCATCGGCCAGAAACGGCTTCCAACACCTCCGGCCATTATAACGAGGTGATTATTCTTGATGTTCATATGATTCATTTTTTACGTTGTATGACCGCAAAGATAAGTATTATTTTTTAAAAAAAGTATTGCGTTTTAATTTATATGTTCTATATTTGCATACGACTAACATTTTTTTTGTCATGAAACAACCGACAACTGAAAACTCTGATATAATTAAACTAGTAGCGATATTAGGTGATTTTGCCTTGTTGAACCTTTCTATGATACTTGTGTTTTTTATTCTGAAAGGAATAGATTCACAGGCCATAGCCCATATTTCATTGAAAACCTACCTGCTGACTTCCAACCTGTGCTATATTCCCTGCATATCCATCTTTGGGGTCATACTGCACAACCGCATAGTGCGTCCGGAACAGATTGTAGGCCGCCTGTTAGGAACAATCAGTTTGCATGTAGTCATCTTCCTCACGGTGCTGGCCATTATTAAGGTAGATAACTTCTCACGCATCTATCTGCTTGCTTTCTATCTGTCTTTCATACCTTTAGCTATAGGATGGCGACTGACATTGCGGTTCTTTGTGAAAATGTTCCGCCGCAGTGGCAGGAACCTGCACACCACTGTACTGATAGGCGACGGGGACAATATGGTGGAGCTGTACCATACGTTGAACGATTTGACTTACGGATACAGGGTTTTAGGCATTTTCTATGATGAGAAGGACTCTAATTACCCCGAAGGAATTCCCTTTAAAGGTCCTGTAAACCAATTATTTGAATGGCTGTCCCATAACACCGTGCACGAACTGTACTGTGGTCTGCCATCCAGCAGAAAGGATGATATTCTGGCCATCATGAACTATTGCGAGAACAATCTGATCCGCTTCTATAGCGTACCTCATGTACGTAATTACATAAAGCGTCAGCTGCAACTGGAATTATTGGGTGAAGTTCCTGTATTGTCCATCCGTACCGAGCCGTTGCAGAACCCGGTAAACAGACTGGCAAAACGGTTATTTGATTTGACATTTTCCTCTCTGTTTTTACTTACAATTTTTCCATTTATGTACCTGATTGTAGGTCTTATTATTAAAATTACCTCACCTGGTCCCATATTCTTCAAACAGGAGAGAAACGGGGAAAACGGGAAAATTTTTAAATGCTATAAGTTCCGTTCCATGAAAGTGAACGCATTGTCCGATTCATTGCAGGCTACCAAGAATGATCCCCGCAAGACCAAGTTCGGCAACTTCTTGCGTAAAAGCAATCTGGACGAACTGCCGCAATTCATTAATGTATTCAAAGGAGAGATGTCCATTGTAGGTCCCAGACCCCATATGCTGAAACATACAGAGGAATATTCCCAACTGATTAACAAATACATGATGCGCCACCTTGTCAAACCCGGAATTACCGGATGGGCGCAAGTCACCGGCTACCGGGGAGAAACCAAAGAACTTTCCCAAATGGAAGGCAGGGTAAGAAGAGACTTGTGGTATATTGAGAACTGGACTTTCCTGCTCGACATCCGCATCATGATAAAAACAGTAACCAACATGTTCCGGGGCGAGAAAAACGCCTATTAATCCAAATCGTAGGGACATATAAAAAATAAAAAGATATGAAAGGTATTGTACTAGCCGGAGGTTCGGGCACGCGCCTCTATCCTATTACCAAAGGAGTATCCAAACAGCTGCTGCCTGTCTTCGACAAACCCATGATTTATTATCCTATATCGGTACTTATGCTGGCCGGCATACGGGAAATACTCATTATCTCCACCCCATACGACTTACCGAGCTTCAAAAGACTGTTAGGAGACGGAAGCGATTTCGGAGTACGCTTTGAATATGCGGAACAGCCTTCGCCCGACGGACTGGCTCAGGCTTTCATCATCGGCGAGAAATTCATCGGTAATGATTCCGTCTGCCTTGTACTGGGTGATAACATATTCCACGGCAACGGCCTGTCCGCCATGTTGAGAGAATCCGTACGTGCTGCCGAAGAGGACAAGAAAGCAACGGTATTCGGTTATTGGGTCAGTGACCCCGAAAGATATGGCGTAGCGGAATTCGACAAGGAAGGCAACTGCCTCTCTATTGAAGAAAAACCTGCCCAACCTAAGTCCAACTATGCCGTGGTGGGACTCTATTTCTATCCCAACAAGGTGGTGGAAGTAGCCAAGAATATCAAGCCTTCGGCACGGGGAGAACTGGAAATCACCACCGTAAACCAGCAATTTCTTCAGGACAAGGAATTGAAAGTACAGACATTGGGCAGAGGTTTCGCATGGCTGGATACCGGTACTCACGACTCGCTGGCCGAGGCAAGTACCTACATCGAAGTCATTGAAAAGCGCCAGGGGCTGAAAGTGGCGTGCCTTGAGGGCATAGCTTTGAGAAAAGGCTGGATTACTCCGGAAAAGATGCAGGAACTGGCCCAGCCGATGCTTAAAAACCAATACGGACAATATTTACTGAAAGTTATAAAAGAACTGGGATTAGAATAATGGAAGTTATAAAAACAGCAATAGACGGGGTTTTCATTTTGGAACCCCGTATTTTTAATGATGCAAGAGGGTATTTCTTTGAAAGCTTCTCAGGACGTGAATTTGAAGAAAAAGTATGCAGGACTACATTTGTACAGGATAATGAGAGTTTCTCTACTTACGGTGTATTACGCGGCCTGCATTTCCAGAAACCTCCTTTCACACAAAGCAAGCTGGTGCGTGTAATCAAGGGAGCGGTACTGGATGTGGCTGTAGATATCCGGAAAGGTTCTCCTACTTTCGGAAAGCATGTGGCTGTAGAATTGACCGGAGAGAATCACCGGCAGTTTTTTATCCCCCGCGGATTCGCACACGGCTTTGCGGTACTAAGTGACGAGGTGTTGTTCCAATACAAGTGTGACCATTATTATGCTCCGCAAAGCGAAGGAGGAATCGCATGGGACGACCCCGATCTAGGCATAGACTGGCGACTTCCGGCCGACAAGGTTATTTTGTCCGACAAGGACAAGAAACATCCGAGATTGAAAGACTATCAAACGGATTTCGACTTTAATCAAAGTTTATATTAAAGGCAGTTTTGATTCTGCGTTTGTCCGGTTTTGCCAGTGAAATTAAAGAAGCCGAAAACTGCACACCGGACTATCGTAACGTTCAGGGCAACATTTCCGAAGATTGACCTATAAAAACAGGGTGCACCTCCTACGAAAGAGATGCACCCTGTTTTTATAGGTCAATATCTTTATATCACTTCTTCTCCATCCCCTCCTGAGGAGCATTAAGTCCTGCCTTCAGATTTTCAAAGAATTCACGTCCGAACAAGATCCATGCGGAAGCACCCGCCACTGCCAGGAAAATAAATCCGACAAGAATCACCTTCTTGCTGGTTCCCGAAGGCAGCAACGGCACACTGGCAGGTTCCACAACGGCAAATACAGGTTTGGCCTCCTGTACTTTAGCCCGTGCCACCTGCAATTGGGTAGCCACCTGGCTATACACCTGATATGCCAGATTCATATCATTCTGCAACCGTTCTCTCTCCGTCAAAGCACTTTGAAGGACAACCCCCTTGTTGGCATCCATGTAATTGGCATAATTCTGCTGGGCTACATAATACTCCTGCTGGCGTTCCTTATACAATTGTTCCAGATAAGCACAATCCTGCTGGGCTTTGGAGACCCTGTACGCTGTGATATACTCCTGAAGCTTCACCACTACCGTGTCTGTAATGGCGGCCGTAACCATCGGGTCCTGCAAAGTCACCGTCACTGTGGTGATGCCGGTTTTCTTATCCACATCAGCAGTAATCGCCTTACGCATGGCTTCCACTTTCTTCGCCTGATCTTCTGTCAGGTGGAAAGGATCCAGCCTGTTCCCTTCTTCCTCTTCCTTATCGGAGAAGAGAGATTTCACCCCGCCTATAGCCGCCCCGGGCAATCCCATAACAGCACCCCACCACGGAGCTTTCTGCTCATCGAGATAAGCTACAAAAGTAGTATCCACCTCACCGTCCAACGTAGTGACATGTGCATTAAACAGTTCCAGAATGAAAGGAGTAGACGCTACTATATCCGGGAAAAGAGATACGTTCAACGCATCCGCCTCACTGCCCAGACTCATGCCTCCGATCCCCAGCATGGCAGCCATTCCCGACAAACTCCCCCCTCCGCTTTTACCGGATTCGGGAGACAATGTCACTTCCACCGTATATTGCTTGGGAATACTCAGAGCGATAATCACCCCTACAATAGCACCTATTCCGGCAACCTTCAGCAGCATCTTTCGGGCAGCCCACAACTTACGGACATACTCCATCAAATCAATTTCCAACTCCTCGTCTTCCCGTGGTCTTTCCGTATTATTCGTATAATTCTTATCTTCCGCCATACTGTTTCTATTTTAAGATATTAGCAATAGATGCAATCATAGTAGCCAACGACGCACTGGTGGTTGCTATGGACAAAGTGTTCTGCAAAGACCAGTTGCTCTTTTCCTTCACCGGAACAATCACCTCACAGCCCGGCTGGATCAGCTCACGGCTACCCTTCTTCGCTCTCTTCACCTGACCGTTCATATATACAATATACGCCTTGCTCTTCTTCGCACGGAAACCGTAACCTCCGGCCTGCTCGATATAATATTTCAACGTCTTGCCATCTTCAAATGAAACGGTATTGGGATACATCACAGCCCCGCTGATACGTACCGTGTTGTTGTATTCGGGAATTTCAATCACATCCCCCTCACGCAATACGATATCCGCACTGGAGCCGGGTTTAAGCATCGCTTTTTCCAAATCGATACCCACATAATAGATATCTCCCAAATCCAGCCGGTTGACATCAATGGAGTCCTTTCCAGTCTTGGCCATGTCCAGAACCGTTTCCATACGTTTGCGTTCATCGGCATTGATACGACGGCTTAAACGGGCCCCTTTGATATAAGCAAACGGAGTCACTCCACCTGCCTTCTTGATCAAATCGGAAAGACGTTCGCTCTTCTCTGTCAGCGCATAATCACCTTCATACAAAACCTCACCGGTCACCTGCACATTCACCTGTTTCTGATAAGCAGGGCTCTTACGCACATATACCTGATCGTACGGTTGCAACACAAAGCCCGGTTCTCCGTCTATCACAAAACCGTCTTTCAGAGAAAACGAGTACATTTGCCCTATGGTGGAAACCGCTTCCGTACCTTTGCTATCCTTGATACGGCGGGAAACATCCACACGGACGGTAGAAGCCGACTCCATCAATCCGCCAGCCTGGATTATAATATCCTCCAAAGTAGTATTGTCGGCAAAAGCGAACTCACCCGGACGGGCAACCTCACCATACACCATGATGCTTCCCACATCCTCCAAGTCATGAATACTGGGAATATAAAGCACATCATTACGCTGCAAAGGTACATCGGGTGCAGTACCGTCCATGATGCCTTTTATATCTACTTGAATAACCTCTTTCTTCAGATTCTCGCGCTCGCGATGCAACACCGCACGTCCTGTAAAGGCATCACCCATAAGGCCTTCAGCCTTTTCCACCAGTTGGCGGACTGTATTCAAGGTTCCTCCGAACTGATAAATGCCCGGACGATAGACAGCCCCCTTGATTTCAAGCTTGTTCTCAAAACGGTCCAGAATAGCTTCAGCAGTCAGCGCATCACCATCTTTTACCTGGAATACGGAATAATCAATATCATCAATCGTATAAATCTGATACTCCTTTCCGTTTTGACGAATCATGCGGAGAGAACGGGTATAGGCATCCCCCGAAAATCCACCGGCATACTTCAACAACGTGGCAACACTTTCGTTGTTTTTCATCTCGTATTTCATGGGGCGTTTCACATTACCCTCTATGCTAACCAACGCCTCGTATGGAGGAACGATGATCACATCGCCTTCCTGCAAGCGGATATCATCATTGATTTTACCTTTCATAATAAAATCGTACACATCTACGGTAGCGATTTTCTGTCCTCCGCGCACTACTTGTATATTGCGCAAGCTACCGATATCGCTCACACCACCGGCACGGTACAGTGCATGAAACACGGTAGAGAAAGAAGACAATGCATAAGTTCCCGGTTGGAACACTTCCCCCATCACGTTCACCTGGATCGTCCGGCTGTTTCCCAAAGTAACCTTGATTTGTGAGGACGGGTTCTGTTCATTATCAAGCCCTGCATAAATCTTATTCAGTTCTTTACGCAAATATTGGTTGGCTTCGGCAATAGTCATGCCGTTCAGATAAATCAATCCCAAATCGGGGATCGTGATAGATCCGTCCGGAGATACATTATCGCGGATGGTGGCCTGGTTTGTACCCCAGATGTCAATGATTACCTCATCACCCGGCCCCAGACGGTAATTAGGAGGAGTAGCCAGATTCACACTCGGCTCGAATGTAAGGTTTCTGGTTTCAAAAATGTCCCGTCCGTACACCTTATCCTTCTGCATTTCTTCCATATCGCCCATGCCCATCCCCTCGTAATAGCGATTGGCAGAAACACTGTCCGACAAGTTCTTCCCTACCACTCTGCCCGCAGCCGGACGTTGGTCGAAAGTAAAATTCTCTGTTACATAGATATCTTCCTGCGTCTTTGTCTTTTCACGCAAACGGTTCCGATTTTGCATCGTTGCATTTGCGTCTTTATCAGCAGACCCATTTTGCTGTTCATAAAGTTTCTTTACACGCTTAGCCTGTTCTTGTGTCACTCCTCTACGGGCTAACTCTGTAGCAATCTGACGTTGGTCTTTTCCTTGTTGCATGCCCGTCTTCACATATTCCAACACCTGTTGGTCACTCATAGATTGCTGTGCAAGCACAGAACCCGAGAGGGCAAAAACTAAGACCAGTACGGATAATAGTTTTTTTATCATATAAATTCAATAAACTTAGTAATTTAGCAGCCGCAAAGGTAGATATTATTTTCGATATAGGCGAGTATTATTTCATAAATATCCCTCTAACAAATATAAAAACGGCTGCCACCTGACGGTGTACAGCCGTTTATTCTTTAATAATCCGTTAGCAGAATTCATTCAGACTTCATTGCACAGCCCTCCTTCTTAAAAAAGGTCTGCAAGGGTAAAACTTGTGCAATACCATTCCGGCCGGATCAACAATACATATTTACGATGGCTTCGTACAATTCTTGCTTACCGCTTACTTGCTTGGGCTCACCATTCTGCTTAGCATAAGCCACTACGTCTTCCAATGTCAGCTTGCCTTCTTCAAATTCTTTGCCTTTGCCACTGTCGAATGAAGCATAGCGGTCTGACAACATCTTGCAGTAAGGAGATTCATTAAGCAAAGCAGCAGCACTTTCCAATGCACGCGCCATAGCGTCCATACCTGCAATATGGGCGATAAAGATATCTTCCAGATCAGTAGAGTTACGACGTGTCTTGGCATCAAAGTTGGTACCGCCATTACCCAAACCGCCGTTGCGGATAATCTGCATCATGGCCTGGGTCAGTTCGTAATTGTCGATAGGGAACTGGTCTGTATCCCATCCGTTCTGATAATCGCCACGGTTAGCGTCAATAGATCCCAACATTCCGTTATCTACCGCAACAGCCAGTTCATGTTCAAATGTATGACCAGCCAACGTAGCATGATTCACTTCAATGTTCACCTTGAAATCCTTGTCCAGTCCGTGAGTTTTCAAGAACCCTACCACAGTTTCGGTATCCACATCATATTGATGCTTAGTCGGCTCCATCGGTTTGGGTTCAATCAGGAAAGTACCTGTAAACCCTTTGCTCCGGGCATAATCGCGGGCGATGGTCAACATCTGAGCCAGATGTTCTTTCTCACGCTTCTGATCTGTATTCAATAAAGACATATACCCTTCACGTCCACCCCAGAACACGTAATTGGAGCCACCCAGTTCGATGGTAGCGTCAATAGCGTTCTTTATCTGGACAGCAGCGCGGGCAACCACATCAAATTCGGGGTTTGTAGCAGCCCCGTTCATATAGCGTGCATGACCAAAAACATTTGCCGTACCCCATAACAATTTGATTCCGGTTTCAGCCTGTTTCTGTTTGGCATAAGCAACTATCTCTTTCAGATTCGCTTCATATTCCTCGATTGTATCGGCTTCCTCACACAAGTCCACATCATGGAAACAATAATATTCGATTCCCATTTTCTGCATGAATTCAAAGCCGGCATCCATCTTATTCTTGGCAGCCTGCACCTTATCGGCATCACCGTTCCAAGGGAATTTCTTTGTTCCGCCGCCAAACTGGTCACCGCCCTCGGCACACAACGTATGCCACCATGCCATAGCAAACTTCAACCAGTCTTTCATCTTCTTTCCGTTAATTACCTTTTCAGCATCATAATAACGGAACGCCATCGGGTTCTTACTTTCCTTACCTTCAAATTTAATCTTTCCTATACCGGGAAAATACTCTTTTGTAGCCATAATTCTTTACTTATTTTAATAACTTGTTCTAATTTATCTACTATTTTTTTTCAACACGCAGGCGGAATAGCCATTTCTTTATCCGAAGGTCCTTAAAAGGCAGCCATCGCTCTCTCCAGATTGGATTTCCAGCGGGCATACGCATCATCGTAAGCAGTACGCTGTGCCACATCAGGCTCTATCACCTCCAGTTTTTCCAATGTGGCAAATGCCTCGTTGTTATCTTTATAAACACCCGCGCCTATGCCGGCCCCCTTGGCGGCGCCCACCGATCCATCCGTGTCATACAGTTCGATTACAGCCCCTGTCACTCCCGCCAACGTTTCGCGGAAGATAGGACTGAGAAACATATTGGCATGTCCGGCATGAATCTTCTGTACAGGGATACCCATCTGCTCCATGATATCAATGCCGTATTTAAACGAGAACACGATCCCTTCCTGTGCGGCACGAACAATATGCTGCTTTCCATGCAGGTTAAAATTAACTCCACATATAGAGCATCCTGTCTCTTTATTTTCCAGCATACGCTCCGCCCCGTTGCCAAAAGGAAGAATACTTACTCCGGCACTGCCGACAGGAGCCTGTGCCGCCAGCCTGTTCATATCACTGTAAGAAATACCTTCGGGAGCCACATTACGTTTCACCCACGAATTCAATATACCGGTACCATTGATACACAACAACACTCCCAGACGGGTCTGCTCGGCAGTATGATTTACATGGGCAAAAGTATTCACCCGGGATTTCGGATCATAATTCACCTCACCGTTCACGCCATATACCACTCCCGATGTTCCTGCCGTAGAAGCAATCTCTCCCGGATTGAACACATTGAGCGACAAAGCATTATTAGGCTGGTCTCCGGCGCGATAGGTTACAGGAATTCCCTCTTTCAGGCCCAATTCTTTGGCAGCCCATGCATTTACACGCCCCTGCTCGCCAAAAGTCGGTTTGATATCAGCTATCAGCGAACGGTCGAATCCATAATAATCCATCAGGAAGCCCGCGACATCATTTGCCTGAAAATCCCAGAACATCCCTTCGGACAAACCGGACACCGTGGTACAAATATCCCCCGTCAGTTTCATAGCGATATAATCGCCGGGCAGCATTATTTTATAAATACGTTCGTACACAGCAGGCTCATTCTCTTTAATCCATGCCAGTTTGGAAGCGGTAAAATTCCCCGGAGAGTTCAGCAGATGAGAAAGACATTGCGTTTCCCCCAATGCCTCAAACGCTTTCTGCCCGTATGGAACCGCCCGTGAGTCACACCATATAATAGCCGGACGTAATACATTTTGCCCTTTATCCACACAAACCAGTCCGTGCATCTGATAAGAGATACCGATAGCGGCAATTCCATCCGGACCGATCCCACTCCCGGCCATGACAGCCTGAGTTGACAATTTCAGATTTTCCCACCAATTTTGCGGATCCTGCTCAGCCCATCCGGGGCGGGCAGCCATAATAGCAGCCTCTGTTTTAGGAAAGAATGCAGAAGAAACACACTTTCCGGTCTCTGCATTTACCAAACTCGCCTTTACCGACGAACTGCCAATATCATAACCTAATAGGTACATTTAAATTGAAAATTAAGAATTTAAAAATAATAGTCTCTGTCCCGATGCATCAGCATTATCCTTCCAAGGAAAGGCCGGTGAAGAATCCCAAAGCATGTACCGATTCCCCGAAACGACCAGGCGGAGTATTCTCACAGCAATCACAACAAGGCTAAAGTTATCTGTCTGTTATCACTTCGTTCCCGACTTATTATATATTGAACGGTCGAACTTATAGAAGCGTGCCGCCCTGTGGCATACACCTACCTGTTTTTCTTCCAAAGGTACTACATATGGCATCAACGCTATCTTCTTATGGAAGTTCCTTACGTCAAACACCTTATCATAAATCAACTGATAGACAGTCCGCAACTGGGCCGCCGTAAACTTCCGGGGAAGCAAGTCGAACATTGCGGAAGGAGCATATTCCACATAATGGCGTATATGCACCAATGCATCCTGCAAAATCTGGAAATGGTCGAACGCCAGGCTTTTCACCTCCGTCACAGGTGTCCAGCAAGCATCGTATTTATCAGACAGCTGTTCGAACCGTCTGTCAATCTTCACCAGTGTCAGGTAAGCGATAGTCACAATGCGGTCTATTTTCTTCTCGTCCAAACGATGAAAACGTTCCAGCCACAGCACATCCTTAGGGTTACGGGTACGGTCTTTCGATCCATACGCCTTAAACTGGGTAAGCTTCACATTCTTCAGGCCCGTCAACTCATTCAACACCCGCTTGGCCGCCTCATCCAGATCCTCATCGTCATAGATAAGGCTGCCCGGCAACTTCATGTTATTATATCCGTCCTCGGACTGTTTCCCCACCTGCCTTACCAACAGGACACGGAACTGCTCTCCATCAAACCCAATCAGCACACAGTCCACAGATACATGTAAATTAATCGTCTGGTTTATTTCCGACATAGTAATATGGCTTTTATCATTTCCGGCAGCAAAGATAAATACTATTTTTCGAATTACACAAAACAATATATTTATTTTTATTATGTTCCAAAACACTATTTTTCAATATAATAAATATCATCCATCATACAATATCACATCTTAATCTTATCATATACACTACAATATATAATGTACAGGAGTTGTCCCGTCTTCTTTTTTCCCTTTTTCCAAAGGGCTTTTATTCCATTCAATCCCCTATTTCAGACACTTGGTTAAGGAAAAGCAATCTTTACGCCAAAAAATTAATAGAATAAAGTTGTTTATTCACAATAATTTTCTTTACTTTTGCCCATTAAAATCTAAAGATTACTCTATGAGAAAGAAAATTTTGGTCTTGGACGACAAAATAGCAATTGCAAAAGTCCTTTCAATCTATCTGGCCAGTGATTATGATTGTATTTGGTTACCGAATGGCATCGAAGGGGTAAAATGGCTTCAGGAAGGTAACATACCAGATTTGATTATATCAGATATCCGTATGCCCGAAATGCGTGGAGACGAGTTTCTGGAATGGATAAAATCCAATCAGTTATTCAAACACATTCCGGTGGTTATGCTAAGCAGCGAAGACAGTACCACAGAACGCATCCGCCTGTTACAAGAAGGCGCGGAAGACTATATTGTCAAACCTTTCAATCCCATGGAGTTAAAAGTAAGAATTAAGAAAATCATTGAGTAAATCAGCATGACCTTTCTGCTTTATATAGGAAAGAACAAGGATTTTTTGCGCAAATTCAGCAAGCTCGAAAATGTCCAGATGATTTATGCCCAAAACTACCAGGATGCCATTACAATTTGTATCAGACTGAAAGTACGTGAGAACATCATTGTCCTTCACGAACAAGGGGAGATGAACGGAGATATTGAACAGATCGGTGCTTTCAGGAAAAAGTTCTATCAGGCATATGTCGTACTCATTACGGACAGGCTGACTCCCGAAGCCAGCAAAGTCTATCTGAACAGCGGAATAAACGATACCGTCAGTTTGAACATCACCACCGCCCGGTTAAGGCAGAAAATAGACATCATCAATAAACGGCAGGAACTGCTATATGCACATAACCGGAAGAAAAAAGACGTGAGGCATTTTATCCTTCCCCAATGGAAGCGCTGCTTCGATATCCTTTTCTCCGGTGCAGCGTTAGTCTTCCTGTCCCCAGTCTTTCTGCTGATTGCCATAGCCATACGTATGGAAAGCAAAGGACCTGTTATTTACAAATCCAAACGGGTAGGAACGAATTATACCATTTTTAATTTCCTGAAATTCCGTTCCATGTATACGGACGCCGATAAAAAGCTGAAAGACCTTGCCGGTCAGAACCAGTACCAGCCGGAAGGCACTCCGGAGATTGCCAAAGATTTCTCGATGGAAGAATTAGGAGGACTGATGTTTGGAGATGACGGTGTTATAGATAATGGCGGAATGCTGGTTTCCGATGACTTCATCATTCCGGAAGAAGAGTTTATTTCCAGACAAAACGCACTGGATGAAAGTCCTTTCATAAAAATAGAAAAAGACCCGCGGGTTACCAAGGTAGGACGCGTTTTACGAAAATACAGCCTGGATGAGTTACCTCAACTGGTCAACATCTTGAAAGGCGACATGTCTGTGGTGGGGAACCGTCCTCTTCCACTCTATGAAGCCGAACGCCTGACAAACGATGAAAGTATCGAACGCTTCATGGCGCCTGCCGGGCTGACCGGCTTGTGGCAGGTGGAAAAACGGGGGGATGCCGGAAAATTATCCGCTAAAGAACGCAAAGAATTAGATTTGAAATACGGTAGAGAATTCTCCTTTTTCCTGGATATGAAAATCCTGTTCAAGACTTTGACAGCTTTTGTCCAAAAAGGAGATGTTTAAATAATTTGTTTTAGGAATAAAAAGGGGATTTATTATATGGGTAAAGTATGTCTTTTTGTCATCTGTATGTATTGTTCTATCCACCATTTAAGCGCACAACAGGAAGAGCAGCAAACACAACCGGTACAACAACCTCTTGTGACACAGGATGATATATTGGGGAATATGAATGTGGATTATGCAAAGATAAAGCTGCCTCCGTTAAGTGTCCTTTATGAGAATGCACGCAGCACTCCAAGCTTACAGATTTTAGAGAAGGAGAAACAGTTACAGAAAAAGCTACTATCGAAAGAGAAAAGGAACTGGCTGGGGTTTATCCATGCCGGTGGAAGTGCTTCTTACGGTATAGCAGACAATGTGGCCAGCAATACGGATGTCAACACCCCACTTATTTACAGGTATGTAGGCACAGAACAGACTTCGTGGAATGTGGGAGGCGGCATCAGTATTCCTTTTGAAAAGCTGTTCGACCTCCGGGGAGGAATCAAGCGCCAGCGAATCCAGGTGGATATTGCCGAGTTAAGAAAACAGGAAGCATACGAAACCCTTAAAATACAAATAGCTCATTTATATGTCCAAATTTTATCCAATATAGAAACATTGCAAAGATCAGCTGAAAATATAGCTTTATATAAAGGTGCATCGGCTGTTGCAGAACAGGAATATAGAAACAGACGTACCTCTATTCATGATGTGGCCAAGACTAAAGAACAGGAATTTGCCGCTAATCAAGACTTTGCCTTACTACGCTCTACTATTAACGACCAGCTGCTGACCCTCGAAATAATCTCCCACACCCCCATCCTGACCATACAAGGAGAAAAGGACGTTCAAGAAACAACGATACAGGAACAGGAAGAAAACAAGAGGCTAAGTAAGAAAAAAGACAAAAAGGAATAAGAAACATGGAATTATTTAAATACATAGTCAAGTTTATCTACCGCATCCGTTGGTGGATGGTTATATTTCCATGTATAGCCGGTATCATAGCATGGTTTCTTACCAGAAATCTGGAAAAAACGTATGATGTGAAAACCACCATCTTTACAGGAATCATCTCCGGATACAACGTAGATGCCACCGATACCCGAAACGCCACCGTGCACATGAGTAATTTAATGAATATCATTACAACGGAACGCACACTGAAAATAGTATCTCTGAAACTGCTTGCCCGCTGTCTGGTCTATGGAGATGCCGAAAGAAATACCAGTTATATTTCAGCCATACATTACCAGCAGCTGGTTTCCGGCATTCCACGAGAGTTACAGGCATTGATAGACAAGCAAAACGAAGAGAAGACCTATCATAATCTGGTAGCTTTTGAACGCCCGTCCGTCAATAATTTCATCTACCAACTACTCAATTATACCCACCCTTATTTCAGCGTACCTCTACTCTCACAACATATAAAAGTAGCCAGGTTGGGAAACAGTGATATGATCGAGATTGCTTATAGTGCCAACGATCCGGGAATAGCTTATAACACACTTGAGATTCTGAATGAAGAGTTTGTCAAACAATACCATGAACTACGCTATGGAGAAACAAACAATGTGATCAAGTTCTTTCAAGAAGAACTGGCCAGATTGGGCAAAATGCTGACTGCCGCCGAGGATTCTTTAATCGAGTACAATATAGAAAACCGCATCATCAACTACGGAGAACAAACCAAACAGGTGGCAAGCATGGACGCCGCTTACCGGATGATGGACAATGATTTGCTTGTCAATTACTCCACCAGTAAGGCGTTGATCGATTTCTATGAATATAAATTAGGTGATGTGGCCAAATTGATCCGTACTAACAATGAGTTTATGGACAAACTCCATCAAATGTCCCAATTGAACACCCAGATCTCAACCATGGAAATCACTCCGGACGAAAAGAACCGGAAAAAGCTGGAAGAACAAAAAAACATGTTAAGTAACGCCGAACAAAACATCAACGATCTCGCCCTGAAACTAAGTGCCGAAGCCGCAAGTACAAACAATGTATCTTATGAGACACTCATCAGCCAGTGGCTTGACCAAATAGTCCTTGCCGAAAAAACTAAAGCCCAAATGGAAGCACGAGATATAATGAGAGAGAATTTAAATGAAGATTTCCTTTATTTCTCCCCCATCGGCGCTACCCTGGGCCGGAAAGAAAGGCATATCGGCTTTGTGGAAAGCAACTATATGTCTACCATGGGAGCCTTGAATGCAGCCATCTTGCGACAAAAGAACCTGGAAATGACCTCGGCTTCATTAAAAATCATGAATCCGCCCCTGTTTCCACTGACCTCCTCCCCCACCAATGCACGCATGATTATACTTGCATCCATACTGGGGACTTTACTTTTCATCATTGGCTATTTTCTGATTATAGAAATACTGGATCATACCCTCAGAGACAAAATACGTGCAGAACGAATTACCGGAGGAACAGTTATCGGCGCATATCCTAGAGAAAGCAAGTTAAGATACAGACGTTATAATAAAGCCATAAACAAGATGGCCGTCAGGCAACTCAGCACCGCTTTACTGCCTCATCTAAATACACAGGAACAGCGGGTCATCAATCTGTTAAGTACAGAAGAGAAAGACGGAAAGACCCATGTCGCCCGCCTGATAGAGGAATATTGGAGCAGCATCGGCCTAAACGTCCGCCGCATTACATACGATGAAGATTTTCTAAGCGAAGACAGCCAATATGTACAGGCAAACAATTTGAAAGAACTATGTTCCGATCTGGAAAAGGATGAAATACTTCTAATCGAACACCCGGTCCTGAAAAGCAATCCTCTGCCTCCGGCTTTGTTAAATGAAGCATCCATCAATCTGCTGGTTGTCCGTGCCAACCGTACTTGGAAAAATACGGATCAGGCACTGTATGAGCATTTGTTACAAGTTAAACAAAAAGAAGTACCCCTCCTTTTCTATCTGACACAAGCAGACAGAAATACAGTGGAAGACTTTACAGGACAATTACCTCCTTACACGAACTTTAAGAATATGGAATACAGGCTGTTCCAACTCGGACTGACCGCCATTGAATACAAAGGAAAATAAATAATGATAGCAAAAGAAATAAATATAACCCATACAGGTCAAATTCTGGCCAGCTTCATTATCGGACTGTGCTTATGCCTATGGACAGCCCTCAACATGAAGCCCTCCATAGGAGTTGCAATAGGGTTCATACCTTTTGCCACGCTTTTTATCTTCATATGCATAAACAGACCCGTCATTCTGCTGGCCATCACCTTTATGCTGAATTACCTGATAATGGGAATTAACAGATATCATTCCATCCCTATTGCCATTACCAATATCTTTGATTTGCTCTACGGCATCATGTTGGCCCTTATTCTTCTGAAACAGTTGCAAAGCAATCATCATTTCAGGAAAATACTAAACGTCTATACCTGCATCACATTGGTCTGGCTGCTATATTGTATCATCAACATAGGTAATGGTATAACCGGTGAATTTTACATGGAAGCATGGCTTCGTATTTTAAGACCCTGGGCCTTATACCCTATTCTAACCTGTATTATTCTATCCATACACTGCAATCGCTACACTTTTATCCATTACTTTTTAATACTATGGGGTATCATGACCCTACTGGCTGCCGCAAAAGGATATTGGCAAAAGAACAAAGGTTTTGACAGTACCGAGCTAAGCTGGTTGTGGGCCTACGGAGCACGTACCCATTTTATCCATTCCGGCATCCGCTATTTCTCATTTTTCACTGACGCGGGTCTTTTCGGTGCCAGCATGGGATTATCCTGCACTATTTTCACGCTTACTTTTTTCTATACAAAGAACCTATTTCTCAGACTCTTCTATTTAATAGTGGGTATGGCAGGATTTTATGGTCTGTTAATATCGGGAACCCGATCGGCCATAGCTGTACCCATTGCAGGGCTGGGGCTCTTTCTGTTCCTGTCTAAAAGTTGGAAAATAGGCATCATCTCCTTTATCCTGCTTGCCGGAGGGATAGGAATGCTGAAATACACCAAGATCGGAGAGAACAATAAGTTGATCCGTCGTATGCGTACTGTCTTTGACACAGAGGATCAATCGATGATGGCTCGTTTCGAGAACCAGAAAGCACTGAATGCCTACATGGATGAAATGCCCTTCGGCATAGGCATGGGAGCCATAGACGGGGTAGTTCCTCCCCATAACAAATATTATTTCGTTTCCATCTGTCCTTCAGACTCCAGTCTGGTAGATGTATGGAAACAGATGGGAATAGTGGGACTGTGTGTGTTTTTGGGTATGCATGCCATTCTATTTCTATCGGGCTCCTACATCCTTTTATTCAAAATCCGAAATCCGGAAATCCGGGGACCGCTGACAGGTATGTTATGCGGTTGTGCAGGCATACTGGTAGCTTCTTACGCCAATATGGTTTATTTCCAGTTTCCTAACGGAATCTTGATTTATTCTTGTTTCACCTTTGTTTTTTTAGGACCTTATTTAGATAAACAATACTCAGAAATACATGGACTACCGACAGCCTGACCTATCCGTCATCACCGTGAACTATAACGGTTTTCACGACACCTGCGAATTCATTGACTCATGGGCAGCCACTGTATTCTCTGTCAGTTATGAAATGATAGTCATTGACAATGGTTCCACTGCCAATGAAGCCGCCTTGCTACAAAAAACATATCCTTTTATCCAAGCCGTACGCAGTGAGCGGAACTTAGGATTCGCCGGAGGTAACAATCTGGGTATAAACCTTGCAAAAGGAAAATACCTGTTCTTGCTGAACAATGATGTTTGTATGGTCAAAGATGCCATACCCTTGTTGATAAAACGCCTTCTGTCCTCCGACAAGATAGCAGGTGTCTCCCCGTTAATCCGTGATTATGCAGAACCGCACGCCATACAATTTGCAGGATACACCCAACTTTCGCCCATTACCTTAAGAAACAGAGCCATAGGCAAAGGGAAAATAAATAAAGACCACTACCCCGCCCAAAAAACGCCTTATCTGCATGGTGCCGCCATGTTACTGAAAAAAACAATAATAGACAAGCTTAGCCTGATGCCCGAAGAATATTTTCTATATTATGAGGAACTGGACTGGTGCACCTATATCAATAGGGAAGGCTACGAACTATGGTACGATCCCGCTTGCGAAATATGGCACAAGGACAGCAGCTCCACCGGAAAAGAAAGTCCGTTGAAATACTATTACCTGAGCAGAAACAGATTATTATATGCCTACCGCAATCTCTTTGACTGGAAACTTCCGGTTTCCATCTTATACCAGACAATGATTGTATGTCCCAAAAACATACTGACCGCCTTGGGAAAAGGAAAGAAAGCCATAGCCAAAGCACATTGGGAGGGAACAAAAGCATTTTTCAAACTTAGAAACAAAGACAAACAGCCATGATATTTCTAGCATACATAGAACTACTACTTTTCGCGATATGTGCCTTTACTGTTTTTTACCTGCTGGTGTACGCCATAGCGGCAACAGGCAACCGCACCGACAAATATTCCGAATCAAGAGTAAAACACCGTTTCGCCATTCTGATACCGGCCTATCAGGACGATGACTACATACCCTATACCGTCAAATCATTTCTGCAACAAGAATATCCTATAGACTGCTATGACATTATCGTCATTTCAGACCACCTGAAGCCGGAAACAAACAAACAGCTGGCACAATATCCCATCACCCTGTTGCAAGCCAGATTCAAGAAAAGCTCAAAAATGAAATCTGTCAAAGCTGCCATGTCACAATTACAAGAAGGACAATACGATATCGTTTTAATCATGAATGCGGACAATGTAGTGGACACCAACTTTCTTGAAGTTGTCAACAATACGTATGCCAGCGGCTCCAATGCCATCCAAACCCATCGCATCTATCAGGAAAGACCCAGCAATGTCAGCATATTGAATGCCATCACCGACGAGATAAACAATTCCATTCTTCGTGCGGGACATGTCAATTTGGGACTTTCAGCTTCGCTGAACGGCTCCGGAACCGCAATAGACTTCACTTGGTTCAAAGAAAACATCCGTCATTTAAAAGACGATGACGATGAAAAAGTCATCGAATCCCTGCTGCTCCGCGAACGGATATATGTGGAATATTTAAATAATACCCATGTATATGCCTTGAAGAATAGTGGAAAGAAAAAATTCTATACCCAACATAGCACTTGGATTAAAACCCAATATTATTCCCTGTTCACCAATATCGGTAATCTGCCCGGCGCCATTTTAAGTGGAAAATTTGATTATGCCGACCGTATTCTGCAATGGTTCATTTTCCCTCGCACCATCCTGCTAGGTATCCTCCTCCTGTTCAGTTTCCTGTCCGTATACTTCCACTGGAGCGCCTGCCTAAAATGGTGGGGATTATTACTCACTTTCTTATTGACTATGGCAATAGCCACTCCAAACTACTTGGTGGACAGCAAATTCAACAAAGCCATGAAAGCTATCCCCTTTCTGGCGGCAGGCATGATATTCAATATGCTTTTAAGAAAGAAAAAATAAAAGCCCCATGCTATCGGAAATTATACATATCATGGAATATACGCTATATATCTACCTTTCCGTCAGTGTGGGGTATATAGTCCTGTTTTCTGCCGCCTCTCATTTCTTCAAACAAAAGAAATATCCCGCGACTACTGTCCGGCAACGTTTTATCATCCTTGTTCCCGCCTATAAAGAGGATGCGGTCATTCACGCCTGCGTCACTTCCGTTCTGCGCCAAACTTATCCGGCAGAGCTTTACGACCTGATAGTCATATCCGACCACATGCGTCCCGAAACCAATGCCTCACTGCGCAAAGAACGCATCGGCTTGATAGAACTGCATGAAAAGGAAAGCTCCAAGGCAAAAGCCCTGCGCATTGCAGCAGAGACCATCACAGACCAGCCATACGATTATGTCCTCATACTGGATGCCGATAATCTGATCTCACCCTGTTATCTTCAAGAACTGAATAAGGCAGTTTCACAGGGTATAAAAGCCATACAGACACACCGCAAAGCCAAAAATATGAATACAGACATAGCCCTATTGGATGCCGCCATCGAAGAGATGAACAATTCCATCTTCCGCAAGGGACACATCCGGCTGGGATTTTCATCTGCCCTTACCGGCTCCGGAATGGCTTTCGATTTCCGATGGTTTGTCCGGAACATCATCCATACCCATAGTACGGGCGAAGACAAAGAACTGGAAGAACTCCTGCTCCGTCAAGGCATTCACATTGAATATATAGACACCCTAGAAACATTGGACGAAAAAGTCCGGCAACCGGATGCCTTGCGTAACCAGCGCCGCCGCTGGATAGCCACCCAGCTTTTCCTTGCATTAAAAATGGGACGTAACCTCCCCACAGCCTTACTGAACGGAAACGGAGATTATCTGCTGAAAACCCTCCAAGCCTTTATCGCCCCCCGCAGCATTCTGTTGGCGCTCATCGGATTCTTTTCATGTGTTCTCTGCATTTTCTCTCCGGCTTCTTCCATAAAGTGGTGGATTTTGCTTATCTTGCTGAACGGTGCGTTATACCTGGCCATTCCGTCCAATATGAGATATAAATACATGAGCAGAATCCTCAGGCAGACACCTTATTTTGTAATCATTATGCTTCTCAACTTGTTTCACTTGAAAGGAATGGCACAGAAGTTCAACCATACACAGCATGGATAGAATTATGAATATAAAAGAGTACTTACAGCAACACCCGCAATGGAAAAAACGGATACACGGTTTCATCATGCATCCGGTAAAGACACGCCCCTATTGGTGGATACGCGTATGGCAGCCTTTCTACATAAAAAAAGGCCGGGGCTCAGTCATTTATTCCAGTGTACGGAAAGACCTTCCACCGTTCCACCTGTTCCAGATGGGAAAATATTCGGTAGTGGAAGATTTCTCCTGCTTGAACAATGCCGTAGGCGACATCGTAATCGGCGACTATTGCCGGATAGGACTCGGCAATACGGTCATCGGTCCCATCCGGATAGACAACAGGGTCAATATTTCACAAAACGTAGTCCTGATAGGATTAGATCACAATTACCAGGATATCACTCAAGGCATCATCGAACAAGGTATCACCACTTCTCCTATCCACATCGGAGAACATACCATCATAGGAGCCAACGTGATTGTACTGCCCGGAATCACCATCGGCAAACATTGTTTTATCGGTGCCGGGTGTGTGGTTACCCAAAACATACCCGACTATTGTGTCACGGTAGGAAATCCCGCACGCATTATCAAACGCTATAACCCTCAATCACAAACATGGGAAAAAATATAAAAATATTAGTATGTGCCCATAAGGACAGCCGGCTACCACAGCATGAGTACTTCTGTCCCATACAGGTGGGGGCCGCACTGACCAGTGCCCGATTCTTCCCTGTACTAGATAACACAGGAGATAATATATCCGACAGGAATCCTCACTTTTGTGAACTAACCGCCCATTATTGGGCTTGGAAAAATCTAAAGTGTGACATTATAGGGCTCAATCATTACAGGCGCTTCTTTGATTTTCATCGCCCGTTTCCGGCTTTTTCACCAGACAGGAGTTTCATTAACATAGATTCATTTCTAAAAGAAACTTACCGATTTCCTGATTTAGAAGCCTTATTAAATGATTATGACATCATCCTCTCTCCCAAGCGTCATTATCCCTATAACGTCGCTACACAATATGCCATATTCCATCTAGTCAATGACCTCAATTTGCTGAAAGAAGTCATTCAACACCTCACACCCGAATATGCTGAAGCTTTTCATACATTCATGTATCACTGCAATGCCTATTCCGGATATAATATGTTTATCACCGGACGGAAACATTTTGACGAATACTCCCAGTGGCTATTCAGCGTATTGTTTGAATTAGAAAAACGGGTAAAACTGTCCGCCTATCCGGATCAGGCACGTCTGTTCGGCTATTTATCAGAAAGATTGATCAATGTCTATTGCATAAGGCACCGGTTAAAGATAAAGTATGTTCCCGTCATCATGCCCTTGGAAGAAACGTTTCAGAATCCGAGCAACCTGCTTTATACGCTTCGCCGACTAAAGAATGATCTTATTTATAAACTCACAGAATTATAAGTTATGCCGTTGGTTTCTGTCATCATCCCTATATACAATACAGAAAAATTCCTGCCTTTGTGTATCAGCAGCGTCTTAAACCAGACACTGACAGACATTGAAGTACTGCTGGTTAATGACGGAAGTACGGACGGAAGCGGGAAAATATGTGACGAATACGCCTGCAAGGACCAACGAATACAGGTAATACACACTCTGAACCAAGGAGTCAGCCATGCACGAAACCAAGGACTGGAAACCGCAAAAGGAGAATATATAGCTTTCATGGATAGCGATGACTGGATAGAAACGGATATGATAGCCACTCTTTATCAGCTTATCCGGACAAACGAAGCCGGTCTGGCTACTTGCGGATATATCATTGAAAATGAAGATGGTCGTCCGATTTACCACATCAACGAAGTGAAATCCGGCAAATTAACCCAGTGGGAGGCCATTCACTCCCTGTTTAACGACAGGCATTACAAATACAAAGGAAACTTATGGGATAAATTATATCATAAAGAAATCATTGACAAACATCACCTAAAATTCAATGAACATATTTATTATAATGAAGACAGGCTCTTTATTTTTCAATACCTGAGCCACTGCCAATCAGCCGCATACACCACTTCCCCCTATTATCACTATGTCACAAGAAAATCAAGCGCCATGAACCTGTCGCAAAAAAACTACACCCCCAAACTGTGCACTTTCATGGATGCATTCGACCTGATGACTTCACTTTCGGCCACATTCCCCACCTATATTCTACGTGCTTTGTCGGCCGATTACATAAAAAGTTCGTTCTTGTTCTATACCCAACACTCACGGGAAATCCCCTTCAATGAATTATGGGACAGAATGCTAAGAATCAGAAAAAACAATTATATACATCTTCCACTTTCTCTAAAAATAAAGTATGCGCTATATGGCATCAGACTTATCCTGCGGGCATGGCTCAAGTGAAAAGACCAATTTACTGCTTACTTAACACGCACCCGTTTTATCTTTCCATGCACCCACAACAAGGCACAGACCAATTTGTATGCCATCTGATGAAGGCCCGCAGTTTTATTCAGTTCGGGAATCAGTTCCAATAAAGGAGATTCCACCTTTTCCAGTCTTATATAATCCTTCATCATTCTATCCGGAAACAGTTCCTTATACACCCGCTTTCTTTCCATATCTCTTGTTCCGGCATCCGTTTCACTGACCCCTCCGGGTACAAACCTACAAACGATGGAACGAATATTGCGGAACGTCGCATTGTTGAATATCAAGGTCTGAATATAAAATTTCCAATCGGATACAATCTTATAACTCTCGTCATACCTATTTTCATCAAAAAGTTCTTTACGGAAGAATGAAGCCTGATGCAATACAGTTCCCCGAATCAAATCCATCAGCGTTATATCCTCCTTATGAAATCCCCACACCTCTGTGCCATGCACTATTTTTCCAACAACAATATCGCTGTCCAATGAAGGTGCCACCTCCTGCAACACACCATTGTTATAAAATTCATCACCGGAATTCATAAAGTTCAAATACTCTCCATGCGCCTGTAAAACTCCTTTATTCATGGCATGATAAATACCCTTGTCCGGCTCCGATACCCAATAGTCCACTTTACCGGCATACTCTTTTATCACTTCAATACTTCCATCCGTAGACCCTCCGTCAATAATAATATACTCAAAATCCCTAAAAGACTGGCCGACCACACTTTCTATGGTTTTCCTCAACCCTTCTTTATTATTATAATTAATGGTTATAATCGAAAATTTTCTTTGTGACATAATTTTCCGCTTTTTACAATCTAAAGTTTCCATTCGTCATCCAGACTGAACGATTTATCAAATCCGACATACAGAGGCACAATCCGGCTGACATTCGAAGTATAAGTACCGATAAAAAATGAAGAATGGATCAGAATATCCATATCCAACAGCATATTCAACGTATCTATATATCTACTTTTTTTATCCTTTGTATTAAACAAAGACTCGTCAAATCCTGTTTGTGTCACAGCTGTGTTCCAGTAAACATTAAATCCTTCGGCAACCAGTACGGATTTCAACTTATCCGTCACAGAACCATCATCCGTAGCTATAAACACATTACGGCTGATATGCTTCTTCCCTTTAACAGCATCAATATAAAGAAACAAACCAAGTTCCTTCATCTCACGGGAAACTATCTTATCTCCCCGCCTTATATGTACCGCTATGTAATCTACCGGCAAATTCATCTCGCTTTTCCTTTTTTCTATATAGTCGGTTGTCTTTTCATTAAATTTTAATATTTTCCGCAAGGCAGAACCATAATCATTTCTGATATCTTCCAGTTTCTCCAGAAAATCCTCCGATCTCATTTTTAGAAATACCTCATTCCCTAGTTCCGTTTCCGGATGAAATAACAGATATATCCTATTCATTATATAGAAAATATAATACCGGAAAAAAGCGGACGGATTATAATAGATATTTCCCCACCAAGGTTTCCCCTTTTTATAAACAATATATTGCGAACACATCACCCCGTTACAGTTTGGCAAGACCGATTCGAAATAATCACTCCAGCCTTTCTCTACCCTTGCATTCCAGTTCCTTGTATTGACAGTCAGCTCTTCCTGATTATAGTCCGCATAGACCAATGCCAATGCAAGGTTAGACAACTCTGAGAACAGCCCTCTTCCAGTCAAACTATATACGATTCTTTTTTTCTTCATCTTCATAATAGAACATAATGATCAAACTTTTATATCCTCCAATCCGATAAAGCCGTTGGACGTTTGTGTCAGTGCATGCCCGAATCCACTTTGAAACCCCTCACATTCCAGCAAACAGCAACGAACTGCTTTCAAATAATATTCCACCATAGGATGATGTATAAACAAATCTGCCTGCAGGACACCTTTACTCAGCACAGGCGGAAGCCCTATACGCCTCTCGATGCAAAAATCCCCTTTAGGTAAATGACTGATACTCCCGTAATAATGTCCCGGAGCATAAGTAGCATAAGGCACTTCCGTCCTGCTCTTCAAAACCAGCATTACATCATACATCATATCCTCTTCAGAATATCCCTGTATTTTCACAGTCAGAAAATTCTGACCTCCATGAATAGTGGAAGAGGCACATTCCGTTCCGTTTATCTCAATGCAATCTATATGAAACGTATTTTTCGTCCAACCCACATAATCTATAATTTTACTTTTCCGGACCGTCCCTTTCTCTTTCAAGTAATAATCGATGGCAGAATGAACCGTCCCCTGATAAACCGCGGTACCATTTTCCAAGCATATTCCTTTTGTACACAAACTTCTTACCGCTGCCATGTTATGACTGACAAACAAGACTGTCCGTCCCTCTCCTTTCGATACATCCTGCATCTTGCCAATAGCCTTCTTTTGGAATTCCGCATCGCCCACTGCCAACACCTCGTCCACCACCAGAATTTCCGGCTCCAGATGGGCGGCGATAGCAAATCCCAACCGCACGGTCATACCCGAAGAATAACGTTTCACTGGAGTATCAATATATTTCTCCACACCGGCGAAAGCCACAATCTCATCCAACTTGCGGGTAATCTCCGCCTTGGTCATCCCCATGATGGAACCATTCATATAAATATTCTCCCGTCCTGTCATTTCGGGATGAAAGCCTGTACCCACTTCCAGCAAAGAGGCAATACGCCCCCGTGCACGGATACAACCGGCAGTAGGAGAAGTCACCCGCGAAAGGATTTTCAACAAAGTGGACTTTCCCGCACCGTTCTTACCTATAATACCCAGCACTTCACCTTCCTCCACATGGAAATTAATATCTTTCAACGCCCATACAAAATCTCCCGTCGCTTTCTTGGAACGGTCATTCTCTTCCCCGATTCTGAGATACGGGTCCTCCTTTCCACGGATCCGCGCCCACCAACGATTCAAATCACGGCTCAGCGTGCCGGTTCCGATGCTTCCCAATGCATATTGCTTGCTGATATTCTGAAACTCTATCGCTATTTTTCCCATTCTGTCCCTTCTTTTAAATCACATCCATGAAACTACGTTGCACTCTATTAAAAGTCACCATCCCCCAAAGCATTATCACCACTGTAAACGCCAACGTGTAGCCTAAGTGGAACCAACTGAAAGTCCCCACCCCCAAGAATCCGAATTTAAATGTTTCGATAAGGGAAGTCAGCGGGTTCGCCACAATGATCCACATATACTGCTCATGACTCTGCCTCATCACGGACAAAGGGTAAATAACCGGAGTGGCATACATCCACAACTGTACCCCGAAAGTAATCAAGAAACGCAAGTCACGGTACTTGGTCGTCAAGGAGGATATCAATAATCCGAACCCCAAACCAAGTCCTGCCAACATGAGCAGCAGCAAGGGAGCCAACCAAGCATATCCGTTGACCATCAACGAATATCCGTTGCACAAATAGTAAATATAAATTAAAACGAACAATCCGAACTGAATGCCCATCTTTATCATGCAAGATATAACGATGGACAAGGGTACCACCAGACGAGGGAAATATACTTTTCCAAATACATTCTGATTGGCGTTGAACGTATCCGAACAGCGACTTAAACACTCCGAGAAATAATTCCAGCAAAGTAAGCCCGCCATATAAAACAGCGGTTGGGGAAGTCCGTCGGTAGGAATACCGGCAATACCGCCAAAAACAAACATGAACATGACGGTAGTAAGCAGTGGCTGGATAACAAACCATAACGGTCCTAAAACAGTCTGTTTATAAAAAGTGACGATATCCCGTCTGATATACATTACCAGCAAATCCCTATACAGCCATACCTCTTCCAGATCCAACCGGAACAAACCGGACCGAGGCTTGATCACAATATCCCATTTTTCCTGTTCATCTTGTACCATACACTACTTTTTTTAGTAAATTATTCCAACTGTCACATACCTTCTCTATATGAAATGTATCAGCATACTCCACCGCCTTATTTCCCATCCATTCCCAATCCGTCCGATCAGCCATATACGACATACAACCGGCCAGCTGAGCTATATTCCCTGTTTCAAAAAGAACGGCCATATCTTTGTCTTTCAACAACTCGCGCGTTATCGGTAAATCAGATGCAATAACAGGTAACCCGTGCGCCATAGCCTCTATCATCACCAGGCCGAATCCCTCCCAACGGGAACTCAGCACATACATACTGGAATGTGCATAATACTCCTGCACCTCTTTCGTGAAAGGATGCAGCGCGATGCTCTTTTCCAATTCATATTCATTGATCAATGAACGGTAAAGCGCTTCCTCAGGACCCTCCCCCACAATTTCCAGTGTCCAGTCCGGATGAGTTTTCACAAAAACAGAAAAAGCTTTTATTAAAATATCAAATCCTTTATGTCCGAATGAAAAACGACCGACTGCCAAAATCCTTCTATATTCCTTCTTTCCCCGACCTTTAGGCAGTACAGTCAGAGGATTGTATATCACCTCGCAGCACAGGTTCATTTTCCGAAAGAAACAACCGGCATCTGCATGACTTAAAACCACCCTCTCGTCCAATTTCCCCATCTGGACTTGAAAAAAGCAATCCAATCCCGGCAAATAGGGAGTTTCTTTCTCAAAGAATGCTTCATAAGAATTATGCAGCCACCCAACAGTCTTTGTCCGGATCCGGCTCTTTACAGCAGAGAGGTGCAGAGCCATAAAAGCATGTACCCCGATGACTACATCACATTGCCGGGCATTTATTTTCCTTGCCAATGTCCGTTTATAAGAAGAAGGGAAAAAACTGGCAGCATACCATGCTGAAGTCTGCCGGGTATGAGGCAGTCCATGTTTATATAAGAAACTATAGCCTTTACATAACAAACGTTCAATAAAAGAAGAAGCGGAATAAGAGAAATAATCAAACAGCACGGTACTTTCGGCATATCCGTACATCGACAAGTCCGTACAAGTATCCGTAGTCAGTATCGTGACTTCATGTTTCCCAGACAAGGCCTTGGCTATTTCAGCCAACACACGCTGTACTCCACCGAAACTGAAGACAGTATCACAATAAAATAATATTCTCATGGAATTTAGATTACACTCTTTCTTCGCAAAGATACAATAAAGAAATGAAAATAAATGCGGAATGAAGAAAGAATATCATATAATACAAAGCAGGTATCTGCGGCACGTACATACGTATAGAGCGGCACGTACATATGTGAAATCCTGCTCCCCCAAAAACAACAGGTCAAATAAAAAAAAGACCTTGTTCTTTTTTAAAAAGATGGCGAGCTTTTTTAAAAACCTCCTGATCTTTTTACTGCCATCGGAAATTTGCCATATTCCATAGAGGTATCCCCCCTTCAGACACACTTTTTGCAAAGAAAAAGCCTGAGAACATCCTACTTCATATTAAATCGGAACAACTTATAAAAAAGGATATATTACTGATAACAAATAGATTATATGAAATTCTGCTCCAAAAAACAGTGAGGGCATGAGAGCATAAGTGAGAGCTACAATTTTTACCATCACTATACAAATAGTTCATAAACAACCAGTTGTGCACACAGTGAGAGCATGAGGGCATTATCACCCCGAACTTCCAGTGAAAGCTTCTCATACTCATCGAGATATTATCAAGATAATGCATGATGCTGAATATAAATCAATATCTTTGCAAAAAGAAGAAGAATGACAAAGAACACAAGTTACCATTACAGCATCATTATTCCGCACAAGAATACCCCCCGTCTTCTGGAACGCTGTCTGTACTCAATTCCCACTTGGGATGAAATTCAAATCATTATCATTGATGACAACAGCAATTCCGAATCTGTCGATTTTTCTCATTTTCCGGGAAACGGCAGAAAAAATACGGAAGTCCTGTTCACTAAGGAGGGAAAAGGGGCAGGATACGCACGGAACATAGGACTCTCCCACGCCCGTGGCAAATGGATTATCTTTGCAGATGCAGACGATTTCTTTACAGCCGATTGTTTTACTATCTTAAACGAATACATGGACAGCCCCCATGAAGTCATCTATTTCAATGTACGTTTTGTCATGTCCGACAATCCGTCCCAAGAAAGCCGACGCGGAACTTACTATACCAACTTCTTCAATGATGTAAACCCGGAAAACAAACTGCGATACCAATCTCAAGTTCCTTGGGGCAAAATGATAAGGCGCAGCTTCCTGTCAACATTCCACATTCAATTCGATGAAACAAGAATAGCCAACGATGTGTATTTTTCATGCCTTGTCGGTATATATGCCCCCAAAGCAACCACAGACAGAAGAATCATTTATTATTGTACCGAATCCGGCCAGTCCCTTGCTATGTCCAAACAAGACCGCGAGAGTTTAATCATACGGTTTAACGCAAGCATGAAATGCAACAGACTGTTGCGACAAGAAAAAATCCACTATTACCTGTCACCACTTCCGTGGTGTATCCCTTCGGCAAAAACAAAAGAATGGCTCCCCGCCAAATACTTTTTTGAATACCTGTTTTTCTTCCGCCTGCAAGCATTCAAAGAATTATATTATGCTTTTTCCGCTATCCTGTCACATATGAATGAGCCGGCCACAAAAGAAACCGACAACCAATGTAACAAGAAGACTACCAACCTAAGGGAATAATATTCATTACACAAGAAGATTCAGCGGTACAACCTTCCCCATATCTTATAATACAATTTGATCAGATTAGCGTATTTATACAATATGTGATGTCTGTAAATCCCCCAATTCAAAAGCAGAGAAAAAGGATAGAACAAATTCAATTCGTACAAAACCTCCATAGGCCGGAACTCTCTGCAATGCTTCCTTATCAGATTTCTTTTAAACTTATCTATCGCATCATTACTTTCCCTTGTAACCCCTATTACAGCAGCATTATACACCACCGGCATCAACTTGTTCAAAATGAAACAGATATTTTCAGCATACAATTCCTGTTCCATGTGCTCATTAAAAACAGTCAAGATAAAAATAAAATCCTTTGCCGGCTTGTCAAAGTCCGTTTTCGCCTTATTCATGGTTGAGAAAGGATTTGAACGCCTGTAGAAATAAGTAAAAGAATTGACGGAAGCAAACGTTTCCACCTTTTTATACAGAAAATAGCACCACAAAAAGTCCTCAAACAAAATGCCCGTCCTGAAATAAATGGCATTCTCTGTCAGCACCTCCTTTCTGATCAATCTGTTGACCGGAGTGGATGTTATTTTCGAATCCAGAAACAGCTTGTTGATACGTATCCGTCCTTCCGTATATCTTTGCAAATCACTGTTTTTGTTTTCCATCCCTTCTGAATAAGAATCCCCCTGCACCAAGTCAATCCCCGGATATCTTTTCGTTTCCTCCCATAATTTCTCCAGACAATTCTCATAAAGCATATCATCCGAATCTATAAAAAAAAGATAACCACCCCGGGATAGTTCTATTCCCTTGTTCCTTGCCGCAGAGACTCCTTCATTCCTCTCATTTCTCACGATCCTAAAACTGATGTTCCCTTTATATCCGGCCAGCTTTTCCTCTATCAGGCGCATACTGTTATCCGGAGAGCAATCATCAATGATGATACACTCAAAACAATCAAAAGTTTGGTTGATTATGGAATCAAGACATTCTGATACGTATTTTTCCACCTTGTAAACCGGCATCACCACCGTTATCTCTTTCATCATTATCTGCTAATCATTATAAAATGCAATATTCGCAAAAACAAATGATACTCACAACATTCCAAAGACTTTAATTACTAAATAGCCCCATCTTCATCCATTGAAACCCACTTTTTACTCCGAATACAGCCGACATTCCATAAAAAAACGGATATGGACAGGAATTTCAACAACTTCTTATTGGATATATAAAAAGAATACACTATTTTTACGGAAAAACAAACCAGGGGAATGAAAATAGTATATGTATACGACTCCATAGCCCGTATAGGAGGCATGGAACGGATTTTAACGGATAAGATGAATTACTTGGCCGAAATTTATGGGCACGAGGTCTATCTTATCACTTCTTCCCAAGGCAATCATCCTTTTTCTTTCCCGTTATCCCACAAAGTGGAACATATCGATCTGGATACAAAGTTTCATTTGCAATACCAGCATCCGCTTCTGGAACAATTGAGAGTGGGATGGACTTTGAACCATAAATTCGAACAAAAATTAAAAAAAGAGATTAGGCTCATCAATCCCGATATCATATCAGGAAATACCAGTTTCAAAGCGGATTTGATCTGTAAATTAGACTGCAAGGCAAAGAAAATCATTGAATCGCATTGCGCCAAAATATACACCCGGATACCTGCAAACCGCAAAAAGAGTTTTTTTAAAGATATAAAAGACAGATACGTCAGTTACCAATGTTTCCGTGATGTAAAACGATACAGCGATGTCATAGTCACACTGACACAAGGAGATGCCGCCATGTGGGGACAACATCCGAATATACATATCATTCCGAACACCACCTCTATTGATATACAAACAATCAGCTCCTGTGAGGCTCCCCGTGTAATAGCGGCAGGCAGACTGACCTGGCAAAAAGGATTCGACAGACTGATTAACGCATGGAATATCGTGCAGAAACGCCACCCCGACTGGATACTGGATATATTTGGTGAAGGATTTTATAAGGATAGCTTAACCCGGCAGATTAAAGACAGAAAGCTGGAACACTCCATCACAATTCATCCTTTTACACAAAACATAACGCAAGAATACCTGAACAGTTCCATTCTGGCCCTAAGCTCCAATTACGAAGGTTTTGGACTGGTCTTGATCGAAGCCATGAGTCTGGGTGTTCCTTGTGTTTCTTTCGACTGTCCTTTCGGTCCATCGGAAATCATCAGAAACCAGGAAGACGGACTCCTCGTCAAAAACGGAGATATACAAGGATTTGCCAACGCTCTTTGCCACTTGATAGAACATGAAGCAGAAAGAAAAGCTTTTGGCAAAAGAGCTAAACAAAATATAACACGCTACTCACTCCGAAACATCATGCCGCAATGGGAAATATTGTTTCATAAACTGACTGAAAAATGACCATCGTTTATCTATACACAGCACTATGCACCGTGGGAGGCGCAGACCGGAGCATCATCCAAAAAGCGAACTATCTGGCTGACGAAATGCATCAGGATGTATTTATTATCACAGATTCACAAAAAGAACGCCCGCCCGTTTTCCCGATATCTCCCAGAATCAGGCACATTGACATAGCAATTGATTTTGACAGACAATATCATCACAACCTGTTAGTAAGAGGATATTATTATTTTACCCTGATGCACCTGTACAGAAAGAAGCTGGAGTATTGGCTGAAAACCTTGAAACCGGATATTGTCATCAGCACATTGGGCCGAGAATTGGATTTTCTAACACAACTGGATGATGGAAGCGTAAAAATAGGAGAATCCCATATAGCCAAACCATACACTCGTAACCTGCATCTGATGGAACAACGGGGATTCCCATACAAGCAAATCGCACGGCATTGGAAAAAGAAACAGGAGGAGGCTGTAAAAAAACTGGATGCGCTGGTTGTTCTGACACAACATGATGCGGATAATTGGAAAGAAGTGAAGAAGGCTTGTGTCATACCGAACTTCTTACCTTTCTCACCCGAAAAAGGGAGTTCCTGCCTGGAGAAAAGAATCATCAGCATAGGAAGATACAGCGAACAGAAGGGGTATGACCGCCTGATTGAAGCCTGGATCAAAGTCAATCGGAAGCATCCCGACTGGCATATCCGCATTTACGGAGAAGGACAGGATAGGAACAGTCTGCAAGAGCTTATTGAAAAGCATCATATAGAAAACAGTTTTTCACTATGCCCTCCGACAAAAAGCATTCAAGAAAAATATCTGGAAAGTTCCATATACGTCATGAGTTCACGATTTGAAGGATTACCGATGGCACTTCTGGAAGCGATGGCATGTGGTGTTCCCTGCATTTCATTCGACTGTCCATACGGACCTGCCGAGATTATCACTCCGGAAGAAGACGGAATACTGGTGAAGAACGGAAACACGGACGAACTGGCTGACGCGATATGCCGGCTGATAGAGGATACGGACAAACGCATACGGATGGGAAAGCAGGCCCAAAAGAATATCCAACGTTATTCACGCGAAGAAGTGATGAAACTGTGGGATGAACTATTCAACACCTTAACAACTGCCCGACCATGAATATCATCTACCTCCTTTTCCACGGACTATCCCCTTACAGCGGCATCAGTAAAAAGATCTTGCATCAGGTTAAAGGCTTTGAAGCATGTGGACACCGGGTAAGTTTATGCACATACAGCATAGCGGACAACGGCCACCGGGCAAGGATGATAAACGATGAAATAATAGAAGACTACGGAACAGGCAAACCGGCTGCGGCGAAAAGAAGAGTTTCCTACCAATGCATATACCGCTATGCTATAACACATCAAGTGGAATTAATCTATGTACGCTCTTTCCATAATGCAAATCCGTTCACCATCCGGCTGTTCAGCAAACTGAGAAAAGCCGGAATTAAAATAGCGATGGAAATACCTACCTATCCTTACGACAGCGAATACGCCGGTTTTCCACTGGTCACACGCCTAGGGATACAAGTGGATAAAGTATTCCGAAAGACATTGGCAAAACACGTGAACGCCATCGTCACTTTCTCAGACTATCACTGTATATTCGGCCAACGTACCATTCAGATATCCAATGGAGTTGACTTTGATTCCATTCCGCTGAAAAAGACGGTTTCTAAAAATACCTCCGTCATTCATCTACTAGGAGTGGCCGAAGTACATTATTGGCACGGTTACGACCGCCTGATAGAGGGTTTGGGCAAATATTACCAAAACCCGGCAAACACAACCGTATTTTTCCACATCGCAGGCGGTATATGGAAATCCGAAATGCATGATTCACAACACGCTCCCGGATTTTATGAACTTATCAACAAATATCATATAGAAAAATATGTCATCTTCCACGGACAAAAAATGAACGAGGAACTAGACGAATTATTCAACGAAGCAGACTTTGCCATCGGCAGTCTGGCACGCCACCGCAGCGGCATCGACAAAATCAAAACATTAAAAAACAGAGAATATGCAGCACGGGGAATACCTTTTGCATATTCAGAAACAGATGAAGACTTTGACAAGATGCCTTATATACTGAAAGTTCCGGCCGACGAAAGTCCCATAGATATCCACCGGCTTATCCGGTTCTATATGGAACTGGATCTGTCTCCTTGTAAAATAAGGGATTCCATTAAAAACCTGTCATGGAAAGAACAGATGATGAAAGTAATAAACGACCTGTAATACTCCCGCCTATGATCCGAATCGCCTATTGTACCCCCTCTCTCCATATCCCCGGAGGAGTGGAAAGGGTACTGACCACCAAAGCCAATTATCTGGCGGAGAATGGTAATTATGACATATATATTTTGCTGACTGACGGAAAAGGCAAGCCTCCCTGCTATACTTTATCGCCCAAAGTAAAAATCATCCAACTGGATATAGATTTTGAAGAATTATGGGAACTCCCTCTTTGGAAAAAAGTGCCGGTTTATCTGAAAAAACAAAGAATATACCGACGCAAGCTCTCTGCCGCCTTGTCTCACCTCAAACCGGACATCACAGTTTCTTTGTTACGACGGGAAATAAACTTTATCACTTCCCTCAAAGATGGAAGCAAAAAGATAGGGGAGCTACATGTAAACCGGAAAAACTATCGTAACTTTGAAAAGAACGAAAGCAACTTCATCAAGGAACTTTTTGCCAAATTATGGATGAAAAGTCTGGTGAGGCATTTAAAAAAGCTGGACAAGTTCGTTGTACTGAGTGAGGAAGACAGAGCAAACTGGCCCGAACTGCAAAATGTAAAAGTTATCAGCAACCCTCTACCCTTTCAATCCGGAACATTCAGCGACTTGAACAATAAACGGATAACCGCAGCCGGAAGATATACTTATCAAAAAGGATTCGATTTGTTACTGGAAGCATGGAGCAAAGTCTGTAACCGACATCCGGACTGGGAATTACATATATATGGCAAAGGAGACAAGACTACATATCAAGTACTGGCCGGAAAATGGAAATTAAAGAACCTTTTTCTTGAAAATGCAACCCCGGATATGCTCTGTAAATACCATGAAAGTTCTATCTTTGTATCAAGTTCCAGATTTGAGGGATTCGGAATGGTCATAGCGGAAGCAATGGCGTGCGGAGTACCTGCCGTGTCATTCGCCTGTCCGTGCGGACCTAAAGACATCATCCGGGACGGGGAAGACGGACTATTGGTCGAAAATGGAAAAACAGAAGAACTGGCCGAAAAAATAAATTATCTGATTGAGAACGAACAAATAAGAAAAGAAATGGGGAAAAAAGCCCGCATCAATGTACAACGTTTTGCTGAAGATGTAATAATGCAACAATGGATTCAGCTATTCAACAACTTATTAAACGGAACAAAACAATGAAAACAGATTCCCCCTACGACAGAGGAGACATCCATATAAATAAAAATGACAAAGTGCTGGAGATAGGTCCGGGCCATAATCCGACATATCGCTCCAACGTGATAGTCGAAAAATTTATTGACACCAATTACCACCGCTGCGGTGACGTGAAAATATACCCGCATCAGACCTTTGTACATGCCGATGGAGAAAAACTGCCCTTCAAAGACAAGGAGTTTGACTACGTAATATGCAATCAGGTATTGGAACACGTGGAACATCCCGAAGCTTTTGTCAAGGAATTATGCAGGGTATCCCGACGGGGATACATAGAAACTCCCAGTCTGCTGGGCGAATACTTGTTTCCCAAAAAATCACATAAATGGGTTATATTAGATATAGACAACAAACTGGTCTTCTATGAAAAGAACAAGATGCCGGGAAACTATGAAAATGACTATGGAGAATTATTCCTGAATTATCTGCCTTTCCAATCCCTCCCCTACAAACTGCTGTGGCTGACGGAAGGAGATATAACCTTGAACCGTTATGAGTGGAAAGATGAAGTGGAGATACTAATCAATCCCGAAGATGAATACTACTCCTCTTTCTTCCTCAACAAATGGAACCGGGAAATGGTAGAGAAACTATATCCCCGCCGTTCCGCCCTGACGGAAATGAAGAAGATGATTCAAGCCCTGTTCTATATCCTCAAAAACAAATTCAAATCACGATTCAGTAATCACCGGAATCCGGTCACACTGTCCGAATATATAAAAACGCATGAAGTGGTACGCTGACTATTTATCCATCTATGACAAGCCTTTCACCCAAGCCCCACAAGCGGTTATCAACCAAGTGAAAGACAAGATCCGGCAGCTTGCAACTCATGCTCCGCTGGTTTCGGTGGTCGCCATCGCCCATAATGAAGAAAAGAGGATATTGAGCTGCCTGTGGTCTTTATGTGAAAACCAACATAACTATCCTGTAGAAATACTAGTCATCAATAATCATTCTACCGACCACACCGAAGAGGTACTAAAAGAATTAGGAGTCACCTACTTCAATGAATACCAGAAAGGTCCCGGTTTTGCCCGGCAATGCGGACTGAACCATGCCCGGGGGAAGTATCATCTCTGCATAGACGCCGATACACTTTATCCGCCCCAGTACATCAGTACCATGATAAAGGTCTTACAGGACAAAGAAGTGGCAGGTGCATACGCCCTGTGGAGTTTTCTTCCTAATGAACATCATTTAGGACTTTTCTTCTATGAGACACTACGTGATCTCTATTTGAAAATACAAAATCTGAACAGACCGGAGCTCAATGTACGTGGAATGGCTTTTGCCTTCCACACGGAGACAGCCCGGAAAGAAGGATTCCGGACAGACATACTCCGCGGAGAAGACGGCTCCCTGGCACTGGCATTGAAAAAATACGGAAAATTAAGATTCGTCACCGCCCGCAAAGCCCGTGTCCTTACCGGCTATGGCACTATTTCGGCCGACGGATCCCTGTTCAGCAGTTTCAAAAAACGAGCCATAAAAGGTTTAAGAAGCTTCACGGCTCTTTTCTATAGCAAAAACAATTACGAGGACGAAGATTCTAACTTGATAAAGTAACGACAGATGAAAATAGCAATAGAAGCCCAGCGCATCTTCAGAAAAGAGAAACATGGCATGGACTATGTAGCTCTGGAAACCATCCGGGAACTGCAAAAGATAGACCAACAGAACGAATACTTCATACTGGTCAGCCCGGGAGATGATGTTTGTTTGCAGGAATCCGCCAACATGCATATCGTGACCGTTAATTGGCCATCCTATCCGCTTTGGGAACAGATAGGACTACCGTTGGCTTTAAAAAAAATCAAACCCGACCTGCTGCACTGCACAAGCAACACTGCCCCTGTGTATGGAAACATTCCACTGGTGCTTACACTGCACGACATTATCTTTCTAGAAAAAAAACAAGGCAAGAACCAGTCCATGTACCAAAGACTGGGACGTTTCTACCGAAAAATCATTGTTCCCCAAATCCTTACCAAATGCAAAAGAATCATTACCGTTTCTCATTTTGAATGCAACCGCATCAGTCATTTCCTGCACATTGACAAACAACTGCTTGTCGCCGTATACAACGGCTATTCACAACATTTCATACCCATACGGAACGCACAGGCCATCACTGCCCGATACATAAAGAACCATCCTTACCTGTTCTTTTTAGGAAATACCGATCCCAAGAAGAATACGGCAAGGGTATTGCAGGCATACCGCATTTATTTAAAAAAATCCAGTCAGCCCCTTCCCTTGCTTATCGCCGACCTGAAAGAAGAGATCATAGACGAATATCTGAACCGGGAAGGATTACAAGAAATAAAAAAAATGCTGTATCATCCCGGATACATTCCAAACACAGAACTACCCGCTGTTTATAGTGGAGCATCCGTCTTTATATACACGTCTTTACGCGAAAGTTTCGGCATCCCCATTCTGGAGGCGATGGCCTGTGGAACTCCCGTCATCACCTCAACCACTTCCGCCATGCCCGAAATCGCAGGACCGGAGGGTATTCTGGTCAATCCGTTCAAACCGGAGGAAATTGCTTCCGCCCTCCTTCATTTAGAAGAAAATGCAGAATTCTATCAGTCACAAACTGCATATGGACTAGAAAGAGTCCGTCGGTTCTCATGGGAGAACACAGCCAGAGAAATATTGAATATATATAAAGAAATACTAGCATGAACACTCTTGAAATCCTCTTCTTCGTTCTCCTGTTCATTGTATTCTACACCTATGTGGGATACGGAATCCTGTTGTGGATATTGGTAAAAATAAAACAAAATTTTATTTCCTTCTACGATACGGACGAACCGAAGCAAGAAACCTGCCGGAACGGCAACAACACCGACCTACCCGAAATCACCCTGTTCATCACCGCCTATAATGAGGAACAGGTAGTAGACGGAAAGATGAAAAACTGCCAAGAACTGGATTATCCCAAAGAGAAACTGCATATCGTATGGGTAACGGACGGCAGCAATGACCGAACCAATGAAAAATTAAAAGCGTATCCCGATGTCACCCTATTGTTCGTCCCCGAAAGAAAAGGAAAAACAGCCGCTATGAACCGGGGCATGGGATTTGTCACCACACCTTTGGTCATATTCACAGACGCCAATACATTTATTAATCCGCAGGCCGTTCGCGAGATAGTAAAATGTTTTAACCATCCGCAGGTGGGATGTGTGGCAGGAGAAAAACGGGTGGACATGTACAGTACCGAAGGAGCGGTTTCCGGAGGAGAAGGATTGTACTGGAAATATGAATCATGGCTGAAAAAAATGGATTATCAGCTCTATTCCGCCATAGGTGCTGCCGGAGAATTATTCGCCATCCGCACCCCGTTATATGAGGAAATGCCTGAAGATACCCTACTGGATGATTTTATGTTGTCCCTGCGTATTGCCATGAAGCAGTATACGATAGCATATTGTGATACGGCATATGCCTTGGAAAGCGGATCGGCCGATATGAAAGAAGAGGAAAAAAGAAAAGTACGTATCGCGGCAGGAGGATTGCAGTCTGTCTATCGTTTGAAAGAACTGCTGAATCCGCTACGTTATGGAATCCTCAGTTTTCAATATGTTTCCCATCGCGTACTGAGATGGTCGGTAACCCCGATCGCCTTGTTTCTGCTCTTTCCCTTGAATATCCTGCTGGTTGTCTGTAGTGAAAGCCTCCCGGTTTATTTTCTTTTTCTTCTGCTGCAATCCGCATTCTACCTCGGGGGAGTTTATGGCAGCCTCTTGTCTGCCAAGTCCGTAAAGAACAAATTCCTTTATATTCCCTACTATTTCCTGTTCATGAACATCAATGTGATAAAAGGTTTCTTCTATTTGAAGAGACATGCCGGCGGAACATGGGAAAAGTCCCGCAGGGCATAATATTTACTCACCAAAATACTTTTTTATCATCTCACGCAAAGCGGGAGCCATGATCGGCTTGGCCATATAATCGTCACATCCGGCTTCAAAAGCCTTGTCACGGTCACTGTCGTATGCATTGGCGGTAAGAGCTATGATGGGAAGTGTCCCTCCCTTCAGACGAATTCTTCTGGTAGCTTCCAAACCGTCCATAACAGGCATCTTTATATCCATCAAAATCATATCGGGCCGGCAACTCTCAAATTTCTCAATAGCCTCCTGCCCATCATGGGCACGGTGAACTTCATACTCCTTTCTTAAAATTATAGATAATAAGAGATAATTACTTTCCGTATCTTCAGCTACCAAAATCTTTTTCATTTCTTCTTTTCATTGATTACCTTGCAAAATTACGATATAAAATGATATAAACAATATTTTTTTTGTATATTTGCTGTCAGTAACAAATATCACGCATCTAAATTCGCTAAGAGAAACAGTCTATTGAGAATCATACTATTAATATGAAAATTCCGAGTAATATATTGCACGATAAGCAGTATGCAGACAAAATTCTGGAAATTACGGCTGATACTATGTTTTTCGTATATAAAGACGGCACCTGTTTAGACTTCAAGGCTAATACGACGGACTTCTTTATAAAAGAACAAGATATTATAGGGAGAAATATATTCTCTTATTTCCCCGTAGAAACGGCACGGGAGATGTATGCGGAATTCATCAAAGTACGGGCAGGAGACAAACCTTCCGCACGGAATTACAAATTAATATTGGAAGATGACGTGAAATACTACAAATGTATTATCAGCAAGTATGATGAGGAGCATTTTCTTTTTCAATACAGGGATATCACAGGCCGGAGTGTCGTCAGGCTGAAACTGGAAAAAAAGCAAAAAGATTTGTGCGAAGTAGAAAAAGCCGCAAGAATAGGATTATGGGCATACGATTCGTCCACACAGCTCTTCACTTACTCGGGATACACCCGGATATTCTGTAACGATGAGGAACAGAAACAGATTTCCATAGATGAATACATGAACTATATGCACCTTGATGACAAGGACCGTTTCAGTCAATGGCTGGAAGAAAACCTGAAGGAGAAAGATGCTTCCAATACCGTAAACTATAGACTCCTTATTGACGGAAAGACCGTCAATATGAGAATAAAAACATACCACAAAGAGGTATATATGCAAAGGACCGTATTGGAAGGATATATACAGAACACATCCGAAATTGTTTGGAAAGCAGAACGCTCCAACCAGCTGAAATCTGCCTTCCTTGCCAATATGAGCCACGAAATCCGTACGCCGTTGAATGCCATTCTGGGATTCTCACGCATTATAGCCGAAACGGAAAACGCCGAGGAAAGATTGCAGTATTACGATATTGTAGAAAAAAACAACATGCGCTTGCAGGAACTTATCAACGAGATTTTGGACCTGTCGAAAATTGAATCGGGCATGATGGAGTTCAACTATGCGCCTGTATCCCTTTATATTTTATGTGAAGATGTAAAAAACACGTATAGTTTCCGGTGTCAACCCGGAGTGGAGCTTGTTTTCGAAGAATCCGATCCGTCACTGGTTATCTCGACAGACAGGAACCGCTTGTTTCAGGTTTTCTCCAATCTGATAGGTAATGCTACGAAATTCACCGCCAAAGGTTCTATCAGCTTCGGGTATAAATTGAAGGAAAAAGAGATTGTTTTTCATGTAGCCGATACCGGAAGCGGTATTTCCGATGACAAGATAGACAAGATATTCGATCGTTTCATCATGGCCAACAACCAAGTGCAAGGCACAGGACTGGGGCTTTCCATCAGCAAAATCATTGTAGAAAAGTTAGGAGGAAAAATAGCTGTACAATCCAAAATGGGAACCGGGACCACATTCACTTTTACATTGCCTTACATTTCGGCAAACGGAGATATGAAATGGGAGGAAAAACTTACACCGGCTTCCATTAAAGACAACAATAGAACTTCCCATCAGGAGATGACCATCCTAGTAGCGGAAGACTATCAAAGCAATTATGACTTGATAGAGGCTATGCTCGGAAAAATGTACAAACTGGTGCATGCTCATGACGGTATGGAGGCTATCATATTCTATGAACAATACAAACCCGACTTGATTTTGATGGATATAAAAATGCCTAACATCAATGGTCTGGACGCCACCAAAGCCATCCGGGAAATGTCTGCCAGCGTACCTGTCATCGCTGTAAGCGCATACGCATATGAAAAAGACAAAATAGCTGCCATAGAAAGCGGATGCAATGAGTTTTTAACCAAACCGGTATCTGCCGACTTATTGAAAATGACTATAAACAAGTATCTAAAACAAAAGTAATTTATGGGAAGATTAGCCGTATACAAATTTGCCTATTTTTTATCTATCCTGTTCACAATCTTCATTCTGGGACTTTCCATCTTCGCTTACTTCTCAGGTAAAATAAATCCGGTGGAGAATATGTTCGCCGCATACGTTGCCTTAAGCAAACCTATACTGGTGGTTGTCAATACGATATTATTTATTTACTGGCTCATCAGACTACGGTATTGGTTATGGATTCCATTGACGGGTCTGATAGTAAATTGCGAATACATCACTTCCATGTACCAAATTTATAACCCTACCAAATATGCTAACGAGAACAGATTGAAAGTAGTGACTTACAATGTCCACTCATTTGGAAATGAAATTACGGGATTCTCCGCCAAGGAGTTTGCCGAGATGATGAACAAGGAGGAAACGGATGTACTTTGTTTTCAGGAATATAGAGGCAATGGCGACTTTACGGAACAAGACTTACAGAATACGTATGCTAAAATATTCCCTTACTCGTTTATCCCCGAAGGATTGAGTCAGGCCATTTACAGCCGCTACCCCATCAGACAGTCACAAACAATAGAATTTCCGAATACCAACAACGGAGCCATCTGGGCCGACCTGGATGTAAAAGGTATGACGATACGCATCATCAACGTGCACATGCAGACTACCAGCTTTGACAGAATGCGTTCCAAAGCAGCACAGGCTCGGGGAGAACAAGATGAGGAACAGGAAAGAGGCATTTATCTGGGCTATTCTGACAACTTCCGGGAAAATACTGTCAGACGTGCCGGACAGGCTGAACAAATCAGTTCGCTGATCAATGCCACGGAATATCCCTTGATTGTATGCGGTGACTTCAATGACCCTCCGGGAACTTTTACTTATGAAACTCTGAAAAACGGCTTGAAAGACGGATTTCAAACCGCTGGAGAAGGGTACGGAGCCACTTATCGGGGGTTTCACCATTTACTACGGATAGACTACTTGTTCCATTCCACCTTATTGGAAGGTATAAAATATAAGGTGATTCCTTATGATATGAGTGACCATAACCCGGTATATCTGGAGGTGGGACTTTGATAAATCACTTCTTCAAAGCTACCGAAAAGAAGAAAGTGGAACCTTTTCCCTCTTCAGACTCAAACCATAAATGCCCACCATTCTTAACAGCAAAATCCTGACATAATAACAAGCCTAATCCGGAACCTTCCTCATTATTCGTTCCGTATTTGCTGAAATGAGTTTCCGTGTTCAACAATTTCTTTTGGTCTTCCTCACTCATGCCTTTTCCGGTGTCTTTTACACTGACTATGACTTTATCACCCTCTATTTCGGCATTAACCAGAATTTCGGAATCATTATAACTGAACTTAATTGCATTGCTGAGAAGATTACGCAAGATGGTTTTCATCATATCCATATCGGCATGTACCTCAATCTTTCCATACACCGGGAAGTTCACCTTTATATTCTTCATACCGGCTACCAGATTGAAAATTTCGATAACCGAAGCAATATTCCCCACAATATCAAAGTCCTGATAAACTACATTCAGCTTGCCTATCTGGCTTTTAGTCCATTTCAATAAATTATCCAGCAAAGAGAAAACATCCTCCGTACTTTGATTGGCCATGCTCAGCATATCAAACATTTCCTTACCGATCTGTTCGGACGGAAGACTGAGTATCAACATATTGAGCACCATTTTAATGGATCCCATGGGTGAACGCAGGTCATGTGCGATAACAGAATATAACTTGTCGCGCCCCATAATAATCTTACGCAATTCTTCCGTTTGCTTCATGATGATCCGTTTGGCGGCAATCAGGGATATCTGATGGGTAACACGGATCACAAGCTCTTCCTTATTAAAAGGTTTGGATATAAAATCATTCGCACCTACCTTGAAACCCTTCACTATATCGGCAGTGGTATTCAAGGCTGTCAGAAATATAATAGGAATATGTTGTGTTTCCGGATCGGCTTTCAATCGTTCGGCAACTTCAAAACCATTCATCTCGGGCATCATGACATCCAACAAAATCAAATCGGGACGGGCATTGACCGCCTGGGATAATGCCTCCTTTCCATTACCGGCAGTTATCACCTTAAACTTCTCGTTTGTTAACAACACTTTTAACAACAAGACATTAGAAACCACATCATCCACAACCAAAACAGTGTACTCAGAATGACTTATTACAACATTTACATCCGGTGTCATAGGTATATATTATTTAGCCAGAACACTTTTAAAATAATCAATCACTTTCATCAGCCCCTCTTCCAGATGAATGTGAGGCTCCCAATCCAGCTTTTCTTTTGCCAGAGTAATATCCGGCCTGCGCTGACGAGGGTCATCATGAGGTAAAGGTTCGAAAATAATGTTAGAATGAGAACAGGTCAGTTCCAATATCTTCTGAGCCAGTTCGAATATGGAAAATTCGCAAGGGTTACCGATATTCACCGGTCCTGTGAAGTGATCTTCCGTAGCCATCATACGTATCATCCCTTCCACCAGATCATCTATGTACTGAAAACTACGTGTCTGTTTTCCGTCTCCATAAATGGTTATATCTTTATCTAGCAATGCCTGTACCACAAAATTGGAAATTACACGTCCGTCATCGGTCAGCATATTAGGACCATACGTATTGAATATGCGGATTATTTTTACCAAAACGCCATGTTGACGGTAATAATCCATGCACAAAGTCTCGGCACAACGTTTTCCTTCATCATAACAAGACCGGTAGCCTATGGGATTCACATTTCCCCAATCTCCCTCCCTTTGGGGATGCGACAACGGATCACCATACACCTCACTGGTAGAAGCCTGAAGTATTTTTGCTTTGTTACGCTTCGCCAGTCCCAACATATTAAACGTGCCGAAGACAGCCGTCTTAGCCGTTTTGATAGCATCATGCTGATAATGTATAGGAGAAGCGGGACATGCCAGATTGTATATCTCGTCCACATCCGTCCAAAACGGATTAATTATATCGTGTTCTATCAGTTCAAAGCGCGGATGCCCGATCAGGTAACTTATATTCTCTTTACTCCCCGTGAAAAAGTTGTCTAAACATATAACAATATTACCTTCCTCTATCAGACGAGTGCATAGATGTGACCCTATAAATCCTGCGCCTCCCGTTACTAGGATTCTTTTCATTCCCCTTATTTTTACTTTATTTTATGTTTAGCAAAAATAATTGATTCCCTTCACTTGTGCAAACATTTAAAACAAGATTATTCGTTATCTTTGCAAATACTTTGTCAAAATGAGATTTATATGAAGAAATATCCTTGTGTATTAAGTATAGCAGGATCCGATTGCAGCGGAGGAGCCGGTATACAGGCTGACCTGAAGACCATCTCCGCCTTGGGTGGTTATGCTGCGACAGCCATTACTGCAATCACCGTACAAAACACTTTGGGAGTACGTGCCATACATCCCGTACCACCGGTATATGTGCGTGGCCAGATAGAAGCCGTAATGGAAGATATCCGTCCGGATGCTGTTAAAATAGGTATGATTAATGATGTGGAAATAGTCAAGACCATAGCCTCCTGCCTTCGTACATACCGGCCCCGCTTCGTTGTGTTCGATCCGGTCATGGTATCGACCAGCGGACACCGGCTGATAGAAGAGGACGCCATCAGTGCACTGACCCGGGAACTGATGCCTCTGGCCAGCCTGATTACACCCAATCTGAGTGAGGCGGAAGTATTGACGGAACACCGCATAGGCTATGTGGACGAAATGAAAGCTGCCGCATCGGAATTATTAAAGTTCGGTTGCGGATCCGTTTTACTGAAAGGAGGACATTTGGAGGGCGACAAGATGTGCGATGTATTACAAATAGTTGGAGAAGACAAGCCTCATCTCTTTATCTCAGATAAGATAGAAAGCAAAAACACACACGGAACAGGATGTACTCTTTCTTCCGCCATTGCTACTTTTCTGGCACTGGGATATGATATGCCGCAGGCCGTAGAACATGCAAAAGCATATGTCACCAAAGGAATCCACGCCGGGAAAGACGTGCATATAGGCGAAGGACACGGCCCGCTGAATCACTTTTACGCACCTGTTCCGATGAAAACAATGAAATAATTTGTCAATGTGCTAATTACCATGCGGTACATAATGCAGCATATTAGCAAATTGCCTCATTATTATTCCGTAGTTCCGAAAGAAATAATTAACTTTGCAACGTTTTTAAACCAAAATAGGAAAAATATGAAAGCATTTGTATTCCCCGGACAGGGAGCACAGTTTGTAGGTATGGGTAAAGACCTGTACGAAAACTCGGCTTTAGCCAAAGAACTTTTTGAAAAAGCAAACGACATTTTAGGATACCGTATCACAGACATCATGTTTGAAGGTACTGACGAAGACTTGCGCCAGACTAAAGTAACTCAGCCTGCCGTTTTTCTGCACTCGGTAATTTCCGCTCTTTGCATGGGTGATGATTTCAAACCTGAAATGACTGCCGGACACTCGCTGGGCGAATTTTCCGCATTGGTTGCAGCCGGAGCATTGTCTTTCGAAGATGGTCTGAAACTGGTTTATGCACGTGCTATGGCTATGCAGAAAGCTTGTGAGGCACAACCCTCTACGATGGCTGCCATCATTGCATTGCCTGACGAAAAAGTAGAGGAAATCTGTGAAGCGATTTCTAAAGAAGGAGAAGTGGTAGTGGCTGCCAATTATAACTGCCCGGGACAAATTGTCATCTCAGGTTCTATCGAAGGAATCAACAAGGCTTGCGAGCAAATGAAAGCTGCCGGTGCTAAACGTGCCCTGCCGCTGAAAGTGGGAGGCGCCTTCCACTCTCCGCTGATGAACCCCGCCAAAGTGGAACTGGAAGCTGCTATCAACGCTACTGAAATTCATACTCCGAAATGCCCTGTATATCAGAACGTGGACGCTTTGCCTCACACAGATCCCGCTGAAATCAAGGCAAACCTGGTAGCTCAGCTCACCGCTTCCGTACGCTGGACCCAGACAGTGAAGAATATGGTTGCCGATGGTGCCGATGACTTTACCGAATGCGGACCGGGTGCTGTACTGCAAGGACTGATCAAGAAAATTGATGGATCGGTCAACGCACACGGTATTGCTTGATAAACAAAATTCAGTTATTATAAATTTTATACGGATTACCGGAATATGCTGAGTAATCCGTATTTTTTTTATGGCATTTCACAAAAATATTCGTAAGTTTGTCGGTATCTAAACGAGATCAGACTATGAATGAATTTAAATATAACATTGGTTATGCCCTGAGCGGAGGATTTATAAAAGGATTTGCCCATTTGGGGATTATGCAGGCTTTGCATGAACATGGCATCAGGCCGGAAATACTTTCCGGAGTAAGTGCAGGTGCTCTTGCCGCTGTCTTCTATGCCGACGGCAAAGAACCTTATCATATTGTTGAACTTTTTGAGCACCATTCATTCAAAGAACTGACCACTTTTTCTATCAACAAACAAGGTCTGCTGAAACTGGATAGTTTTATCGATTTCTTAAACAGCAACTTGGAGTCGAAAACGATAGAAGAACTAAAAATCCCCACTATTATTACCGCCACCGATTTGGATCACGGACGCATCGTTTCTTTTAAAAAAGGGAAAATAGCCGAAAGACTGGCTGCTTCCTGCTGTATGCCTATCTTGTTTGCCCCCATACGCATCAACAATACATATTATGTAGATGGAGGAATCTTGATGAACCTGCCGGTCAGCCCCATTCGCAAAGAATGCGAGAAAGTGATAGCACTCAATGTAGATCCGCTGGTAGCAGATGAATATAGCAAGAATGTGGTAAGCATCGCACTCAGAGCCTATCATTTTATTTTCCAAGCCAATACACTGCCTCAAAAAGGGATTGCAGATTTGCTGATCGAATCATACGGACTGGAAGAATACAGCAACAGAGAACTGGAAAGAGCCGAAGAGATATTCGAAAAAGGATACAATACGGCAACGGAACTCCTGGACAGACTACTCCTGGAGAATGGAACAATTTGGAGATAAACAAAAAAAAATAAAATGGATACACAAGAAAAAATTATTATCTATCAGGTATTCACCCGTTTATTCGGGAACAACAGCCTGCGTTGTAAGCCTAATGGTTCTTTGGAGGAAAACGGTTGCGGAAAAATGGCCGATTTCACGACAAAGGCTTTAAACGAGATCAAAACACTGGGTGCTACACATATTTGGTATACAGGTATCATTGAACATGCTACCCAAACCAATTATACCCGCTATGGCATCAAACCCGATCATCCCGCAGTAGTAAAAGGAAAGGCCGGATCACCGTATGCCATCAAGGATTATTATGATGTAGACCCTGATTTGGCAACCAGTATCCCGGACCGTATGAAAGAGTTCGAGAATCTGGTAACACGAAGCCACAAAGCCGGATTGAAGGTCATCATTGATTTTGTCCCCAACCATGTAGCCCGCCAATATGGTTCAGACGCCAAGCCTGAAGGAGTAACCGATTTGGGTGAGAAAGATGATGTGACAAAAGCTTTCAGCCCCAACAATAATTTCTATTATATTCCCGATACAAAGCTGGAAGGCAATATTGACCTGCACCGTGGCGCAGCGGAACCTTACATAGAGTTTCCGGCAAAAGCAACCGGTAATGACCGTTTTGACGCATGGCCCAACTCCAATGACTGGTATGAAACTGTGAAACTGAATTATGGTATAGACTACTTGAACGGTCATAGCCGCCACTTCGAACCGATTCCGGACACATGGGTGAAGATGCGTGACATCCTACTGTTCTGGTCTGCCAAAGGCATTGACGGATTCCGCTGTGATATGGCAGAAATGGTTCCTGTAGAATTCTGGGGATGGGTGATTCCGCAAATCAAAGCTGAACATCCGAAACTGATCTTTATCGCCGAGGTCTATAATCCGGGAGAATACAGAAATTATCTGTTCAATGGCAAATTCGACTATTTATATGACAAAGTAGGTCTGTATGATACACTACGTGCCATTACCTGCGGATGGGAATCGGCAACTGCTATTCCACAACGCTGGCAAAGCTTGGGAGGTATTGAAAAACGAATGCTCAATTTCCTGGAAAATCATGACGAGCAGCGCATAGCTTCCGATTATTTTGCCGGAAACGGCTCAAAAGCCATCCCCGCAATGATTGTATCGGCTTGCATGAATACCAATCCGGTCATGATTTACTTCGGGCAGGAATTGGGAGAACATGGCATGGATACGGAAGGTTTCAGCGGGCGTGACGGAAGAACTACCATCTTTGATTACTGGAGTGTGGACAGCATACGCCGCTGGCGCAATGGAGGCAAGTTTGACAATAAATTCCTGAATGAGGATGAAAAGCAATTGAAACAATTCTATACCCGTCTGCTGAATATATGCAACAGTGAAAAAGCCATACGGGAAGGTGTGTTCTTTGACTTAACCTATGCCAATCTGGCCGGATGGGTATTTAACGAACATAAACAATACGCCTTTTTACGAAAACAGGATGATGAACTGATATTAATTATGGTTAACTTTGACTCCATACCGGCACGTTCAGCCGTCAATATTCCGCAACATGCGTTTGATTATTTAGGCATCCATCGTTATGGAGAATATGAGGCAACCGAATTGCTGACCGGAAACACAGAGAAGCTGACTCTTATGCCGGACAAAACAACTCCCGTATTACTAGATGGAATGAATGGAAAAATTCTGAAATTCAAGCTATAGTTTCCCACCACAGATTACTCAGATTAACACAGATACAGATTGAAATAAGCAATAAATCGTATTTCAATCTGTGTAATCTGTGGTAAAAAACATTTTAACTCTAGGAAAATACAAATTCCTTCATTGTCCTATCTCTTCAACAGACCGATTTTCAAGTTCAGCTTAAAATAATAGACTCCGTTCTCACGTTCCAGATATCCGTATTTATCTTTTTCAGTAGAACTTTTCTCAAACCGGGAATTAACAAACAGGAAATCGGCAAATACCTGACGGTCAGCCTTCTGATAACAAAGTACCTCTCCATTACCATTTACAAACAGAAAACCGGATATGGCAGAATCTATCCCATTAAATATCTTGGCAGGACGCATTCCTAAAGCCAAAGCCATAAGAAACTGCTTCATCTTATATTCATAATAACTATGCTTATGGATCAATTCATCCTTTATTTTCAACGGATTGATTTGTTTGATTGCTTCTGTCAGGTCACTAACTTTGGATATGCCATCCAAATGCATGACACGCAACATCTCGCCCAACATACGGGGAAAATGAAGATCTATCATGCAAAGATTACTACGGAATACCTTATCGGCCACATCATTATATTTTAAGATTCCTCCCAAGCGTTCTATCATCAACATACGTCCTGCCACATCATCTTCTTCACCAAAAGCATTAATTTTGTTTACGGTAGGAGTAGCGAATTTAACACCTGTCTGCTCAAACTTCAAATTGGCGGTACGCCCTCCATCCAACAACGGGAACATAGTTCCCAAACGGGAACGAACGCAAAAACCTACCAACGGAGCCTCTATACTGTAAAAAGCAACATAGAAATCAGTACGGTCATCCGTCTTTGCTTCCAAGTCATAAATGGCGACTTCATCTAAAAATTCTTCCACACCGTCGGGAGACATCACATCATTCTCTCGGCTCTCTTTGACAGCAGCAAAAACCAACTCTGCCACAGCCGCAAAATCCTCACGAGGTATCTGCTTATCTATCTTTTCCCCACAAATACGTACGGTCGCCTCATCCTCCAGAATATAACGGCGTGTCCCGTCATGTTCCTCACGCTGTACCATCGCCACAGGAAGCTTTTGCACTTCATTCCTTTTCACATCAGGCGTACCTGCATACACATATCCGTCCGCTAACAAGCGGAAAAAGGCGTAAAGCTCGCCCCACTCTCTCTTTGTCGCTTCAAATGCCATATATTTTCTCTTTTTACTATCGTCTGCTATTTTTTAACGGCTGCAAAGATACGCAAAAGAAGTCTTAAAAAACAGGTTTTCGAGAAACGCAAACATTAAACAATGTTATATAGCATACTTTTTAAGTCTGATTATTTGCTATTTTCCAAAAAGTCCGTACCTTTGCAATGTGTTTTTCATAGTATTAGATTTAAGGTTAACAAAGGTTGGAGCAAGGCGTTGCTCCTTTTTTATTTTATCCCCCTTACTTTTACGATAAAACAAGTATTTCTTTTAATCCAGAAACCTCGACCTATCTTCAATCGTTCTCAACAGAATCCCTCCGACAGGATAATCAGGTAGAAATTTATGAAGGGAATGCGGATGTGATTTACGTTCCAATCGAACCGATGAATTAGCATTTATCAACAAATGTATCACAAATCACTGCATTTCCATAAACCTGTTCCTTATCCGGTTTGTTCTAAATGGCAAAGACAATCTTTATAAATGATAGAATCATGAAATTAAAAAAAGGAAGTATTGCATTACTAACATTGGCAGGTATGTTCTATATGAGCGTACAAAAAGCGGATGCATGCACGCGTGCCGTCTATATCGGACCGGACCATATGGTAGTAACCGGACGTACAATGGACTGGAAAGAAGATATTATGAGTAATATCTATGTTTTCCCCAGAGGAATACAACGTGCAGGATATAATAAAGAAAATGCCGTGAAATGGACTTCAAAATACGGCAGCGTCATTGCAACAGGATATGATATAGGTACGTGTGACGGAATGAATGAAAAAGGATTGGTTGCCAGTCTGTTATTTTTGCCAGAATCCGTCTTTGACCGTCCGGAAGATACACGTCCTGTCATGGGAATCAGCATATGGACACAATATGTACTGGACAATTTTGCCACCGTACATGAAGCTGTTGAGGAGCTGAAAAAAGAATCATTCCGCATTGATGCTCCCCACATGCCCAACGGTTCAGCTTCCACTCTTCACCTGGCTATTACAGATGAAACAGGAAATACAGCGGTTTTGGAATATCTGGACGGGAATTTAAGCATACACGAAGGAAAAGAATTCCAAGTGATGACCAATTCTCCACGATATGATTATCAGTTGGCTATCAATGATTACTGGAAAGAAGTAGGAGGATTGCAAATGCTGCCGGGCACGAACCGTTCCAGCGACCGCTTTGTGCGTGCCTCTTTTTATATACATGCAATCCCTCAGACTCCGGACGCTAAAATAGCTGTACCCAGTGTGCTCAGTGTGATGCGTAATGTATCTGTCCCTTTCGGAATTACCACACCGGACAAACCTCATATATCTTCCACCCGCTGGCGTTCTGTATCCGATCAGAAGAATAAAATATATTATTTTGAATCGGTCATGACTCCTAATCTGTTTTGGTTGGATTTGAAGAAAATCGACTTCAGTCCCAAAGCCGGAATCAAGAAACTGACCCTCACCAACGGAAAGATTTATGCAGGAGATGCTGTAAAAGATTTAAAAGACAGCGACTCATTTGTATTCTTATTCCAAACCCCTGTGATGTAAAACAGTAAAAATCAATATGACGTTCATGCCTCATTAAAATCGGTTAAGAGCCTCGTGAACGTCATACTTTTCTGCAAAAGTACTCCCCTCCGGCATTGAGTATCTTTTAAAATTCGTTGTTTTATAATAATACAAAAGCAATCATTTCCTCTCTGCTTCCTTATTACAAAAGAATAATTTATCTTTGAACGGATTTTAATATCCCATCAAAATCAGAACAAAAATAAAATAACTATGGAACAACCATCACTCAACGACCATAATAAACAGGAATACCCTCCCATGCATACTACGGAGCATGTCATAAACAGGACAATGGTCAATCTTTTCGGATGCGGACGGGCAATATCCGCCCATATAGAACGCAAAAAAAGCAAACTGGATTTTGCGCTGCAAACCTGTCCGGAAGAAGCGGATATTATAAGAATAGAAAACACCGTAAACGAAGTATTGCGAAGAAATTTGCCCGTTACAATGGAATTTATCTCTCAAGAGGAAGCTATAGGGCGCTTTGACATGAAACGTTTACCGGAAAAAGCTTCCGAAACCGTACGGATTGTAAAAGTCGGCGATTACGACGAATGCCTCTGTATAGGTCAACACGTGAAAAATACGTCCGAAATAGGTACATTTAAAATTATAAGCCACGACTATAAAGACGGAATCTTCCGTATGCGGTTCAAGCTGATATAGAACAACTGTCAATCTGTCCCCCTAAAATTACAAATTGGCAGTAGCCTTGACAATCAAATGTTTAAAAAGGCTTACCAACTTTTAATGCAAAGGTTTTAATCTTTAAGAAAACCTTTATAGGTTTAAAAGAGTGCAATATAAACCGCATATCATCGAACTAATGGTATGCGGTTTGCATTATGGATAGTGAATGACAAAGCCGAAAGGTGAAGGAATTCAGAAATAAACAAAATGTTTAACCAAAACCTATAGGAGATTAAGATTATGATGCCAGTAAGAAGATCAAACCAAACATGGTTACCAAGTATTTTTAATGATTTCTTTGATAACGACTGGATGGTAAAAGCCAATGCAACAGCTCCCGCCATCAATGTTATTGAAAGTGACAAAGACTACAAAGTAGAAGTCGCCGCTCCGGGAATGACCAAAGAAGACTTCAAGATTCATATCAACGAAGACAACGACTTGGTTATCTCTATGGAAAAGAAAACAGAAAGTACCGAAGGTGATAAAGAAGGCAAGAAAGAAAGCCGTTACTTGCGTCGCGAATTCTCTTATTCTAAATTCCAACAGACATTGATCCTGCCTGATGATGTAGATAAAGATAAAATTGATGCAAAAGTAAACGATGGTGTATTAACTATCGAGCTGCCGAAACGTACGCCGGAAGACAAAGAAAAAGCAGCCAAGGTTATCGAAGTTAAATAACATGCTCTCAAATTCAGAAAAGAGGGATTGCCGCAGAGGCAGTTCCTCTTTTGGGACATTCATTAAATATTACAAAATCAGCCAACTAATTCATACACAAAGTATTG
>ERZ773156.176-NODE-176-length-90835-cov-5.48059_pt1 | contig 90835 bp, 78 predicted proteins | sample MGYA00511895_ERZ773156 | MGnify/ENA primary metagenome ERZ773156 (study PRJEB29015, sample SAMEA2737850) | human gut metagenome | biome: human gut; feature: human-associated habitat; material: faeces | place: China | collected 2012 ... | reverse complement strand
AGCATAGTCCATGATGTCCTTGAGAAAAATGTGTCAACCAATCTTGACAACATCATTATTTACTTATTGTCTGACTTTCCATTTAATGGAGTATTCTCGGCTAAAAGGTTAAGGTCGCTCTGTAAAATGGCAAATGCAACAATTCCAAGCATAAAGATGCTTAAAATCACGAAAATTATTCCACGATTTGTTGATGGCAGACCTTTCTCAGTTTTTGCTGAATCAATCTTCTCTCCAGCCTTATAAATCCAAAATAACCAGTAGATACCGCAGGTAATCAAACTTAATAAAAATACCATGCCACCACTTTTGGCATTTGGATCATGACTCGCAGCGTTAGTATCATTTACCAAACATATTTGCCAGTAAATTCCATACACCCCACAAGTAATCAATGTCAAAATTATCGCTACACCTACGCTTCGTTTTTTTATTCCATTCATGCTCTCTGTCCTCCTTATAGTACGATATTTGACATTAAAATTATACGATATTTATACATTAAATGCAACTATTTATCGAATTATAATTTACGATATATAGGAGGTCAGTAGAAATGTTTGATATTTTATCGAGGATCACCGAAGAACGACTTAAAAGAGGCTGGAGTGAATATCGTTTAGCTGAGAACAGTGGAATAACACAATCTACAATATCAACCTGGTACAGAAAGCAAATGCAACCCTCCATCTCTTCTTTAGAAAAGATCTGCAATGGACTCGGCATTACGTTGGCTCAATTCTTTTCTGTTGACTCTAATACACCTCTCTCCAAGGAACAGACAGAAATACTGGAACATTGGTTACGATTAGATACCGACGAAAGAACGGCCATCAAATTACTTCTGGAAACTATGAACGCCAAAAAATAACTCTCCTCAATAAAAGCACATGAATTACTCTTCGATCTTACTACAATTTTGATCACCTTGAACTAAGATCACTTTACCACATGAATACTGGGTATATAACGTTTCTATCCAGATATTTTTGCAAAATGGCATTAAAGCATTCCTGCCTTCCACTTAGATCCACCATGGACGAATGCCATTTTGCTCCAGTTCTAAAATTAATCGTACTTACTGCAAAATGAATATGTACCTGCCCACCAGCCTCATAATGAATTGCAAAAACCACCTGGAAACCATTTTGAAAATAAAGCAAACTGCATTCGTTAGCAAATTGAATCAAGGTCGAGAAATCTCTAATCCGGCTCACTTCCTCATTGGTAAGCGAAAAGACCTCATGATACATCCTTCGCCCCTTTCTCTGTTCAATCCGATAAAACTCCTGGACGGCTTTCATCTGTCGGATCATAACTTCCACCGATAAATAGTCTGCAACGCCATGGCTCCCATAAGCCAATAACTCATCTCCCCGTTTTTCGCTAGATCTTGTCCTCGTGATATATCGAACAACATTCTCTATCACTCTTGAATTTTCGTATTTTCCCTTCATTGCGATCATGATTGCCATAATACGCTCTCCCCCTTTACTAGTTCCATTAGAATAGATAGGGCTTCTCTCTCGGTAATAGAGGCTCTGGTTCTCTTCATAAGAGCATTCAACCATTCCTGTCTCTCTACCATTAAAATTAAGCGATCACGGTCTTTTACTCGTCTACGTTCTAAACCAGCTATTGAGCAATCTAACATATATGTGCTAACGCATTGATGCTTTTGCTCTGATTTTCGTTCTATTTTTCCTTTTTCATTTTTTGTACATCGAATTGTAATTATTTCTGTTTTTTTATCTTCTATATTCATTTTATTATCCTTATTGTCTAATATTTTAAAGTAATTATCTATAATTTCATTAATTAATCATATTATATAAAAAACAAGTACGCAGAATGTATTACATCCCATCCCCTCTGGTTATCCATTACCTTTTGGGAGTATCCAGCTACTAGTTTGATTATCTTTGCCCTCTTATCATTATGTTATCCCCTTAATTTTTTATTACTGTTAGCCTTTTATGCTTCGAACTCTGTAATAAATAGAAAATAAGGAGGCCTATTAATCATGATCAACGATCCTAGCGAATTAATAACGATAGAAGAACTCTGCGACACACTTTCCATCGGTCGTAACGCAGCTTACCAGCTACTAAATTCCAACCAAATCAAAGCCTTCCGTATCGGAAGAGTCTGGAAGATAAGTAAAATGGCCGTTGAAGATTTCATTCTAACCCAAAGCAACTTAATAAAAAAATAAGGGCAGTAGCAGAGTCCCAGGCTTCTTTCCCTGGGACTCTAATCTATCTACTATTCTCTAAACTCCCAAACGCTTTTAGCCAATTTTCCCGATCTGTAACTGTTCCATCGCTTCCTCTTTCTTCCGATCTGAAACATGGGTGTATATATCCATACTTGTCGTGATCGTAGAGTGGCCAAGAAGTTCCTGGATAACTTTCATAGAGACATCAGCTTCAATCAAAAGTGATGCAAACGTATGTCGCAGATCATGGAATCTAATATCCGTAATCCCATACCTTTTCAGAAAATCATGATAGCGGTTCATAAATTTTCTCTGCGCTATGTAACCTCCCTGTGGATTGGCAAAAACTAAGTCCTGGTCTTCGTAAAACCATTTATTATTCCTTTTCTCTGCATCCTGTCTTTTTTTCTGGATCATCAATGCTTCATACACCACCTCCAGCATCGGAATTAGACGGATGCTTTTTTTCGTTTTGGGTTCCAGGATTTGATAAGTAGTATGTCGCACACCATTCTCATCTGGAGTCTCATCCACCACTCGACATAAACTTCCTTTCACATGAATTTGTCGATTTACAAAATCAATATTTTCCCATTTTAACGCCATCACCTCGCCCTTTCGTAATCCCGTATACACGGTTGTTACAATAATCGGGTACAATTCTTCATCTTTGGCATCTCTCACAATTTTTTCCACTTCTTGTCGGCTTAACATTTTTCCCTCATACCTTTCTTTCTTCGGCATCACGGTATACAGATTTGGATTGTCCGAAATTATCTTTACACTAACCGCTTTCTCCAACGCACTGTTAATAATTACCTCTATTGATCTGACGTATTTGCTTGTATAACCCTCTTCGAGTTTTCCATTATAGAATTGCTGAAGGTCTGTCGTTTTTACCCGATCCAACCGCATTTTCCCTAATTTAGACTCAAATATATGCCTGCGGCAAATCTGCATATAGGAACTATACGTGGTGATTTTCAGATCATTTTTCTTATATTTTTCCATAAACTCCTTCACCCACGCTCCTAGAGTATATGGCTTACTTTTTACTGTTTTTGAAGCCTGCAATTCCCGCAGCTTCTTTTTTACTTCTGCTTGTGTCTTACCATATACATAGCGTCGCTCAAACTGCTCATCGAAATAAGCACTGCACCACCTGCCGTCTTTCCGCTTATACACGGTTCCTTCACCGTTGCTTCGTCTGCCCATTCTTAATAACACCCTCCTTTTTGGCGTAAAAAAATAGAGCCACATAAGGTGACCCTATCTTTTTATTAATCTTCGGTTCCGTTAATCCAGCTCTCGAATTTCTTCTTCGACACGACTCGTTTTTTTCCAAGAACTATTGCGGGGATTGTTCCATTTCTGACTAACTCATAAGCATAACTTCGGCTAATTCCTAATAACTCTGCTACCTCAGGTACAGAATACACCAATTTTTCCATTTTCCACCTCGTGAATTATTTTTTTCCATTTTTTCTATGGATTACTTTCACGTTCTTTCTGGTGTATTTTTCTATATTTCCGTCCTTTCCAGAGAATATCGTCCATTTTTAGAAATCACATGAAATGGAATTTGACAATTTTCCCTTAAGGCATTCATAAATTTATCTGATATTGGCCGATCATTCTTCTTCACCTGTGCGATATACATCGGAATCCCCATATGTTTAGCAAGAACTAGTAAATCGTCTGCTAACTGTACTTTCAACTTTATTGCCGCTTCCTTGGTTAATTCCTGTCCACTCTCCCTCGCCAACGTCTCTATGACGTTCATTTTTGCTTTCGTGAATGCCCGATCACTGTCACCCCTTAAAATCTCCTCAATCTCTGGCTCTTTCTTTTTTAACCACGATAACTGTTCGTAGAGATATGCATCCTCTCCCATAGATTCAAAAAGGCTTATTATTTTCGAATAGAATTTGTCAAGCGCTTTCAGATTCTCAGCAGCAAGTCTATTTAAAACTAAATATCCGTTTACTTCAAGAAACAATGCTCTAATATTTTCGAAATCCACATCTCCATTCATCAATTTTTTCAACCATTTTTTGTGCTGGAATGTCAACGCCTTCTCCTCTGACTCAGTAAGCCCCTTCACACCTTGATCGTTCTGACCAAATTGACTCATATACTCATTCACCTCAGACATATACTGTTTAACAATTTCCAGCCTTTGTTTGTTTTTTCTTTGCCGCTTTAGAAAATGATTTTTGTCTAATTTATAAATATATAATTTAGTGACTCCCCCATCCTCTCGCTTTCTTCCCAGCATCTGGATAAATTCTGCTTCTGTATCCGCAATGATAATTACGTTGCGAAGTTCCCGATCATGCAAAGAAATTCCATTATCCAGAACTGATGTTGTAATTACGATTCTTGATCCTTGTTTCTTTTTCTTCGCCAGAAATTGAACCTCATTCATCGCAACATCTTCTTCTCTATAATCCGATGTAATGAAAGCCACTTCTGACTCATCACAGTCTAATTTGCATATAATGTCTTTGTTCAGAATGCTGCCAAATTCCCGGCTATCCACAAAAATCAGCCACTTGCCATCTTCTTTTTTTATGACATCCGCCACTTCCTCTCGCTTATGTAAAACACGTATGTCTAAATAACTATAATCTTTTTCTGCATCATATTCCCATATTTTTCCACCACGCAATATCGAGAATACATTAACATTATGAGATATCGTCAGCTTCTGATTCATCCACGTACTTCGAATAAATTTCTGGTCTAGAAAATCTTTTTTTATCACCTCTTGTACTTGACTTATCGTCGCAGACATAAAGATCCGTAGTTTACTGCAAAACGCCATGTCTATATACTCATATGACAATATCGTATTTGTATTATAATTTGAGTCTGCCATAAAATAGTGTGCTTCATCGCATATAACACAACTATACTTCTCTTGGGCCTCCTGGAAAACCTTTCCATTCAAACGGATTCCATTCGGAACATATTCGGAAAGTGTTAAAATTCTCTTCTCAATAGTTTGGTACAACTCAATTTTAATACATCTTTGTTGATCAAATGGAAAATCCCGCAGTTCCTCTTCTAGTTGTCTTTTTAGAATTGACCTATTTACTAGATATAACATTTTTCTATTCACTGAAGCTAAAGCTGGAAGCAATACCTTTAAAACAAAGGTCGTTTTTCCACTTCCTGTTGGCGACGATAAAAAAACGATATCTCCTGCTTTCCACTGCTTATATTCTTCTCCGACCGACTCCGATATATACTTCATCCCACTTCCTCCTTACAGTTACTAGGAAATGGAAAACGGACGCACAATAACATTAGAACTTTCCATTTTCCATTTTCTTAAGTGTACCATAACTTACAATTTTTGAAAATTCCTCCCTCATTTTTTAAGCTAACTCATTTCCCGTTGATGTCAAAACTGATGTCAAATCGCTATTTTTTCACTAAAAATGCAAAAAGAAAAGGCTTCCCAAAGGTCTGAAAACCCTTGAAAAGCCTAGGTTTCTGCGGGCAACAGGACTTGAACCTGCACGTCGGGGACACCAGAACCTAAATCTGGCGCGTCTGCCAATTCCGCCATGCCCGCAAAATCATTGCAGTTCGTACAACGCATGAACTGTAATAACTTGATTATTATACCATATCTATGATAATTGTCAATCGTTCCTTTTCATGGTACACTAGAAGTACAATCCCAGAGCCCGGAGGTGTTTTCATGAAAATTTCCCAAACCAAAGATATCCGTACCGCTAACAGCTTAACGATCATACGCCATATTCTGGATAAAAAAGAGATTTCCAGAGCCCGCATTTCTGAAGACACAGGTCTGAACAAAGCTACGGTATCCACCATCGTTAAAGACTGGATGAATCTGAAGCTGGTAGAAGAAACCACCACCGGAGACTCTAACGGCGGACGCCGCCCGATCATTCTGACCTTATCTGAACATGCAGGATATTGCATCGCTGTCGATATGGGTGTCAGCCATGTCAATCTGATCCTCGCCAATATCAAAAATGAAATTGTGGCCAGAAACTCCTTTTCCATCCATGACACTGCGTTTTCCAATGTTTATGCCAGTCTCTGCTCTGCCATTGACCAATTAACTTCCCAGATGCCGCCTTCTACATACGGACTTTTGGGCATTAGTCTGGCTGTCCGCGGCATCATCGATCTGGATGGCGTGATCCGTTTTATTCCAAAGCTGGCCTGGCACAATGTAGATATCTGCTCCCTTTTGTTTGATCGTTATCAGGTTCCTGTACATATCGACAATGATGGAAACCTTGGTGCGTCTATGGAGTCAAGGCTCTATCCTCAGTACGAAGAGTTAACCGTTCTTTCTATCTCCGATACCATCTCCTGCGGCTTGATCACACGAGGTTCCCTGGTACGTGGATATCTGGGATTTGCCAATGCAGTCGGTCATCACACCATCAATATCCACGAAACCCATCAGTGCTCCTGCGGAAAATATGGCTGTTGGGAACAGTACTGTTCTGATCAAAGCCTCATCGAAGGAACGAACCATCTCCACGAAGCACAGATCCATACGATTGAAGAATATATCGACCTGGTAAAACAACAGGACCCCGCCGCTTTAACCGTTTTAAGACATTTTATCAAAAACCTTGCGATCGGACTGTCTAATATCATCTTCTTCATGAACAGCGAGATGATCATTATGAATTCCAAACTGCTGCGTGCATTTCCCTATCTTCTTCCGGAGATCATGAAGGCAACCGTTCTTCCGATCACGCATAGCCAGGAGATCCTGCTTTCTACCCTTGGTGATGAAGGCCCTATCCTTGGTGCATCGCGAAAAGCCATTGAAGAGTTTTTTGCTTCCTTAATTAGCAAATAACTGACACCAGTACTCATAACTGCCAGAGGTAAATGCGCTTTTCTGTAATTTTTGTTCGTTATAGTATAACATTGTTTTCCTGAAAGTACATAAATAATGGTGTCTGCAGAACAAAAAAACCTGTTTTTCTGCTGAAAATATCAGAAAAACAGGTTCCTAATCTGTTAAATTTTAAAAATTCGTTCCATTCCAGCCCCAGTCCTCTGAAGCCCGATAGCGGATATACATATCATCCTTTGCAATACCCAGATTTTCGTTCAGTGTTTTTGTTATCATCTCGGTAATCTTCACAGAACCCTCTTTGTCAATGGCTGATCCTAAGATATCCACCTCTACCATTGCAACTGCTTTTTCTCCCTGACCTCCAAAAAACATGGTACAGTCATCCTGAATGGATACTAACAGCCACTGTTCACTTTTACCCGGAAAACAGCTGATTGCCTGTCCCAGAGCCTTTTTAATATTCTCTGCAGCCTTCGCATCTGTTTTCACATTTGTTTTAACCTGTATACACGGCATACTTTCTTTCCTCCCGCCTTTTAATCATACATAAGCTGATGACGGAAGTAGAAGAAATGATCGCTGTGGGTGTGAATGCTCAGCATCCGTGTATGCGGATGATCTGTAGAAGTAAATTCCTTGCCAAATTTTCCGATTGTCAACGCCTGTCCTCCTACATAGATGCAGGAGTAATTGAAAAACAACTCATCCATCAGCTTCTGGGATACCAGATAATGCATATAAGATGGAGTCTCTACCAATACCTTATCCAGTCCAAATTTCTTCATGATATAGAGTGCCACATGAGAATCCGGTGCTTTGTCACCTGTTGCGATCACGATCACTTTATCCGTATTGGCTTTCATCTCTGCGATCATCTCATCTGTTACTTCACTCTTATCCTTCACCGGTCCGATTATGATATAATCTTCTTCCATCTTCTCTTTGATCACTGGAATTCCTGCTGCGGAGGTGCTGATCATAACCGGAACCTCTTTGGTCTTGAATAAAATGTGGTCAAATGGAATATCAGTAGCATCCAGAGAAGAAATGATATTCCACGGTACCGGCTGCATGCCTGCTGCAACTCTGGCGTCCTCAAGCTCCTGAGAGAATACGTGGCAGGTGTAGTCACGCTCTGCGCTCATAGTGCCAGCACCGATGATATCTCCATCTGATACGGCGCGCAGCATATTTAAAATCCACCAGTCAGAGTTTGCTCCATCCGGATCGTACTTGTTTAATTTTGCGATCAATGGTCCCTGTGGTGCATCGGTAAATGCAATTCTTCCATCAATAGAAGTTACCAGAGATGTGTATGTATATGGACGATCCTCGTGCAGCTTCTGGAATTTTAATTCTCCGTAGATTTCCTTTATCTGATCACAGGTGATGGTTTCTACCTCTGCCTGATCCAGAACCGGATTCCGGTAGATCGGTGTTACTTTTGTTTTCTCAATGTCAAACGGCATTTTAAATAAAGATGTTCCCATAGTATTCTTCCTCCTGGATTAGATCAGACTGCCGCCGCATACCTGCATGATCTCACCTGTGATAAATCCACTTTCTTCACTGGATAAGAATGCAATCGCATTTGTCATGTCTTCAATCTTGCCCATTTTGTGAAGCGGATACAGGCTTGCGTAAGACTCTTCCAGTTCCTTTGGATCTGCTGCCTCCTGGAAACGCTGCTCGATCATTGGTGTACGGACCAGACCTGGCAGAATTGCGTTTACACGGATGCTTGGAGCATACTCCAGAGCCATGCACTTGGTTAACATAATCACGCCTGCCTTCGATGGACAGTAACCGATACGCTCCGGAATCGGGCGAACACCTAAATCAGAAGCGATATTTATGATGGTGGAGCCTTCCTGCTTCTTTAACTCCGGAATTGCGCTGCGGCACATATTGTATACACCGCCTAAGTTAATCGAGATTTCTCTCATAAACGTATCATACTCGGTGTTATCCATAGAACCGATGAAAGTAACGCCTGCACAGCAGACCAGCTTGTTGACACGGCCATATGTCTTAACAGCCTCTTCTACTACATGAAGCGCCTGCTCCGGTTTTGTCAGATCAGCCTGAACATAGATGGCTTTCTCATCCTGGATCTTCATGGCCGGCTCAATACCGCAGCCTACTACATACGCGCCCTCTGCTAAAAATTTTTTTGCAACACCCTCTCCGATACCAGAGCTTGCACCTGTTACGATAACCACTTTATCTTCAAATCTCATAATTTTTACCTCTTAAATTTAATACATTAGATACGCTCAAAACGGCTATAACGATGTACGCCGAAGTTTTCCTCATTCTGTACGCAGCGGATCAGCTCGTAAGGGCGTCCGAATCTGGACTCAAACTCCTGGATCAGCTGTGCCTGATACTCCTTCTGATCGATCTTTCTCCAGGCTTCAATACTTTCCCACGCAAAGATCATGTGCAGCTCGCCTGGCTTATTGTCATTCACCCATACCTCTTTGTATAAAAAAGGAATATGATCAAAACCTGGTGCATACGCCTCCATTAAAGTCCAGACCTCATGATCTACCTCTAAGAAACGTTCCACATCTTCCGGTGCGGTTTTGAATACCAGATGCTCCATTGGATAGTGCTCATTTTTTGTGTAAGTGTAACCCTGCATAGTTACGTCCTCCTTCTCTTTTCCTTTATGATTGAAACCCCCGAAGGCTTGTACAGCAGAACAGACACACTGCCGTCCACACAGCCTCCATCCTGGATTTTATTTACGGTTTGCCTCATTCATTTTCTCTGCCAGCTTCACAACTGCCTCTGCCAGATCCGGTCTGGTCTCTAAGGAATCACGGTCGCTGTTTGGCAGACACACCTCGCCTAAGAACTCGGTGCTTAAATCATTTAACAAATTCTTCAGTACCAGTTCACCGCCTAAAAACTGATTCTCAAATGCCGGTGCTCCACCAACCATCAGGATCGCTCCCTTTTTCGTGAATTTCTCCGGCATATCATTTCTTACATGACCTGCCCAGTATACCTGAAGACGGTCAATCAGAACCTTCATGCGTCCAGTTACAGAATGGAAATACATCGGGCTTGCCAGAACAATATTATCTGCAGCTTCAATCTTCTGATAAATTTCCTGCATACCATCCTTGATGGCACAAGCCTTCGTTTTCCAGCAATAACGACAATCCATACATGACTTCACATCTGTGCGATAGGCATCAATGATCTCCTTTTCACCGTCCAGATGCTCCAAAAACAGATCTACCATCTGCTTTGTATGTCCTTTTTGACGTGCTGCTCCAAAGATCACCAGTGTTTTCACGATTCAGTCCCCTTCTTCTTATTAAAATTCGTCATATGCATGATCGCAAATGCTACGATCAGGATCACATAAATCTTAACAAAATCCATATTTAAAACATAGCCCTCAGTACCAATAATTCCTGGAGAGTGGATCATACCGATCGCAGTCAGAAGAAGTGCCGCCACATTCGTAATAGAAGCCGCTTTCCAGTTGTTATCAATGATAAACACAAATACACATCCTACTAACAGTCCAACAAATGCTGAGCCTGGGTCAAATGCTAAAAATCCAGTTAATGCACCCTCTTTTACGTTGTCCATGATGAAATCCATAACAACCGGAAGAGATGCCAAGATCACTGCAGGATAGTATTTCTTATCTACTACTTCAAATGCCTGAGAGTAGCTTGAGATTCCGATAAATACTAAAATCGGAAGTACTGCCGCCTCTGGAATAAATGCATTTAAAATTGCAGCCAGACCTGTTAAACCAACAATTGCATATAATGCTACAATACCCATATGATAGCCGGTACCGGATTCCATCTTTTTCCATCCCGGATAACCCCAATATAAGCCAACTGCCAGCGGATTGCCAAAGCAAGCACCAATGATACTTGCAATTCCACAGATCACCAGTGGTTTTGTCGTTGTAAAATAAGTATCACCACATTCCTTGGCCTGCTCGACCGCCTGAATACCGGTGATCACCTCATTGATGGAGAATACGATCACGATTGGTAAAAATGGAATTACAGCACTGAGCACACTTCCATCAAAAATTCCAAGTACCGGATGTGGAATATACAGATTTAAATTTGTCAAAGACTCTGTCACCGCATCAAAGCCCATCGCACCGCTGATCCAGGCGATCGCAGAACCAATCACAATCGCAATCAAAGCAGCCGGAAGCTTTACTTCAACGTGTCCGATATAAATGATAAATAAAACGATCATGGATAACCAGCCAACGACCGGCATGTTTAAAGTGCCGTTCATAGGCTGTAAGATCAGGAATGCCATAGCACCACCGGCCAGGGAACCGAATAATGCGCCTGCTGGAACGATCTTTAACAGAATCGGAACCACAAATGCTCCAATGATAAATACAATTCCACCGATCAGATGTGCCAGAACGCCCACTTTAAACGCAAGCTCTGCATCATTAGTAGAAAGATATACCGGAAGCATAATACTGAATAACCAGATAAACATACGTCCAGCCTGAAGCCCAGCAGGAACCGCTGTCAGATCCGGATCATTTCTCTGTGCCGCGATCTGACGATAATACAGCCATAGACCACCATTCATGATCAATACTGTTAAAAATACACCTGGCATCATGGTTCCGAAAATCGTGGAAGAACTGATTCCAAGAGTTCCCGCCATAACTGCGATTGCTACGATTACCTTGGAGAATCCATCGAAGAATACGCCGATCGATGCATCAAGGTCTGATTTTTTGAAAAAAGGTACTTTTGCTTTTTCCATCTTTTTCATCCTCTCTTTTCCTTATTGTTTTTTAGTAATTCCCTTTCTTTTTCGCAACTGTTCAGTGATACCTTCACAGTCACTATTTTCCTTCAAACAGATAAGCTTTTCCATAAAGAAGAGCCGCTGTTATCAGGTAAACCGTTCCAAACAGAACCCCTGTCTCTGAAAGGAACGAAACACCTTCACAATGAATCATGCCGACTGCAGAACAGCCCGCTAAGGCAAGAGCAAATGCCGCCGCCCGTTTATATTTCTTATCAACCACATAAGCTAAAAGTCCGGCTAATAATAAGCTGCTTAAAAACGCTCCATTTCCCAGATATTCGATACCGCGGATCGGAACAGAGTACGCTGCAAACTGCTCAGTAGTCAACGCTGCCACTGTAGTTCCAGCCGCCTGGACAGCAGAACTGACGATCGTCTGGATATACTGGAACAAAATCGGCATCAGGGATAAGAGGATCGCCGGATAATACTTCTTGTCCACAGACTGGAAGGTGGTATCCGTTACTGCAAATCCTACATAAACCAGAAGAACCATCACCGCTTCGGTCGGAATCGCTGCCATCAGGACGCTGGTCAGACCGGTACAGCAAAGAACCAGATAAAGAACTGCATTGACAACAGAGAAGCCTGCTCTGGCATCAATCGCTTTCCAGCCCGGATGTCCAAAATATACACTGGTTGGAAATGGGCTTCCAAATAATGCGCCAGTCAGTGTAGACACACCATCCATGATCATCGAACGACGTTCCGGATAAGCATCTCCCGCAACCTTTGCTGCTTCCAGTCCCTGCAAGGTGGACAAGAAATTGTTGATCTGCAACGGCAGGATCACTGGAAGGAATGGGATCAGTCCTTTAAAACCTGCAACAATATCAAAGACATCTGGCTTGGGCGGGTAAAATCCGATGTTTGCAAAAGACAACCGGAAATTATCTAAGGTTAAAAAGCCGCCGCCCCAGGCGATCACAGTTCCCACGACAATCGCGATCAGACCTGACGGAAGCTTCTGAAATTTCTTATCTGCTTTACCAAGATAATCCATGATGATGATCAACATAGGAAGCAGACCATAAACCGGTTTATCAAAAACCATGGCGATTCCAACAACAGACAGCCACACCAGACCGGCAGAAGCCATATTGCCCATCAGCGCTGCATTAGGAACGTATGTCACGATCCATCTTCCGGCGATACCGCCAATGATCTCAATAAAACCGCCTAAAAAGCTTGCCGCAATTCCTACCTGCAATGCCAGCGTTGAATCCTTCGTCTGCCAGTAAACCGGGCCAATGATCAGATACAACCAGCCAGATAACTGGGATGCACCGATTCCAAAAGGCTGTGCCGTCACATTCTGGCGTTTCTCCTTCTTGGCCAGCTGACAGGCTTCAAAGAAATACCACATATTTCCTACAAAAATAGAAATCCCGATGCCGGGAACCACCTTGCCGATCACATCTGCCATAGGCATTCCAAATACGGCTGTCAAAATTCCCACTGCTGTCAGTCCCTTGGAAAACCCGTCAAAAAAGATTCCAAGAGATGCATCTATATCGCCTTTTCCCCACCACTGATAGTGAAACTCTTTCTCTTTCATTTCCACTCTTCTCCGTTTGTTTGACTCTTAAACTATCTAAGTTTTTTGAAGTCCTGCTTTCGGTTTTTTCCCTTTCCGCAGGACTTTTTTATGAATTTACGCTTCTCCGGATTTCATTTGTTTAACTCATAAACTAACTGTATCACTTTGTTATTTATTTGTCAACCTGTTTCCATAAGAATTCCCCCAAAAAATGGTTACAGTTCAGTCTTGCTGTTGAACTGTAACAAATATCTACGCAAAACTCCAAAAAATGCTTGACGCATTTTTCATTCTATGATAAACTAATTGTGCTTGTTAAGGGCGTGTAGCTCAGTCGGTAGAGCACTTGACTTTTAATCAAGTTGTCCGGGGTTCGAATCCCCGCACGCTCACTATTTAAAAAAGGAAATCTCGGATTTGAGATTTCCTTTTTTTGTTATTTCAGCCTATACCTTTCTGGTTTTTCAAGCATTCTCCGGCCCCGCTCTGCCTCTGCCAGGCGGATCACAACCAACACCTGCAATCCCAAATTCAGAAATGCAGCTGTCTTTAAGCGTTCCCCATACTCCCACAAGCCTGCAGCAGTCACTCCCCCTGCCGCCAGGCAGAGGGCATAGACAAGCGCCAGAACCCCGATGATCTTACTGCTTCGTCTCACTTGGCTCCTCCTGATTCTTCGCTGCTCTCCGGTATGCTTCTTCAAAAAACACTTCCTGTGAATTGAATGGTGTCTCTTCGCTTTCCTCGATCCGGTAAGTACCATCCGGTTGCTGGACTCTCGCTTTCACATTATCTTTCAACATAGCCTGGAACATTTCCCGTATCCGGCATTTTAACTTCTCATCATAAACAGGAACTGCTACCTCCACACGCCGTAACGTATTCCTGGTCATGAAATCCGCAGAAGCGATATAGATCTGATCCCGGTCTTCCGTTCCAAATATGTAGATTCTGGAATGTTCCAGATAGCGTCCCACAATACTGCGGATATGGATATGTTCCGTTTCTCCCAAAACACCACTCCGCAGACAGCAGATGCCACGGACTACCATATCAATCTTCACACCAGCTTTGGATGCCTCCACCAGCTTATCAATGATCCGTTTATCTGTCAGCGAATTGATCTTGATTCCGATGTAGGCTGCTTTTCCCTCCTTTGCCATCTGGATTTCCCTGTCGATCAGATCCAGAACCGGCTTCTGCAGACACTTTGGCGCCACCAGAAGATGCTTGGTCTCATCCACAGTTTTGCCCAGAAGGATCGCCTGGAATACCTTCAGTGCTTCCTCTCCGATCTCATGGTTCGCTGTGATCAGAGAAAGATCTGTATACAATCTCGCCGTTTTTTCATTATAATTGCCGGTTCCAATCTGGGTGATGTACTGGATCTGATCTCCGTCTTTTCTGGTGATCAGACATACTTTGGAATGAACCTTCAAGCCATCAATCCCATAAACCACATGACATCCGGCATCCTCCAGTCTCCTGCTCCATTCAATATTATTTTCCTCATCAAAACGGGCCTTTAATTCCACCAGAACATCCACCTGTTTGCCATTTTCCGCCGCTTCAGCCAGCGCTTCTACCACCTTGGAATTCTTGGCCAGACGGTATAGCGTCATTCGGATGGACACCACCTTTGGATCTTCTGCAGCCTCCTGCAGAAGATCCAGAAATGGACGGATACTCTCATATGGATAAGAAAGCAGCACATCTTTCTGGAGCACCTGAGGCAGAACCGGCTCCATTGGATCCAGCTGATCCGTCTGCTGTGGCAGGCGTTTCGGAAATACCAGCTCCGGATTTTTCCTTAATGCATCCTCGATCTGGAATAGAAAGGACAGTTCCAGCGGAGCTTTGGAAAAGAACACCTGATCCTTGGTCAGTTCCAGATACTCACAGACCTTATCCACCATCTTCGGTGCAATATCCCTGGTCAGTTCCAGACGGACCGGAGCCAGTTTTTTTCTCAATTTCACAACCTGAGCCATCTGGTCACGGTAGTTTAAATCCTCGTCATAAACCTTCGTTACATCAATATCTGCATTTCTGGTTACCCGGAGAACCGATTTTTCCTGTACATTGTATCCCTTAAAAGCATTTGGAAGAAAATGAAGAATCAGTTCTTCCAATAAAATATAGGTATTTTCTCTTTCTGGAACCGCAATCAGCCTTGGAAGCATCTCATTGGTACACGAAATGATACCGATCTTTTCCTTTCCACCCTTGGTATCCAGGATCGCCAGGGCGTAGATCTCCTGTCCTTTTAAAAATGGAAATGGCTGCTTTCTTCCCACGATCATAACAGAAAGCAGTGGAAGCACTTCTTTTATAAAATAAGCTTCCAGACTCTTACTCTCAGCCTTATCCATATCCCGGAAGCTGACCAGACGCACTCCCACATCCTCTACCAGTTTCATTACATGATCGTAAACCACATCTTTTTCATCATTTAAGACCTTCACCCGTTTCAAAATGGCATCAATCTGCTCCTGAGGGGTCATGTTGGTCTTATTTTCTCTGGTTTCCTCATCCAAAAGCTTCATATCTTCCAGAGATCCTACCCGAACCATGAAAAACTCATCCAGGTTTGTCTGGTAAATAGAGAGAAATGTCATCCGCTCACATAGCGGAACCTTCTCATTTTTTGCTTCCTCCAACACCCTCTCGTTGAATTTCAGCCAGGAAAGTTCCCGATTTACATAAATCACCTGTTTCTGTGTGATATGTTTTCCATGTTCATCCGTCAACATTTCATAATCTCCTTCCCGGTGTCCGGTTTCTATTATTTTTTCTGGTCTGTCATTTTCCAGACATCGTTTTAAAGTCCGGAAAATCTGGCCTGTATTCTGTATCCATCGCAGCATGTTACTTTAATTCTCCCCATGTCCTGTATTCATCGCCAGATCACCGCTTTCCTCCTGCAGCAGCCTCCTGCCTTGCATTTTCCTCATACAGTTTCACAAATGGTACCTGTTCCATTGCCTCTTCTGCAATTCCCACACAGTTATCTGCGATTCTGTCCATACTGTAAAGAAGCCTGGAATAGTCTGCAGTCAATTCTGCGGAACATTGTTTCTTTTTGATTCGGTTCAAGTGCACTTTATTATACTGTTTCTGAACCTTCCGCATGTGGTTTTTGTCTTTCTCCACCTGGGCAATGTTATTTTCATCACCGGTTTCTACCACGATCATCGCCTCCTGGAACAAATTTTCCAGAATCTTAATTCCATTTTCCACATCTGCACAGGCCGCATCGGAAAATGGTTTCTTTCCAGCCCGGTTTTGCTCCAGAACTTCACGGATCTCATCACTACGGTCAGCAATACGGTCAATATTGTTGGACACATAGAGAAGTCCCGCCGTCTGTTCCGCCTGCTGCTCTGTCAACGCGCCACTGGAAAACATTCTGGAAATATAAGCTGCAATCAGATCCTGAAGCCTTTTCACTGCTCCGTGACTGCTTACAAATTTTTCATAAGCAGCTTCTGGCTCTTTTTTCGCCACATATGCATTCAAAGACGCAAGCATCTCCTTCGCAGTTTCAGAAAGTCCGGTAATCTCCTTAGAAACCAGGCACATGGCTGCCACCGGCTGAGAAATCACATGTTCGTCTAAAAATTTTGGCTTGTAAGCAGCCTCCCCCACACGGTCATTTCCCTTTATTAAGAAGGTAACAATCTTCACCATCACCGGCAGAAGCGGCAGCCATATCAGGGTACATACCACATTAAAGGTGGTGTGGGCATTGGCGATCTGCCTGGAGATCACATCGATCTCATTTCCCTTTGGGGAAATAAAACGGACAAAAGAAGCCAGCACCGGAATTAAGCATAAGAATACGATACTTCCTGTAATATTAAAAATACTGTGGGCAACCGCCGTTCTTTTTGCATTCTTGGACTGTCCGATGGACGCCAACAGCGCCGTAATGGTCGTTCCAATATTATCTCCCAGCAGGATTGGGATCGCTCCTGTCAGACCAATGACACTGCTGACACCATCCGGACCCGCCTGGGATGCGAAATTCTGCAGCACCGCAATGGTCGCAGAACTGCTCTGTACCACCAGGGTCATCGTCATACCAAGCAGTACGCCTAACACCGGAACATGCGTTACCTTACCCATCAGATCCAGGAAAAACGGGCTGGAAGCCAGTGGTTTCATGACTTTTCCCATGATCTCAATTCCTTCAAATAACAGACCGAAGGAAAAAACAACCATACCGATATTTTTGATTTTTTCTTTCTTACTGATAAAATTGATCATAAATCCAATAAAAATGATTGGATAAATATAATCGGAAATCTTAAATGCCATCAACTGGGCTGTCATGGTGGTACCGATATTCGCACCAAAAATAACAGAAATTGCCTGTGGCAGAGACATTAAACCTGCGCTGACAAATCCGATCACCATAACCGTGGTGGCAGAACTGCTCTGAAGTACTGCTGTTACCAGCATACCTGCCAGCGCTCCCATAACCGCATTCTTTGTTAAAAAACTTAAAATCTTTTTCATGCCTTCGCCAGCCGCTTTCTGCAGCGCATCACTCATGCTGTTCATACCATATAAGAACAGCGCCAGACCACCAGCCAGGCCAAAAAGAATGGTTACATGCTCACTCATCATACTCTCCTTGATTTTACATTGATTTTTTCCTTTGTTTCTGCCTAAGCATACAAAAAAAACGGCTCTGCGTGCTATCGCAAAGCCGTAAAATAAATGTTAAATTCATGTAAAATCGTTTTTTGATCCTGATCATGTTATTAACAAAGCTTACTTCCATTGGCGCTCAGCTTAAATTTACATCCCAGCACTTCTGATGCTCTCCGGCACATAAGCATCCGCTCTAAAAAAATCTCAAAATAGTCCATGACACTGCAGATAGAATCATCCAGCTCCAGTTTGATCTGAATGGTGTTCTTCTCCCTGTCAATGATCAGGTCGGATTTCAGTGCTGCATAATTGACCCGGTCATGGATATCAAACTGCGCCTGATTGGGGTTCTGGACCCGGTTTCTGCGGACATCGGTCTTATCCGCCAGAATTAAGGCCGCCGATACCGGATCAATGGCGGTTCCTGTCTTCTCATCATGATGTCCAATGGCGGTAGCAATGGTCAGTGCATATTCCAGATCCATCCCCCGCTCCTTTAAGATCCCATACGCCAGAATTGCTCCGCTATGGGCGTGGTCATGCCGATTTACACTGTTTCCTATGTCGTGCATATAACCTGCGATTCTGGCCAGTTCGATCTGTTTATCTTTATATCCCAGCTTTTCCAGGATCTCTCCCGCCGTCTGGGATACCTTTGCCGCATGCCGTCTGGAATGTTCCGTATAGCCAAGTGCCTTTAACACTTCGTTGCCTTTTTCGATTAACAGGCTAATTTCCTTATCTTCTTGGATTGCTTTAAAATCTGGTTTCATTCGTTCTCTTCTTTCTTTCCTTCTTGTTCTCTCACATTGTAAGTATAAGAAAGAATTGAAAAATGTGTACCATCTCTATGGTTAAAGTTCTGTAAAATTCACTGCATCGATGATCTCCTGCCGTTCCACATCCACAACCCCCAACGTATTCACCCGGATTGCCGGAATCACCGGCAGACTCACAAACGCCAGCGTCATAAATCCATCAATCCCGTCCCGGATTCCAAGCTCACCAAGCTTCGTCTTCATCTCTTCCAGCTTCCGGTCCGCCTCTTCCACCGACAGATCCGACATCAGTCCTGCAACCGTCAATGGCAGATCTCCCACAATCTCACCATCCACCGCAATCGCCAGCCCGCCTTCATTTTCCAGCACCCGGTTGCCCGCCGCGATCATATCCTCATCGCAGACTCCGGCCACAACCAGGTTATGGGAATCATGGCCTACACTGGTAGCCACAGCCCCTCGCTTCAGCCCATAATTTCCCAAAAATCCCAGTCCCACATGACCAGTTCCCCGATGCCGTTCAAACACCGCAACCTTCACAATATCCTTCGCCAGATCTACACCAGGAGCCAGTCCCGGCACCTGTTTAAATTCCTCGATCCGCTCCCTGGTCGTCAGCTCATGATCCATCAGATCGATCACACGCACCTTCGATCCGGTCTTTGGAAGTTCCAGATCCCTTTTCTCAATCGGCTTCATATGGAAAGAATGGAACACCCGGCTCTGGATTTCTTCATCCCAGACCTTCGCCACATCTTTCCTCTCAGTCAGTTCCGTCACCATGTTCCCGGCTTCCGCCACCAGCCTGCCTCGCCGGTACACCTGTTTCACCCGAAAATCCTTCAGATCCTCAAAAATCACCAGATCCGCCTGATACCCAGGAGCCACAGCACCCATGCCTTTCAGTCCAAAATACTCCGCCGCGTTAAGCGAGCCCATTTTCACCGCCTTCACTGGATCTGCACCATACCCTACGGCTTTCCGGATGATACTGTCAATATGACCGTCTCTCCCCAGTTCTCCCACATGTTTATCATCCGTCACCAACATAGCCCGCTGATAGTACGGTGCTTCAAACATTGGCATCAGCTTTTCCAGATTTTTAGCTGCCGTTCCCTGTCGCACCATGATCCACTGGCCTCGGGCGAATTTCTCCTTCGCCTCCTCAAATGTGGAACACTCATGATCCGACTGCACGCCAGCTGTAATATACGCATTCAGTCCTTTGCCAGAAAGCATAGGCGCATGGCCATCGATCAGCTTCCCATGATTTCTGGTCACTTCCAGTTTCTCCACACATTCCGGATCTCCCGCTACCACACCGTAAGAATTCATCATTTCCGCCAGTCCCAGTACCCGTGGATTGTCATAAAATGCTTCCAGATCCGAAGCGCGAAGCACAGCTCCTGCCTCATCAAGTCCTGTAGACGGCACACAGGACGGCATCATAAAATATACATCCAGAGCTAACCCTTCTGTTGCCTCCAGCATATAACGGATTCCAGCGGTTCCGGCCACATTGGCAATCTCATGGGGGTCTGTGATCACCGCAGCCGTTCCATGAGGCACCACCATCCGGGCAAATTCCTCTGGTGATGCCATAGAGCTTTCCAGATGAATGTGTCCATCAATCAGTCCCGGAGCCACATAGCACCCATGGACATCAATCTCCCGGACTCCATCATACTCACCGATTCCCACGATCACGCCGTCTTCCACAGCCACGTCGCCGTCCTCGATGCTTTCTGTAAATACATTGATGATTTTTGCGTGTTTCAATACCAGTTCTGCCTTTTTTCTTCCGCAGGCAGCAGAAATTCTCTCCGTAAATGCCATTTATCTACCTCCGATATCGGTTGAATGCCGCAAAGATCTCCTGTCTTCTCGGCCGCGCCAGTCCACATGGAATCCATGGACTGCTAAAGGCCGACCAGCCTTTCTGATCCAGAAGCTGCTCCAGACGGTCAGCCAATTCTACAACACTGCAGCCATTTTCTTTTAATTCTCTCGTTAAGGCATAGCGCAACAGCTGGGCCAGGGCTGCAGACTGTTCTCCATCTGCCAGCTGCTCCACAAAACGCATTTCTACAGATTCATGATCCAGCGAAAAACCATCCCGGCCTGAAACACGGATCTTCATCCGATCTTCTCGTCCACCGGATTCCTGTCCTTTTTCGTCATTTTCACCTTTCCGTCCCTTTGCCCTTCTGTCACAGGAACCATTTTCCTGCTTTCTATTTTCATGGACACGGATCATACGGTTAAATTCCGGGATCTGATAATACGGCGCACGGATTCTTGGAACCTGATACTGTCCACAGATTTCCTTCACTTTTTCCGTGATATCCACCGGACAGTAACGGTCCATCTGGATCACATAGTCGGCAATATAGAAAAATGCCCCGGAACTGCCAGCCACCAGGATCGTAGACACGCCCGACTGCTCATACAGATCTCTCGCCCGCTCCAGAAATGGGGTGATTGGCTCCTGATCTGTGTGGATCACATGCTGCATCAAATCATCCCGGACCATAAAATTGGTGGCGGAAGTATCTTCATCAATCAAAAACAGCCTCGTTCCTGCTTCCAATCCCTCCATCACCGCAGCTGCCTGGGATGTGCTTCCACTGGCGTCCGGTGTGGAAAACTGATGAGTATCTTTTCCATTTGGCAGGTTATTGATAAACAAGGATATATCCACATTTTTCACACTTCGCCCGTCCTCCGCCCGCAATTTCACGGCAGTATTCTCCGTCAGCACAAACTCCCGGCCATCTCCAGCGATATGATCATAAACGCCCATCTGCAGCGCATCCAGAAGCGTGGATTTTCCGTGATATCCGCCGCCAACGATCAGGGTAATTCCCTCTGGAACCGCCATTCCCCTGATTTCTCCCCGATGTGGCAGCACAAAGGTCCGCTCCATGGAAGCCGGTGACTCAAATGGAACGCTGTCCTTCATAGGCAGATCTGACACGCCACTTTTTCTCGGCAGAACTGAACCATTAGCCACAAACGCCACCAGCTTCTCTTTTTTCAAGATCTGCCGCAGCATCGCCTGATCCTCTGCTAACCACACCGCCTGCTGCACCTTTTTCTGGTCCAGTTTTCGGTAAATCAGGCTTTTCTCCACACAGGCTGGAAGAAATTCAAATAAAATCTTCTCCAGTTCTCCCGCCTGAATGGTCCGCCCAAAAGCCGGAAATCCCACAAAAAACCGCATCTGGATCCGTTTCTCATCCATCTCACAGGCAGAACGCTCCAGCACTTCCTGTCCACATCTGGTGATCGTGATCAAACCGCTTTTTCCAGAACCTTTCGCTTTGAAATTATATGTTTCCACCTGGCTGGCAAACTGGCGGATCAGGAAATCAGAAAGTGCCCGGCTTGCTGGACCTGCCTTATAGTAATCTTCTGGGAATCCCGCCACTTTCTGACTGATCTCAATATGCACATTGGATGGGGACGCAAATGGATCCCCCTGCACATGGTCGATCCACAACTGGTATGTGCCAAAATCATAGCCACCTGCCAATGATTTATAAGCCGGATAACTTTTCCGGTCAATGGCCCGCAGATTTCTTCTTAACTCTTCTGATGATTTTACCATAATAAACACTTCCTTTTATTTTCTATTCTCAGTTTAATCCGAAAATGGAAAGACGTAAAGTGTCATTCTAATATTCATGTAGGACCTGACGTAAAACATCCAGCACCGTTCCGTCCCGATACTCTACAATCCCAACAATTTTATCTGTTGTCCGAATCGGCTCTGGTTTCCCGGTCAGATGTTCTGCAGTCCTTTGCAGTTCTTCTATGGTAACCGTTTCAATCCCTGCTCTTTGTAGATCCTCTTTTAGTTCCTGATAATTCCGGTGGTTTGGATTCAGTGCAATACCCGCCTCAGTCACAACTACTGCGATAGTCTCTCCGGGCTCGCATACCGTCATCACTCTCTTCACAATGGACGGTGTTCTTCCACGGATGATCGGAATCGCCACGATTGAAATCGCCGCTCCAGCCGCTACATCTGGTCCACCGCCAAGTCCGCCCAGCATTTTTCCAGAAGATCCAGTTAAAATATTCACATGAAAATCAACATCTACTTCCAATGCGCCCAGTACCCCAAAATCCTCTCTGTTTAAAAAACCACCCTTGGTGTACGCATTGGCATAATCTGCATTATCAATCTCCAATACGCCAGGACGGCTCACAATCGCCTTGGCCGCCACTGCATCAAAGGACTGACTGCATTCCACCGCTCTTACCAGCCCCGCATCATACATATCAATGATTGCTGCGGGAATTCCTCCTAATGCAAAAGAGGCTACAATGTTCTGTTCTCCGGCCTTTTCCATCAAAAATTTTGTCACAGCAATGGAAATCGCACCCGCTCCAGTCTGGAATGAATATCCTTCTTTGAATCTTCGTGAAGCGGTAATCACATCCACACACCGTTTGGCAATCATCAAATCTCTTGGATTTTTCGTAAGTCTGGCTGCGCCTGCTCCTATTTTTTCTGGATCTCCCACTTCCTCTACTGAGACAACATAGTCCACATACTGTTGGGAAATACTGACCGGAACGCAGGGATACGGAACCATATGGTCCGTAAGCACTACCACGCACCCTGCATGATAAGCGTCAACAAAGGCATATCCCATGGAACCGCAGACATTTTTTCCAATTTGTCCCGTGCAGTTTCCATAATCATCTGCTGCTGATGCACCAATAAACGCCACATCAATGGATAATTCTCCAGCCTCGATGGCCCGCGGTCTGGCTCCATGTGGACGCAAAATCACCAGATTCTCCATTTTCCCTTCCAATACCGCATCACCCAGATCTCCCCGGATACCGCTGGCTTCAATTTTGGCGATGGTCCCATCCTCCACAAATTCGCTAATAGACGGATTTTTTAAATTCACAACTGCACTGGGGGCAAACCTTAAATTTCGAATCCCCATATTCCGGATTTCTTTTAATACCTGTCCAATCACGCGATCGCCTTCGCGGAAACAATGATGAAATGAAATCGTCATTCCCGATCGTAACCCAGACTTTTCTATTGCCTCCCTTATACTGGAAAGTCGTTTTGTCTCCCGTCTTCCGCCTTCTCCCATCAGCCGTCTTGTTATGATTTCTCTGTGTGCCAACGGCTCATATGGCCCCCGATACGGTCTCACCACATAATCTCCAATTTTCTCTGGAATTTCTCTTCCCACTCCATTTACCATCTGTTATCTCTCCTTATTCAGAACTCCTGCCGCCTGTGCTTTTGCCAATGTTGTTCTCGCCCGGAGTTCCATCGGTTTATCAATCATACCGCCATCCAGCACACAAACGCCGCTGTGATTCTGCTGTGCTTCTTTCAGTGCGTCTAACACCCGGTACGCCTGGCTGATTTCTTTCGGCGTTGGTGTAAAGCACGCATTCACAAGATCAATCTGACTTGGATGAATACACGTTTTTCCATCAAACCCCAGGACTCTTGTCATTTCCAGATCCTGTTTTAACCCCTCTTTGTCATGAATATCGGAAAATACCGCGTCCTGGGCAGAGATTCCAACTTCCCTGCATGCCATCAGAACTGCGTTGCGGGCATAAAAAATCTCCCATCCCGGTTTACTTCTATGAGCCATCATGCTGGCGGTAAAATCCTCTGCCCCCAATGCCAGCGCTACCACCCGCTTGCTTGCACCGGCTATCTCCCTTGCGTGGAGAACCCCCATATAAGACTCAATGTTGCACCAAAGTTTTGTCTGTCCAATCGGAATTCCCGCCCTTCTCTCAATATCTGCTATTTTTTTATCAATTTTTTGTACCTCTTCTTCGTATTCCACTTTCGGAATACGGATGGCGTCTGGCTGTGCCCACACCATCGCTTCCAGATCCTCGTCAATTTCCTTTGAATAAATTCCATTGACCCGTACAATTACATACTTTCCTTTTGGCCTCTGTTGACTGATTAAATGAAAAATCAGAAAGCGGGCTGAATCCTTCTCCATGGCTGACACGGAATCTTCCAGATCATACACAATACAATCTTCCTGGTAAAATCCAGCCTGAATCATTTTCACAGGACTGGTCCCACCAGTATAAATCGACGTTCTCATCAGCTGTGTCTTATCTCTTTCCATCATATTTACTCCAATCATAGGTTATCTCTGCCGCCCGGCAGACCGCACATTCCATCCGCGCCCGGATTGCAAAATCCAGAGCGCCTTTATCTCTCACGACCACATACGCGCTCTCCACCTGAAACTCCTGCAATACGTCCCGGACTGTCTGTTCAATCGCTTTTCCAAATAACTCTTTTACTTCGCTTGTGATTTCAATTTCTGTTGCCCCCTGACGCCCCGGTTCAACAGAAATCATGACGTCGCTGGATTCCAGCGTTCCTGCTACCGCCGCCTTTTTTAATTTCAACATTCTTTTTCCCTTTCTGATCGTGAAAATAGAATCCTGCTCGCAGGATTCTCCGCCTGCTCCAACGGAATTTCCGGTTGTACAAAAAAGGGATGTATCCCTTCAGACACATCCCTTCTTTGCACCAGTTATCCTTCCATGATAATATCGGTGATTTTTTCCGCATAATCTCTGATATCGATGCCTTTGGTAAACTGTAAGCAAGTGCCGCTTGGATACCTTGTTTTCTCAATCCAACGTTCCGGCATCTGATTTGCACCGTATTTGGCTCCCAGCACAGCCCCGGCAATCGCGCCTATGGTATCTGCATCCCTGCCAAAGTTACCTGCAACAATGACGCCCTTTTTAAAATCATCATGCACCGCTTTCAGACAAATGAATGCAGACGGAACCGCCTCTGCTGTTGTTGCCCATGCGCTGGTTCTTAAACGGTCATGCAGTTCCATCCAGGCATCCAGAAGATCTCCCTGATGCGCCTTTAAAATTTCAAAAGCAGCCTGCATATTATGATACAGCCATGATTCCTCTGGAATTGCACCCATCGCCGCCTCAAAAATCTCATCCATCGTGGCATCCACCATCGCTGCCGCTACCGCTGCCGCTACTGCTTCCGCGCCCCAGATGCCGTCCCGGTAATGACTGATCTCAGACTCAATTCTTGCATACTCCTTTGCCTTTTCAATATCACCGGCACATAAAATTCCGATCGGCCCAATTCTCATTGCCGATCCATCGCTCTGATGGTAGGTATTGAATTTTCCAGACTCTGGCGGCAGAATTCCTCTTCGCAGATTCTTTGCCGCTTCCACCTCACTGGCTCCGCCTCTCTTATATTCATCCTGGGTAACCACATGCTCCATCCAGGATTTTACACATTCCTCTGTGGTCAGCTTTCCCCCGCACCGGATAATGGTATGGGCAGTCAATAAGGCAAATTCTGTATCGTCTGTACTCCAGCTGGCTCCTTTATTAAAGTCCGTTGTAACCTGGTAATTCGCCCGGTTCTCCTGCATTCTGGCCGCATCTCCAAAGGAATCCCCGATTGCGATTCCCGCCAGAGCGCCATACACTTTATTAAACACATAATCCCGGTCCTTGATAAACGCCTCTCTGCTCAGCATATTCTGTTCTCCTTTGTTTTTTACTGAAATGCTTCCTGCAAAATCGGAGCGAAATCATTGCCGCCAGCCTGATTCCATTCCTCTACAAACTGATCGAAATCATCAATCGGACGTACACCTCTGATAATATCAGCAGAATACTCATTATATAAGTTGGTCATTGCATCCCACTGAGGAGTCATCTCCGATGGAATCAGGATATTTTTATCCATCACCATATACTGATTTACCATTTCCAGAGACTTCTCTGCAGGTTCACACATGATCGGCTCTGCAAGCGATGGGTTCTGTGGATTAAAGTTGACATTCGAATCCCAAAATCTCGCCCACCAGCCGCTAAACTTATCTGTAAATACGATTTTATTATCCTTTACTTCATACTGCTGACCCTCTACGCCAACCTTATCCAGAATCCTTCCTTCTGGACTTGCCATAAAGTCAAGTAACGCCACTGCTGCCTCTTTCTGCTTAGAATCTACATTCAAAGCAAAGCCTCTCGACTCCTTGGTCACGTCAACGGAGGTATATGACTGAGATTCTCCTTTTGCCGGAGGCAGTACAACCAGCTCCGACTGCTCTCCATTGGTAGAAACCATCTTGGTATTGTAAACCTGGATTACGGAACCTGCCGTTCCAGCTAACACTGCAGCCTTTCCTTCATAAAATTTCTGTTCCATCACATCCCAGGTATTGGTCAGGAAATCCGGGTCTAAAAGACCGTCTGCATATAATTTTGCATAATACTCCAGCTTCGCCTTTTCCGCCTGGCTGACTTTGCTGAAAATCCACTGCCCATTCTCCTGTACGCAGCTTCCCGTTACGCCGAACGCATGGTTAAAGATACTGTCCAGTCTTGCGGTCGATCCATCTGCGGTGATGCCATACTCCGCCAGTCCCTTATCTTTTATCTCCTTAAACAACGCATAATAATTATCCGGACTTGGATCTTTTTCTAATGCCTGATAAGTTTCCAGCTGTTCTGCCCAATCCCCGCGTATAACCGGCGTATAGGTTCTCGGCGGTGCAAGCCATAAAAGATATGGATAATTTTTCATTTTTTCTACATTAGATTCATCCATAATGCTTGTCAGATATTTGGATTTCTCCAGATAAGGCGTCCAATCTTCCAGTAATCCCTGTGCTGCCACAGCCTCATCACCGCCCTGGAAATAAATCAGATCCGCGTCTACTTCCCCATTCATTACAGCAAGCGGCATCGCTGTCTTATAGCTGTCTGCCGGCGGCTCCTCAAAAATCACATTGACATACTGACCATGAGCTGCCATCTTTTCACTGATTGCCTTAGAAAGATTGATCACATCTTCTTCATCGGGAAATACATCTTTGATTACAATTTTTACATCCACCGGCGCATCCGCAGAACCGATTTGTTCCCACCCATCCGTGCTCTCGCCTTCTGTCTCTGATTTGTTGCTCTCTGCTGCGGTTGTATCCTTTTCACCAGCTGTCTCCGCCGGGCTTTCATTTCCCGTCTGACCGCTTCCACATCCTGCAAGCATTCCAGCGCCGACTGCTGCAGCAAGTATCATAGACCACACTTGTTTCTTTTTCATAAACTACCTCCTGTTTGTTTTTTATTGTATTTACTCCTTCACTCCTCCGGCCATAATATCCTTATTATAGAATTTCAGGACCACAGGATAAATTAACAGAATCGGTATGATCGCTACTACGATCGTTGCATATTGAAGAGCCGTATAATCCAGCTTCGCCACTTCATTATAATTCATCAGATTCTGGGTTCCCACCAACGTTGTTACATCCCCGGCAACGACAAATTTTCTCAAAATTACCTGTAACGGTACTTTACTGATCTTAGAAATATAAATTCCAGACCGATAATACTCATTCCATCGAAGTACTGCGTAAAACATCGTCAAAGTTGCAATTCCGGCTTCCGATAACGGCGCAATGATCTTAAACAGAATCATCAGATTGCCTGCTCCGTCCATTCTCGCCGCCTCGCACAGCGATTGGGGAACCGCCTCAAAATACCGCATCATAATGACTAAATAATAAACATTCACAGACTGACACAAGATCACAGACCAACGGCTTCCCATCAATCCAAGGGACTTGATCACCATATACTCCGGCACAATTCCCGGATCAAACAGCATCATAACAATAAAAAATGCCATCAATAACTTTTTTCCAACCAGTCCCGGTCTGGTAAGCACATACGCCGCCATAATCGTTAAGGTAATATTAATACCCGTTCCGATCACAGTAATAAAGATCGAGTTCAAAATGGATGGAACCAGATTTTTATTGCTCAAGATTAATTGATAATTCACCAGTGAAAAGCCTCTTGGCAGAATCTCCAGTCCTTTCATCTGTCCTGATTGCGCCGGATCTGACAGAGATCTTGCCAAAATGTGAAGCAGCGGGACCAGCATCGTCAATGTGAAAACAAACAAGATCACCATCAGGAAAATCTGTCCCGGCCCAAGCGCTTTCTTCTTTTTCTTTGCCTCCATCTTCACATCTACCACACTCCTTGTCCTGTCAACTTCTTAGAAGTAACATGGGTAATATAAACCAGCACTACGCCTACCATGCCCTTGATCAGAGATACCGCTGTACCCAGAGAATACTGGGCGCTTTCGATTCCAACGCGGTTAATGTAAGTATCCAGAATGTCGATGCTGCTGTTTACCGCCGCATTGGTAAAGTTATATACCTGATCAAAACCTGCCGACATGAAAAATCCAAGATTCAATATGAACATCGTTGTCATAGGCGGAATCAACGCAGGAAAAATGATATACCGGATAATCTTTTTTCTGCTGGCCCCATCAATCTTGGCCGCTTCATATAGCGTCATGTCAATTCCAATAATGGTCGTAAAATAAATAATGGAATCCCACCCCAGGCTTCGCCAGCCCTCACAGATCATCAAGATCCAGCGAATCGCCTTTTTACTGGTCAGCAGATCCACAGGTCCCATGCCCAGATATGCCAACAGCTGATTTAATCCGCCTTCATCGGACGGAGCCAGAAATGACATCCAGATTCCAGCAATCACGACCCATGAAAGGAAATGAGGCAGATAGGAAACCACCTGTACATATTTCCTATAGTGGTCGCATCTCAGCTCTGTCAACATCAATGCAAAAATTACAAAAAATGGAAATAACAACACATACTTCATAAAACTGATAATCAGCGTATTTCTTAATATGGAGGCGAAAGCGGTTGTAGAAAATATCATTTTAAAATATTTGAATCCTACGAACTGCCACGGCCCTTTCGCTTTATACTCGAAAAACGCCAGACGCATATTAAAAATCGGCCAGACTCTGAAGATCAGAAAATACAACACCGTAGGAAAAATCATCAAGTATAAAAAACGGTCTCTCCACATACGCTGCAGGATCCGGCCTTTTTCATTCCGTTTCATCTCTGGCTGCATGATGCCACCTCCATATCTTTCTTGCTTTTGTTTCTCAAATAACGTAACCGGTTTCTCTCTTGCAGAAATATCTTAACACATCTTTTTATCAGATTCAATAGTTTTTTTTCTATTATCTTATATTTTTTGTGCTTTTTCCCTATTCTCTTTTTCTGGTTGTTTCACGCACTACCAGATATGGTTCTACAATCGTATGCGTCAGACTGGTTTTCTTTCCCTCGATCACATTCAGAAGCTGTCTGGATATATGCTGCGCCATATCATAATGTGGCTTTGAAATCGTCGTCAGAGATGGATTGAACACACTCGCCAGCTCTATATTATCAAATCCGATCAGTTCTTTATCTTCCGGTATACGGACGCCTCTTTTTATAAGTCCTGATACCACTCCAATGGCGATCAGATCGCTTCCTGTCATGACGGCGTCAAACTCGATCTGATCGTCCAGCAGCCGATCCGCCATTTCTTTTCCATATTCAATCGAATATTCACCGCTAAATACCAATTTTTCATCATATGCGATCTTCGCTTCTTCTAAAGCCCGCTGGTATCCTTTCAGCCTTTGGATAGAACCAGATATCTTTGGATTGCCTTCCACATAGACGATGCGGCGGTTTCCACCATCAATTAAATATTTTGCAGACTTATAAGCACCGATTTCATTATCTCCCATGATACTTGCTTCACTTAAAGAACTATCAAACGCCCTGCCGATCAGCGCCAGCGGCACATGATATTTTTTAAAATCCTTTAAAAACACCGCATTGGAGACACCCGAGCATAAAATAATTCCGTCTACCCGTTTGTCTATCATGCTCAACAACTGATCTGCCTCTTTTTCTGGATTATAGTCCGAGTTGCCAATGATCACGGCATAACCCTTTCCATTCATATAATCTGTCACGCTCCGGATAATCTTAGGATAAAAAAAGTTCGATACATCCGGCACAATCAGGCCAATCATCTGCGATCTGGACGTTGCCACACTCCGCGCCAAGTTATTGGGTCTGTAATTCAGCTTTTCAATTACCGTCTGGACTCTTTTTCTTGTCTCTTCTCCCACTCCTGTCGGACTATGATTGATCACTCTTGAAACTGTTGCCTTGGAAACATTGCAGATATTCGCAATCTCTTCAATACTATATTTGCGTTTTTCTTCTTCCATACATTTTACTCCTTGAAAAGCCGTATTTTCCGTAGTATAATTAAAGTAACCGGTTTCTTAATGATTCTATTTTACCGAATTTTCTCTCTCTATGCAAGACCAACTTTTATTTCTCACTCAGGAAGGAGTATATGATCATGATAAAGCAGTATATAGAAAAGATTTATGCCGGTTTTCTTGGAATGAATATTGGTATCCGCCTTGGGGCTCCTGTCGAGCCAACCATCTGGACATATGAACGGATTCAGAAGACATATGGAGATATCCATGATTATGCGAAAGATTTTATTAATTTTGCCGCCGACGATGATGTGAATGGCCCTGTGTACTTTCTCCGGGCCATGCTTGATGACGCCTGGGACCGTCCTCTAATCCCACAAGATGTTGCGCGCGCCTGGTTAAATTACGCCCGCGAGGGACTTGGTATGTTCTGGTGGGGCGGTTATGGAGTCAGTACGGAGCACACCGCATACTTAAACCTAAAGCATGGGATTCCCGCGCCTCAATCTGGTTCCATCGAACAGAATGGACAGATTATGGCTGAGCAGATCGGCGGACAGATTTTTATTGATACCTGGGGATTTATCAATCCTGGCAACCCGCACCGCGCCGCTGATTACGGGGAAGCTGCCGCCAGCGTATCTCATGATGGGAACGGGGTTTATGGCGCCCGTTTTATCTGTGCAGCCATCGCCCAGGCGTTTCTCACCAGCGATGTACATGAAATTCTGCACGCAGCACTTCAGGAAATTCCGGCTGTCTGCACGTATCGCGATGTTGTTGAGGCTGTCATCCGTTTCCATAAAGCCCACCCTGACCATTGGCGCGCCTGCATGGAATACCTTCAGGCAGAATGGGGATACGATAAATACCCAGGTGTCTGCCACATCATTCCTAATGCCGGCGTCTGCGCTATGTCTCTCCTCTACGGAGAAGGGCGCTTTGACCGCACGGTAGAAATCGCCACCATGGCTGGATGGGATACGGACTGCAATGCAGGAAATGTCGGTTCCATTATGGGCGTCGCCTGTGGACTTTCAGGACTTCCAGCTAAATACCGTGATCCAATCAACGATTTCATCGTTTGTTCCGGAATCTCCGGTTATCTAAACAATTTGAATGTTCCTTCCTATATCCGCGAAGTTGCGTTCATGGGTTATCACTTAGCAGGAGAACCGGTTCCTGACGATTTAAAGAATTCCTACCGTCCAAATGAGACTTACTTCGATTTTGAACTTCCAGGAAGCACCCATAATATCCGCCTTTCTAACCCATTCCTGTGCAAGGCATCCCACAGCACAGAAGTTGCTTACCGCGGTACTGGCTCCCTCTGCATCCTGATGGACCGGATGGTTCGCGGCGATCAATGCCGGATTTATTACAAACCATTTTATACGAGAGAAGATTTTTCCGATGAACGCTATAGTCCGGTATTTTCTCCGACCGTTTACTCTGGACAGACCATGTCTGTTATGTTATACCTTGATCAGTGGAATGGCAATGAAACTCCTGGAGTTGCCCCGTACATCCGCACCTGCCACGACAAAGTTCTGCACGTAGAAGGCTATGTCAAACTCGTTCAGCACCAGTGGATTCAGGTTACTTATACCATTCCTGACACAGATGGCGATGTCATTGACGAGATCGGACTGATTTTAGAAGGTTATGCACCTGGCAAGTTTAAAACTCTTGGCAACGTATATCTGGATGAATTTACCATTTCCGGCAAAGCCGCCTATACCATTGATCCGAAAAAGCAAATGAAAAATTTTGCCGCTATCACTCCATTTTCCATGGATCACGGCGCATGGGATCTCTATGATGGCACCCTAAATCTCATGCGGTGTGAACCGGCGCTCGCCTATACCGGCAATTATTACGCGAAAAACTACCGCTACAGCGCTACTGTGATTCCGCGTCATGGCAATAGCCACCTGCTCCTTGGCCGGGCCTTAGGCGCGCAAAAGGCTTACCTGGCCGGCCTCGGTGCGCCTGGCAAAGCTGTTATTCTAAAAAATGACTTCGGCTTTACCACCTTAGCGGAAATCGATTTTTCATGGACTCATGATACCGCATATGAGATCGCCATGGAATTTACAGGCAATCGGATTCAATTATCCATTGACAGCCAGCCGCTTCTTTCCGTAGCGGATGATTCCTTCGATCACGGTATGATCGGATGCGGCTCCTGTGAAATGGGCCGTACTTCCTTCGACCATTTCGTTTTCCAGGAACTGGACGAATAAAATATTGATCTTAGAGGTGATACATTATGAAAATCTTAAACTTTGGCTCCTTAAACATCGACAAAGTCTATCAGGTAGGCCATTTTGTCCGCCCAGGCGAGACGATTTCCTCTCAGAGCCTGAACTTTTTCTGCGGCGGCAAAGGATTAAACCAGTCCATCGCCCTGACAAAAGCAGGCGCTGATGTCTGGCACGCAGGCTGTATCGGCAACGACGGCCAGATGCTTTCCGACGCCTTACAAGACAGCCATGTACACTTAGACTACTTAAAAACGCTGGATATGCCTACCGGCCATGCCTTAATCCAGGTATCTCAGACAGGCCAGAACTGTATCATTCTCTTTGGCGGCGCCAACCAGGCCATTTCCAGGGAACAGATCGACGAGACCCTGTCCCATTTTGACCAGGGCGATATCCTGCTGCTGCAAAATGAGATCAACAATCTGCCTTATCTGGTAGACCAGGCTTACCAAAAGGGTATGACCATCTTTTTGAATCCATCTCCAATTACAGAACAGTTAAAGGAGATTGATCTGTCCAAAATCTCCTATCTGGTGTTAAATGAGATTGAGGCCGCAGATCTTTCTGGCGTCACCGCCCATAATCCGCAGGATTACGCGGACATTCTCTTAAAGAAATATCCGTCCTGCCACATTCTTCTCACCATGGGAACCGCTGGCAGTATCTATCTGGATCATCAGACTCACCACGCACAGTCCGCATTCAAAGTTCAAGCTGTAGACACGACTGCTGCTGGAGACACCTACACCGGATACTTCATCGCCGCCATCGCCAGAGGTGCTGATGTGCAGGCTGCCATGAAAGAAGCCTCTATGGCTTCCGCTATCTCCGTCACCCGCAACGGAGCATCTACCTCCATTCCAGAAAGAAAGGAAGTGCTGGAAAGCTTATGCGTTTATCCAACGAAGACCAGACATTTTTAAAAACCTATGATGATTCAAAATATGCAAAACCATCTGTGACGGCAGACATGGTGATTTTTTCACGTTTCTCGGACGGCTCTCTCCAGGTACTTCTCATCCGCCGTGGCAAATCTCCCTACAAGGATCAATTTGCACTTCCCGGCGGCTTTGTAAACCCGGATGAGTCCGTAGACCAGGCTGCCCGCCGGGAACTTCTGGAAGAAACCGGTGTTGACTGCGCCTGTCTGGAACCGATCCGTACCTTCAGTACCCCAGGACGCGATCCCAGACGATGGGTGATCTCCTGCGCCTACCTTGCTCTTCTGGACGCTTCCAAACTTCAAGTGAAAGCTGCCGATGACGCAAAAGACGCCCGCTGGTTCCAGATCTTCCTGACCAAAGAAAAAGACGGACAATGGAATCTGGATCTAAAGGACACATCTTCCACAGAGCCAGCCACCATCCATCTCACCTTCCAGGAAACCTATCCAGAAAGCGCTGCCTCACTCCTTCCACCTGCGCTCCATCTGACTCTGCTGAATCCAGAAAATGGGTTGGCATTTGATCATGGAGAGATTCTTGGATATGCAGTGAAAAAACTGCAAAATTTATTAGTCGAAAATTGAACAGCACTTTCTCATGAACCTTCTTAAAAGCTCAATAAAAATTTTCGATTTCTGCAAACGTACTCGCTTATTCAAAAAACCCCAGATTCATACACATTTACAAACTTGAATCCGGGGTTTTTTCTTGTATTTCTCTCTATTTTTACTCTACCGTCACGCTCTTCGCTAAGTTTCTCGGCTTATCCACATCCAGTCCCTTTGCCACACTGACATAATAACCAAGCAGCTGTAACGGAACTACCGCTAAAGATGCTGCAAAATGCTCATCCGTCTTCGGTACATAAATAGTAAAATCTGCCGTATCCTCAATATTATAATGGCCATAGCTGGTCAGCCCCATGAGATATGCCCCACGGCTCTTGCACTCTACCATATTACTGAGGGTTTTCTCATACAATCCACTCTGAGTCAGCACACCGATCACCAACGTTCCATCCTCGATCAGGGAAATCGTTCCATGCTTCAGCTCACCTGCCGCATAAGCCTCCGAATGAATATAGGAAATCTCCTTTAATTTCAAGCTTCCCTCCATGCTGATGGCATAGTCAATCCCACGGCCAATGAAGAAAATGTTCTGCGCCGCCACCTGCTTTGAAGCAAACCACTGGATCCGCTCCCGGTCCTCTAAAATCTTTGTGATCTTATCCGGAATCGTTTCCAGTTCCGCTAACATCTCATCATAAGCTTCCTGATCCACCTGACCTCTCACACGGCCAAATTCCATGGACAGACAATATCCTGCGATCAGCTGGGCACTGTAAGCCTTGGTCGTTGCCACAGAAATCTCCGGACCAGCCAGTGTGTAGAACACATAATCCGCCTCTCTGGCAATAGAGCTTCCCACTACATTGACGATGGCTAATGTCTTCACACCATGGTTCTTCGCCTCACGAAGAGCCGCCAGGGAATCAGCTGTTTCACCAGACTGGCTGACTACGATCACCAGCGTATCCTTCGTCAGAATCGGTCTGCGGTAACGGAATTCCGATGCCAGTTCCACCCGAACCGGTATCCGTGCCAGATCTTCCATCACATACTGGGTTACCATACCTACGTGATAAGCAGAGCCGCAGGCTACGATCACGATCTGGGAGATTTCCTTGATCGCCTCTTCCGTCAATCCCATCTCTTCCAGATTGATCCTGCCGTCCTTTAATACTGAATGGAAGGTGTCTGCCACTGCCTTCGGCTGCTCATGGATCTCTTTCATCATGAAATGCTCAAATCCGGCTTTCTCTGCCGCCTCTGCATCCCATTTTACCTCTGTCAGTTCCTTTTCAATCTCATCACCGTCCAGGTTAAAGAAGGTCACCTCGCCCTTTCTTAAACGGGCCATCTCCATATTGCCGATATAATATACATGTCTGGTATAATTTAAAATTGCCGGAACGTCAGAAGCCAGATAAGCCGCACCTTCTTTTCCATCTTCTCCATGCGTGATGCCAATGATCATTGGACTGTCTTTCCGCGCTGCATAGATTTCCTCCGGATAATCCTTAAACATCACAGCCAGTGCATAAGAACCACGGATCCGGACCATGGCATGGTTAATGGCATCCACCGGAGTTCCTGCGTATTTTTTATAATAATAATCGATCAGCTTAACCGCTACCTCTGTATCGGTAGCGGAGTAAAAGGTATAGCCATGCTTTAACAGTTTTTCCTTCAGTTCCTGATAATTTTCAATAATTCCGTTGTGGACAGCTACTACATTCTCGTCATCGCTGCAATGAGGATGGGCATTCAGCTCCGATGGTTCACCATGAGTTGCCCAACGGGTATGGCCGATTCCACAGGTTCCTAGCAGAGCCTTTCCATCATTGGTCTTCTCTGCAAGCACCTTCAAACGTCCCTTTGCCTTTACAATCTCCACATTCTTTACACCATCACGGACTGCCAGTCCCGCGGAATCATAACCACGGTATTCCAGCTTAGAAAGTCCATGCAGCAAAATCGGAGCTGCCTGCTCGCTACCTACATATCCTACAATACCACACATTTGTCTGTCCTCTTTCTTTCTGTAAAAATCATGTATCTGTTCAATATGTCCTGCTCCTGGTCCATCCAGAGCATCCGCCCCCAACGCTTAAGCTTTCTATCTATAATATATGTCAAAATCCAGAAACTGCCCCCAAGCAGGCTTTCTTGCCCTCCCCGGAGGCAGCACATAACGAATCGTTCGTAACGATCCCGTACCTTCATAGTTACAATTATTCTAATACCACACAGCCGAGCACTTCCTTCTGGAGATCTTTCACCTTCTCCAGCTCCAGCTCTACCTGGCTGTACTTGGAAACCTTACATTCCTCTACAAATACCACTGCGTCAGCATCAGAAAGCTTCTCTAACGCTTCTGCATCCTCTAACAGATTGCCGCCCTTCACTACCTGGCAGTCACCTAACTCTGCCACTAATTTCTCAGCAACCCGGTTAAACGCGTCTGCTGAAGCACAGCCAGCCACCAGGATCTTCCCGGCATCGCCCATGAAACTACGGACATTGGCAGCGATCAGACCGTATGTCTTGTCATCTTCCTCAGAAGCACGTCCTTCCATCTTTCTTAAAGAAGCATCAATACCGCCTGCCTTCTTCGCCGGTAACGTTCCAAGAACACGGAGTTTGTAACGGTTTCTTAAATCTTTTGCTGCATAGATGCCATCCGTCATTAAAAATGCCACGCAGGCGAAAAATATCGCCATAAATGCACCCAACACAGCTCCAAGAATCCCATATTTGATACCACTCTTTGCTGCTGCTGAAGTAGAATCTACTATCTTTTTCGGCTCCTGCAATTCATCTAAAGCGTCCTGCTTTTCTTCCAGGCTTGTGTTTAAATCAACCAGTCTGGTACTCTCTGCTTTCTGTGCATCGGCTAACTCCAGATCAACCTTGGATCCTACGCTTTCATCCACAACACTGATCGTGTGGACACCAATGGTCTCCTCAATCTTTGCCTTTGCATCATCCACACCACTTAAAACGTACTGCATGATCTCTTTTACCGATTTCTCATCCGTATAATTCACCTTAACAGACAGAATCTTCTGATTTACCTGAATATCGATCAATTCCTTCAAATAGCGCGGTTCTGTACCAACCTTTTTTGCTACCTTCTGTAAAAACTCCGTATTGGTCAATGCCGACTGATATGCCTGTAAAATCGTATCCGTATAATCCACATTCTGATATACCATGTCAGGCATGATCACATAATCTGTCTTCACAAACAGATCGATCTTTGATTCCCACACATCGTACGGGCTCATATTCATGCGGACAGATTTCTCTAAATACGTCTGCTGCTCTGTAATATCGTTTAACAGATTGTCAATTTCTCTCTCGCCGGTCGATTTATTCTTCTCATAAATCTCCAGATTTTTCTGATAATCCGCTTCCTTCTCTGCAATCACAGTCGGATCATTCTGGCTCTTATAAGTAGAAAATGCTTTGAAGCCGCCTAATAAAATTCCGATCACTACTGCAGCGATCACTACCGGCCGCCACTTATAAAGTACCGCAAACATCAAATCCTTTAAGTCGATTTCCTGATCATATGTACTGTTTTGTTCCATATTTTCTTTACTCCTTCGTTTTTTCACTGAGTTTTATTTTATCATATCACCATTTATTAAACAACCCAATAAATAGAACAATTTTCAAAACAATTCCAACCGTTCCAGTTCCTGATAAGCTTCTTCCTTTTCCGCATTTTCTTCCAGTATACCATAGCTATATGTAACTTTCAGAAAATACTTGTATTTACTCATACAAAATGCTATTCTGAAATAAATAAAATATAGGAGGTTGTTTCACATGCCAAGACCAAAAGGAAGCAAAAACAAACCAAAAACAGCTGACAAAACAACGGTTGTTTCCACCGTAGATTACACGGAACTCATCGAAGAAAAATTAAACGAAAAAACTCAGATCAGCGCCGAGATCACTTCCATCACCGATCAGCTGGAAGCTCTCAAAGCTCAGTTAAAAGATAAAAAGAAAGCCTTAAATTCCATCGAAAAAGAACTCACAAAACTGGAGACCAGAAAAGCCGAAGAAGAAGCCAAAGCCGAAGAAGAAGCCAAGAAGCTCCAGCTAGAATCCATGCTCCAGCAGTTATTAAACAGCGGTATGAGCACGGATGAGATTCTGGATAAATTAAAATAATATTATGACAAATAATTTCAAAAAACTGCCTATCGGCATTGAAAATTTCAAAGAACTTCGAGAAGATAATTTTTACTATGTAGATAAAACGCAGTTAATTGAAAAGCTGCTTCAAAACTGGGGAAAAGCAAATTTATTTACGAGACCTCGCCGCTTTGGTAAATCCCTGACCATAAGCATGCTAAAACATTTTTTTGAAATTGGGTGTGATCCATCTATTTTTGATGGATTGTATATTTCTCAAAATCAAAAATTATGTCAGCAATATATGGGAAAGTTTCCTGTTATTTCTATTAGCCTGAAGGGAATTCATTCAGAAACTTATTCCAAAGCCAAGGCAATGCTTATCAAAGTAATCAACGAAGAAGCCCGCCGTTTCCAGTTCCTATTAAACGGCGGCAATCTGACTGAAATTGATAAAGAATTATTTTTAGGTCTCTTAAAGCAAGACATGAACGAAGATACCCTTGTATATAGTCTTCGTGAATTAACGGAACTTCTGAATAAACATTTTCAACAGAAAGTGATCGTTTTAATTGATGAGTATGATGTTCCTCTGGCTAAAGCCGATGAAATGGGATATTACAATGAGATGGTTCTTTTGATCCGAAATCTCTTTGAAAATGTCCTGAAAACCAACGATTATTTATATTTTTCTGTTTTAACTGGTTGTCTGCGTGTAGCAAAAGAAAGTATCTTTACCGGTTTAAATAATTTTAAAGTTTATCCAATCACAAATGTCGCTTTCGATGAATATTTTGGATTTACAGATTTTGAGGTAAAAGAAATTCTGAAATATTATCACCAGACTGGCCAGTATGAAACGGTCAAAACCTGGTATGACGGATATCATTTCGGTGATGTTGATATATACTGTCCATGGGATGTTATCTGTTTTTGTGAAGACCATCGCGAATCCCCAGATCTTGCCCCTCAGAATTATTGGCTAAATACCAGTGGCAATCAGATCATTCGACATTTTATCGAAACTATGGGAAGCCAATCTCAACTCACCAAAACAGATCTTGAGCTTTTGTTAAATGGAAGTTCTGTTCAAAGGACAATCCGGCAAGAGTTGACTTATAAAGATTTATATTCTTCTCCCGAAAACCTGTGGAGTGCTCTTTTCATGACTGGCTATCTGACCCAAAAAGGACTGCCTGATGGTGACCGCTATGATCTCGTCATACCAAATCAGGAAATCCGCAATATTATCACAACTCAGCTTCTTACCTTATTTACCGAAACCATCAAGAATGACGGAAAAGACCTGGAGGCTTTTTGCAGTGCACTCTTCCACGGAAATGCGCCTGAGGTTGAACATCGATTCACAGCTTACATGCAAAAAACAATTAGTATTCGTGATACCTTCGTTCAGAAACCAACCAAAGAAAATTTTTATCATGGAATTCTTCTTGGTATTCTGGGCTATAAATCTGGTTGGACCGTCCGTTCCAACAAAGAATCTGGCAATGGATTTAGTGATATTTTTATACAGATTGATGATTCTGATTTGGGTATTATTATTGAAGTTAAATATTCAGAAAATGATGATTTAAAAACCGAATGTAAGAAAGCCCTTCAACAAATCTCTCAAAAAAATTATACCGAAGGACTCTATCAGAATGGAATTCATCATATTTTGAAATACGGAATTGTATGTCAGAGGAAACGTTGTTGTGTACTGCTGGAAAAAGAATAGATTTATAATCAAAGGACACTCCAGACTCAAGGGAGCCCTCAAAAGCTCCCTGATTTCTAATATTTTACTTCGAAAAACCCCGCCCAAACATTCCCAATCTTAATACACCTACCACAGAAATTCCAGATTGAAATCCCCTCACAAAAATGATAAAATAAACGAAAGACTTTCTATGGAGTAAATGATATGATGTTAATTGGCCAATCCTCCTGCAAGTGCAATAAATGTCACCCAGGACACTGCGCAGATCAGCATTCCGCGGGTAGATTTTTTTGATTTATAAGGGAGATTTCTCTTGAAAATTAAACTAAAAAACTGGGGACCTGTTTCAGAATGTGAGTTTGACCTCGACAAGTCCCTATTACTCACCAGATTCAGGATGAAGGGATCGAAGTTTCCATTGATCCCCTTCTTTCTCCGGATGACTATATTGCCATCAAAGTAGATGATTACTATAACGGACTGCATCTGGCTAAAACTACACCCAAAGCCATTGATTTTCTCGTGGTTGTTGACTGCTCCTGCCAGGATTATGTTCTATATTTATTAGAGTTAAAAAATGTAAAAACTCCTCAGGCATACCAGACCCACGCTATTTATGAAAAATTCAAAAATACCCTAGATCACTTTATGTCTGAGGAATTTTCCCATATCTTTTTTAACGACCACTACCGCTACCGTCATATCTTTCTCTATCTTGTCACCACTGCTTATCGCGCAGCTATGAAATATGGCAGTTTTGAAAAATATACGAAGCTGATGCAGAAAATCGGTAAAAAAGATACTTTACTGAACGATAGTGCATTATTGCAAAAGCCTTTCCGTTTTCGCAATAAGGTTTTATTTATTCAGACAGAGGTGCCGCCAAATCTGGTGATACGAAGATTTTTCAATTAACTCAAACTAACACCATGCCCTTTTTTGACATCCTCCGTCTTACCAATTTGAATCTCCAATATTCCATTAGCAACTAACCTTATTATTTTTTATCATCCCTGTATTAATCGGTAATTGTCAGAGACAATTAGATGCTAAATTTTTTCTTGTTAAACTCACATAATCCAATAAATACTGTAACAGTATCTATCTTCTCAGTTGTATTTATATACTGTATGGATCAATTTGAGATACTGTCTCATCCATATCCAACCATGCCCTTGCGCACGCCAAATCTAATCCATCATCTATATCTATACTCGTTCTCTTATCTAAGATAAATTTATACGGGTTATGTCCATGGAAATATTTCCATTCAATCATTTTTTTTCTTGGTGCTAACAATATTCCATCTGTTACAAAATATAATGGCGGTAATTGTTGAGATGGAACATGTTTTATACCAAGTTCATAATTAACAGGACCATTCTCATCCCAGAGATATCTTTTAAATTTTTCCATAGATACCAAAGAATCATATCCATCCTCTAATGCTTGATAATATAACTTGATTGCCTCTCTATATTGTTTCGGAAATACTAATGGAGCAGTGCATGTCGCCCATAAAATATCATCACCTGATACATTTTCACATATATGTGATACAACCTCTCCGAATGTTTTACTTTTCTCATCACAAAATTCAATTGCTCGTTTATGTATGTCCACTCCTTGACTTTTAGCCATTGAAAGCATTAAATCTGAATCAGATGAAACAACAATGTTACTTATCTCCTTTACTTGCTTCAACTGATTAATTTTATTGATTAATAAATTTGTCCCTGCAAAAGGAGCAACATTCTTATTTTTTAAGCGTCGGCTTCCTTCTCTAACTGGGATAATTGCAGTTATACTCATATACATACCTCCATTATTTAAATATAATTATTTAACTTTATAGTTTTTCATAATATTGTTGATTTTTGTATTATCTCCCCAAACTGCCTTACTATCATACGGTCTATCTGGAAATTTTCCATAATCCAATTTTATTTTATAATGATTATCCCTAATAAATTGTTCTACACGATCTGCTAATTTCTCAGGTCTTCCACTGCATATATTAATCACACCATTAATTTCACTTTGTTCTACTGCAGCTGCTGTCTGTTTACAAAATTCATCATAATCTATAAAATCCCATTGATTAATTCCTTGTGTAAATGGAAAATACTCATTCCCATTATGTTCAGCAGCTGTTATTTTACTAAAAATTGAACAACCATATTCAGAATTTCCAACAATATAATAACCTCGAAGCCATTGGTAAATTATATTTTCATTTTTACATATCAGTTTAACAATATTTCTCAAAGCATCTTTACTAATTCCATAAAGACTCTCTGGATGAGTTGGTGTTGTCTCTTTAATACTTCCCTCAAAAAATCCCACCTCATGCATGGTTCCCATTACTGCAATTTTTTTACAACCACCATCTATCAGTTTTTTTATAAAAGAATAGTGTTTTGGCAGATCATCAATATGTGATGATGCATTATGCACAAATCCATTTTTCCAAGCCATATGTAACACTGCATCTGGTTGATCAAAAAATTCATACGGATCATCTATGGAATATATATCACATTGCTTTATTATTGCACGTTTATCGACTAATTCTATATTTGAATGGCATATTGCAACAGTTTCAATCCCGTCATCACACAATTGCCGAACTACGCCCATTCCTAAATAACCGTTTGCACCCGTAACCGCTATTTTCACTGTTCTTTCCTCCTCAATTCAACTGCCGGAATTCCCACTACCGTAACACCTTCTGGTACATCTTTAGTCACAACTGCATTTGCTCCAATAATAGCGTTATTACCTATTTTTATATTTTTTCCATTAGACATAATTCGTGCTCCCATCCCAATTTGCACATAATTTCCTATCTCTACGCTTCCAATATCAATATCTGTATCAACTATCGATTTATCTTTTTCGCTTTTATGTTTAATATCTGTAATAAGAACATCTGGAAGTATACTTGTCCCCCTACCAATGACTATTTTATTTGCAGTTGTAAAATGACAATTCTGTCCTATTGATACATTGTCCTCTATTATCATTTGCGGAAGTGGAACTATTTTCTTGTTATTCCAAATATCTATCACTTCCATACGAATCCCATCCATAATATAACAGTTATTACCGATTTCGATATATTTCTTATTTAATATTCTTATTGGCCTCTTAAAAACTGTATAAAAACCACATTTTTTTAAACCATGTGGTTTTTTTATCCATTGAATTCCAAAGTATATATTCTTTTTTAAATTACCTACCCAAATTATCAATTGGACTGTCTGTCTACTTTTCATACAAACTGATTTCCTCAATTTTATTTAATTAAATACCAATTTTTTTAAATGCATTTTGATATTTTTCTCTTATATTACCATCTACATTAAAATATGCATTTAAGTATTGCATTTCTGATTTAAAATCATTCTCAATTTTATTTACCAACTTATCCAATTGACAAACATTTTTAAACTTAATATTATCAGTATTAGAAAACATATTATAATCATATCCTTCTCGCACAAATAATAATGCGGGTTTATCGATACTTATCATTGTTTTAAAAACTGTAGATTTTGATATAATTACAATATCTATCAGATTTGCAAAGTCTTCTATTGAAATATCCGATGAATATATATTTGAAACAACCGTGTAATCTATATTTTTTTTATAATCTTCCAGATTATTAGACGGATGCAGTTTAATATACATTTCTTTATGATGTTCTTTACAATATTTCTGAATTATATTAATCATTGAAATATTGTCCTCATACGGATCTGTACTAGAATTCATTATTATTCCTATTTTATTAGATTTATATCGACCTAATATGGATATCGGTTTTCTATTAAACTGAAATGGTGAACCCACTATCATAGCCTTTGCCTTACAATTTGCCTTACGAGCATCCGTTTCTGATGCTCTGCTATCCACTAAAAAAAAATCACTTTTTGATCGTTCATATGCCCATGAATTTACGCTTAACGCAAATGTTCCGTGTTGTAATGTAATCGTTTGATGCTCAGTACTCTTAAATTTCTGCACAAAAAAGCAATCAACAGGCATCACATCACAATACACTAATAAATTCACTGGTTGTACATGTTTTGACATAAGTTGTGATTCTATATAATAATAATCAGTAAAAGCTTGAAAAAGACATCTCAGGCAATGCATTCTTTTCCCAAATTTTTTTATTTCTTTTTTTAAAGTACTATTCCAAAAAAAAAGTAAATACAAATATTTCAAATTTGTTAATGATAGATTTTCTTTTCTTGATTCAATCAAGATACCATTGCTAATTAAAGAGGTAACATTTTTAAATGCAATAAAATGATCATCTCTCTCCCGATATGAACTTGAAAACAATGCTATTGTTTTTCCTGATCCCTTTATATCAATATTATATGTTTGATGTAATGCAGTTTTTAAAATTATGTATGCTATATCTTTGAAACCTTCCCGAAAATTTCTTGTTTCCTTTAGAGTGTAATGCAAAATATCTCCAATTAAAATATTTTCACATTTTTTGAACTTTAATTGATTTATTCTGTTTTCAATATCATACATTTTACTTACCACTTTTTCCCATCTATTTATTCCATCTTAATTCTTACGATTCTAATAATTATTTTTCGAAACACAATACCAATTACAATAAAAATTCCAATAAATATATATCGAATTCTATTATTCATATAAAGTATATTAGATATAATAGCAAAGAAAGATACTATTATTCCCATTCCCCACAAAAATCTTTCATTATATATTGATAATTTAATTTGTTGTGTCTTCTGTATATATTTACTAAATGTGTAATGACCAATGGTGTATATAATATTACATATTAATGTTGTATAACCAGCAGCAATATATCCAAATTTTCTTATACATAAATAATTTAATATTATGTTTGATATAGCAGCTATCATCGATCCAACTGCAATCATTTTTTTCTTTTCAAAATAAAATTCTATATTTGCATACATATTATATAAAAACAAAAAATATATTGACGCAGAAACTGGAGGAATTACCCATTTTGCTTGCTGATACTCAATCGGTCCCATTATATTAAGAACTTCTGGACCAACTAAAATGGTTCCTATTGATAATAAAGCAAACAATATTGCCAGTATATTGGCCTTTCCATGTATATTCTCTATATTTCTCGTTTTAATTTTTTGGAATAACCACGGACAAAAAGCACTCATTATGCTTGTTACAAATACGGTCGTAATAGCTGCTATACTATAAGCAATGCTATAATAAGCCGCCAAATCATCTCCACACATATTTGCAATCATAATTCTATCACTCTGATTTAAAATAATCTGTGATAAATAGTGTGGAATTAATGGTATATTAAAACTTAAGGCATATAGCCAAAATTGCTTATTGTAAATTTTTTTCCCACTTTTTAATAGCTCAACAATAATTACAAAAATTATTACACCATTTACAATAGTATTTGATAAAATACGCGCATTTATATGATTTTGACAATGTAAAGTAACACACAAACTTAGTAATGGTGATACAACTGTCAAGAATATCGTAATAATTATAATTGCTTTATATTTAAATTCAAATTTTCTTTGTTGAGCCCATAATGTATATATACCATTTAAAAAAATGTCTATGTACATTGTGTATAAAAACACAGTTTTCAAATGCGTAACTCTTATAAATAAATTTTGTCCATATAAGCTTACACACCACCATATCAAACATAGCATAGTCAAAAGACCAACCATGCTAGAAACATATTCATTTCTTCTATCCTCATATTTTATTAATGCACTATTAAATCCACCACTAGCAAGGTTAAGCCCAACTATAATATTTAATATAGATTGCCAGGATTGATATAATGTCCATATCCCATATTCCTCAGATGATAAAATTCTAGTAAATAAAGGGACTGTTAAAAAATTGACAGCCTGTTGTATAATACTACATACAGAAAACCAAAATGCTGCCTTTAATGGAAGGGCTGCATTCTTATACTTAAAAAACATTTTTTTCATAAAACACCTATTTTCCATTTACAAATTTAAAATTTTGTTTGATATTTCCATCATATTATAGCTTTTAAAATTGTATTTTTCATTTAGGTATTGATAATATTTCAAAATTTCAATTAAGTTATTCATATTTTTTATAGTATTATTACCAAAATTATGTGGATGCCACCATAAATGAAATACGCCATTGTGTTTTGCTGCAAATTCCATCTGTTTTTTTATTCTATGTATCTTTAACGGTTCTAAAAAAAATAGATGTTTTGAATAAGGTCTCAAAAATGCAGATGCCTTTATATTACAAATACTTTTTTCTAAAATCTCACTTATCATATAAATTCCATCGGATGATTTTCCAAAATAGGCACTTACAAATCTATATATTTTAATTAAAAAATTGTTTGATTTATATATATATTGATTGGGCGCACCCCTATATGAAGTAAATCCCATTTGTCCAATATAATCTACATATTTATCATTAATTTCATTTTTAGGAAAAACAATACTTATAGGTTTTATATTACAGTTATCTTGCATTATATTTAGCGCCGACTTAATATCTTCTTTAAATTGATTTTCAGTTTGTCCTTCTGTGTTGCAATAATAATGTGAAAATGTATGTGATCCTAATTCCTGTCCCGGAGTCATTTTTATTTTATTAATTAATTCCAATGCATAATGGTACGGATCAATTTTCTCATCATTTTTTATTCTGCTATCATATTCATATGATGACAATAAAATATTACTATACGTAGGCAAGTCTATTGGATAATAGGAATACATATTTTTCTTATCTGTTGCAAAAAGTTTTCCTACTGTTGCCCATGTCGCATGAACTTGATACTTTTCAAAACAATTTAATATCTGTGGAATTATAGTACGTGTTTTTAAAAGCATGTTTTCTGTGTTTTTATTTACACTATCTTCCATTCCGTATTCTAATTCGAAATCTAAAGAAATAACAAACATTCCCGTATCCAATTTAAATCATTCCTCCTTTGAAATGATAGTGTTAACCCAACTTTTTATAGAATATTTTTCCATTATTTTTAATGGAATCGACTGAAATTGACTTTTTAAAAAATCTTTTGGTATTTCAGCTTTATTACGATCAATAATGATAATATTCGCAGGATTATAAAAATCATAGTTTATAATATCAGCATTCGTTGTTGCAAGCTTTGTATGAGCGGCCATAGCCTCAAATGTCCTAATTGTGAGTCCTGTTTGAGATTCAAATGGTAAGTCCACCATTACATTACTTTTCAATGTTATTTCAGCTGTTTTTTTGAGTGTCAACCGTTTAAAATGTGTAATACTAATATTTTTTTCCCTTAAATCCAATAATATCTTCAAAAAATGTAAAAATGTTGTTTTTAAATAGAAAAACACATTGTAATTTTTAAATTGATCTTTCAATTCACACAAAACATTATATCTATCAGAATGAAGTCCTCCAATACATGACAAATCTATGTCTTTCTCACATAAGAGATATCTAAATTGATTGCAATAAAATAACGGAAAATGTGTAAAACCATACCGTTCACAATCTTTAGGATCAAAAGAGTATATTTTATCGTAAAATTTTTTTATCCGTTCAAATTCAGAAATACGTTTGACATCATCCCATAAATATAACACCTTATAGGCTTTTTTCTGACTCTGCAAAAAATTTCCAAACAACTTTTCATCTATCCCCCTTCCCACCAGCGTAAATATGACATCATAATTTTCTTTTTTATATTTTGCAAATTTTCTCTTTTGATACTCTATGTCTGTAATTTTTTGAAATCTTCCTTTCGTAATTTTATATATAAAATATGCAGGATTAATTAAATAATTGTCTGTATAGATGATATCCACACTATTTCCATTATTTTTCATTTCCCGTACTATTTCATTAATATATTCTCCGAAATGAATTGTAACAAACAAAATTTTCATATTTCACCTCTTTGATGACAAAACAAAGTATATACATTATCACGATGTAACCGGTTGATGTGAATATAAATGGTTCTAAAACTCCTTCCATCAAATAACACATCCAAAATATACATTCTATTTTGTATTTCTTATATAATGACTTTATTGGATAAATCAAAAAAATTAACATGATGCTTCCAAATACTAATCCGATTTCTCTTATCATTTCAAGATAAGACAATTCTGAATCAGCAATATATGCTTTTCTTCCAAGCGAATAATACTTTGAAGCAAATCCCATTCCTATAAAAAAATTTATCGGATCTTCTTTCATCGCATTAAAAATAGAGATAATATTTTGCATTCTAATATTATCTCCTTCACTTTTTGCCCAATTAATAGTGGCTATCTTATTTATAATATTTCTACCGTATACTACACATAAAGTTACACTTACAGCAAACATAATTATCTTTGCCACTTTATTTTCTTCCATATATATAAAATAAAAAGCAGCCATCAAAATCGCTAGATATATATTGGCACGTGTCCCAGTAAAAACTACTGCTAAAAATTGTATTAATGATTTGATATACTTTTTTCTTTCAAGTGATACCATTAATCCATATAATAAAACTGGTGATGCCTTTAAAAATAGCACATAGTATCCTATTGCATACGGACTACATGATATTTGTGCTTCTCCATTCATATTCATCCACTGTAGCAATTGATTTTGAGATATTTTTATAATTCCTGTCATATCCAACAATGCACTAAAAAATATAATCCATGTCATAATGTCAATGACATATAGAAAAATTTTCTTTATATCAATATTTCTATGTAAAACTGGAAACAGTAATGGAATATATGCCCAAAAATATACAAAGGTTAACGGTTCGAAAATTTTTTCAATATGTATAACTGAAATAAGATATAAAAAAAACGGAAATAGTATTGATATTAAAAATAATTTTACATTTTTTTTATATCCTTTCACAATTTCTGGAAAATAATATATTATTGCTATAAGAAGAGAAATCTTTTTTAACCCTAACGTATCTCTTGGAGTAATAAGGGCTGTAAAAAAAACAAAAAACATCAACATAACGTCCCATGAACTCTTAGAAATTTTTCTTTTTAAATACACTTTTGCTCTCACTTTCAATATACTATTAAAATTTTCCTAGTAAGATGATTAGACATACAGCTATTTTTTCTATATTTTTGCGTGGTTTCAATTTAGGGTTTATTGCAAGTTTAAATCTTATCCTAATTGATTTTTTTATTTTTAATATATCATATAAGATTATCTTATTTTTTTCATCTAAAGTATCCTCATATTTATTCACAAGATCATTAACTGTTCTTGATCGTAAACACTCATCACTAAACAAACCGTTTTCTTTTATCCTTATATATATGCTCCGATATGCTCCTATTACATTGTTTCCATGTTGGCGATACCACATATGCGGTATATCATCAAAAATAACCTTTCCACCACAAGCCGTACACACTAAATTAATCCAATGATCGTGTAAAGGATACGGCATTAATCCAAGATTGTTATGCTTCTGTATAATTTGAAGTAATGCCTTATTAAAAACCATTGTACAACCTGGATAATAATTTTTTATTAAAAAGTCTTCTAAACAATATTCTTTACAACCAATTCTTGTAAAAGCAACGCCTCCATCTATTCCATTATCCAAAATTCTAACTGGTGATCCATAGATTAATGGAAAATTTGCGTTTTCTTCTTTTATTTTATTAATAGCACAAATCAGCTTTTCTTGATCCCATATGTCATCCTGATCTGATAAGGCATAATATTCGCAATTATCCTCCGTATTACAAATCAAACTTAAAAAGCTTCTTTTAGGTCCTATATTGTCACATTCTTCTACATAGATTTTTGCAGAATATTTTTCTTTGAATTTTTTTATTAAATTTACTGTATTATCCGTAGATCCATCATCTCTAATATGTAATATGACCTCTACTTCCTTTTGTAGAAAAATACTTTTTAACTGCTCTGTAATATATTTTTCCCCATTATAGGTTGACATTAATACTTTTACTTTATACATAATTCTCCTAAAAAATTCCTAGTAAAACTGCTGTTTTAAAAAGAATATTTATATATTTTTTATATGTTTTAAATTGTGGATCAAATGCCAATTTGAAGCGATTCATAATTCCATTTCTATAGCATACTACTTTTTTTAATGTTTCAATACTTTTCTCCGTCATTGGGATATTATCCTTTTCAAGATATAAACTTTGAGCTTGTTGCCACCGTTCATTATTTCCCTCTATAGCACTTCTCAATAAACGTTTTGCCCTCACGGCAATCGTTGCATTTATTGCCACGGTATTGTTTCCATGTTGCCTATATTTAATTCTTGGTACATCATCCGTAATTATTTTTGCATTAACCGCCTCCGCAACCATTAATGTCCAAAAATCATGCATTCTAATATAATATGGATTTGTACGCTTAAGAATATCTCTTAATTTTTCATTAAATACCATTGTGCATCCTGAAGGAGCTCTAAATACTAATGTTTCTTCTAACCGTAATTTTTTTTCAAAATGCATATCATAGTCATACATGTGATTTAGTTCTGAATCGACAACCTCATATGATGACATATAAAGTGCTGGTTCATCTTCTGTTTCTTTTTCAATGCGTTCTATAGCACTATACAATTTGTCCGTATACCATACATCATCTTGATCACAATATGCATAATAATCAGCTTTTTCTGATACTTTTATAAGTTCCAAAAAGCTTTTTTGCGGTCCAATATTTTTCCCTTGAATAATCTTAATATTTTCATTTTTATATTTATTTATAATAGATACTGTACTGTCACTAGATTCGTCGTCACGAATAAACAGCTTAACGTTTACTTTCTCTTGTTTTAATATGCTTTCTATTAATTCTTCCAAATATTTTTCACCATTATATGTCGAAAGTAAAACCGCAACTGTCCTCATCTAATTTTCTCCTTTTTTATAACAATTTATAATTCTATTCCTAATAATTCTTTTTTTCTCTGTTCAATTTTTAAATTCAATAAATTTTGATCAAAACTTTTTGTTACATACTTAATAGCGTTTTTTCCCATATCTTCTACCATTTTCTTTTGACTTTGACTTTTCAGCATTGCCTTCAATAAATCTTGCGAATCATGAGGAGTTATCCAAAATGCTGTCACGTTTTCAACAGATGTATCTATTGGGCCTGGGATTTTGCTGACTATAGCAGGCGTACCCATGGCCGCAGCTTCGATAACAACATTTCCAAAACCTTCTCGATAACTCGGCAATACTAAAACATCTGCTGCACAATAATACTTCTCTATTTCCATTGTTGGTTGAACAAAAATAATTCTTTTATCGCTTAACGCCTTATTATATAATTGAAAATTCAAATTTGATATTTCTTCAACCTTTCCAACCATTAATAGTCTTCCTTGTGTTAGTTTAAAAAAAGCTTCAAATAATTCATTGACCCCCTTATCTTTTGTTATTCGACCTGCAAATATATATACAAATTCCTCTTCCTCAATTCCACACTTTTCTCGTATTTCTTTTCTAAACAAATCTCTTTTTTTATAATCAAATCTTTCTAAATCTATTCCACCTGAGCTTCCATTCCAAATAACTGTTCCTTTATCTAATGGAAACAATTTTTCTTCAACCGCCATTTGCAAATTAGATGAACTAACACATTCAATATTAGTTGCTAAATTGCATGTTATTTTTTCCAATCCTTTTAAAAACAAACGTTTAATTCCATGTTCTCCAAGATATCGCAAACCCATCAGATGATAATTTCTTATTTTCACATGTTCAAGTCTTGATGCAATAGCTGCACATAATGCCGCATTTGGTGTAGAAAATTGAACTAAATCAAATTTATCATTTTTCAATATTCTGCATAACTTTCTCGTTGCTCTTAGCATTGGTAATAAAGCTATCCCTCTAGGAATATTCACTGGAATATAATTAATATTTTCACCCAATAGCTTTTGCAAATTATCATCATTTGAACAAATAACAGAAACTTCCATCCCTGCTTCTGACAGTGCCTTTAATTGTGGGATAAAAAAAGCACGTATTGTAATTGGAAGTGTTACAATATAACAGATTTTTTTCATATTACGCCCTTATCTCAGCTGGAACTCCTATATATGTTCCAGAAATTTTTATATTTTTTACAATAACTGCCCCTGCCCCAATCATACAATCTTCACACACACTAATATTATTGCTAACAACTGCGCCAATTCCTATCCATGTTCTATCTCCCACGTAAACGTTTCCGGCCACATGTCCTCCAACAGAAACATGAACAAAAGCGCCAATTCTACAATCATGATCAACAGATGCACACGTATTTACAATACACCCGCGTCCTATTTCAGTGTCCGAATTAACCACTGCCCCAGCCATAATAACTGTACCTTTTCCAATCAAAACCTTCTCTCCAACCGCTGCTTTAGGATGTATCAACACTGGTATCTTCTTCTTGGCATTTTCTAATTGCTTCTGTATTTTTTCTCTAATATGAGGATTTCCAATAGCCACTATCATGTCACAATCATACTTAATATAATCGCTGCTTCCACCTACAACTCCATATCCACAGCATTCCTTTAAATCTCTATTATCATCAAGAAACTGTATCTCTCTGTATCCGTTCTTTTTGGCAATATCGGCCACTACTTTTCCATGACCACTAGCACCTATAATAACTAATTTTTTTATCTCGGAATCTTCCATGTACTTTTAACTCCTTCCGGCGTCCCCATAAACTCTTCCATCGTTGCAGCATTTTCCGAACTGATCCCTTCCTTTTTCAAAACTGTCATCACTGTATCCCAGATAATCCTTACATCACCCGCAAACGTGATATGCTTCGTGTACCACACATCCATCGCAAATTTATCTTCCCACGACACGCTATTTCTTCCATGTGCCTGAGCATAGCCGGTAAGTCCTGGTCTTACATCATGGCGATGATGCTGTTCTTCGTTGTAACGATCCAGATATCGGACCAATAGTGGTCTTGGACCAATGACCGCCATGTCACCTTTTAGAATATTAATAAGTTCTGGTAATTCGTCCAAACTGCTAGATCTCAGAAATCTTCCATATCGGTTTAATCGGATCTCGTCCGGCAATAAGTTTCCATTCTTATCTTTTCGATTATCCATGGTTCGAAATTTAATCAGCTTAAATATCTTCTCATTCTTTCCTGGACGCTCCTGTACAAAGAACGGATTGCCTCTCATAAAAACAAATCCCAATACAATAAGCAGTAACAGCACTGGAGATAAAATAACCAGCGCACAGAAGCTGATTATAAAATCAATCCAACGCTTCAAATGTTTTGCGTACATTCTTCTCATTCCTTTTACATTTACTCAAAGCATTTCCGAATCGCTTTAATAATTCTCTCCTGCTGCTCCACCGTCATCTTATTATCACTAGGCAGACACAATCCCCTGCTGAAAATATCCATTCCAACGTCTTCCTGTCCCCCGGCAATATAAGCATTTGTCACGGCTCTGCCGTTTCCGTCTCTGGTAACAAAACCATTCATCCGGTAAATCGGCTGCATATGCATCGGCTTCCAGATTGGACGTCCCTCTGCATTCACTGAAGCGATCGCCTCCAAAATCTCTGTTGGACAGGATTTTCCTGTTTCTGCCACATAGAGCGCATCCTGTTCTCCACGAACCTGTCTGCATATGGCATTCTTATCTACAACCAGACAGCTCAGCCAGAAATTCGGCACAGAATTTTCCTCATCATACGGATTCATGGACACCGGAAGCTCTTTGAGTCCCTCTTTATATCGTTCATAGATTGCCTTTTTCTGTGCAATGTGCTCTTCTAAATGTGGGAACTGTCCGCGTACCACTCCAGCGATCACGTTTGACATCCGGTAATTGTAGCCTACTTCTTCATGCTGATACCATGCGGCATTTTCTCTTGCCTGAGTAGACCATTTCCGTACCTTGTTAGCGGCATCTTCACTGTCTGTCAACAGCATTCCTCCAGAAGATCCGGTGATGATCTTATTGCCATTAAAGCTGATGCAATTATATTTACCAAATGTTCCTGTCTGTTTTCCTTTGTAAGTCGCTCCCATGGACTCAGCCGCATCTTCCACGATAATTGCACCGTGTTTTTCACACACCTGCTGAATCTCATCCACCTTACCAGGTGTTCCATAGAGGTGTGCAACGACCACCAGTTTCACTTCTGGATAGATCTCAAATGCTTTCTCCAACGCAACCGGATCCATATTCCAGGCATCTCGTTCCGTATCAATAAATACCGGAATACCGCCTTCATACACCACCGGATTGACCGTTGCGGCAAATGTCATATCGGAACAGAACACTCTTTTTCCTTCCAGCGCACCATGTCCAACCTCTGGCTGGCCATACAGATCCATTCCTGCTAATTTGATCGCCATATGTAATGCAGCTGTTCCAGATGAAAGCGCTACGGCATGTTTGCAGCCAATCTTTTCGCTGGCACACTTCTCCACCTCGTTAATATTGGCTCCAACGGTAGACATCCAGTTTGTGTCATATGCCTCTTTCATGTACTGAAATTCTTCTCCATGCATGGTTGGAGAACTTAAATATACATGCTGTGCAAGTGGTTCTATTCCATTTTTCTTAAACATTTTATTGCCTCGTTTTCTTATTTTTTCTCAACCTGTTCATTCACCGTCTCCGGCTTCACATAAGTAGGAACAATGATCTTCACTGCATCCTTAATACTCTCCGAATCCCGGTTCGCGATCTCATAAAGTTCCTGCAATTGATGTTCAAATTTTTCCATATCAAAATCAATCGGTTTTCCAATATGGATCAGTTTATTCGGTGTATCCTGAAGTCCCTCCTCGTTCATCAGAAGCTCCTCATACAATTTTTCACCTGGTCTTAAACCGGTAAATTCGATTTTAATGTCCTCATCGACCTTATAGCCGGACAAACGGATCAGGTTTTTCGCAAGATCCAGGATTTTCACCGGCTCGCCCATATCCAGAACAAATATCTCTCCGCCTTTAGCGTATGCCCCGGCCTGAAGTACCAGAGAAACTGCCTCTGGAATGGTCATGAAATAGCGGATAATGTCCGGGTGCGTAACGGTTACTGGACCGCCCTGCTCAATCTGCTTTTTAAACAATGGGATCACAGAGCCATTGCTTCCTAACACATTGCCAAAGCGGACTGCCACGAAATCTGTCTTAGATCTGGCATTCATCATCTGGATCACCATCTCGCACATACGCTTGGACGCGCCCATGATATTAGTCGGATTCACCGCCTTATCGGTAGAAATCAGCACAAAACGCTTAGTTCCATATTTGTCTGCAGCTTTTGCGGTCTTATAGGTTCCAAATACATTATTTTTAATGGCCTCGTTCGGACTGTCCTCCATCAGCGGCACATGCTTGTGGGCCGCTGCATGGTACACGATCTCCGGACGATATTTTTCGAAAATAGTGTTGATCCGGTGAGTATTTCTTACGGACCCGATCAGCACCACCAGATTCAACTCCGGATATTTCTCCCGTAATTCCATTTGGATGTCATAGGCATTATTTTCATAAATATCCAGAATGATCAGCTGTTTTGGCTGGTGTCCGGCGATCTGACGGCAAAGTTCACTTCCTATGGAACCGCCTCCGCCAGTCACCATCACAACCTTTCCACTGACATAATCCATGATCTCATCTAAGTTGACCCGGATTGGATCACGGCCTAATAAGTCCTCAATTTCTACCCTACGCAGCTTTCCAACGCTCACTTCACCGTTTAACAGCTGGTAAATACCCGGCAATGTCTTAATATCACAGCCGGTTTCCCGGCAGATTTCGATGATTTCTTTGCGGTCTTTGGCTGACGCAGAGGGCATCGCTATGTAGATCTCATGGATCTTATATTTTTTGACCAGTTCTGGAATATCATTTCTGGAACCGGCAACTGGAACGCCATTTAAGATTTTACCGACTTTGTTGGGGTCATCATCTACAAAACAGACCACAGTACCATCCGTATACTGGCTGGTGAGCATTTCCTTTAAAATAACAGTTCCGGACTGACCGGCTCCTACCACCATCACATGTTTTTCAGATTTCCGCAAAAAACGAGTGCCAGATAAAGCCGTCACGATCCGATAGGACAATCGGATCAAGACCTCCATCACCGTCAGGGATGCGAATGAAATCAGATAATAGCTTCTCGGAACCTTATGCTCCAGAAACATCATTCCAACAATCTGAATCCCTGATGATACGGCGCAGGCCGCGGCAATATACAACGCCTCACGGGCACCTGCCGCGCTCCACATCGTTGCGTATAATTTAAATAGTAAAAATACAACAAGTGTTCCGATCACATACAATGGCAGATAATGCTCCGCCGCCTGTGTATATTCCGCCGGAATACTCTTTACATTCATGTCAAACCTGATAAAAAGTCCAAAAAAAGATGCCAGGCAGACAGCACAAACATCTATTGCCATCAGCACAAGCATCCGAACTCGTTTACTTTTCGGGAGATACTTCTCCATAACATCCTTATTCATTTTTTCATAAATCCTCTTTCAATTTTATCCCCAACGCCACCGTCTTTTCCACTCCTCCCATTGGAATATCCATGATCAGATAGCGTTTCTTAAAACAACATTTTCGCACGCGGTTCACATATTTACCAACGGGGCCATGAATCTTTCTCATCTGGCCCTGGTCATCGGTCTCCACGTAGGAAAGCCGCACAACATGCTCTGGATCGAAAATGTCATAAAAAAAAGTTTCCTCCTCTATCTTAATAGGAAGAAACTCATATCGGTCGGCTGCTACCAGCTTTGACATAGCGGGAACTTTTTTTAGTTGAAAAAAAAGTTCCTCTGGATTCTGTGTCACCACAAATACATATCCAGGGAACAATCGTTCCACATGAACTACGCTCTGCTGCTGTTTCCGCCAGACCCTCTCATAATACGCCACAAAACAGTCCTCATATAACTCCGGAGCCACCAGTTCCTGAATCATCTGAACCAGCTTTTCCTCCTGTCCAGTGGTTGTCTGTAGTACATACCACATAGCAAATCTCCCATAAGGGTATGCTTCGCCATCTCTACGGTCATTCATAAAAAAATAACGGCCCCAGAGTGGCATCACGCAGCTAAAAATAGCACGCAGCCATATAACCCCTTCCTCGCTCATGCAGCCTTCAAACTCTCATGCACAAGTCCGGTTCTTTTCATTTATTTTATCCATTATAACATCTTACCGCTTCCTTGACAAGTCCCATAACACTCTCAAAATCCGCTTATACAATATAACACACTTTTTTGCTTTGAACAGAGGGAATTTTTGAAAATCCCTATACATTCTTCTTAAAACTTGTTAAAATAAGCATAACTATGATCAAGAAAGGATTACATTATGAATCGTAAATTTTCATGGACTGCATCAGTTACTGCACTTTATGTGATTCTGATACTTGCTGTCCATCCCATTATTTATCAGGATTACTATTTTAACATTTTAAATGTAAAATATCTCTTTTACTGTGCATGTACCCTCGGTATGCTGATTCTGCTTGGTGGATATTTCATTTTTACTGGAGCATTTAAGCGAATCAAATTAAAACTAATTCCGACAGACTATGCTTTTCTTGCTTTTATAGTCATTGCGACCTTATCTGCAGCATTTTCAGATTTTAAATACGAGGCCTTCTGGGGAAATGAGGGACGTTTTTCCGGTGCATTTCTTCTGATTCTCTATGCAGCATCCTATTTTTGTGTATCAAGACTTTTGAAATTTAAATCCTGGTTTATTGATATTGCCTTGCTATCCTGTATGGCCGTTTGCATATTCGGCTTTACCGATTATCTTGGCATGGATCTTCTGCATTTTAAAGTCCGGCTAAAACCAGAACATATGGGTATGTTCACTTCTTTTATCGGCAATATTAATATGTATACCGGACTTCTCTCTGTTTATTTAGGCGCTGCATGCCTGTTATGGGTTTCCTGCCCGAATAAGCTCAGAAGCATCTGGTATTATGTAAATGTATGGGTGATTTTCATTGCCCTGATCACTGGAAGGAGCGATAACGCATACCTGTCTCTGGCAGCTGCATTTACTTTTATCCCAATTTACGCCTTCCGTACCAGACAGGGAATCCGACGATATGTCATTTTGCTGGCTACTTTCCTTACTTCCTTGAAAGTAATTGAATGGATATCCATCACCTATGCAGATCGCGTATATCGGATCAACAGCCTTTATACTTCCTTAGTTTCCTTTAGTAAATTAATTCTACTTATTAAAGTGCTTTGGATTATTGCAATTATTTTATATCTGATCGATTTCATTTCCAAAAAAGCGGACGCTACTGTCAGCCCATGGTTTTCACGGATATGGATCGGATTGATCGTCATCGGCTTTGCTGCTTTCCTTTATGTCCTCTACGATGTCAATATCGCCGGAAACGCTGATCAATACGGTTCTGCAAAAAGTTTTCTTCTTTTTAATGACAGTTGGGGAACACACCGTGGGGTTATCTGGCGATTGGCCATAGAAGATTATCAGGACTTTACACCTCTTCACAAACTGTTTGGATACGGGCCTGACACCTTCGGTCTTGTCACTTATTATCACAACATGGATATTATGAGCAATGTCTACCATCAGATCTTCGACAGCGCCCACAATGAATACCTGCAGTTTTTTATCACGGTTGGTCCTATTGGTCTGTTGTCTTACCTGGCAATATTTGTAACAGCATTTATCCGGATCATCAAAAAAGGTTGTCAGAATCCTTATGTCATTGCAGCCATGTTCGGAGTTCTCTGTTATTCCGCTCAGGCAACTGTTAATATCGGAACACCGATTACCATTCCTATTATGTTTCTTTTCCTGTCTATGGCTCTGGCCGGATGTAGAGAAGCATAAAAGCAAGTCCCATCTCATATTTGAACCGTGAGATGGGACTTGCTATTTTTTACTTTATTCACTTATTTCCATTGAAACCTTACACTTTTTCTTATTGCATGCAATTCCATATTTCATCACTTTATGAATATCCTCATCCAAAAGCACTTTCTCATAATGCTTTTCATGAATCTGCAGCAATGCTTTCCGGCTCATTTCCTCTTCTTTTCCGTTTTCAGCATACTTCACCTCAATTATGATTCCCACATCTTCATCATCAATCCGAACCATAATATCACTGAATCCATCACCGCTTTCTCTATTAGATGTCACATACCAACCACCTTTATAGCTTAAAATTCCAAGCAAAATACCATGATAAAAATTTTCTTTCACCGGTTTCCTGACAAATGTATCCCGCACGCTAATGGTTTTCGTCAAATATTCCGTAAATAATTGTTCGATACGGTCTGCATTTCCATCCACTAATGCCTGGCAAAACGTCTCTACCATTGCTCCATCTTTTGCTACATCTTCCTTAAACAACTGAAGGATATGATCCGTCATGATATTTCGAATCTCCTGATTAGGGATTGCCAGATTATAACGTTTCCCATTCGAATCCCCCTTCTGAGTCAAATAACCCGTCATAAATAAGGTGCTCCACAGGTTATCTATCGAAGAATACAGTTCCTTATATGTCAATTCCTGATTGATTTCCTTCTGAACCGTTTCTCCATTGATCAAGCGTTCCAGCTCAATCCTGGTCACTTTCCGTTGACCACCCATTCCATCAATAAAATGGCTGATTATATCATTACTACTGGTATTCGCCCAATAATTTTGTGGCTCTAATTTCGGATCATACTGCCGATCACTGCAATAGTTGATCACATCCCACGGGCAATACACATCTACATCCCCAAAACGATAGCCATCATACCAGGCTTTTACGATTTCATAATCTTCTTCCAATCCATAGTATGTTAACATTTTTTGTACTTCTTCATCGGTAAACCCAAACGATTCATCAAATGCTCGCATTGTAATTGGATAAACCTTAAAATTATTCAAACCCGTGAAAATACTCTCTTTTGCAATTCGCAAACATCCTGTCAAAACTGCCATCTTTAAATGTTCATTTGTTTTTAATACATTACCAAACAGATTTCGGATTAAAATCACCATCTCATCATAATAACCGTGATGAAACGCTTTTTCCAAAGGAACATCGTATTCATCAATTAAAACAATCACTTTTTTATGGTAATGTTTTTCTAAAAGCTCCGTCAGACGATATAAACTCTTTTCTAATGCCACATCTGACATTTGGAAAGTACCATCCTCATTTGTAAAAAGCAGCGCGCGGTATATTTCTTTCTCTACCACACTTAATTTCTCACTTTCCAGTAAAAAGCTATATTGTCTCGCAATCGTTCCAATCAGATATTTCATGGATTTTTTCACTTCACCAAACGACTGTCCTTCAATATTTTTCAGAGTAAATGAAATCACAGGATACTTTCCCATGTATTGCTCACACAATTCTTTCTTGTGTGAAATATACAATCCATCAAATAAATTCGCCTCTGCTCCCACCTCAAAAAAAGCTCGAAGCATACTCATATTCAAAGTTTTTCCAAATCTCCGCGGCCTGGTAAACAAGCTCACTTCACTCCACTTTTCCACCAACTGTTCAATCAGTCGCGTTTTATCCACATAGTAAAAGTTATTTCTTCGAATTTCCACAAAATTTTCCATTCCAATTGGCAATTTTCTCAATGCTTCCACACTTCTCAACTCCTTTTCCATGTGCTATAATCCTATTTTAACATCCAAAATCGAACATGACAAGCCGGAGTGATGATAATACCTATTATTTACTTATATGCAATTAAAAAGGCAATGCAGATTTTCTGCATTGCCTTTTTTGAAAAAACTAATTAAAATTAGTCCTCATCAACCTGAACTACAGTCCATACAGTTTCATCAGCTGGAGTAGAAGCATTATCTACATAGTTAGAAGCTGGAACAACTTTGTATTTAACACCATCAACTTTAACAGTGCCAGAAGTTCTCAGTTTGCCAGATGCACTAACAATGATACGGCTACCAGCTTTGATAACTTTTGTACCAGTTGCAGTGTCATCAGCAGTTGCTTTAGATTTATTGTACGTGATATCTTCAGTTACATCATAAATCCAGTTGTTGTTACCATCCTCAGCATCAATTCTCTCTGCGTCTGGACCATATACAACGCCATCTTTAACTTCATTATTAATAGCGCGTCCTGTTGTCTTATCGAAGTAGTAGTAGTAAGTCTCACCATCATCAACAACAGTAGTCTTACCGGTTACCATCTGACCTTTTACAGAGCCATCATTCTCGTTGAAGTAGTAAACACCATTTGGCAGAGGTTTGGAAATAGCACCACCCTTAGTATCGCCAACAAGTTTGCCATTTGCATATACCAGGTTGTTTGGAGAATCAGCATCAATACCAAGTTTTACAAGACCATCCTGCATCTCACCTTTTTCATTGAAGATGTAAGTTTTGCTCTTGATAACTTTTGCTCTCCAGTTGCTATCGCCAGACTGAGAGTTGAATGGCAGGTTTCTAATAGTACCATTATTATCTGTGAAGCTTACCAGATAATACCAGTAAGAATCAGACTCGGATGGATTCTCAGTATAAACCCAACCAGTACCCTTAGAACCATTCTCAGATGTATACAGAGCGTCAGCATGTGTACCAGTTGCAACGTTGTTGCTTGGAGTTGTTACAGTTAAATCATACCAATCACTGGTCATGATACCATTAGCATCAAAAGTATAATATCTGCCCTTGCTGTACCAAGTAGCGCTCTTTCTCATCTTACCAGAAGACTTGAAGTTGAACCACTCCTGATCATCGTAGTCCTCGCTGCTCAGATCATCATCTGGCTCAAGGTACTGCCATCCAGTATAAGCCCAACCTTCATTCTCAGTACCACAGTAATAAGTTGCACCATCATAATCAACCCAGCCACTTACCATATGACCTTCAGAATCGAAGAAGTATGTTCTGGAACCAGTAGCATCTGGGCAAGTTTTCTTCTTCAGATCATTAGAGTCAGCTTTGTAAGCTTTACCGTTATCACCAAAGTAGTACCACAGAGTATCTACTTCTTCGCCGTTAACATCAGCATCATCCTCGTTCTCAACGGAGATCCACTGATTTTTAGCTCTAACACCATATTCATTTACATAGTAGGTATTATCATCATCATCAACGATCTGGCTTGTAGCCATAACGCCGTTCTCGTCTAACCAGTAGTAGTTAGAACCGGATTTTTTCCACTCCTGAGTTACTCTCTCGCCGTCGCTATCTAAGTAAACCCACTCGCCATTCTCCTCAGTCCAGCCTTTAGCGAAAGAGGTCATGGAAGCGCCGATAGCTAACAGAGATGCTGCAGAAAGAACTGCAACTAATTTTGTCTGCTTTCTCATAATAAATGCACTCTCCTTTTCCTGTTTTGAATTTTCCTTTTGAAAATCCTAAAATTGCATTACGAGGTAATTGTACTACTAAACTCTGGAATCTGCAACACTTTTTTAACATTTTTTGTAGGAATTACAAACCCTGTTAAATGCTGTGATCTCAGGTATTTCGTACCATCTCTCAATCACAACGTTAGTATAATATACTTCCGAGCAAAATGCTATAAACTTTCTCTGTTCATTTTCTTACGGAAATCTTACAGAAACCAGCATTCTTTCTTAGATTGTACGAAAGTAGGTACAAAAGCAACTGTTCAGTAGGTCTGCGCATTTACTGCGCTGACCGTAAGAAAAAATAGGCTGGTAGGCAAAAATCCCATTGCCGCAGGCAATTTTTATGGATTTTTGCTCGTGACTGTGAAGGTACTGAACAGTTACATACAAAGATTATTTTAAGGGGAATTGTCACGCAAAACATTCCGTGTTATAATGTTCATATCTTTTACAAATCAATCATTTTTGAACGGAGGCATTTATGAACAGATATGCACTGATCTGCCGCAGTATCCTGGAGCAGGCTGAGATTACGCAGAGGGAGATGGCTCAGAGACTGGAGCTTTCTCTTGGGACGGTGAACCAGCTGGTGAAGGAATGTCTGGCACTTCATTATATAGAAGTTATGGATGATAACCATTATCAGGTGACTGAGGATGGTATGAAATTTATGGAACCATTTAAGGTAGACGGAGCGGTGATTATTGCTGCTGGATTTGGTTCCCGGTTTGTGCCGTTGACATTTGAAACTCCGAAGGGGCTTCTGAAGGTATTTGGGGAACGGATGATCGAGCGCCAGATCCGTCAGCTCCATGAAGTAGGAATCCACAACATTACCATTGTTGTCGGATACCTGAAAGAGAAATTTGAATATCTGATTGATAAATATGATGTGAAACTGCTCTATAATCCGGAATATTCTAATAAAAATACTCTGACGACCGTTTACCGGGCCAGAAAGGTCCTGGAGGGAAAAAATATGTATCTTCTCTCTTCGGATAACTGGATGCGTGAAAATATGTACCACACTTATGAATGCGGCGCCTGGTATTCTTCTGTCTATAAGGAAGGGGATACTTCTGAATGGAGTCTTTCTTATAATAAAAAGGGACGTATCCAGAACATGGAAATCGGCGGACATGACTGCTATGTGATGTATGGACCTGTCTATATGTCATCCCAGTGGCTTGCTGCGTTTCTTCCAATTCTGGAGGTGTACTACACGCTTCCGGGCACAGAGCAGTTTTATTGGGAAAATGTCATGATGGAGCTGTTAAATGGCACTGCAAGAAAACGCATAAAGGAAGCCGGGATTACCAGCATTGGCGGCCAGTCTGCGGATGCGGTATTAAGCCTGGCAGAGCACATGGAGATGGATATCAACCGCCAGCCCTCTGATCAGGTATATGAATTTGAAAATCTGGAAGAGCTTCGGGTATTTGATGAAAGCTATCAGAACCATTCCAACAACCAGGCCATGGAACTGATTTCTTCTGTTTTCCAGATCCCGGAATCGGAGATTCACAATATCCACTGTTTAAAGTCCGGAATGACGAATAAATCATTCTTGTTCCAGGTTCATGGCAAATCTTATATCTGTAGGGTTCCAGGTCCCGGTACAGGACTGCTGATCAACCGTCATCAGGAGGGAGATGTGCTGGAGGCAGTGGCGAATCTTGGAATTACAGAGCATGTGATCTATTTTAACCGTGATACCGGCTATAAGATCACAGAATATTACGAAAATTCCAGAAATGCAGATGTCCACAAGGAATCGGATATGCAGCAATGCATGGATCTGGTGACAAAGCTCCATCAGTCCGGAATCCAGCTGAAGCATTCCTTTGATATCCGGGAACGGATCGCATTTTATGAAAATCTGTGTATCAAACACGGCGGTATCCCATTTGAGGACTATGAAGTCGTAAAAGACCGGATGAATACGCTGATGGATCATCTGGATGCCTTGAACCGCCCGAAGACCATTGCCCATATTGACAGCAATGTCGATAATTTCCTGTTTCTTCCAGATGGCGATCTGAAATTGATCGACTGGGAATACTGCGGCATGTGCGATCCGCTGATCGATGTTGCCATGTGCGGAATCTATTCCTATCTGAACGAGGAACAGATGGACCGGCTGATCCACATTTACCTGCATCGGGAACCGACGGAGGAAGAACGGACTGTGATCTATTCTTATGTGGCTCTTGGCGGATTCCTATGGAGTTTATGGGCCGTTTATAAAAGCGAGCTTGGTGAGGAATTTGGTGAATATACGATCATCATGTACCGCTATGCGAAACGGTATTACCGTCGTCTCCATGAACAGATCCATTAGGATACCATGACCAGTCACACTTCGGGACTGAAAGTTGTAAGAATTTTACAGGAATTTTCCCTACAATTTTTATGGCAGGTATGCTATACTTAGAGAAACGTTATTGTTACAAAGGCTTATAACTGCATCAAAATGATGTTGGGATCAAAAGCTTTTGATCCCTCTGATACCGGATGCTGATTTTATAGGAAATGTGTAACTTTTCAGTAGGAGGGTGATTATGATCAATCGGAAACATCTGAAAGCGATGCTTTTTGCAGGCTTTCTCGGGGTGATGACCCTGGCTTCTACCGTTCCTTCCATGGCTGCTACCGGTTGGAATAAAGTAGACAACCAGTGGGTTTATTATGACAGCAGCGGCAATCTCCGCAAAGGATGGCTGGGAACCTCCGATGGGGCTTACTATTATATGGATCAGTCCTCAGGGAAGATGACCACAGGCTGGAAAAAGATCGACAACAAGTGGTATTTTTTCCGACCTGATGGAACTATGGTGGCCAGCAGCTGGATCACAGATCAGGGCAAATTTTACTATCTATATGAGAATGGTACGATGGTCACTGGATGGTTAAAGATCGGTAATGATTATTATTATCTAAAGAGCAGCGGCGCTATGACTACCGGCTGGTGGCAGATGGATAATGGCTGGTTCTATGCAGACACTTCCGGCAAGGTGGTGATCGGGTGGAAGCAGATCAATAACAGCTGGTATTATTTTGGCTCTGACGCCAAGATGATGACCGGATGGCAGAAGATCAATGATATCTATTATTACTTGAATACAGATGGTAAGATGATGACCGGATGGCTCAGTGATGGAACCAATAAGTATTATATGAATCCAAACTCCGGCGCCATGTCCAGGGGCTGGAAACAGATTGAGAATGCCTGGTATTATTTTAATGAGTCCGGACATATGCTAACCGGATGGCTGAATCTGAATGGTAAGTATTATTACTTAAATCCATCGGATTCCGGCAAGATGGCAGCCAACAAGACCCTGACCATCGATGGCGTTTCTTATAGCTTTGGTTCAGATGGCGCATATATTGCGAATGGAAACAGTTCCAGCCCTAATACTACGACCACAACACCCGGCAATTCTTGTGCTACTACCGTAGTAAGTGACGGAACGACAGGCCCCGGAGGCTCTTCCTCCAGCAGTCCATCTTCCGGCAGTTCGTCAGCACCGGGAGGCTCCTCCTCCGGCAGTCCATCTTCCAGCAGTTCGTCAGCACCAGGAGGTTCTTCCCCCTCCAGCAGCTCTGGCAGTTCTTCTTACAGTAATCTGACCCCCGGACAGACCGGTGGGCCAAGATAATTCATAAGAAAGAATGCGCATCCCGCGGAGCGTTTTTGTGTCATAGGACGAAGTTTCCTATGATACAAAAAAGCCACTGGCAGTTTCTCATATGATTTCTCATATCTGAAACTCTCAGTGGCTTTTTTATTAGTAAAACAGTCTGTTCACTGCACTGAAGATACCACGGAAGGATGCTCTTGAGATGTTGGAGCTGATGCCAACACCGTAGGTAACCTTTCCACTCTTCACATCCATCAGATGGATATAAGAAGCCGCCTCTGCTCCGGAACCGGATGTCAATGCATGCTCGTTGTAATCCAGTACGCGGATCTCGATGCCGAGTTCTTTCTCCAGCCCCTTCTGCATCGCATCGATCGGTCCATTACCGATGCCTTCGAAGGTCTTCTCAATTCCATGGTTGGTGTAAGTAACCGTAACCAGTGTAGCGAAATCGCCGTCTGCTGTCTCGGTATCGTGGATCTGACACTTGCGGAAGTGGATCGGCTCTTTGCGCTCTGTATAATTGAGGCGGAACTGCTCCATGATCTGCTCCGGTGCAACCTCGCCCTGCTTCTCTGCAATCGCCTGGATGATGTCTGCAAACTCCTTGTGCATACCCTTCGGCAGCTTGAAGCCGAAGAAGGTATCCATAACAAAGGCTACGCCGCCTTTGCCGGACTGGCTGTTAATACGGACGATCGGCTCATACTCTCTTCCGATATCGCTTGGATCGATCGGCAGATATGGAACCTCCCAGTACTGGCTGTTGCGTTCTTTAAGAGCCTGCATGCCTTTATTGATAGCATCCTGATGAGAACCGGAAAATGCAGTAAATACCAGCTTACCGGCATATGGATATCTCTCCGGAATATCCATCTTGGTGCAGCGCTCGTAAACCTCTGCGATCTCACGAATATTCTCGATCTCCAGCTCCGGATTGATGCCCTGGGAGAACATGTTATAAGCCAAGGTCAGAATATCGACATTACCGGTACGCTCGCCGTTGCCGAATAAAGTACCCTCAACACGGTCAGCACCTGCTAATAATGCCAGTTCCGTTGCTGCAACGCCGGTACCACGGTCATTGTGAGGATGAACGCTTAAAATGATGCTTTCACGGTTCTTAAAATGGGTATTCATCCATTCGATCTGATCTGCATAGACGTTCGGTGTGTTCATCTCAACGGTAGATGGCAGGTTGATAATGATCGGATTCTCCTTAGTGGCACCCCAGGTATCCTGAACTGCCGTGCAGATCTCTAATGCATAATCTAATTCTGTTCCGGTAAAGCTCTCCGGAGAATACTCTAATACGATGTTGCCATCAAAATTCTCTGCATATTTCTTTACCAGCTTGGTACCTTCGATCGCGATCTGGGTGATCTCATCTTTCCCTTTATGGAATACCACATCGCGCTGCAGTGTGGATGTGGAATTGTAAATATGAACTACCACATTCTTGATGCCCTGGATCGCTTCAAAGGTTCTCTTGATCAGATGCTCTCTGCACTGTACCAGAACCTGCACTCTTACGTCATCAGGAATCATGCGGCGCTCTACTAACTGTCTTAAGAAATCATACTCAATCTGGGACGCAGCCGGGAAACCGATCTCAATCTCCTTGAAGCCTAATTTGATCAGCATATTGAAGAACTCGATCTTCTCCTCTACCACCATTGGCTCTACCAATGCCTGGTTGCCGTCACGAAGGTCTACGCTGCACCAGATCGGCGCTTTCATGATCTCCTTGTCCGGCCAGGTTCTCTCTGGAAAATTCACTACTGGTACTCTTTTATATCTCTGATAATTTAACATGATAACTTCCTCCTGAATTTTGCTTTAGTGTTTGTTTTCGTTATGATCATATACCTGTGCGCGCTGACCTTGTCAGCATAGGACCAGGCTTTGGAGTCGGTAAATCACGCTATACTTGTAGATAATGTACATCTTCGCTTTTACAGGTCTAACCCCATCTTCATCATCCCTTTGCTTTAGAATTGGTAACGCGGTGAAGCGTTACAAAATAGTTCCTATAGTATAGCATATCTAAAAGACGGTTTCAAGACACAAAATGGTCTGGCAGATCATTTTTTCTAATCATTTTTTCTAAAAACTATGCCATATTCCATATCAGGTTACAGAACGTGCCCCTGGGTTTTCATGACCTGGATGACCTGATCTACATATTTCTCACAGATCTCCAGACTCGGTGCCTCAACCATAACGCGGACTACCGGTTCCGTTCCTGACTGACGCAGAAGGATTCTTCCATCGTCGCCAAGGCTCTCTGTCACCTTCGCCACCTCTGCCTGTACAGCCGCATCATCCTGTGCTGCTTTTTTGTCCTTTACTTTCACATTTTTTAATACCTGTGGGAAGATCTCCACCTCAGAAGCCAGCTTGCCTAAGGACTGTTTCTTCTCCAGCATGGCCTCCATCACCTTTAAGGATGTCAAAATACCGTCTCCGGTGGTTGCGTTCTTGCTGAAAATGATATGGCCGGACTGCTCACCGCCGAGACAATGACCGTTAGCGGACATATTTTCGTATACATATTTATCACCTACGGCTGTTTTCTCATAGGCAATGCCCTCTCTGTCCAGAGCCTTATAGAGGCCGAAGTTCGACATGATAGTCGTCACAATGGTATTATTGACCAGGCTTCCCTGTTCCTTCATATATTTGCCGCAGACATACATGATCCTGTCACCGTCAACCACTTCACCATTTTCATCCACTGCGATACAGCGGTCTGCATCGCCATCATACGCAAATCCCACATCTAAATGATTCTTCTTTACGAAATCCTGCAGTACATGGATATGGGTGGAGCCACAGTCTGTGTTGATATTTAAGCCATTTGGCTCATTGTTGATAACATATGTCTCAGCGCCTAAAGCATCGAATACATTCTTCGCAATGGCAGATGCGCTTCCGTTAGCACAGTCTAATCCCACCTTCTTGTTCTTAAAGGAACGGGTAGCGATGGAGATCAGATAGCCGATGTAACGGTTTCTTCCTGCTGCAAAGTCCACAGTACGGCCAATGTTTTCCTTCGTTGCAAATGGAATCTCACCGCTCTCACCATCTAAATAGCTCTCGATCTTCTCGATGACGCTCTCTTCCAGCTTCTCGCCCTTCTCATTAATGACCTTGATTCCATTATCATAGTATGGGTTATGGCTGGCTGAGATCATGATTCCACAGTGAAAATCCTCGGTGCGGACCACATATGACACACTTGGGGTCGTGGTGACATGGAGCAGGTAAACATCTGCGCCGGAAGCGGTCAGACCAGCCACCAGGGAATACTCAAACATATAGCTGCTTCTTCTTGTATCTTTACCAATAACGATACGGCATTTCTCGCCAGGTGTTTTCTGTCCATAATACCAGCCTAAAAAACGGCCTACCTTGTATGCGTGCTCCACGGTCAGGGTTACATTTGCCTCTCCACGGAAACCATCAGTTCCAAAATATTTTCCCATAATATCATCCTCCTGTAACGCTCCTGCAGTTCTATCCGATATTCCGTATCCGATATTCCGTTTTCCGGGATCTATCCGCCTGCCTGAAGGTTACTCTTTCCTTGCTTTCTGTCAACAATACTTGATTTGTTTTCATCAATTCCGAACAACATCATACCATAACTTTTTTTATTTGGCAATTCCACTCGTGATACTTCACGTGCCCACAAAATCCCCCGGTTGTCCTTGCCATCATAGCTGCAGGTAACAAAAACATAGGTTCCTTTCGTCTGTTCTGTCAGGCACTGTTCCCGCAGCTCCCGGGAATTGGGTGCGCTGAACCATTCCACCGCTTCCAGTTCCAGAGTTTCCTGTGGAGTGTAGAGCCAGATCTGGCGGTGGGTATCAAAATAGGTTTTCTCAGCGTAACGGGCAATATCGCGGAACATCGTGCCATTTTTCATGTTATGGCCGTAGAAGACATAGTTTTTCTGCCGGAGTGCTGACTGGTAATCCAGGAAAATCGTACCGCTTGGGGCCTCCTCTCCATAAAAATTTCTGGTCATATAGGTTTCATTGTCCTTACCCTGAACCACCGGATAGTCTATGTTCGTTTCCGGGATGTAAAGCCAGGCAGCTGTATCCGGATTGCATGATATAAGATATGCAAAGTCTATTGGAGATATTTTTGAGGATTCCTTGACAAGCTCTGCTAATTGTTCCTGTTTCTGAATCTCCTGCTCCTGTTTCTGGATCTCCTGTTTCTGTTCCTCTAGCCGTTCTGTGCATAGGTCTGCAAGTATGCCGCCGCTTATCAGGCTAAGGGCAGCCAGAAAGATCGGAGCTGCCCTATGAAGGGCTCGTATTTTCCCATGCTTTCTCATCGTTTCCTCCATTCCAGTCCAGGTTCCATACATGAAAAAGAATGTGTCTTGGCACATTCTCGCGCCGAGCGCGGTCGCTTGCGACATATTTCTTCTTCGTGCGAGTGCGCATCCCGCGGAGCGTTTTTATGTCATAGGACGAAGTTTCCTATGACATAAAAAGCCCACCCTGTGGATTTTGATTTTCTTCCACAGGATGAGCTTTCTCTTTTGTTATCGGGATTTATTAAATTCTTACCATTTCATACTGGTCAGTTCCCAGACCAATCTTCACTGCATGCTCGATACAGGTTCTCCACTCGGTATCTGGATGTACCATGTGGAAATGATCATGATCCTCGTGATTGCCATGAGCCTTAATGTTCTCTCCAAGAATACTGGATGCGACCGGGATCTGCTGATTGCAGAGATCTGCGCAGGCCTGGTCTAAGGCAACCGGGTCAAAGGAAGCCAGCATGCCGATATTCGGAATGATCGGAATATCATTTTCTGGATGACAGTCACAGTTCGGAGACACATCACAGATCAGGGATACATGGAAGCATGGACGATCCTTGCAGACTGCCAGGCTGTACTCTGCCATCTTGCAGTTTAACATCTTCAGGGAATCATTATAATCCGCTGCAATGGCATCCTTCGGGCAGACAGCCAGACACCGTCCGCAGCCTACGCATTTGTCATGGTCAATAGTGGCTTTCCGGTCTTTGATCACCGGAGCGCCGTGGGCACAGATCCGTCCGCAGGCACCGCAGCCTACACACAGGGACTGGTCAACGCTTGGTTTTCCATCACAGTGCTGCTCCATCTTACCAGCTCTGGAGCCGGAGCCCATGCCGATATTTTTGATGGTGCCGCCAAATCCGGTCATCTCGTGGCCCTTAAAATGGGTCAGGGAAATCAATACGTCAGCATCCATAATGGCATGACCGATCTTCGCCTCTTTTACGTATTCGCCATTCAATGGGACTAAGGTTTCATCAGTTCCCTTTAATCCATCAGCGATCAGCACATGACAGCCAGTCTGCAGCGGAGAAAATCCATTGACATAAGCAGTGTCTAAATGATCCAGGGCATTCTTACGGCTTCCTACATACAAAGTGTTGCAGTCTGTTAAAAATGGCTTTCCGCCTAATTCTTTTACATAATCTGCTACGACCTTTGCATAGTTTGGCCGAAGGAACGCAAGGTTGCCGTACTCACCAAAATGAATCTTGATAGCCGCGTATTTGTCTGTAAAATCGATCTGCTCAAATCCAGCTGTTTTCATCAGACGATGCAGCTTCTGAAGCAGATTTTCGTGTTCTGTTGCTTTAAAGGTTGTAAAATACACTTTTGACTGTTCCATATGGCTCCTCCTGTTGTAATTATCGCTAACCATTTGTTAACGATTCCATCCGATAAATCCACCGGTCCCGCAACCGGCAGATTTATCCTTCATGGCATTCCCCGATATAGTGGATTTTAGTTCTCATTCATCTTTGCCAGTTTGGCAGCCTGGTCAGCCGCGATGCAGGCGTCGATGATCTCCTGGATATCGCCGTTCATAATCTTGTCTAACTTATACAGGGTCAGGCCGATCCGGTGATCTGTCACACGGCCCTGTGGGAAGTTGTAGGTACGGATCTTCTCAGAACGGTCTCCGGTACCGATCTGGCTTCTTCTCTCCTCAGCCTCAGAATTCTGTCTTCTTTCTAACTCCATGTCGTATAACTTGGAACGCAGAAGGCGGAAAGCTTTCTCCTTGTTCTGTAACTGGGATTTCTCGGTCTGGCTGTAGATCACGATGCCCGTCGGAATATGAGTCAGACGTACTGCGGAGTCTGTGGTATTGACACACTGTCCACCATTACCGGATGCACGCATCACATCGATACGGCAGTCTTTCATGTCGATCTGGACATCTACATCCTCTGCCTCCGGCATAACGGCTACCGTTGCAGTGGAAGTATGGATACGTCCGCCGCTCTCAGTTTCCGGCACACGCTGTACACGGTGTACGCCGCTCTCGTATTTTAACTTGGAATAAGCGCCTTTCCCTGTGATCATGGCAACCACTTCCTTGAAACCGCCGATTCCATTTTCATTGACGCTGACTAACTCGACTTTCCATCTCTGGCTCTCTGCATAGTTCACATACATGCGGTATAACTCAGCCGCAAATAAAGCTGCCTCATCACCGCCTGCGCCTGCGCGGATCTCCATGATGATGTTCTTATCATCATTCGGGTCCTTTGGCAGAAGAAGGATCTTTAACTGGGTTTCCAGCTCCTCAATGCGTTTTTTCGCATCGGAAAGTTCTTCCTTCGCTAATTCACGCATCTCTTCGTCTTTTTCTTCTTCCAGTAAAGCTAAGCTGTCCTGCTCGTCCTGCTTTGCCTGTTTGTATTCTTTGTATGCGTCTACCAATGGAGCTAAATCTGCCTGCTCCTTCATCAGCTTGCGGAAACGGTTCTGGTCTTCCGCAACGGAAGGATTGTTCAGTTCCAGCATCAGTTCTTCATAATGGATCAAAATGTCATCTAAACGATCAAACATGGAAACCTCCTATTATTCTTTCTACTCCTGGCGCGATCTCTCCTACTGTGCAGGATCAGAAATCGCTCACTTTTTTATCTCTGCTCTCACCACCCGGTCAAGACCAGGCAGATCCTTGATCACTTCTATGTTACAAAATCCAGCCGCTTCTAACAGTCTGCTGACTGCCTCCCCCTGATCATAACCGATCTCAAGGTAGATGCAAGCCCCTGGATTTAACCAGGCTTTACTTTCATGGGCAATTCTCCGGTAAAATGCCAGCCCATCCTCTGTACCGTCTAATGCCATCCACGGCTCATGGTCCTTTACCTCCGGCTCCAGTCCACGAACCACCTCTGTAGGGATATATGGCGGATTGGAGGTTAAGACATCGAACCTTTCTCCTGGTTTTAAAGCCTCGAACAGATCTCCCCGGCGCAGGGTAAACCGGCATCCCTCTTTCCGGCGTTCCTGTAATAAATGATCCGCATTTTCCGCAGCTACTTTCAGCGCTGCTTCCGATAAATCCGCTGCCGTCACATCCCGGTAACCGCCCATGACTGCCAGGCTGATGGCAATACAGCCGGATCCGGTACACAGATCCAGCAGACGGATATCCGGGTCTTTCTGCTCCTGCAGTACCTGTTCCACCAAAGTCTCCGTATCCTGTCTCGGAATCAGCACATCCGGTGTCACGCGGAAGGTCAGCCCCATAAATTCCTGGCTGCCCAGAATCTGCTGCAGCGGCACACGGGCACTCCTCCGGTCGATCATCACCTCATACGTCTCCTGCTGCGCTCTCTGTTCCTCTGTCAGCGGCCGCATCCGGTTCATAAGGAAATGCACCTGATCCATGTGGAACGCTTCCAGAAATAATATCTTCGCATCCAGCTCCGGCTCCGGCACTCCGGCATCAGACAGCCGTTTCGCCGCCTGGGCGATCAGCTCTGCCGCCGTCATAAGCTGCCTTCCGGATACTGGTCCGGAAATGTCTCTTTTAAATAGGTCTTCCAGTCAAAAACCGCCTCTACAGAAGCGATTCCCACCTCAATCATGGAATCATCCGGCTCCTTGGTCGTCATATTCTGCATCCACAGACCCGGCTTGCTTAAAAAGTTGACGATCGGATTGTCACTTCTGCCAGCCAGACGCAAAAACTCATAGGACACACCTGCAATCACCGGGATCAGCACGATCCGGCTTATAATCTTTAATAAAATCCCATCCACACGGATCACCATGAAGAACAGGATACTGATCATCATCACGATGATCAGAAAGCTGGTTCCGCAGCGTTTGTGCTGTTTGGAACTTTTTCTGACATTTTCCACATTCAGCACCATACCGTGCTCAATGCAGTTGATGCATTTATGTTCTGCGCCATGATACATAAAGGTACGGCGGATATCTTCCATATTAGAAACCAGTTTGATGTATAAAATGAAAATCGCCAGACGAAGAACGCCTTCTAAAAATGCCATCAGCGTATCGGACGTGATCCACGGTCTTAAAAGACTGCTTAATGCCAGCGGAAGGATCATAAAGATACCAACTGCCGCCACCACGGAAAATGCCATAACTGCTGCCATCAGCACTTTCTCCAGTTTCTCGCCAAAAACCTTATCCAGCCACAGTTCAAATCTGCTCGGACTGGAATCCTCGTCATCCTCGAAAAAACTGGTGGAAAAAGTCAGGGCGCGCATGCCCAAGATCATGGAATCGGCAAAACTGAACACGCCGCGGATAAATGGAAGGGAGAAAAATTTCACCTTTTCCGTCATACTTACGTAGCGGTCTGTCTGAACCTCGATCTGACCATCCGGCTTGCGGACTGCTACGGCGTAATCGTCCTTGTTCTTCATCATGATTCCTTCAATGACGGCCTGGCCGCCGATTCCGGAATATTTCATGAATCTACTCCTTTCAAAAAAAGTGATATAACCATGAAGATACTGAACTGTTTTCAAGTCGAACGTTATGACTCACCACCTATAAAGAGACGGAAGTCTTCTCGACTGAGATAAAACAAAAAAGAATCCTGCTTGCAGGATTCTCCGCCTGCGGCGGGTCGCTTTAGCGACATTCTTCCACTCCGCCGCAGTGCGATCCTTAGCGGAGCGTTTTTTTGTGTCATAGGGCGAAGTTTCCTATGACACAAGAAAAAAGGCTGAGTATGTGTGTTTCCACTACAGACTCAACCTGTTCTCCTCATACTCTGTTTATTTACCAGCGTTTACGCCATACTTACGATTGAACTTATCAATACGTCCACGAGCTGCAGCAGCTTTCTGCTGGCCAGTGTAGAATGAATGGCACTTGGAGCAAACCTCAACGTGGATCTCTGGCTTTGTAGAGCCTGTTACGAACTCGTTACCGCAGTTGCAGGTAACCTTTGCCTGATAGTATGCTGGATGGATTCCTTCTCTCATGATTTTCACCTCTCAAGTTATTTTCTATTAATTGTGACTAGAAAGCCACTTTTTATCATAATAAGCAGCCTACATAGTATAGCATAGGATCAATGGTAATGCAAGCGAAAAAATTAAGAAAAACGTGTTTTTTTCGCAATTTCAATGAATTCTTTGTTGGTTCTGGTACGTGCAAACAGATTTAATACCTGTTCTACCGAGTCTTCCGGCTTTAAGCTATTGGTCGCTTTGCGGATACTGTCCACACATTCCTGCTCCTCTGGTGTTAAAAGCAGCTGATCATTACGGGTACCGGATTTCAAAATATCGATAGCCGGGAAGATGCGTTTTTCAGATAATTTACGGTCAAGTACCAGTTCCATGTTGCCGGTTCCCTTAAACTCCTCGTAGACCACATCATCCATACGGCTTCCGGTATTGACCAGGGCTGTTGCGAGAATGGTTAAGCTGCCGCCCTCACGCATATTGCGGGCTGCTCCAAAGAAACGCTTCGGCATATGAAGCGCCGCCGGGTCCATACCACCGGATAGAGTACGTCCGCTTGGCGGAACCACGATATTATATGCCCTTGCCAGACGGGTAATGCTGTCTAATAAAATGATGACGTCCCGGCCATGCTCTACCAGACGGCGGGCACGTTCCACAACCATCTCAGATACCCGCTTATGGCGTTCTGGCAGTTCATCGAAGGTAGAATAGATGACTTCTACTTGATCTCCCACAACCGATTCCTTAATATCCGTAACCTCCTCCGGACGTTCATCGATCAGCAGGATGATCAGATGCATATCCGGATGATTGGTGGTAATCGCCTGGGCTACCTGTTTTAACAGGGTGGTCTTACCTGCTTTTGGCGGGGACACGATCATACCTCTCTGTCCTTTACCGATCGGAGCTAACAGATCCAGCACACGCATGGCAATAGAATTGGCTCTTCCAGGAGTTTCCATATGAAGTCTCTGATTTGGGAAGATCGGGGTCAGATCCTCGAAATTCGGTCTGTGCTCCAGAGAAGACAGCGGATAACCATTCACCGTCTTAATATACAGAAGTGCTGCGAATTTCTCCTGGGCAGTCTTAATCCTGCGACTTCCCACGATCACATCACCAGTCTTTAAATTGAAACGGCGGATCTGGGATGGCGCCACATAAACATCATTCTCACCCGGGAGGAAGTTCTCACAGCGGATAAATCCAAAACCGTCCGGCATAACCTCTAAGATACCGTTCGCTTCAATGCCGCTGTCCAAATCCGCAGGTTCCTGTGGAAGCGGTTCGATCGGAGCCGGATTCGTCTGGTATGTGCGTTCTGTACGTTCAGAATAGCTGTTTGACGGGTTCTGGATGCTCTGCTGGGCAGATGACTGGGCAGACAGATTCTGCTCTATGGTCCCCGTAGCTCTGTCCTGACGATAATCGGTGCGGTTATCGGTACGGTCTGAACGGTTATCCGTGCGGTTATCCGTGCGGCTGTCTGCGCGGCTGTCGTTACGGTCCGAACGGTTATCGGTACGGCTGTCATTACGGTCCGAACGGTTATCGGTACGGCTGTCGTTACGGTCCTGACGGTTATACTGGCCATAAGTTCTATTCTGGCGGTACTGGCCATCATTGCGGGACTGGTAATTATTCTGACGGTACTGGTTATATGGACGCATCTGGCCTTCAGAACGTGGCTGATTTTCAGTACGGCTCTGGTTCTCAGTACGGTTCTGATCTTCAGTACGGCTCTGGCTCTCGGTACGGTTCTGACTTTCAGTACGGTTCTGACCTTCAGTACGGCTCTGGCTCTCGGTGCGGCTCTGGCTCTCGGTACGGGCCGGTGTCTCAGTCACGCCTGTCTCTCCCTGGCTTTCTTCTGCTTTCTGGCATAAAAGATCGATAAGATCGCTTTTTTTCATTCCACTGACACCCTTCATGCCCTGGGATTTCGCAATCTCTTTTAACTGTGTTAACGGTAATGTCTGCAGTTTTTCACGCATATGCTTCTCCTTTTTCTTTTTCCATTCTTCCAGCCTGTCCAAACCTGTCCATAACAATACTGGATCTTTTTATCTAAAAAATATGTCTTGGGATTTCCTGTGAATAATCCAGAAGATCAGATACCAGGCGGCGTGAACGCCGCCTTTAAACTATACTCACGTACACGGTACTTTCATAGTTATTTTTATTATAGACTATTTTTTTCTCGTTGAAAAGATGTTTTTGACTTCCTTTTCAAATCCTTCATCGGACGGATGATAGAATGTCCTTCCTTCCATCCCATCCGGGAGATACTGCTGTTTCACGTAATGCCCCGGGAAATCATGGGGATACAGGTATCCGGCGCCATGTCCAAGTTTCTCTGCCCCCTTATAGTGCGTGTCCTTAAGGTGGACCGGAACCGGCCTGGTCTTCTCTGTGCGGACTGCCTCCATAGCCTGGTCAATGGCCGATATCACAGAATTGCTCTTCGGTGCTGAGGCTATATAAATCACTGCCTCAGCCAGTATGATCCGCGCTTCCGGCATACCGATCCGCTCCACTGCCTGAGCAGCGCTGACTGCTACATTTAACGCCTGGGGATCTGCCATGCCTACATCCTCTGCCGCGTGGATCATGATTCTTCTGGCAATAAATTTGATATCTTCTCCTGCGTAGAGCATCCGGCCCAGATAGTAAACCGCTGCGTCCGGATCAGACCCCCGCATGCTTTTAATAAAAGCCGAAATGGTATCATAGTGATTATCGCCGTCCTTATCATAGCGGACTGCCCGCTTCTGGATACACTCCTGGGCCACCTCCAGATCGATATGGATCTTGCCGTCCTCAGCTCTTGGTGTAGTCAGAACACCCAGTTCCAGGGCATTTAACGCCGCCCTGGCGTCCCCATTGGCCACATCTGCCAGAAAATCAGCCGCATCCTCATCCAGAACTGCCCGATAACTTCCCATGCCCTTTTCCACATCGGTCACAGCCCGGTGAAGCAGCTCCAGGATATCCTCTTTTTCCAGGGCCTTTAACTCAAAAATGCGGGAACGGGAAAGAAGCGCCCCATTCACCTCAAAATAAGGATTTTCCGTGGTGGCGCCGATCAGGATCAGGGTTCCATCCTCCACGAACGGTAACAGATAATCCTGCTGGCTCTTATTAAAACGGTGGATCTCATCTACAAAAAGGATCGTCCGTCTCCCATACATCCCCAAAGTATCCTTAGCTTTCTGAACCACCTCTTCCATATCCTTTTTACCTGCTACGGTGGCGTTGATCTGACAGAATTCCGCCTTGGTGGTATGGGCGATCACTTTCGCCAGAGTGGTCTTGCCGGTTCCTGGCGGGCCATAGAAAATGATGGAGCCCAGCTGGTCGGCCTTAATCGCCCGGTAAAGCAGGGTCCCGGGCCCTACGATATGTTTCTGACCTACTACCTGATCCAGAGTCTCCGGCCGCATACGGGAGGCTAACGGGGATTCCTGTTTCATAGTGTTGGTTCTCATATAATCAAATAAATCCATAATCTCTCATCCTTCATTCGATCACCAGTTCATCTGCTGTAACAAAATTATAGCCATTTGCGGATAAGGTGTCAATGATTTCCAGCGCCGCCTCCACAGATGTCTCATAAGAATCGTGCAATAAAATGATATTTCCATCCTGAACCCGCTTTACCACATGATCCACGATCTGCCTGGTATCCTGCACCTTCCAGTCCAGGGGATCAATGTCCCACAAAATCACCGTCATAGGCACCACACATTCCAGTTCCTCGCTCCAGGAACCATACGGCGGGCGGATGTACTGCGGACTTTCTCCGGTGATCGCCTGGATTTTTTCATTGGTCCATTGGATCTGGCTGCAGGCATCCTTCACGGCTTCTGCAGTCAGCTGCATATGCTTCTGGCTGTGATTTCCGATCAGATGGCCATCCTCCTTCATCTGGCGCACCAGCTTCTCGTTACCGTCCAGGTTCTGGCCGATCAGGAAAAATGTGGCCTTAACGCCTCGTTCCCGGAGTCCGTCTAAGAGAAGTTTCGTATAAACAGGATGAGGACCATCATCGAAAGTCAAGGCAATCTCTTTCCGTGATCCTTCCAATGTCGCGGCAGCTTCCTGTCTGATTCCGGACTTTTGCCCAGGCAGCGCAGCTTCCACCAGATCAGACTCTGATGCTCCTTCCTGCACCGCACCGCCCCCTGCTGCCACACTTCTTTCCGCCCGCAAAGCCGCCCCACCGCCGAAATTGTCATACACATCCACTGAAATAAAAAGGGCAATCAGGCCCCACAGCCAGATTGCCCAATACCATTCTTCTCGTTTCATAGCGAGTCCTGGTTGCTTTTTATTCTATTGTATGCGGGGAATAAGATTTTCAGAACGAAAACTTATCCCCTGCTCTTCCAATTTCAGAGTAATTGTGAAGATTCTGCACTTTCACTTCTGGAATCTGAAATTTCCCGTACTTAAAATCTGGTCTCCCAGCGTCCGCAGAATACATTATCATTATAAGCTCCCTTGAATTCGGATCTGCCCATCAGCTTCTCGATCAGCGCATGGACTGCCTCCGGATGGTTCATGTAAGCATTTGCGTAACATCTTGCCATCGGCACATCGATCAGCATATTCGGATAAGTCAGGGAAGCAACAATGGTAGGTACCTCACTCATGTACCATGGCTGCTTGATCGGCAGATTCCATTTCACACGCATCACGTTATACTGGGCAAAGCCTTCCACGCTGAGGATCAGCAGCACCGCGTCAAACCGCTTCTTGAACTCTTCCATCTTGCCCTTCAGAACCGGTTCTTCTGCGTCAACCTCAAATCCGGCCTCTTCCAGCTGATGGATCACATCTGCCTTGATCACCTCATCGTTGCCCTTTAATAACTGGCCAGCAATAACTCTGCCTTCGCCACCGATAAATACCAGCTTGATGCGTTTGTATTTCTCAGGAGTCATCGGAAGGTAATTCTCACGGTCTTTTACCAGAGTCACATACTGGTCTGCGATCTGAGCTGCGATCTGATGATGCTCTGGACATCCAACAACGGATAATCCCTCCTTCGGAGGCATCAGAGTTCCTTCTTTCTTGTGGATATGGAGATTCAACGCTGCCTTTAAGCCTAAAATACGGTGCAGGGCATCATTTAAACGCTCCTCGGTGATGGTTCCGTTCTTATAGCCTTCCATCATGTAGCCAAAATCCTCTTCCCGGTCATTGAAGAACAGGAACATATCACAGCCTGCTGCAATGGCGCCCGGCACCTGCTCACTTCTCGGAACAGTCGCGCCAAACATACCGATCATATGGGACGCGTCGGTCACTACCAGTCCGTTAAAGCCTAACTGGCCTTTTAACAGGTCGGTGATCAGCTCTGGAGCCAGAGTTGCCGGACGGATATCCACATCCTTGATGCCAGGTCTTAATTTTCTGGAATATGCAGGCAGAGCAATATGGCCTGCCATAACGGTCATAACACCCTCATCGATCAGGGCTTTGTATACCTTTCCGTAAGTCTGATCCCACTCTTCACAGGACATCTCATTAACGCCCATGATCAGATGCTGATCATTTTCCTCCGTTCCATCACCAGGGAAATGTTTCATGCAGGTAGCCATCTCCCGTGTCTTGGTTCCCTTGAAAAATGCCTTGGAATAACGGATTACATCGTCCGGAACGTTATTAAATGCACGGATCTGGACAATGGTATTCCTCCAGTTATAGGTTAAGTCTACGATCGGGGCGAAGTTCCAGTTACAGCCTACTGCCCAGCTCTCTGCCGCACCGACCTTTGCCATCAGATACGCATTCTCTTCATCTCCAGTGGAAGCGATGGCTGCGCCGCATGCGATCGGAGTTCCGCCGCCGACACCTCCGTTACCGCCCTGTTCACAGTTGGAAGCGATCAACAACGGGATTCTGGACGCCTCCTGTAAGGTCTTGTTCTGATCATAAAGCACATCTGCCGGAGCGTTCTGGTAACGGATGGCACCCGGATGATAAGTGTCAACGACCTCTTTTAATGCCTCTGGAGAACGGTCGGTTACCATATTGACGAACAACTGGCCGATCTTCTCCTCGATAGTCATGGAATTGATCGTGTCTTCCACCCACTGAACCTGCTCTTCAGATAAATAATACGGTTTCTTTCTCAAATCTACCATAGCTGCCTTCTCCTTTTCTTTGAAATTTCTCCTTACGATAAGTTCTCTTTAAACTCCTGGATCTGTTCTTCGGCATAAGCCCCCTCGTATGTCCCCTCTAAAAACTTCGGAAGCGCCTCCATAACAAACCGCTGCCAGGACTCTTTTTCATGCTTTACTAAAATCGGATAATAAAGAACCTCATTTTTCTGAGCCGCCTTTAAATCCCCCGGCGCATCACCGATCATCAGCACATGGTTCTTCTCATAGCCATAGCCTAACATCTTTCCAATACAGCTGGCCTTGCTTCCCACGTTCTGGGTCAGGCACACATCTACGCTGTCCATCAGCTTGTGGCGGTTCCATTCTTCTAATACAGCGTCCAAATTGGCAGAAGATACAATCGCAACATCTGCCTCCTGATGGGCTGCTGCCAGTCCTTCTTTTACTCCTGCAAATGGCAGCTTCAGCTCTTCCGGAAGCTGTCCGATCGCCTGGTTCACTGCCACAGACCAGTCATAGGCTTTCAGGAAGATCTGCTCTCCGCTCTGCTCAAAAGCCGCTTTTACGGAGCTGTTGGACAACTCATCTGCTGTCTCCGACCACTGAACCAGCTTCTCGATCCCATCAATTTTTTTCAGATTTTTACCTACTTCGGTCAACGCCTGTGCCAATGCCAGGAACCGGTTGATTCCTCTGGTCATAGAATACAGGTTGATCTCATTCCATCGCTCCAGTACCTGATCCTGCCATTCCTCCAGTCCCCATTCTTTCACCATACAGGGGCCAAAACAGCGGATATGCTTCACATCCATGGTGTCCATGGCGCAGCCATCTGAGTCCACGCAGATCAGATATCTCTTCTTTTTGACAAATTCATCCAGACTCTTCATCTTCCGTCCTCCTTCATGCCATAAGTATACCTGTTTTTCCTATTTTCACCTATGACAATCTTCCTTGTTTTTAGCACAATTTTATTGTATCATAAGATTAATATGAAATTATATGCTTATAAAGGAGACTCTGAACTTGAACCTTGAATCTGTTTCACGCTCTCCCATTGAAGAGCGCTATGCTTTAGAAGAGCTGTTGATGAATGCGGTATCCGTCGGTGATACCAAAAATGCCCTGGAATACCAGCGTCGCTTCCGCAAACACCATCTGGTCCCCAGGACTGACGATCTGGTGCGTAACAGCCAGAACATGATGATCATTTTAAATACCTTACTGCGAAAAGCGGCACAGGCCGGAGGCGTCCATCCACTTCATATCGACCGGCTCTCCACCCAGATCGCCATCCAGATTGAATCCATGAATACCTTACATGATCTGGATGCCTTTGGTCTGACCATTGTGCGCCGCTACTGCCTTCTGGTACAGAACTATTCCCGCCAAAACGTGTCTCCCCTGGTTCGCACCTGCTTAAATCACATTGATTTCCACTATGCTGAGGATCTGTCTTTAAGCCAGATGGCCACCATGTGCAGTGTCAGCAGCACCCATCTGTCCGCACAGTTCCGCAAAGAAGTGCAGATGACCTTAACTGATTATATCAACCACACCCGGATCCACCAGGCCCTGATACTATTAAATACTACGGCTCTTCCCATCCAGGAGATTGCTTTCCAGTGCGGCTTTTCCGACGCCAACTATTTTGCCCGGACATTTAAAAAGCTGCAGGGGCAGGCCCCTACAGCTTATCGGTCCGGATTACAGCAATCCAGTCATAATTCAATTGAATAAATGATTACTCCGCATCTTCACCCTCTGCGTTCTCATCGTCCACAACGGTGAATACCTGTCTCTTACGAGCCATCTCATCGCTCTCTAAGTATTCGTCATAGGTCGTGATCTTATCGATCAGCTGACCGTTAACGATCTCCATGATACGGTTTGCAGTGGTCTGTACGATCTGATGGTCACGGGAAGAGAAGATCAGCACGCCCGGGAACTTGATAAGACCATTGTTCAGCGCAGTGATGGACTCCATATCCAAATGGTCAGTCGGCTCATCTAACATCAGCACGTTAGCGCCGGAGATCATCAGCTTGGAAAGCATACAACGCACTTTCTCTCCACCGGAAAGGACTTTCACTTTCTTTACGCCGTCCTCACCGGCAAATAACATTCTTCCAAGGAAGCCGCGGACGTAAGTCACATCCTTCTCCGGGGAATACTGGGTCAGCCAGTCTACGATCGTGTCATCGTTGTTAAACTCCGCAGAATTGTCCTTCGGGAAATAGGACTGGGATGTGGTCAGACCCCACTTGTAGCTTCCCTCGTCCGGTTCCATCTCACCTGCCAGAATTTTGAATAATACAGTCTTTGCCTGCTCATTCGGGCCAACCAAAGCTACTTTATCTTCACGGTTTAAGATAAAGGAAATGTGATCCAGTACCTTTACGCCGTCGATGGTCTTAGTTAAATTCTCAACGGTCAGAACCTCATTACCAATCTCACGTGCTGGACGGAAATCGATATACGGGTACTTACGGCTGGAAGGACGGATGTCATCCAGCTCGATCTTCTCCAGTGCTCTCTTTCTGGAGGTTGCCTGCTTGGATTTGGATGCGTTGGCGGAGAATCTCTGGATGAACTCCTGTAACTCCTTGATCTTCTCCTCTTTCTTGCGGTTTGCTTCCTTCATCTGTTTCACCATCAGCTGGCTGGACTCGTACCAGAAATCGTAGTTTCCTGCGTATAACTGGATCTTGCCGTAGTCGATGTCTGCAGTATGGGTACAAACTTTGTTTAAGAAATAACGGTCATGAGATACTACAATAACCGTATTCTCAAAGTTGATCAGGAACTCCTCTAACCATGCAATGGCGTCTAAGTCTAAATGGTTGGTAGGCTCATCCAGAAGCAGGATGTCAGGGTTGCCAAACAGCGCCTGTGCCAACAGAACCTTAACCTTCAAAGCACCGGTTAAATCCTTCATCAGACTGTAATGATACTCCGTATCAACGCCCAGACCATTTAATAAGTTGGCTGCGTCAGACTCTGCCTCCCAGCCGTTCATTTCCGCAAATTCTGCCTCTAAGTCAGCTGCGCGGATACCGTCCTCATCAGAGAAATCTTCCTTCATGTAGATGGCGTCTTTCTCTTTCATCACCTCATACAGGCGCTTGTTGCCCATGATGACGGTGTCTAATACCTGATATTCATCATATTTAAAATGATCCTGCTGTAAAAAGGACAGACGCTGACCTGGTGTGATCACCACATCACCATTGGTCGGTTCCAGCTGTCCGGATAAGATCTTTAAAAAAGTAGACTTTCCAGCGCCGTTGGCACCGATCAGTCCATAACAGTTTCCCTCGGTGAATTTGATATTCACATCCTCAAACAATGCCTTTTTTCCTACTCGCAGAGTCACATTATTTGCACTAATCATTCTTTCTATCCTTTCTCACAAAACCAGTTGTTCCATTGCTACCATAACCATAGAAAATGGGGTCCTTTTTATGGGCCCCATCTTTTATGCCATATATATTGTACATGAAAATCCCTATTTTGCAAGCACTTTCCAAATAAAAACATGGAAAATACACGGCTCCCTGTTATCATTTATGCGTTGTGCGAACGGCAACAGGGGGGATTAAAATCTGACTCTATCTTACAGGGCCCGGCGGATCTGCTCTGCCATAGCCTCATACTCTTCGTCAGTTAAGTATACTTTGTCTGGGTTCATCTGGAAAGTACCGCCCCACTCATCGCCATCTTTGTATTTTGGAACGATGTGCATATGCAGATGGCAGCCGGTATCGCCGTATGCGCCGTAGTTTACTTTTGCCGGGTTAAATACTTTGTGAACCGCCCTGGCAACCTGTGCAACCTCTGCGAAAAATGCGTTGCGATCCTCATCACTGATATCGATCATCTCACTGACATGATCTTTGTATGCCAGAATCACACGGCCTCTCTTGCTCTGCTCTTTGAACAGATACAGATAACCTGTCTTCATCTGGCAGACCGGATAAGCAAATTTAGCAACTAAATCACCCTGCATACAATATGCGCAATTCTGATCTTTCATGTGTTTACTCTCCTTTTATCTGCTAAAAATTTTACTGCTATGTACAGTATACCACTTTTTGGACAAACGTACATCTTTTTTTAATCTTCGTATACAACCCGTCCATCACAGATGGTCTTTTTCACCTTACCGGTCAGCTTCCAGCCCTTAAATGGGGAATTCGATGCCTTGGAATAGAAATGTTCTACTACCCACTCCTCATCCGGATCAAAGATCACCAGGTCTGCCGGAGCGCCCTCAGTCATCCGTCCGCAGTCTAACCGGTACAATCTGGCCGGATTCAGACTCATCTTCTCCATCAGCTCCGGCAATGTCAGATGCCCCGGTTTTACCAGGTTCGTAATGGCTAATGCCAGGGAGGTCTCGATTCCTGTGATGCCGCTTGGAGCTTCTGTCAATGGTTTTGCCTTTTCCTCTGCTGCATGTGGCGCATGATCTGTGGCGATCATATCGATAGTACCATCCTTCAAAGCTGCGATCAGGGCCTGACGGTCTTCTTCCGTTCTTAACGGCGGGTTCATCTTCGCCAGGGTTCCATATGTCAAAACTGCGTCCTCTGTCAAGGTGAAATGATGAGGGGTCACCTCTGCCCACACATCAGCACCTAATTGTTTCGCCAGACGGACTGCCTCCACAGAATACCGGGAGCTGATATGCTGGATATTTACCGTTGCTCCGGTATGAAGGGCGATCATGCAGTCTCTGGCCGCCAAGGAATCCTCTGCCAGAGCCGGGGAACCGTAGATTCCAAGCTGGTCAGATACCTTTCCATGGTTGATGCCATTGTTCTTGATAAAATGAGGATCTTCCTCGTGGAAGCTTAATGGAACATTTAACTCTTTCGCCTTTTCCATGGCTGCCTTCACCAGCGCGCCATCCATCAGCGGAATCCCGTCATCGGTAAAGCCTGCAGCTCCAGCGGCTCTCAGTGCGTCCATATCCACCAGCGTCTCGCCTTTCATTCCTACGGATACGGTTGCATCTGCCAGCACATGGATTCCGGTCTTTTTGCCTTCTGCGATCACGTGCTGAAGAGTCTCCACATTATCCACCGGAGGTTTGGTGTTTGCCATGCAGACAACCGTGGTGAAGCCACCTGCCGCTGAAGCCTTCGCCCCCGTCTGAATGTCCTCTTTGTAGGTCAGTCCCGGATCACGGAAATGCACATGGACGTCCACCAGTCCTGGAGCCACCACCAGCCCTTGTGCGTCTATCACCTGCTCATAAGTACCATCATTCTCAATTTCACCGATCGCAGCAATCTTCTGCCCGTCCAGAGCCACATCTGCTTTCCATTCTTTTTTCTTCTCCGGGTCGATCACCCGGCCGCCTTTAATTAAGATCATACTTCCAGCCTCCGTATTTTTACTATTTCCTATGAAACAAAAAGGCACTACAGGTTATCCTTCCTGTAATGCCTTGTTTCTTTTTCTGATCATTACAGCATATTCCTGCTGCTCTTATTCTGTGTTAGAAAAAGAATTTTGTCAATCATTGTTTTTAGTCTTCTGGATCAAGATTATCAAATATTTCTGAATCATAAAATTCCCGGATCGTCACCCCTAAACCTTCAGCGATCTTTTCAATATTTACAATCCCCGGATTTTTACTTTTTCCACTGAGAATACTTTTCACAGTAGAAGCTGGCATTCCACTCTGGTAGATCAGGGAATAAACGGTCATTCTTTTTTCTTTGCGAAGTTCTTGGATCCGAAGCGTTGTTGCTTCACAAATTTTCATAATTTAACCATCTCCTTACTCGAAGACAGTGTATCCTAAATCAGGACAGCTTAAGGGCGATATGTTATCTTTTTATGAATTTTTTATATTTTCCCCTAAATTTCTGGTATTCTGCACAATATAAATCGGTCTGTCTTTCAATTCTGTAAATAAAATCGAGATATATTCACCAATAATGCCGACAATCAGAAACAGGAACGCAAACATAAAACAATTCAGGATAACGATCGTTGCATAACCGCTGGGTGCACCACTTCTGGTAAACAGCGTATAGACCAGTACCACAAGTCCTAAAAATCCTGCAAAAATCCCTGCAAAGATTCCCAGCTTCAACGGCAGATTGGAAAAGCAGACGATGGTATTCACAGAAAATTGAAACAGTTTCCGGATGCTGTACTTGCTCTCTCCTGCCACCCTTGCTCTCGCTTCATATTCAATCGTTGTTTTCGGAAATCCTACATTCTGGACATATCCCCTTAAAAAGCGGACCTTTTCCCGGTAGTTTCCCTTTAATACGGCTGCCACATTCCGGCTGATGGCAAAGAAATCCGATGCATTGCTCTCGAACTTCACATCCGACAGGGCATTGATCAGCTTATAAAATGCTGACGATGCCATATTCTTAAACCATCCGGCGGATTCATTTTTCGTCCGCACCATATTGATCACTTCGTATCCGTCCTCAAAACGTCGGATGATCTCCGGAATACAGGCTGGTGGATGCTGCAGATCCGCGTCCATGCAGATGATGCCATCGCCCTGGCTATAATCGATTCCCGCGATCATGGCCGCCTCATGGCCGAAGTTCCGTGAGAAGCTGACCACCTTGACCTTCGGGTTACTATCCGCTAAATGGTTTAAAATGGGAAGGCTCTGGTCCCTGCTCCCATCATTAACAAACACCAGTTCGTAATCCCAGGAAATGGTGTTTAAGATCCCTTCCGTCACCTGGTAGAACTGCGCCAGCGCCTCCTCCTCGTTATATACCGATACTACTACTGATAATAAACGTCTCATGGTTTCCCTTTCCTACTAGTTGTCTGTCTGCGATTATAATCACGGTTCCTGTAACCGACGATTTTGTTTGAATTCTACCAGCTTCTCTTCCGATCCTTCTGTCTTTTCTCCGTGAACATCCACACGGGCCAGAACATTGCCATTTTCATAACACACCGGTGTTAAGATTCCATATTCCACCAGGTCACAGGTCAATGTGTCTGTCCGCTCCCCTTCTGCCATATATCCGGCTTCGATATAGATGTAATCGGTCTTTGCATAATCCAGAAACTTCACAAAATTGTCCATGGTCTTCACCAACATCACATTTCCCTGGCTTCCGGTTACGTCCTCGTATGTCTGGACACAGCATGGCAGATATAAGGACTCGGTGTGTCTTCCTATGGCGATCACTCTGGCTCGACTGTCCGTCTCCAGAAGATTCCAGATTTCTTCTTTTCCTTCTGCCGCAAAACGATCCCTGGCCGCCAGCTCATGATCGTAGTAGCCTCTATGGATCATTTTTGCCGGAAACAAGCCCTGACAGCCACTCTGGCTCCAGTTGGTGAGACCTGTGATCAGACCGCCATAGCAGATAACCACGACTGCCATCCCATAAGCAGTTTTCTTTAAGCGGCCCGGCTTTAACTGGTCCAATGCTGCAAAACCCCAGATGCCCCATAGGACGTAGAGCAGTTCAAAATAGTTGCCGTCTACCTGGGTCAGCATCAATAGACTTAAAAGATTCCCTGCGGTAAATGGAAGCAAAATCCAGAAAAAGTACCTGTTGGATTGTCCTGATATTCCCTGGAGCTTCAGCACACACAACAGGGCGATCACAAACCACAGGCTCAGGGCTCCCCAGGCTACAAATACATGAAGCATCTCGCCCGATGTGGGGGCAAATAGCAGCTCCAGCAGTCTTTTCATGCCCTCGCTTAACCACGCCGTCAGCCCTAAGGATTCTCCCGCATTAGGAATGGTCTGGACGCTGAATGGGTATTTCAGGGTAAATCCCATCCGGGTAAAGATGGAAGAAAAGACGGAGGTAACCGGGATTCCTGTGATCAGAAGTGTTCTGGCCCAGATGCCCATGAGAGCCGCCAGAGCAAGTATCACACAGATTCCTCCCGCACTGTTTTCGGTGAAATTCTCCGTTTTGAGCCGCCATCCACCTGCCATTCTCCATCTCTGCTGCCACAATCCCAGATTTCCAAAAACCCCCATGCCAAACACCGCACTGGAAAACAGCAGCGCCGTGGGCTTCATGGTCCAGGAAAGAAGGAATGCCCCTGTTGCATATCCCAAAGCCCCCGCTTCTCCCTTTCGGGAGCGAATCAGTTCTTCGATCATCACCACCTGGAATAACAGGGTAATGATATCTGTTTTCGCCGTAATGGACATATTGGTGATCGCCGGAACAGCGCTCAAAAATACTGTCAGATATCCAGCCATTTTCAGGCTCATCATATGGCTGGCAGTTCTGTATACACCATACAGGGTCAGGATCAGCAGCCACCAGTTGAACGAGATCTGGAAACTGAAGGACGGAAGCACGGATAATGGGAGCGTTAAGGTCTCCAATCCCTTCGAGTAGGTATAAACGATACCGATCATGCCGGGATTTTCGTAAATTCCCTTTCCCATATCCAGGATCTTGCTGCCGCGCACGCCGTACCACAGGCTGTCAAAATCAATGGCCCCGTTCATCCGGCCTGCCTGAAGGGCAAGAATCAAGAGAACAAACGTAAGGCCAAGATTCCGAACGATCTGATTTTGGCTGGTATCCCTTAAAAAAGAATCCTGCTCGCAGGATTCTCCGCCTGCGGCGGGTCGCTTTAGCGACACTC